>Ga0209024_1001326_pt1 | contig 22276 bp, 37 predicted proteins | sample AutmiccommunBRH5_FD_187380 | JGI IMG/M metagenome (GOLD analysis project Ga0209024, IMG submission 187380) | Deep subsurface microbial communities from Mt. Terri, Switzerland - Autotrophic microbial communities BRH/5 (SPAdes) (version 2) | ecosystem: Environmental > Aquatic > Deep subsurface >...
CGCGCATGTTCTCGCGATACACCCGCATTTCCTTGATCATCTTGGGCGTGTTGCGGTACACACACAACGAGGTAGATGCCACCAGAAAAGCCATCACAGCGATAAACCAAGGGGCGTTATAAATCCGAAACAGCCCCAAGGGCTGGAAAAATGACGCCCAGAAAGGCCCAAACTGGTTGACGTAGTTCACCCAAGGGTCAGCCTGCCCCACCACCGTACCAATGGCCGAGGCGATACAAATCAGGGTCAGCAGGCTGATGGCAAAACGCATCGAACCCAACAACTCCATCAAACTGACGCCAAACGACTGCCTGCCCGTACGTTGCGGGCTTAAATTATCGGTTATGTCCCCTGAACTACTCACTCGCTTCCCCGTTGTTGATTGCCCCTTCGACCGGCTCGAAAAAAAAGGGGCTAACCTTTAGCCCCTTTTTGACCGGCGGTTGCGTCAAATGTTCAACGCAAACCTGCAATGTAATCTGACACCGCTTTCATTTCCTTGTCCGACATCTTCGCGGAAATCACACTCATCTGTTCGCTGTTGTTGCGCACACCATCACGGAAGGCCACCAACTGGCTTTCTGTGTACTGTGCGTGCTGCCCACCCAGGCGCGGGTATTGGGCAGGAATGCCTGCGCCGTTCGGGCTGTGGCATCCAGCACAGGCCGGAATCTTTTTGTCAGCAATGCCGCCACGGTAAATCTTCTCGCCCAGCTCCAGCGTCTCTTTGCTCTTGGCTGAACCCAAAGTCTGCTTTTGGGTCGCCAGGTAGGCAGACACGTTTTTCATGTCTTCTTCTGACAAACCGGCCGCAAAACCGGCCATGATCGCGTTGTCACGCAATGGCTTTTCACCCTCTTTGCCTGCCTTGAAGTTGCTCAATTGCTTGTACAGGTACTCGGCATGCTGGCCGGCAATCTTGGGGTATATTGGTGCAGAAGCATTGCCATCGGCACCGTGGCAGGCCACGCACTGCTGCATGATTTCCTTGCCTTTGGCCAAATCGGGCTTGAACGCTTCCGCAGGGCCGGCAGCTTGGGCCGCAGACATTGAAAACATCAAAGCGGCAAACAGAGAACTCAGTTTTAGCGTCGTCAGCTTGTTCAGCATGGTCAAAAACCCATCAAAAAGTGCATCAATAAATAATAAGGCAAACCGAAAATCGGCATCCGCGCACCCAACAACAATGTCAAGTGCCAGCAAAGTTTTCACAAACCCTAGATTATAACCACTCAAGCGCCTGTCTTGCATCTAAAATGTGCGCATGACAATCAATTTCCACAACACGCATTTCGAGGTGTCCGCATCTCGCATGGCCGAATGTCCGGGCGCCAGCGTCCCCGAGATCGTATTTGCCGGGCGTTCCAACGCAGGCAAGTCCACGGCCATCAACACCCTGTGCAAGCAACGGCAACTGGCCTATGCCAGTAAAATGCCCGGCCGCACACAGCTTCTAAACTTCTTCCACGTCATCGAACAGGCCGAACCGATTGCACGTTTGGTCGATCTACCCGGTTACGGCTTTGCCCAACTGGCCCAAACCAGCCAAAGCGTATGGGACAAAGAACTGGGCAGCTACCTGGCAGACAGGCCAAGCCTTGTGGGCACTGTGCTGATTGTTGATTGCCGCCGGGGCCTGCTTGAACTCGACTTCGCCCTCATCAAATGGGTCGGTCATCGCCAGTTGCCAGTGCACATTCTTCTATCCAAAGCGGATAAATTCAACCGCCAGGAACAGGTGCTCGCACTGCGCGCCACCCAAAAGGCGCTTGCTCCTTATCGGGTCAACGGCCACGAGATCACCGTTCAACTGTGGTCGGCATTGAAAAAAATTGGCATGGTTGAACTTGAAACCCAATTGTCCAACTGGGTTCGTCCACCCGTGGCCGAAAGCGAACCCGACCAAACACTCGAACACTGAATCACCGGGAAGCACCTCATGACCCAACACCTGTACCACCGCCCCCGCCGCCTGCGCCGAACCGAAGCCCTGCGTCGCATGGTGTCGGAGCACACCCTGACCCCGGCCGACTTCATTTACCCCGTGTTCCTCATCCCCGGCAGCAAAAAGCGCGAGACCGTGACCTCCATGCCAGGCGTAGAGCGCCTGTCACTCGACCTTCTGTTTGCCAAAGCCGAGAAGTGCCTTGAACTGGGCGTGCCCGTCATGGCCCTGTTCCCGGTTATTGAAACCGACAAAAAAACCGCCGATGGCCTGGAAGCCACCAATCCCGAAGGCTTGGTGCCTCACGCCGTACGTGAACTGAAAAAACGGTTTCCGGAACTGATGCTGCTAACAGATGTGGCGCTCGACCCCTTCACCAGCCACGGGCAAGACGGCCTGATCGACGACACTGGCTACGTGCTGAACGATGAAACCGTTGAAGTGCTGCAAATGCAGGCCTTGGTACAAGCCCAGGCTGGCGTGGACATCGTCGCCCCCAGCGACATGATGGATGGCCGCATTGGCGCCATTCGTGAAACCCTCGAAGCCAACCGCTGCATACACACCAGCATCATGGCGTATTCCGCCAAATACGCCTCAGCCTTCTATGGTCCATTCCGCGACGCCGTGGGTTCAAGCAGCAACCTGGGCAAAAGCAACAAGAAGGTGTACCAAATGAACCCTGCCAACAGCAATGAAGCGCTGCTGGAAGTGGGCATGGATCTGGACGAAGGTGCAGACATGGTCATGGTCAAACCGGGCATGCCCTACCTCGACATTCTGTGGCGCGTGAAAGAAAAGTTCGCACGCCCCACTTTTGCCTACCAGGTCAGCGGCGAATACGCCATGATCAAGGCCGCCGCACAGAACGGCTGGCTCGATGAAAACGCCGTGGTACTTGAATCACTGCTGGCGTTCAAGCGGGCCGGGGCCGACGGCATACTCACCTACTTCGCACTCGACGCCGCACAACTGCTAAAACAAGGGTAACGCGCATGGGCATCTGGACGCACCTGGAACCACACAACATCCGAAAGCTGGACGACGCACCCACCGGGCTGCCCGACAAAGGCTTTCTGTGGCTGGACACCCAACTTGATGAAGAACTGGTCTGGGTACCCGCTGTAGAAGCATTGCTGGCACTCAAGCTGGATGAGCTTCACCTCGAAGACCTTGGCAACACCTTTCACCCCAGCCACTTCGACATTGGCGACGGTTACAACATACTCATTATCCGATCCCTGTCCAGCAAACCCCTGTTCGACGAAAACAATCGCCTCAGCATCAAAACCCGCCCGGTGTTTTTTGTGATCACCCCCAAATTGCTCGTCACCTTTCGCCCCAAAGACAGCCGCACATTCGCCATGGCCCGCAAATTTGTGGACAGCGCCCCCCCTAAAACACCCGATGAAATTGAAACCTTCCTGAAGTTCAAGCGCCCACCGGCCAGCACTGACGAACTGATGATTCAACTGGTCAGCAATCTGGTTGACCGTTTTATGGAAACACGGATTGAAATTTCCGAACAACTGGATCGCTGGCAACGCGATTTATTGAATCCGCGCAAACGCTTTCAAGACTGGAATGCCCTGCTCGCCGCACGCAATGAAATGAACCGCCTCGAATCGGTTGCCCAAGACCAGCGCGACGCACTCACTGACTGGCAAGACGACCAGGAACGCGAAGGCCGCATGGCCGCATCACTTCAAGTCAATGCCCGCGACACACTTGAACATTTGGAGCGCGTAGTCAGCCTGACACGCCGACTTGGCGCAAACACCGAAACAGCCGTTCAGCTCCATTTTTCAGCCACCGCGCACAAAACCAATGAAATTGTCACGGTGTTGACCATGTTGACCGCCCTGTTCATGCCACTTACCTTGATCAGCGGCATATTTGGCATGAACTTCGGAAAAATTCCCCTGCTGGAAAACCCAAACGGCTTCTGGATCACCATCGGCCTGATGGGCGTGTCCAGCGTGATATCACTGGCCCTGATTTTCTGGATCAAAGGCCGAAACCACCTTGGAAAACCCTAAGCATTAAAGATCCTGCGCCTTACAAACCCAGATTTGGGCGAATTTGAGCCAATGTTTCGTCAAACCGCCGCGCATTCTGAAAACCGATCACGGTGTGAATCGACTCAGTCTCACCGGCAGGAAAAAACAGAATGGCAGGCGGGCCAAACAAATTGAATTGTTTCAACAAAGCACGATCGTCTGCCGTGCTGTCAGTCACATCCACCTGAACCAGACGAACACCCTTTAACTTGTCTTTCACGTTCGCATCGGTCAAGGTAAACAGCTCGAACTCTTTGCAACTGACACACCAGTCCGCGTAGAAATCAAGCATCACAGGCTGTTTGCTGGCCGCAATCAGGGCCACCACATCGTCACTGGACACCTTCTCAAAATCTGGCTTGCCCTGCATACTTGTCGCCACAGACCCAGACAATGAACCGGAACCAGCCCCTCCCAAGCCCGCCAGGGGTTGCAACAGACTGGAAGAACCCGAAAACAGCCCCATCAGGTAAATCAAAGCCAACAGTGAAAACATCAATCCGAATGTTTTACTCAGTACCTTGCCCCGAGTGCCCATGGTGGCCATACTGACCGCACCGTGAAACAGCGCAGCCGCCACCATGCTGGCCAACAACGCCCACATCGCCATAATCAGCCAAACCGGCGTCACCGGCGTGATGGTCCACACAGCCACGGCCAACAGCACAAAACCAAATGCAGCGGACACCCAGCTCATCCAGGCACCCGCCTTGGGCAAGGCAGCACCAGCCCCTGCCGCAAACAACACCAGCGGCAAACCCATGCCCAAAGCCAGCAAAAACAAGGCCGCACCACCCAGCACCGCATCACCACTTTGCCCGATGTACAGCAAAGCACCCGCCAATGGCGGCGCAACACAAGGACCCAGCAACAATGCAGAAAGCACCCCCATCACCAGCACAGGAATAAACTGACCACCCTTCAAGCGCCCGGTTTTTTCCTGCAACCAAGACTGAAAACTGGCTGGCAACTGCAACGAATACCCCATCAGCAATGCCACGCCCAACAAGCCCAAAATACCGCCAAAAGCCCACAACACCGAGGGCTGCTGCATGGCCATCACCAGGCTTTGCCCGGTCAAACCGGCCAGCACACCCAACAGTGCATAGGTCAACGCCATGCCCAGCACGTACACAAGAGCCAGCGCCATTGGCCGGGCCTTCCCAGCCGCAGCACCTGCACCGGTTTGCTGCCCCACCACCAAACTGCTGACAATCGGCAACATCGGCAAAGTGCACGGCGTAAACGCCAGCAACAAACCCAAACCGAAAAATACAGGCAAAACCACCAGCCAGGACTGATCAGCCAAACGGGACGCCAAATCCCCGGCCTCATCTGCAGGCAAGGTACTTGGCACACTGCTGGGTGCGGAAACATCTTCTTTCTTGCCAAAAAACGACCCCATCCCGCTGCCGCCCAACACGCCGCCCAACAAACTACTTTCCTTGAACGCCACCGGCGTACTCATTGGCGGGTAACACAAACCTGCATCGGCGCAGCCCTGCGACACCATCACAGCCGCTGCATCGGCAGGTGACGCGTCCCCTAGGCTGTAACGGATCTGAAAGGCCATCTCGCCCCGCAAAGCCTCAATTTCCTGATTCAGAAACTCATCAAACTTCCGGTCACCTCGGGGCAATTCCACAAATTCGAACACCGGAAGGCCATTCGGATTCTCCAGCGCAAACCGCTCCCGGTACAAATAATATTCTGGCGCCACAGTGGCTCGCACATCGATCAAGCAATTCTCAACACAGCCGGGGTCCTGCGCACTCAACTTGAACTGAAAGGCCTCCTCAGGTGGCAAAAAATCATTGTCTTGGGCTGTTGCCGACCCCGCCCACAAAGCCACACACAAAAAGCTGGTTTGAAGCGCATTTACCAAGGCTTGACGAAAAACACTCATGCCTTGCCCCTTGCGCTTGCACGCACCCAGTCCAGATACGGCGCATGCCCATCTGCCACAGGCAAAACAATCAATTCGGGCACAGCATAGTCATGCCAGTCTGCTACTGATTTCTTCAAACCCTGAAGCTGTTCATCTGCACATTTCATCATCAACATCCATTCCGTGGCGTGCTCTATATCGCCTTGCCACTCGTACACCGATTCAACAGGCCCCACAATTGTTGCGCAAGCCACCCACTTCTCTTTCACCAATCTGTTTGCCAAAGCCGCCGCTTTTTCTTTCGAATCAATTGTCGTGTAGGCCACCCAACAGGCCGTCATCTCTGCCATCCCATCAGCCCCTGCGTTTAAACCTGCGCTCGGTCAAATAAATTGCCAAGCCGATCCCCAGAATTGCATAGACAGCCATTTGCGCCAAAAGTGCCGCCAGCCCACCAAATTCGCGCGCGTAAATACCACGCAACGCATCCACCACCACCGACAAAGGCATGTAATCAGCAATAGCCTCCAGCCAGCCAGGCAACTGCTCCCGAGGGAAAAATGCTCCCGACAAAAATGTCATGGGCGTCACCACCAGCGTGAAATAGAACATGAAAAAATCGTAGCTCGGCGCTCGCGCATTCACGCACAAGCCAAAACCAGCAAACATCAGGCAGGCCAAAATCAGCACCAACCACGACAACAACCAGAACTGCAAGTCGCCAATGCCCAACAAAGCGATAATCAACAACATCGCCCCCGTGCTGATCAAACCCTTGCTGGCAGCCCAACTGCATTCACCCAGCACCACCTCCCGCAGCCGAACCGGTGTGTTCATGATGACCTGCCAGGTCTTCTGGGTGTGCATCCGAGAAAATGCGGAATACAAAGCCTCAAAGGTGGGTGCATTCATGGCACTGATACTGACCGCACCCACAGCAAGGTAATTCAGATACGGCATACCCCCCACGTTTGGAAGCATGGAACCCAAGCCCAAGCCAAAAGCCATCAACGCCATTACCGGGTCAACCACATTGCCCAACAGCGAGGCGAAAGCCAGTTTGCGCCACACCATGAAATTGCGGCGCCAAACCTGAAATACTGCATGAAAGTTAATCATCGCGCAGCGCCCTGCCAGTCAAACTGAAAAACACATCCTCGAGGTTTCCGGGCCGGTAAATATAATCCACATCGTCTTGGGGCGATGCCTTCATTTGCGCCAGAACCTGGTCAGCCAATTCATTCCTGAAAAAATAAGTCTCTCCCCGCCGCTCAATTACGCCCTGCAACTGACTGTGATTCACATCGACCCAGTGTTGCGCCCCAATCCCCCACAATTCCAGCACCGCATAACCCACAACCTCCCGAATTAGCGTCAATGGCTTGTCGCACACCACAATATTTCCATGATCCAGCACCGCAACCCGATCCGCCAACCGCTGCGCCTCATCCATGTAATGGGTGGTCAACAGCATGGCCACACCCTGACGCTTCAAATCCACCAAACGATCCCAAATTACATGCTTGGCCTGGGGATCCAGCCCGGTAGTCGGCTCATCCAGAAACAAAACACCCGGGCGGTTGATCAAGGCACGGGCCAGCATCAATCTCCTTCGCATGCCCCCGGACAAGGTACCTACAGAATCATTGCGCCGGGAATTCAATTGGGCGAACTCGAGAAGACGATCCGCACGCTGGCGCAGTTCTGTGCCATGAATCCGAAAATAACGGCCAAACACCAACAAGTTCTCGTACACAGTAAAATCAGGATCCAGCGCGTCGTATTGAGGAACCACACCAACAGCTTGTCTTGCTGCATGCCCAGCCTTCGGCATGGGCTGACCCAACAGGTGAACCGTACCGCTGTCTGCGTCTGCAAGGCCCAGGGCCAACGAAATGGTCGTTGACTTGCCTGCCCCATTGGGTCCCAGCAACGCAACGCATTCCCCCGCAGCCAGGGAGAAATTCAAACCCTTGAGCACCGGGCGTCCCGCATAGCTTTTAAAAACATCACTTAAACGCAATACATCAGAAGCATTCAAATCAATACGCCCATTTTTCGCTAATCAAACACTTGTCTACAAGAATTGGTCCGGCACGACCAACAAGCAAAAAAGCCGAGTCAGCATAAGCTAACACGGCTTTTTCAAATCCGAATTTACAGCAATTCAATCAGTCGAAATTATGCAAGCCGAATGACCCCGGCGCAAGAATTTCAATCAAACAGAATTAAGCCTGTTCTTCAGCAATCTCAACGATTTCAGCGGTCTCTGGGCGATCCACCAGCTCAACCAGAGCCATCGGCGCATTGTCACCCTTGCGGAAACCGAACTTCAATACACGCATGTAACCGCCTGGGCGGGCAGCGTAACGTGGACCGATTTCGTCGAACAACTTCAGTACCATTTCACGGTCGCGCAAGCGGCTGAAAGCCAAACGCTTGTTTGCCAATGTAGGGGACTTGCCCATGGTGATAATGGGTTCTGCAATCTTGCGCAGTTCCTTGGCCTTGGGCAGCGTTGTTTTGATCACTTCATGACGCAACAAAGCGTTGGTCATGTTTCTAAACATAGCAAGGCGGTGGCTGCTGGTGCGATTTAGTTTACGCAATCCATGACGGTGACGCATTTTAAATATCCTTCAATCTAACAAACGCTAAGCTCAAGGCTTATCGAGACCGGCGGGTGGCCAGTTTTCCAATTTCATACCGAGTGTCAAACCGCGTGCGGCCAACACCTCCTTGATTTCGTTCAGAGACTTACGACCCAGGTTCGGGGTCTTCAGCAGCTCGTTTTCCGTGCGCTGAATCAAGTCGCCGATGTAATAAATGTTCTCAGCTTTCAAACAGTTTGCCGAACGCACAGTCAGCTCCAGATCGTCTACCGGGCGCAACAGGATTGGATCAACCTGAGGAGCGCGCTGGGAAACTTCTGGTTCCGCCGTGTTTTCCAAAGCAGCAAATACAGACAATTGCTCAACCAAAATGCGGGCGGCAAGGCGAATTGATTCTTCAGGTGACAACACACCATTGGTTTCAATCGACATCACCAAGCGATCCAGATCGGTACGCTGTTCCACACGTGCGCTTTCTACTGCGTAAGACACACGCTTAACAGGGCTGAACGACGCATCCAGTACAATGCGGCCAATCGCCTTGCTTGGCTCATCGGGGAAACGACGAACTGAACCCGGTACATAACCACGGCCCTTCTCAACCTTGATCTGCATGTCCAGTTTGCCGCCATGCGACAAATTGGCAATCACGTGATCGGGATTGATGATCTCCACATCATGGGGCAACTCAATATCGCCTGCAGTCACCACACCTTCGACTTCACGCTTCAAGGTTACCGTAACCACGTCACGTGATTCAAGCTTGAACACGATCCCTTTCAGGTTAAGCAACAGGTCAACGACGTCTTCCTGCACACCATCCAGAGTCGAATATTCGTGCACCACACCAGCAATCGACACCTCTGTGGGTGCGTAGCCGATCATGGAAGACAACAAAACACGACGCAGAGCGTTGCCCAGAGTGTGGCCATAGCCACGCTCAAACGGTTCCATCACAACTTTGGCGCTATTGGGGCCGACTGTTTCGACCTCAACGATACGGGGTTTTAGCAAACTTGCATTAAACATTCAAAATCCTTTTGAATACCCTCGGCTCGTTACACCGATAAGGCTGGGGATCAATTAATCGAATTAACGTGAGTAAAGTTCCACGATCAAACTTTCGTTGATCTCTTGGGACAGATCTGCACGGTCAGGAACGCTCTTGAAAGAACCTTCCAGTTTCTTGGCATCTACATTCACCCACAAAGGGAAACCCATTTGTTCGGCCAATGTGACAGACTCCACAATGCGTGCCTGTGTCTTCGACTTTTCGCGAATGGAAATAACGTCATTCAACTTCACAGAGTAGGAAGGAATGTTGACAGCTTTGCCATTTACCAAAATCGCCTTGTGGCTAACCAGCTGACGAGCTTCGGCACGTGTAGAACCAAAACCCATGCGATAAACCACATTATCCAGGCGAGATTCCAACAACTGCAGCAATGTTTCGCCTGTGTTGCCCTTGCGGCGTGATGCCTCAGCAAAGTAGCGACGGAACTGCTTTTCCAGCACGCCGTACATGCGCTTTACCTTCTGCTTCTCACGCAACTGCTGACCGTAGTCAGAAGTACGCGCGCCGGAAGTGCGGCCATGCTGGCCTGGCTTTGAATCAAGCTTGCACTTGGAATCTAGACTACGGCGTGCGCTCTTCAGACTTAAGTCTGTGCCTTCACGACGTGACAACTTACATTTTGGACCTGTATATCTAGCCACTTGAAACCTCTTTCATTACGCGATGTGAATCGCTTCAGTCCGCCAAATGATCTGACGAACAATGGTCTTAAAAAAATTAGATGCGACGACGCTTGGGAGGACGACATCCATTGTGCGGGATCGGAGTGATGTCAGAAATACTGGTCACTTTGATACCCAATGCATTCAAAGCACGTACGCTGGATTCACGGCCGGGGCCAGGTCCTTTGATAAGCACTTCAACTGTCTTGATACCGCATTCCTGTGCAGCCTTCCCAGCAACTTCAGCAGCGACCTGAGCAGCAAAGGGAGTGGACTTGCGTGAGCCCTTGAAACCCTGAGCACCCGATGTAGACCAAGCCAAAGCATTGCCCTGACGATCCGTGATCGTGATGATGGTGTTGTTGAATGATGCGTGTACGTGCGCAATACCGTCAGAAATATTCTTTTTGACTTTCTTGCGTACGCGGCTATTCGCTGTTCCTTTGGCCATTTGGCTAACCTTCCTATGATTACCTGATTATTTCTTCAGTGCGATACCAGCACGCTTCGGACCCTTGCGAGTGCGAGAGTTTGTGCGGGTACGCTGACCACGTACAGGCAGACCTTTACGGTGACGGAAGCCACGGTAGCAACCCAGGTCCATCAAACGCTTGATGTTCATGGTTACGTCGCGTCGCAGATCACCTTCAGTCAGGTACTTGCCCACTTCGTCACGCAGCTTCTCCAAATCTGTGTCGTCTAGGTCTTTGACCTTTTTGGACTCAGGAATTGAGGTCACTGCACAAATCTTCTTGGCGGTGGAACGACCAATGCCGAAAATAGCAGTCAGACCGATAACGGTATGCTGGTGGCTTGGAATGTTAATGCCGGCAATACGAGCCATTTAAATCCCCTTTTATTAACCTTGACGCTGCTTGTGGCGCGGCTCAGAACAAATCACGCGAACAACGCCTTTGCGCTTGATCACTTTGCATTTTCTACAAATCTTTTTCACTGAAGCCTGAACTTTCATGGCGAAACTCCAAAAAGAACCAATTTACTTGGCTCGAAAAACAATTCGTGCTCTGGACAAGTCGTACGGCGTCAACTCAACCGTCACCTTGTCACCAGGAAGGATACGAATGTAATTCATGCGCATCTTGCCCGATATGTGACCAAGCACCACGTGACCATTTTCCAATTTCACTCGAAAAGTGGCGTTAGGGAGGTTTTCTACTACCTCTCCCTGCATTTGGATAACGTCGTCTTTAGACAATCACTACCTCGTTAATCCAGAACCCTTGAAGCTTGATTTCTTCAAAAGGCTGTCGTATTGCTGAGACATCACGTAGGCCTGAACCTGAGCCATGAAATCCATCGCAACAACTACAATAATCAACAGAGATGTACCGCCAAAATAGAACGGAACACTCAATCCCAAAACCAGAAATTCCGGCAGCAAACACACCAAAGTGATGTAAGCAGCGCCAACCAGCGTCAAACGTGTCAACACCTTGTCGATGTAACGAGACGTTTGCTCACCTGGACGAATGCCTGGCAAAAACGCACCACTTTTCTTCAAGTTGTCTGCAGTTTCACGGCTGTTAAACACCAAGGCGGTGTAAAAGAAACAGAAAAACACAATGGCAGCAGCATACAGCAGCATGTACAGCGGATGGCCTGGAGACAATGTCTGAGACACTTCCTTCAAAAAGCCCACCACCGCACCGTCGCCTGACCCAAACCAGCTTGTCAGCGTTGCTGGCAACAAAATAATGCTCGACGCGAAAATGGGAGGAATAACACCCGCCATATTCAACTTCAAAGGCAAATGAGAAGTTTGTCCTTGGTATATCTTGTTACCCACCTGACGCTTGGCATAGTTCACCGTGATTTTTCTCTGGCCACGTTCTACAAAAACAACCAGGTAAGTAACCGCGACAGCCAACACCACAATCAACAACGCGATCAGTGAACTCATCGCACCGGTACGAACCAACTCAAAGAGCCCGCCAATTGCGCCCGGCAACCCGGCAGCGATACCTGCAAAAATAAGTATCGAAATACCATTGCCCAAACCGCGCTCGGTAATTTGCTCGCCAAGCCACATCAAGAACATGGTTCCAGTGACCAGCGACACAGCCGTTGTAAAGCGGAAAGCCATACCCGGGTCAATGACAAGACCCGCTTGAGATTCCAAAGCCACAGAGATGCCGATGGCCTGGAATGTTGCCAGGAAAAAGGTGCCATAACGAGTGTACTGGGTAATCTTGCGACGACCCGCTTCACCTTCCTTCTTCAGGGCTTCAAGCTGAGGAACAACAACGCTCGCCAACTGCATCACGATGGACGCCGAAATATACGGCATGATACCCAAGGCAAAAACAGTAAAACGGGACAAGGCACCACCGGAGAACATGTTGAACATGCCCAAAATGCCACCCTGCTGGCTGTCAAACAACTGCTTCAACTGAGCCGGATCAATTCCCGGTACGGGAATGTGTGCGCCAATACGATACACAATCAGAGCCAACAACAAGAACACCAGACGCTTTCGCAAATCTGAAAACTTGTTGGACGACGCCAATGTAGATGGATTAAAGGCCACGCGATGCTCTCTTAAGCGTTAATGGTGCCGCCAGCTGCCGCTATGGCCTCTGCTGCGCCCTTCGTTGCCTTAATGCCGTTCAATACAACAGCACGCTTGATCTCACCAGCCAGAATCACCTTGACCGCCAAAGTTTGGGCCGGTACAAGACCCGCCTGCTTCAACGTCAAAATATCCACTGTGTCCACCGCCAATGTGTCCAGATCTGTCAAACGGATCTGGGCATTGAAAGCCGCAGTACGTGATGAGAAACCACGCTTTGGCAAGCGACGATGCATTGGCATCTGACCGCCTTCAAAACCCACCTTGTGAAAGCCACCGCTGCGTGACTTTTGACCTTTGTGACCACGGCCAGCAGTTTTACCCCAACCGGAGCCAATACCTCGGCCCACGCGTTTGCGGTTGAACTTACTGCCTGGTGCAGGTGCAAGTGTATTCAGTTCCATTATGCAGCCTCAACTTTCAAGAGGTATGACACCTTGTTAATCATTCCACGCACTTCGGGCGTATCAATCAGCACACGGCTGTGATTCATACGACGTAGACCCAAACCACGCACAGTAGCGCGATGTGATTCTTTGGTCCCGATAATGCTCTTAACCAACGTAACTTTTACAGATGCGCTCATGATCAAGCCTCAAATAACTTTTCAACTGACAAGCCACGCTTGGCGGCAATTTCAGCTGGGGTTTGCAACTTGCCCAAGGCATCCAGGGTAGCTCGCACCAAGTTGTAAGGGTTCGATGAACCATGGCTTTTTGCCACGATATTGCGAACACCCACGACTTCCAGAACAGCACGCATTGGACCGCCGGCGATGATACCAGTACCTTCCTGCGCAGGAGCCAAAAACACCTTGGAGGCGCCATGCTGGCCGTACACAATGTGATGGATTGAACCATCACGCAAAGATACCTTTTCCATCTGGCGACGCGCCTGCTCCATGGCTTTTTGAACAGCCACCGGCACTTCACGAGACTTGCCCTTGCCCATACCTACACTGCCATCACCATCGCCAACTACTGTCAACGCAGCGAAGCCGAGGATACGACCACCTTTAACAACCTTGGTCACGCGGTTAACCGCGATCATTTTTTCTTTCAGGCCGTCATCACGCGCTTCAGGCGCGGCATTTTTACCTTGCATTCTTGCCATGATCACTCCTTAGAATTTCAAGCCAGCTTCACGCGCAGCGTCAGCCAGTTCTTTTACACGACCGTGATAGGCAAAGCCCGAGCGATCGAAAGCAACTTCGCTGATGCCTGCAGCCAAAGCACGCTTGGCAATTGCAGCACCGACCAAAGCGGCCGCAGCCCTGTTCGAACCGGACTTGCCTGCCAATTCAGCACGCAGGTCTTTGTCGTTCGTGGACGCAGACGCCAAAACCTGACCACCATCCGCAGAATGAACCGCAGCATAGATGTGGGAGTTGGTACGGAACACACACAGACGTGTTGCACGAGCAAGTGCGATACGACGTCTGGTTTGTTTTGCACGACGGGCACGTGCCTCTTGTTTAGTTTCCATAATTTACCTCTTGGTGCCTTATTTCTTCTTGGTCTCTTTGATAACCACACGCTCATCCGAATAACGCACACCCTTGCCCTTGTAGGGCTCCGGTGGACGGTATGCGCGAATTTCAGCTGCAGTCTGACCAACCACTTGTTTGTCGGCACCCTTCAAGATGATCTCTGTGGGCGTTGGCGTTTCAGCCTTCACACCCGCCGGCAGTTTGTGAATGACCGGGTGAGAAAAACCCAGCGCCAGGTTGATTGAATCCCCCTGAATGGCTGCCTTGTAACCCACGCCAACCAACTGCAGCTTTCGCTCAAAACCTTTGCTTACACCGTTAACCATATTGGCCAACAAGGCGCGGGCTGTACCGGCTTGTGCGTTCGCGTCGGTTGTGTCAACAACCGGCTTTACAGACAACACACCATTTTCGAATACCGGCATCACCAGCGGATTGACATTCAGCTTCAGTTCAGCACTGCCACCCTTTACGGAAACAACCTGACCATTCACATCAACCTGTACGCTTGAAGGCACAGAAATGGGAGCTTTCGCTACTCTTGACATTTCATTACCCCTTTAAGCCACGTAGCAGATAACTTCGCCGCCAATACCAGTGGTACGGGCCTTGCGATCAGTCATCACGCCTTTGGATGTTGAAACAATCGCCACGCCCAAACCGTTCATCACCTGAGGAATTTCGTCTTTACCCTTGTAAATACGCAAACCGGGTTTTGAAACACGTTCGATCTTCTCGATTACGGGGCGACCCGCATAGTACTTCAATTCAATTTTCAAAACAGGCTTTGCTGACTCGCCAACAATTGAGAAGCTCTCAATGTAACCTTCGTCTTTCAAAACTTGCGCAATAGCTACCTTCACTTTTGAGGAAGGCATCTCAACCGAAACCTTGTCAACACCCTGAGCATTGCGAATGCGGGTCAACATGTCGGCGATTGGATCACTCATACTCATAATTAGAACCCCTTACCAACTTGCCTTAGTGATTCCAGGAATCTCACCACGCATGGCAATTTCACGGATCTTGTTACGGGCCAAACCGAACAAACGGAATGTGCCGCGGGGACGACCAGTCAATTCGCAGCGATTACGCTGACGAGTTGGGTTCGCATTTCTTGGCAGCGCCTGCAGCTTCAGACGCGCCTCATAGCGGTCTGCTTCACTGACCGACTGATCTTTTACAATCTTGTTCAAAGCCTCACGCTTGGCCGCATACTTCTTGACCAAACTGGCGCGCTTTTTCTCGCGATTAATCAAAGCTAGTTTTGCCACGTCACACCTCAGTTACGGAACGGGAACTTGAAAGCGGTCAACAAAGCCTTGGCTTCATCGTTGGTACGCGCTGTCGTAGTTACGCTGATGTTAAGACCCCGAAGTGCGTCGATTTTGTCGTACTCAATTTCAGGGAAAATAATCTGTTCTTTGATACCGATGTTGTAGTTGCCACGACCATCAAATGACTTGCCGGACACACCACGGAAATCGCGAACCCGAGGAAACGCGATCGTTACCAAACGATCCAGGAATTCATACATGCGATCACCACGCAAAGTCACCATACAACCGACTGGATAACCCTCGCGAATTTTGAAACCCGCAATCGCCTTCTTGGCCTTGGTAACCACTGGCTTTTGACCAGCAATCTTGGTCAGATCACCCACGGCGTGCTCAATGATTTTCTTATCATTCACCGCCTCACCCACACCCATGTTCAGAGTGATTTTGGTAATGCGGGGCACTTCCATAACGGACTTGTAACCAAATTGCTTGGCCAGCTGACCAACCACTTCGTTTCTATAAAACTCTTGAAAACGTGACACGACGGCCCCCTTAGTTTGCCAACTGAGCGCCGGTTTTCACCAGAACCCGCACGGACTTGCCATCCACTTGCTTGACGGCCACACGAGATGGCTTACCTGTCTCTTTGTCAAACAAACTGACATTGGACTGGTGGATAGGCATTGTCTTATCAACAACACCACCAACATCTCCCTTCATAGGATTTGGCTTTTGATGCTTTTTAACGATATTCACACCTTCAACCAAGAGGTATTCATCATTCACGCGAGAAAGCACAACACCTTTCTTGCCTTTGAACTTGCCGTTAAGCACCAGCACCTCATCGCCTTTACGAATTTTGTTCATAATTCCCTCACAGAACTTCTGGTGCCAGCGACACGATCTTCATGAACTTTTCGTTACGAAGTTCGCGCGTCACTGGGCCAAAAATACGGGTACCGATGGGCTCTAGTTTTGCATTGAGCAAAACCGCAGCGTTGTTGTCAAATTTGATCAACGCACCATCGGGACGACGAACGCCCTTGGCCGTACGAACGACCACTGCGTTATAAATTTCGCCTTTTTTGACGCGACCACGAGGGGCCGCATCTTTAATGGTCACCTTGATGATGTCACCAATGCCCGCGTAGCGACGCTTGGAACCACCAAGGACCTTGATGCACATTACAGAACGCGCACCCGTGTTGTCGGCCACATCTAGCCGTGATTGCATTTGTATCATGGATTGTCAAACCAACTTAATCGCTTTCGCAACCAGTTTTGGTCCCGCATGGGTTGAAAAGATAGCCTGCTATATTAGCAGGCTTGAATTACTTGAGCAAGACAAAAATCAAATGATTTTCGCTTTCTCCAATACTTTGGTCACACTCCAGGACTTTGTCTTGGAAATTGGGCGGCCTTCGCAGATCTCAACCAGATCACCTTCCCCGACTTCATTGCTTTCGTCGTGGGCGGTGTACTTGTGAGACTTCACGATGTACTTACCATAAATCGGGTGCTTGATCCGGTTCTCAACCATCACCACCACCGATTTGGTCATCTTGTCGCTGACCACACGCCCCACCAGGGTGCGCTTCAAACTTGTTTTCGCTTCGGTGCTCATGCGGACCTCTTCGATTGTGTCATCACTGTTTTTACACGCGCGATGTCTTTGCGTACTTTTGCCAACTGGGAGTTGTTGGTCAATTGCTGCGTTGCAGCCTGCATGCGCAGGGAAAACTGCGCGCGCAACAACTCTTCCAACTCTTTCGTCAATTCTGCAGCGCCTTTACCGCGCAATTCAGAAGCTTTCATTGCTTAACTCCCAATCTGACGTGTTACGAACACGCAAGGAAGAGGCAGTTTGGCAGCCGCAAGGCGGAAAGCCTCACGTGCCAACTCTTCGCTTACACCGTCCATTTCATAGAGAACCTTACCTGGCTGGATTTCAGCCACATAAAACTCTACGTTACCTTTACCATTACCCATCCGAACTTCTGCAGGCTTATTGGTAATCGGCTTGTCCGGAAACACGCGGATCCAAATCTTACCGCCACGCTTGATGTGGCGGACCATGGCTCGACGGGCGGATTCGATCTGGCGAGCAGTCAAACGACCACGACCAGTTGATTTCAGACCGTATACACCAAAAGAAACACTTGCACCACGAGTGGCCAGGCCAGTATTGCGACCTTTGTGTTCTTTTCTATATTTGCGACGTGATGGCTGTAACATCATGCGCTCCCAGATTACTGTTCTGAGGAAGTGCTTGCAGCGCCTTCCTCTTTGTTTGCACCACTAGCTGCTGCGCTAGCACCTTCGGGTTTACGTGCCTTGCGTGCACCTGCAGGGCGTGTAGAAGGACGACGCGGACGACGCTCTTCTTTTTCTGCCTCAACTGGCGCTGCCGCTACATCGCCGCGACCCAATGTGTCGCCTTTGTAAACCCAGACTTTGATACCGATAATGCCGTATGTTGTCGCAGCTTCGCTGGTTGCATAATCGATGTCTGCGCGCAGTGTATGCAAAGGCACGCGGCCTTCACGATACCACTCAGTACGTGCGATCTCGATGCCATTCAAACGACCTGAAGACATGATCTTGATGCCCTGGGCACCCATGCGCATGGCATTTTGCATCGCCCGCTTCATAGCACGTCGGAACATAATACGGCGCTCTAGCTGCGATGAAATTCCATCGGCAATCAGCTGGGCGTCAATTTCAGGCTTGCGAACTTCTTCGATATTCACATGCACAGGAACGCCAACCAATTTCTGCAAGCTGGCCTTCAACAATTCAATGTCTTCACCCTTCTTGCCAATCACCACACCTGGGCGTGCCGAATAAATTGTAACGCGGGCGTTCTTGGCCGGGCGCTCTATCAGCACTCGACCAACAGATGCGTTCTTCAGCTTTTTCTTCAGGAAATCACGAACCTGGATGTCTTCAAGCAGCATCTTGGAAAAATCCCGGTTCGATGCGTACCAGCGAGAAGCCCAGTTGCGTGATACTGCCAGGCGAAAGCCCGTAGGGTTAATTTTCTGACCCATGTAACCCCCTTAGTTTCCAACCGTCACATAAATGTGACTGGTCTTCTTAGTGATACGATTGCCGCGACCCTTGGCGCGCGCCGTAAAGCGCTTCAACACAGGCCCCTCTTCCACATAAATGGTTTTCACCTTCAATTCATCCACATCCGCACCGTCATTGTGTTCAGCGTTGGCGATAGCGCTTTCCAACACTTTCTTCACAATGCCAGCCGCCTTCTGTGGAGAGAAAGCAAGGATATTCAAGGCCTGATCAACCTTTTTACCGCGAATCAGATCAGCGACCATTCGGCCACGCTGAGGAGACAAGCGAACACCCTTTAAAATTGCACGAGTTTCCATTTCCTACCCCTTATCGCTTGGCCTTCTTGTCAGCCGCATGACCCTTGAATGTACGCGTCAACGCAAATTCACCGAGCTTGTGACCAACCATGTTTTCGTTGATATACACAGGCACATGTTGCTTGCCATTGTGTACCGCGATTGTCAGACCAATGAAGTCTGGGAGTACAGTCGAGCGACGCGACCAAGTTTTAATTGGACGCTTGTCTTTCGACGCTGCAGCAGCCTCTACTTTTTTGATCAAGTGGGCGTCGCAGAAAGGACCTTTTTTTAATGAACGAGACATATCTGTTTACCCCACTTAACGCTTGTGACGACGCTGAACAATCATCGAATTGGTACGCTTGTTGTTGCGCGTGCGGTAACCCTTGGCTGGCTGACCCCAAGGACTAACTGGCACACGACCTTCGCCGGTTTTGCCTTCACCACCACCATGTGGGTGATCTACCGGGTTCATCGCTGTACCACGCACTGTCGGGCGAATGCCCTTCCAGCGTGTTGCACCAGCCTTACCCACCTTCTTCAAGCTGTTTTCTTCGTTGCTTACTTCACCAATCGTGGCACGACATTCGATGTGCACTCGGCGAATTTCGCCAGAACGCAAACGCATCTGAGCGTAAGTACCATCACGTGCTAACAACATGGCGGAGCCACCTGCTGAACGCGCAATTTGAGCACCCTTACCGGGCAACATTTCCACGCAATGCACCGTAGTACCTACAGGAATGTTGCGAATTGGCAATGTATTACCAATTTTGATTGGTGCTTCGGAACCGTTCACCACGGTTTGACCCAACTGCAAACCACGGGGCGCAATAATATAAGCGCGCTCACCGTCTGCGTAGCAAATCAAGGCAATGTGGGCTGTACGGTTAGGATCGTACTCGATCGTTTCCACTTTTGCCGGCACACCATCTTTGTTGCGCTTGAAGTCAACCATGCGGTAGTGCTGCTTGTGACCACCACCCATGTGGCGGGTCGTAATGCGACCGTTGTTGTTACGGCCGGCAGTCTTGGATTTCTTTTCGAGCAGTGGAGCGTAGGGCTCACCCTTGTGCAAATGCGGATGAACCACTTTCACCATGGCACGGCGGCCAGGCGACGTTGGCTTTAATTTAACTAATGGCATGTTACGCAGCCTCCGAGAAATTAATTTCCTGACCAGCTTTCAGCGCAACGTAGGCTTTGCGTACATCGGAGCGACGCCCGATAGTGCGGCCAAAGCGTTTCTGCTTACCAGCAATGTTCACTACACGCACGGCCTCAACTTCCACCTTGAACAACAGCTCAACAGCAGCCTTGATTTCTTGCTTGGTTGCAGTAGTGCAAACCTTGAAAGCAATTTGCTCATGCTTGTCGGCCAACATGGTGCTCTTTTCAGAGACGATGGGCGCCAACAAAATTTTCATTAAACGCTGAGTGTTCATGCGTACATCTCCTGCAGTTTGTCGATTGCAGCGCGAGTCGCAACCACTTTCTTGAAGTAGATCAAGGAAAGAGGATCGGCGTAGCGTGGCTCGACCACTGCCACGTTGGGCAGGTTTCTAGATGCCAAGTACAAGTTCTCGTCCACTGAATCCACAATCATCAGCACGGAATCAAGACCCATGGTTTTCAATTTCTGATCGAGCAATTTGGTTTTAGGAGCCTCGAGATCCAAAGACTCCACAACCACCAAGCGACCCTCACGGCTCAATTGAGACAAAATAGAACAAACACCGGCGCGGAACATCTTCTTGTTCAGCTTCTGCGTGAAGTTCTCATCTGGAGAGTTCGGGAAAGTTTTGCCGCCTCCGCGCCACAATGGGCTGGACACCGCACCAGCACGCGCACGACCCGTGCCTTTTTGCTTCCACGGCTTGCGAGTCGAAGCACGCACTTCCGAACGGTCCTTTTGCTGACGCGTACCCTGACGCGCATTGGCCTGGTATGCAACAACCAGCTGATGAATCAGCGGCTCGTTGTACTCACGACCAAATACCACATCGGACACCTGAACAGTTTGAGAGGCCTGCCCAGAATCACTAATGACTTTCAATTCCATCTGGTTCCCCTTACGCCTTTGCCTTGACAGCCGGCTTAACCAACAATTGGCCACCCTTTGATCCAGGCACTGCGCCCTTGATCAAAAGCAAACCACGCTCGGCGTCTACACGCACAACTTCCAGGTTCTGGGTAGTACGGTTAACGTTACCCAACTGACCTGCCATGCGCTTACCAGGAAACACACGACCTGGATCCTGGGCCATACCAATTGAACCAGGCGCGTTGTGCGAGATCGAGTTACCATGAGACGCACGCTGCGAACTGAAATGGTGACGCTTGATGGCACCACTAAAACCCTTACCCTGCGTTACGCCACTTACATCAACTTTCTGACCAGGGGCAAAAATTTCCGCAGACACAGCAGCACCAACTTGCAACTCAGCAAGCTTGGCGGTGTCAACACGAAATTCAACGAGGGAAGAGGCCGCCTCAATTGAAGCGGCAGCAAAGTGACCAGCCTGCGCCTTTACAACGCGGGAGGCTCGCTTGGACCCGTAGGCAAGCTGAACGGCAGTATAGCCGTCTTGTTCGAGTGTTTTGAGCTGCGCAACACGGTTAGAAGACACATCAACAACGGTTACGGGAATAGATACACCCGCGTCCGTAAAGATGCGCATCATGCCGATCTTGCGACCAATAAGGCCTAGACTCATGATTTCTCCAATTTCGGCTACGATTGGCCGAATGATTAAATTCTATCTAAAGCTAACCTTTTGAAAAGGTTAGCCAAAGATTATATGCGTTAATTTGATTTACTGCAACTTAATTTCTACATCTACGCCAGCAGGCAGATCCAGCTTCATCAAAGCATCCACAGTTTTGTCTGTTGGATCAACAATGTCCATCAAACGCTGGTGGGTGCGGATCTCAAACTGGTCACGCGAAGACTTGTTCACGTGCGGCGAGCGCAAAATGTCGAAACGCTTGATACGTGTAGGCAGGGGAACCGGGCCCTTTACCACAGCGCCCGTGCGCTTTGCAGTTTCCACGATTTCAAGCGCAGACTGATCGATCAGTTTGTAATCGAAAGCTTTCAAGCGAATACGAATTTTCTGGTTGTTCATGTTATTTCCTAAAGAGCTGAAAGAGTGTGACCAAACTTGACTTTTGGCTCACCTCAAAATTGCCCGCACCAACGAATCAGTGCGGGCGCTTTCCAAGTATTACTTGGTGATCTTGGCCACCACACCGGCGCCCACTGTACGACCGCCTTCGCGAATCGCGAAACGCAAGCCTTCTT
>Ga0209024_1001330_pt1 | contig 22153 bp, 19 predicted proteins | sample AutmiccommunBRH5_FD_187380 | JGI IMG/M metagenome (GOLD analysis project Ga0209024, IMG submission 187380) | Deep subsurface microbial communities from Mt. Terri, Switzerland - Autotrophic microbial communities BRH/5 (SPAdes) (version 2) | ecosystem: Environmental > Aquatic > Deep subsurface >...
TGCCTGGCCCAAGGTGCCAAGCAGGTGCTGAATTTTGTTTTGCCGTGCTTCAATGGTGGCCATGTTGCGCAGCGGTTCTAACAGCCATTGGCGCAAACGCCGCGCACCCATGCCGCTGCCGGTGCGGTTGATGCGGGAAAACAGGGTGGGGGCAGCATCGCCCCTCAAGGTTTCTGTCAATTCAAGGTTGCGGCGTGCAGCCTCATCGAGCACCAGAAAGTCTTGCTCATGTTCAACCTGAATGTCGGAAAGATGCTTGAAGGTTTCAATGCTAAGGTGCGTTTCCTTGGCATATTGCAAGGCTGCACCCATGGCAGGCACGGCCAGTTTGGCGTTGTGCAGTTCAAGACTTTCAAGGTTGGCGGCTTGCAACACCGCCTGCAAATGGGTTTGGGCAAAACCGGCATCGAAGTGCCAGGCTGGGCGCTCAATGCAGCCCGGTATTTGGCTTTGCTGCGCCCACGTGCGGTTATTCACCAACACCTCGGCTGCATTAAAGCGGCTTAAATGCGCAGCCAGTGAGCCTGAATCACATTCAAGTAAGCGGATGGAACCCGCAGAAAGTGCTAAACAAGCCACGCCCCAATATTTTCCGTCTTCGGAATACAGGCTGAGCAGTGTTTTGTTTTCCTGGTCGGGAAGCAGCGTTGATTCAGTGAGTGTGCCTGGTGTAACCACCCGCGCTACCTTGCGCTCCATGGGGCCTTTGGTTAGGCCCGGTGTGCCCACTTGTTCGCAAATGGCCACTGAATGCCCCAGCGCCACGAGCTTGGCGAGGTATTGATCGGCGGCGTGAAAAGGCACGCCCGCCATGGGAATGGGTTGGCCGGCTGATTGGCCACGGTGGGTCAGGGTAATTCTTAACAGCTGTGCAGCCAGTTGGGCGTCGCCGAAAAACAGCTCGTAAAAATCGCCCATGCGATAGAACAGAAGCTTGTCGGGGTATTCGGCTTTCAGCGTGAGGTACTGCTGCATCATTGGCGTGTGGCTTTCAAACGCCTGTGATGCGGCCTGGTTGTGTGTACTCGCTTGTTTGCTCAACTGGGTCCCTGTTTGTTTTATTTGAAGCTCAGCAGGTACTGAAGGGCTTTCGGGTTTCCGGCAATTGCGTCGCCGCTTTCCATGAATGTGGCATTGCCTTCTGGGTCTGTGATCAAACCACCTGCCTCAGAAACCAGCAATACGCCTGTGGCCAGGTCCCAGGGCTTCAGGCCAAAACACATGTAGCCGTCCAGGCGCCCGCAAGCAACGTAAGCCAGGTCAAGCACTGCAGAACCCGACTTGCGAATGCCAGCGGTGCTTTCTGTCAGGGCCAGCATTTTGCGCTTTACACCCTGTGAGCCTTCATTGTGGCCGCTGGGGAAGGCAAAGCCGACCAGAAATTCATTGGGCTTGCTGCGCTTGGAAACACGAATGCGGCGGTTGTTCAAAAACGCGCCTTCGCCTTTGGACGCTGTAAACAGGTCGTTGGTGGCCGGGTTGTACACCACAGCTTGTTGTACGTTGCCGTTCACGCGCAAGGCAATCGAAATGGCATAGTGCGGGTAGCCGTGGATGAAGTTGGCCGTGCCGTCGATTGGATCAATGACCCACTCGTAATCAGATTTGCCGGAAGCGCCGCTTTCCTCGGCTAGAATGGCGTGATCGGGAAAGGCTTGCTTGAGCACTTCGATGATTACGCTTTCAGCGGCTTGGTCTGTTTCGGTGACAAAATCGTTGGGGCCTTTGACCCCGATTTTTACCTGATCGAGGTCAAGCTCTGCTCGGTTGATGATTTTTCCAGCAGCGCGAGCGGCTTTCACCGCCACGTTCAACATCGGATGCATGGCCTTTCCTTTCAATTTGAATACGTTTAACCCGACATTATAGATGACAGCAGCCGTTTCCCTTGAATCCATTTCGATAGTTCTTGTAAAAACAAGTCATCCCGGCAATGTGGGGTCGGTGGCGCGTGCCATGAAAACCATGGGTTTGAGCGATTTGCGCCTGGTGGAACCCAAAACCGCTGACATTTGTTGTGCGGAAGAAGCCATTTCGCTGGCCAGTGGCGCAGCGGATGTGCTTGAAAGTGCCCGCATTTACCACACGCTGCCCGATGCCTTGGCCGATCGAAGTGTTGCTTTTGCCCTGTCGGCCAGGTTGCGTGATTTGGGGCCGAGCCTTCAAAGCCCGCAACAGGCCGCCCGTGAGGCCCTGCATCTAACCCAAACCGGCGTGGGTGCGGCTTTTGTATTTGGTGCGGAACGTACGGGTTTAAGCAACGATGAATTGCTGGTTTGCAACCGGCAGGTCACGATTGCGGCCAACCCGGTATACAGCTCATTGAACTTGTCGCAAGCTGTGCAAATTGTGGCCTATGCTTTGCGCACCGAGTGGGCCAGCGGCTTGCCCGATGCAGTGGAGAATTCATTGTCAGCCAATTTGGTCAAGGGCGAAAAACTGGCCAGCGTGAAGGCGGTTGCTGATTTGCAAATCCACTGGCTGCAGGCCATGGAGGCCGTGGATTTTATCAATCCGGACAAGCCTAAAAAGGTGGTGCAACGGCTGGCCCGGATGTTGGCGAAAACCCCCTTGGAGCAAGAAGAGGTGGACATGCTGCGCGGCTTTTTTTCGGATGTGATTCGCGTGGTTGATAACCGCTTGTATCCGCATGAATTCGAGCGCAAGAAGCCGTGATTCAGCCGTGATACACTTCGGCGACCGGCCTTTGGCGCGTGTGCGCGGGCATTTATAACATCAGGGTTTCCTCGCATGTGGATTCGACTACAAGAAGACATTGATACCGTTTTGAAAAAAGACCCTGCGGCCAAAAACCGTGTGGAGGTGTTTCTGTGCTATCCCGGTTTGCATGCCTTGATCTGGCACCGTTTGGCCAACCGGTCCTGGCGGGCTGGCTTGACCACGCTTGCGCGTTTCTTGTCGCACCTGGGGCGCTTTTTCACCGGCATTGAAATTCATCCCGGTGCGTCGGTTGGTCGACGTGTTTTCATTGATCACGGCATGGGTGTTGTCATCGGTGAAACTGCAGAAATTCACGATGACGTGACCATTTACCAAGGCGTTACGCTAGGCGGTACTTCACTTGAAAAGGGCAAGCGCCACCCCACCCTGGAGAAGGGTGTTGTGGTGGGTGCCGGGGCCAAAGTGTTGGGACCTTTCGTGGTAGGTGAAGGCGCAAAAATTGGATCGAATTCGGTGGTGACCAAACCTGTGCCTGCGGGTGCAACAGCTGTGGGCAACCCGGCACGCACAATTTTGAAAGAAGACAGTGCTGCGCGCGAGGCACCATTGACTGGTGCCGCCAAAACAAAAGAAGAGTTTTCTGCCTATGGTGTTTCCAAGAACGGCGATGATCCCCTGATCAAGGCCATGCACGGTTTGATCGACCAGGCCATTGCGCAACAGCAGCGCATTGAGCAACTGGAAAAATTGCTTAACAAGGGAAAGTCTGCGGCGGATCAAGGCGATTCCACTGACTGCGAAGAACTGAAAGCCTTGAACAAATTGGTGGACAATTAACCGGTTGAACAGGAATCAGTTGAACAGGTTGAGGGTGTAATCACCATTGGGTTCAAGTTTCAAAAAACCGCCCTTGGGGCGGTTTTTTTCTGGGTGGTCGAAATCCCAGTCGGGAAGCACAATTCGAACGCCGTTTCCCAGTGTGCCTTGTGCGCTCTCCGGAATTTTTGGTGCGGGTGTATCCAGTTGGTCATGGATGGCACAGCGGTGGGTATGTCCGTGCAGAATTACATCGCTTCTGCCCACGTAATACCCGTCGGGCCAATTGCCTTTGAAGGTTTCCGCCACGGCTTGAAGGTTTGCATCCATGATATTCAAGGGGCTGTTGGCTTTGTGCATTTTGCTTTCGCTGCGAATGGCCTTGGCCATTTCAATTCGCTTGTCCAACGGCAATGCCAGCAGGTTGCTCTGCCACTTTTCGTTTCGGCTTTGCTGGCGAAATTTTTGGTAGGCCTTGTCATCTGTGCACAGTTGATCCCCGTGCGTAATCAGCACCACTTTGTGGTGAACCAATAGAAATTCGGGGTCTGGAAGAATTTCGAATTCTGCTGTTTCAGCAAAGGTTTCACCGAGCAGAAAGTCGCGGTTGCCGTGCATGAAGTACACTTTGGCCCCGGTTGCATGTGCGCTTTGTATGGCGTGCGCCACGCGCTCTGTGGTTGGGTCGCTGTAGTCGTCGCCGTACCACACCTCGAACACATCGCCCAGCAGAAATATCAGCGTGTCGGCCTGTGCAACACTGGCAAGCCAGATTTCGAAGGCTTCCAGTGTTTTTGGCGTTTCTTCCGACAGATGCAGGTCTGATGCAAAAAACGCAGCACCTTGCTTGGGAATTTCGATCAACTTCGCACCTGAGGGTTTTTAACTATTACAGTACTTCGACGCCTTGGATAATCACGTCTTCGACAGGCACGTCTTGATGAAAACCTTTGGAGCCGGTTTTCACGCCAACAATTTTGTCAACGATGTCCTTGCCTTCGGTGACTTGACCGAAAACGCAGTAGCCCCAGCCCTGTGGTGTCGGGCTTTTGAAGTTCAGGAATTCATTGTTTTCAACGTTGATGAAAAACTGGGCAGTGGCCGAATGAGGGTCGTTGGTGCGGGCCATGGCAACGGTGTATTTCTCGTTTTTCAAGCCGTTGTCTGCTTCGTTTTTGACGGGGTCCTTGGTAGGCTTTTGTTTCATGCCGGGTTCGAAGCCGCCGCCTTGAACCATGAAGCCGCTGATGACACGGTGAAAAATGGTGTTGGTGTAATAACCGCTTTTCGCGTACTCAAGAAAGTTCGCGACTGTGGCGGGGGCCTTTTCGGCGTCCAGGGCGATGGTGATCTCGCCAAAATTCGTTTTAAGTTTAACCATGGTTCGTTTTTTCGTTTTTGCAAACGCAGTGGAGATTGAGGAATTACCGATGCTAACAGCAATCGCAGAGAACATCGACCATTTGAGGAAAACACGTTTACTTTGAGTCACGGACAAATCCCTTACAATTTACGAGTGTCTTCTTGAACAATTTGCCAGCGCGTTCCAACCTTCATCCAATACTGCTGTTTGAGGATTTCGCCTGACAATTTGTCTTCCTGTTTGAAGGAAACCAGCATCATGTCTTTGTCACTGGGATAGCGCATCACAGTGAGATCGTCGATGGTGATTTTGCCGAATGATTTGCTGGCAATCTGGTTTTTTTGTTGCCACTCGACCAGACCCTGTCCATCGATTATTACGTCGCTGGCGTAGTGGTAAATGCCTTTCGAAAAACCCTTTTCAAGGTCTTTTTTCCAGGTGTCGACCATGCGCAGGGCAGCCTTGCGGTGGCTTTGCCACACGTCCACAGGCACGAAATCAAGCCGCTCGCTGATCACCACCTGGGTATTGCCAATGTCGACAAACTTTTTAAGGGCTAGCAAATCCTGATTGGCCAGCACAACGCAGCCATCGCTGGCCTTGGGTGGGCGGCTTACATAGGTTTTCGGCATGCCGTGCAGCCAGATGCCATAGCCGGTTTTGCCCAAACGTTTGTCCCAAGAATTGGGGTAGTTGATTGGCAGGGCCATGGGGCCATAGAAATCAGTCAGTTTTTCTTTGGGCAGCAATTCAGTGATGGTGTACACGCCAATCGGTGTGCGCTTGTCACCCTCGCGAACTTTCACGGCTCCCATTTTGCCTTGGGACACATAAAAATCGGTGACCAGGCGGGGTTGTGGAAAAGCGTTCTCGTAGAGGAACAGCCGCGACCGAGTGGTGTCGACCAAAATGACATAACGCTGGCCGTTGTTCAGTTGCACCAGCTCGGCGGGTAGCAAGTCGCGTTGTGGGCGATCTTTGACCGCCTTGAAACGGGCAACGGCTTCCTCGCGAAGTTCGGCAAGTTCTTCTGTCTTCGCAGTCGGGACATTGGGCATGTCGCCGATGTCTTTCAAAGGCCGGCCAGCTTTCAGCGACAAAATATCGCCCTTGAGCATGTGCCCCAGGAAGAAGTTCGGAAACTCCGCAAGCAAACGGTTGGTCAGGTCAAGCGCCTTGTTCAACTCGTGATTGCTCAAGGCGATGTAGATATCTTCCACGGCCTTGTCGATCACGGGTTCATAACTGGCTTGGTCAAACAGCTTGCTGGCCAACGAATTCGAGCCGCTTTGAGGGCTGCTGTATGCGGCCAGGTCAAATGATTCCTGTTGTCCGGAGTTCACGAAAGATGGTGCCGCCGTGAATGTCCAGAACACCAAGGGTGCCGCAACGCGCAGTACCCTCAGTGCAACATGGAGCCAGTTTCTTGACAACATTTAACCGCCCACCCTCTCGTTTGTGATTTTCCAGGTGCCGCCTTCCTGCTTCATGGTCAACGTTTTGGAGGACACATTGTTGAGGCGGTTGGAGAAATAACTTTGCTTGAATTTGACAACAGCTTCGTTGCCGGAAATAGTGATCAATGGATTTTCGACCACAACGCGAATGGTCTCTTTGCCCACAATGCGTTGCTCGCGCATTTTTTCCCAGTTGGCCCGGTTCATTTTGCCCGGTGTTTCAAATTCTTTGCTGTAAGCACCCAGATAACCGACCATGTCTTGATCAGTCCAGGCTTTGGCCCAAGCTTCAACTGCGTTCAACACCGCGCTGTCCATGCCAATGGAGTTGGGCTTCGGGTCTGCGGGTTTGCTCGCTGAAATGGCGGGTGCTGCAGGTGCAACAACGGGTGCAGGGGGGGCAACCGCCACTGGTGGTGGGCTTTCAACAACAGGTGGTGCAGCCTTGGGTTCTTCTTTGACCACGGGTGGTTTGGGTTCGGCGGGTGCTGGCTTTTTGACCGGTGCAGCGGCTGGTACAGCGGCGGGTGCGGCTGCCGCGACAGTAACCGTGCTGGGTTTGCCGGCAATCAGGTTGCGAACCAGCGACAACTTGGTTTGCGCAGTTGAGTTGCGACCGTCCAGTTGCAAGGCTTTGTCATAGGACTGACTGGCCAGCTTGGCATACACATCGCCCAGGTTTTCGTGGGCAGTGGCGTAGCTGGGGTGGGTGCGAATGGCCATTTCCAGTGATTCACGGGCTTTTTCATACTCGCCTCGACCGGCATACAGAACGGCCAGGTTGTTGTATGGCTCTGGCAATTCCGGGAAGTCTTCTGTCAGTTTGGTGAAAACAGTGATGGCCTCTGCTGTTTTATTGCGCTCGGTCAGGATCAGGCCTTTCAAGAACCGCATTTGTGCGTCATTGGGGCGGTTGGCCAGGAAGGCGTCTGCCCGTGCCTGAGCCTGCTCAAACTGACTGTTTTGAATCAGTTTGGATACTTCGTCCGCTTCATCGGCGTGGCTTGGCGCACCTGCAAATGCAAGCCCAATGAGCGCGCAAAGCAATGCATATTTGCTTTTGGTGAACTTGCCACTGCCAAACGACGTGATTGTTTCTTTTGCCTGCATTCGATTGCGCCTTTGCGGGGTTACCCGTTTCATCTGATTGTTTGGGAAAAACTCGATCATGCGTAATGTTATACTCGAGCGCTATTGTAACAAGCCCCAGAGCGGGTTGGCTTCTGAATCAGGGTTCCTGACCATTCCTGTATCAGATTCTACCGTTTTGACTGGCTGAATCCGCTTTTTTTCTGAGCCCAATGAAATCGTCTCTCCAAATTTACAATTCAATTCTAAGGAAAAAGCAGGCTTTTCTGCCCCTTGATCCACGGAACGTACGAATGTACGTGTGCGGCATGACGGTCTACGACTACTGCCATCTTGGTCACGCCCGCGTCATGGTGGTGTTCGATTTGCTCAAGCGCTGGCTGCGTGCATCGGGTTATCCTGTTACCTATGTGCGCAATATCACGGACATCGACGACAAAATCATTCGCCGTGCAGTTGAGAACGGTGAAAGCATTCGTTCGTTGACCGACCGCTTCATTGCGGCCATGCATGAAGACGCCGATGCCTTGGGCATTGAGCGGCCCGACCACGAGCCACGCGCCACAGACTATGTGGCAGAAATGCAGGAAATGATTCAAACGCTGATGAACAAGCGGCTTGCCTACCGTGATAATTCTGGCGACGTGAACTTCGCCGTCCGTTCGTTTCCCGAGTATGGCCGCCTGTCAGGCAAAAGCCTGGATGAATTGCGTGCAGGCGAGCGTGTAGGGGTTTCCGATAATAAAAATGATCCCCTGGATTTTGTGCTTTGGAAAAGTGCCAAGTCCGAAGAACCCGAAGACGCCAAATGGGACTCTGATTTCGGTGTGGGCCGGCCAGGCTGGCACATTGAATGTTCTGCCATGAGCTGCAAGCTGTTGGGCAACACCTTTGACATTCACGGTGGTGGTGCCGACCTTCAATTCCCCCACCATGAGAACGAAATTGCGCAAAGCGTGGGCGCCACGGGTGAAAGTTTTGCCCAGTACTGGATGCACAACGGTTTTGTGCGGGTTGAAACCAACAATGGTCAATCTGAAAAAATGTCGAAGTCGCTGAACAATTTCTTCACGATTCGGGACATTTTGAAAGTTTACGATGCTGAGGTGGTGCGGTTTTTCATTTTGCGCGCCCAGTACCGCAGCCAGTTGACCTATTCAGAAGCCCATGTGCAAGACGCAAAGTCGGCTCTGGATCGACTTTACACCGCTGTTGGCGAGGTGCAGGCCGACGAAAAACTGGATTGGAACCACGATTTTGAGGCCCGCTTTGCCGAGGCAATGAACGACGACATGAACACGCCCATTGCCGTGTCGGTGCTGTTTGAAATGGCCAACGAGGTGAACCGCACGGGTGATTCAGGCTTGGCTGCCCGACTGAAAGCCTTGGCACAGGTGTTGGGTTTGCTGGGCCGCACCGCGCAGGCCTTTCACCATGCCGGAGTGGGTGAACAGGTCGGGGGGATTGATGAAGCGGCCATTCAGACCCTGATCGACGCACGTACCCAAGCGAAGACAGACCGTGATTTTGCCAAGGCAGATGCCATTCGACAGCAGTTGCTGGACCTTGGTGTGGTGCTGGAGGACAAGCGGGGCGGTGCCACCGAATGGCGGCGGGCTTGATTCAGGGCCTTAACCTGGACCCCGAGGCACCTGCCTATTGGCAGGAAGCTTGTGAGGCGCTTGCCTTGCACAGCCCCGTGTGGGTTAATTTGATTCAGCGGCATTCAGACCGTGCGCTTCGATCGCGTGGCGCACCTTACGAAACCATGTTGCGTTCACTGGTCGGGCAGCAAATTTCAGTAAAAGCGGCCGATGCAGTGTGGACCCGGGTGCTGGATGCCCTGAATAACTTAATTACCAGCGATTCCTTGTTAGCCCTAAGTGATGACACCTTGAAAGCAACCGGCCTTTCCCGTCAGAAAATTGCTTACGCACGTGCCTTGAGCGAATTCGAGCAAAATGGCCTGTTGACCCTGGCGTTGCTGGACGGCATGGACGACGAAGCCTGCACGCGCCATTTATGCGAGATCAAGGGCGTGGGCCGCTGGACAGCTCAAATGTTTCTGATGTTTTGTTTGCGCAGGCCCAACGTGTGGCCGGTGGATGACATTGGTGTGCAACGCGGTATCTCGCGCCAATTTTTCGAAGGTGAACCCATCGGACCGAAAGAAGCACTACAATTCGGGGAAAAATTAAAACCTTGGCGGACTGTGGCAGCGTGGTATTTGTGGCGCAGCCTTGACCCAGCCGTGGTGGACTATTAAGAGAACCTCATGAAGCAAACATTTCTGGATTTTGAAGCGCCAATTGCCGAGTTAAAAGGCAAGATTGAAGAATTGCGCTTGGTGCAAGACGGCTCGGCCGTTGATTTGTCAGAGGAAATTCGCCGGCTGGAAGGCAAAAGCGACACCCTGACCAAGGAACTGTACGGCAAGCTGACGCCTTGGCAGGTTTCGCAAGTGGCACGCCACCCGCAGCGCCCCTACACGCTGGACTACATCGCCCACGCATTCACTGATTTTCATGAGCTGCATGGCGATCGCCATTTTGCTGACGATCCGTCGATTGTGGGGGGGTTGGCCCGCCTGGAGGGTGAAAGCGTGATGGTGATTGGTCACCAAAAAGGCCGCGATGTGAAAGAGCGCACTTTGCGCAATTTTGGCATGCCGCGCCCTGAAGGCTATCGAAAGGCACTGCGCCTGATGAAAACTGCCGAGAAATTCGGTATTCCCATCGTGACCCTGGTTGACACGCCCGGGGCATACCCAGGCATTGATGCCGAAGAACGTGGCCAATCTGAAGCCATTGGTCGCAATTTGATTGAAATGGCCCAGATTCAAGTGCCCATTGTCAGCGCCATTATTGGTGAAGGTGGTTCAGGTGGTGCCTTGGCACTGGCTGTGGCCGACCACGTGATCATGATGGAATACGCCACTTATTCGGTTATTTCTCCCGAAGGTTGTGCATCCATTTTGTGGCGCAGTGCGGAAAGGGCATCGGACGCGGCCGAGGCCTTGGGCATCACAGCCAAGCGCCTGCGCGACTTGGGCCTGATTCAGGAAATCGTGAAAGAAAGCTTTGGTGGCGCGCACCGCGACCATGCCCAAACAGCAAACAATTTGAAAACATCCATCAAAGCCGCTTTGAACTTGTTGGTGTCCTACAAGCCGAAGACCTTGCTTGATGCCCGCCACGACAGGCTGATGAGTTACGGTCACTTCAAGGTGAGCAAGTAAGTGAAGTCGTCGCTTGAAGCCTTTCTAAGCGACTTCAAGCGCCAAGCCCCGCTGCCAGCCTGCTTTGTAGTGGCTTATTCCGGCGGGGTCGATTCCACCGTGTTGCTTCATGCCCTGCATGCCATGGGTGTGCCTGTGCATGCCGTTCATGTGAACCACCAAATTCAAGCCCAAGCCCATGATTGGGAACTGCATTGCCAAACCCGGTGTGCACGATGGGGTGTGCCATTCACCGCCTTGCGGGTGAATGTAGAGCCCGGCGACCTGGGCTTGGAAGGCCAGGCCCGTGTGGTGCGTTACCGTGCCATTTTCAACTGGATGAAAACCCAAGGCCAGTCAGTGCTGCTGTGCGCGCACCACCGGGATGATCAATTGGAAACGGTGTTGCTTCAGTTGTTGCGCGGTTCAGGGTTGCGCGGCGTGGGGGGCATGCGGCCGATTGGCCCTGTGGGCGTAGACCGCCACTTGCACACGGAATTGTTGTTGGGCCGCCCTTTGTTGAACTGCAGCAAATCCAGCTTGCTGGATTATGCGCAGCAGCATCAGCTAAGCTGCATTGAAGACCCCAGCAACAACGACACCACCCTTCGCCGCAACTGGGTGCGTCATGAATTGTTGCCAAACCTTGAGGAACACTTTCCGCAAAGTCCCAAGGCTTTGTTGCAACTGGCCGAATTTTTTCAGGCACACTATTCAGAAGAAGATTCAAATACTGAGGCCACCGCACCGCAGGTGGTTTCCGCCGCAGGTGCCCTGCAGTTGATCCAGTGGCGAGAACTGGCCGAAACAGCCCAGTTGAATACCCTTCGACACTGGTTGCTGGGGCAGGGCGTGCGTTGTGGCAAACTGAAATTAATCGAGTTGGCCCGTCAACTGCGTATTAACAAAGGTGGTATTCGCGAGGTGAAAAAAGGCTGGCAGCTGAAAGTAAGCCGACAACAGGCCCACCTGCAACACACCACCCAACCAAAGGACACACGTTTTGAACAGTGACGAATTGAACAGCAGCATTGGCAACATTGACCCGGAAACTGTTGCTCAGTGGCTTGAACAAAGTGGTAACTACAAGGTGTTGCGCCGCATTCAAATGCGTGGAAGTTTTGGCGGGCAAATCAACAGCCCTGTCAAAGTGCTGGTGGTTGACACTGAAACCACGGGGCTTGATTTTTCTACCTGTGAAGTAATTGAAGTAGGTGCACTGTTGATTGAGGTGGACCAGGACACCGGAGAAATAGGTGCAGTACTGGGCAGTTATGGTGGCCTTGAAGAACCCAAGGTGGCCATTAGCGTCGAGAATTCTGCGATTCACGGCATTACCAACGACATGGTGAAAGGCCAGCAGTTTGACGAAGCGGCGCTGAAAGCCCTGTGCAGCGAAGCCGCCCTGTTTGTGGCCCACAATGCCGCTTTCGACAAACCCTTCATGTTGCGTCGTTTCCCCTGGCTTGAAAAATCGATCTGGGCCTGCACGTTTCGGGAGTTGCCCTGGACGCAGGAAAATTATTCGGGCCGCAAGTTGGAGTATTTGTTGTCCGATTGCGGCTACTTTCACGGTGCGCACCGCGCGGTTGAAGACTGCAATGCCTTGGTCCATGTGTTGGCGCAGCCCTTGAAAACATCCCAGCGCATGCCGTTTCAGGTGCTGTTCGACAGTGCCAATGAATCGATCTATCAAATTGCGGCGCTGAAAGCACCTTTCGAGAAAAAAGATTTTCTAAAGGCCAAGGGCTTTCGCTGGAATGCCGACGACCGGGTGTGGGAATTTGAGGCCGTTGGTTTTTCCGAGGGCAAGGAAGTGATCGAATGGCTGCGCGAACAGGTGTACTGCACCACCGGCAAAATCATGCTGGGTTTTCGCATCCAGGCTGGTGTGGACCGTTATTCGGGCACCGAACTGAAACAACAATTCAAAGAGGTGTAAGGCGTGTCAGCCACGGTTTATCCATCAGATACCAGTGAGCTGGCGCTGGATGGTGCACAGGCCCGCGAGCGGGATGTGTTGTTGCAATTGCAGGCGCAGTTGCCCGACAACTACACCATCTACCACGGCATACATTGGTCGCGCATTGAACACGGGCTCACAGTGACAGGGCGCATCCAGTTTCTGGTGTTGGGCCCCAGTGGCATTGTGTACTGCATCTTGATGAAAACCGGTTTGATGAAAGTGGACCAGGGCAGGGTCGTCAAGCAACTGGGCGAACAACGCCAGGACGTGTTCAATGCCTTGGCGGAGCAGGGTGCTTTGCTGGTTCAAAAGTTCAAAAAGCAGCACCAGGGTACATTGCGGATTGAACCTGTTTTCTATTGTCCCGATTTCACCGTGCCCGACGCCACTGGCCTGACCGTGAACGCAGAAAGGGTGGTGGATGCTCGTCACAAAGACGAGTTGGCCGCGTTGATACAAACCATCGACATCACGGCAGACCTGTTTAGCAGCCACTCCAATCCCAAAGCAATTCACTCATTTTTGTGCAACGAACTTAACCTGGTTCCCGAAGTTGGGGCTTTGTCCCAAGTGGCTGAAACCTTGGTAACCCGTTTGTCGCAGGGGCTGGAGCAGTGGGTTTCAAGGCTAGATTTTGAGCCGTTTCGCCTGCGTGTTGCGGGCACGGCAGGCAGTGGCAAGTCGCAACTGGCCTTCAGTGAATTGCAGCGCAATCATGGCTTGAAGGCTCGCACGCTTTACGTGTGTTATAACAGGCCGCTTTCGTCGCACATGGCGCAGCAGGTTCGCCAAGCAGGTTTGATGGGCGCGGTGGTTTTCAATTTTCATGCGCTGTGCGATCGCATGTTGCGCGATGCTGGTCAGGACGTTGATTATTCCTCACCCGGTATATTTGGCCGTTTGGCAGAACAGGTGCTGGCCACACTGGTGGACAAGCGTTGGGTGTTCGATTCAATTGTGGTGGATGAAGGTCAGGATTTCGACCAAAGCTGGCTGGCCGTGCTTCAGCGTTGCGCGCATTCTGGCACGCGCTGGTTGTGGCTGGAGGACCCCATTCAAAACCTGTATGGAAAACCCCCGGTCAGCCTGCCCGGTTGGGTAAGCCTGAATACACCCATGAATTACAGAAACCCCAAGCGTGTGGTGCAGGCCTTGCAGTTGGTGCAACAGGAATTCAGGTTTGAGTCGCCCTTGCCACTGGACATTGAAGCGGCCTGTCCGCTGGAAGGTTTGCCGCTTGAGTTTTTCGAGTATGAAGACAACGATGGTTTGTTGAACCAAACAGCCAAAGCGATTACAGCGTGTTTGCGGCATGGTTTTACACGCGACAAAATTGCGGTACTTAGCATGCGCGGGCACGAAAAATCGAAAGTGTTGGCCCAAGCCAGCTTGGGGCCGCACAGCTTGCGGCATTTCACCGGACGGTACGATGAACACGGTGGCCAGGTTTTCACCGAGGGCAATGTACATGCAGAATCGGTTTACCGTTTTAAGGGACAATCCGCCCAAGCGGTGGTGGTGACCGAACTGGCCTTCGAGGAATTCAATGAAACCGATTTCAGAAAGTTGTTTGTGGCGATGACACGCGCAAAGTTACTTCTGGTGTTGGTGGGGCATGCCAATACACTGGGCAGGTTGCGAAACGCAATTCACTGTTGAACGCGCCACAAGCCTTTGCTGGGCGAACATACTTCACCACGAAACTTCGTTTTTTCGCCATTCACAATGGTGACGCCCAGGTAGGTTCGGCAGGTGTCTGACTTCGCGCCTGGCGACAAATACACGCCGATTCCATTGGCTGGGTTTATCCAGCGAACGGCTTGGCCGGAAGGTACCAATTCCATGGTGTGGCCAAAACAGTGTGAATCAACGGCGAAGGCGTCAACCAGTGCAGTTTCAGGGAAAATGGATTTAAACGCTTCTCCAGATTCTACATAGGCCATTTGTTCGGTCAAACTGCCCCTTAGTGATTCGGCTTGAACCTGTTTTGCGTCGCACTGGCCACGCAACACACCGAAGTCATTGTTCCAGCCTTTGCCGGTGTAGCCGATGAAATTCTTCGCATTTGCTGAAGACCCAAAGAAAGCAGCTGCAATTGCAAGCAGGCAAAACACGGCTTTAAAGCGTACTTGGGCTATGGGCATGGAGGGGTACTTATTAACTGGGCAGCCTGATGACATTGATAAAAACGGTGGGTACGCAAGTTTCGTTGACCCAATGAGTGTATCTTTTTCTGTATGAAAAAACACGGTACAGCCTCGGGAGACCGCACAAAATGACAGTTCAAGGCAAAACTGTATCGGCAATTGATATTGCAAAAGGAGCTTTGGGCTTTTTGCCAGACATGCCCAGAATTTTGCCGTCGTTGTTCAACCTGGCATTTCTTCGACCCCTTTCACGGCGTTCACTGGGTTTGCTGTTTCAGGAAACTGCTGCAAAGCATGCGCGGCAGCCCTTTCTGAAAAGCGGCAGTGAAACATGGACATATGACAAAGCCAATGCCACTTGTAACCAGATGGCGCGTGGCTTGCATGCCCTGGGTGTGCAGGCTGGCGACACGGTAGGCCTGTTGTCTGCCAACCGCGCTGAAACCCTGTTGGCTGTAGTTGCCTGCGCAAAACTGGGTGCGGTGGCGGCCTTGCTGAACATTAATCAGCACGGGGCAGTGCAGGCCCACAGCCTTGGGCTGGTGAAGCCGCGTTTGGTGCTTGCCTGTGATAAGGGCTTGCAAATATTGAAAGCCTTGGAGAAAGAGCAACCGGGCTTTTTGAAGTCAATTGAGGTGTTGTCACTTCAGGAACCCAGCAGCGACCTGCTGGTCACTGACTTTCGCAGCGCGTGGTGCACCCAGCCAGCACACAACCTGGCGTACACGGCGCAAATCATTGCCAGTTCACCTTGCTTTTACATTTTCACGTCGGGTACCACGGGCTTACCCAAAGCCTCTGTGATGAGCCATTACCGCTGGTTACAGGCCGCCTTGGGCATGAATACCGCCGTTCGTCTGAATTCTGATGATGTGTTTTATTGTTGTTTACCGCTTTACCACAACAATGCCTTGACGGTTTCCCTGGGCGTGGTGGTGGCTGCGGGGGCCTGTTTCGCACTGGATGAAAAATTCAGCGCCAGCAAATTTTGGCAGCGGATTGCGCATTACCAGGTCACCGCGTTTTGTTACATCGGTGAACTGCTGCGTTATTTGTTGAATCAGCCCGAGCGCATGGATGACCAAAACCACGAGGTGCGGCTGATTTTGGGCAATGGTTTGCGTCCGGAGATCTGGAGTGACTTTGAAAATCGTTTCGGCATTCACCAGATTTTTGAGTTTTATGGCGCCAGCGAATCCAATCTCGGGTTCATGAATGCCTTTGGCCTGAAAGAGACCGTGGGTTTTTGCCCAATGCCTTATGAAGTGGTGGCCTGTAATGCAGACACCGAGCAGGTGCAGCGCAATACCCATGGTTTTTGCGTGCCGGTGGCTCGGGGCGAGGTTGGTCTATTGATCAGCGAGATCACCGGTTTGCGTCCCTTTGATGGTTACACCGACCCGGCAGCCAATGAGGGCAAATTGTTGCGCAACGTGTTCAGGAAAGGCGATTGCTGGTTCAATTCAGGCGACCTGGTGCGAAGGCAAGGTTGGCAGCATATTCAGTTTGTTGACCGCTTAGGCGACACTTTCAGGTGGAAGGGTGAGAACGTGGCCACCTCCGAGGTAGAAGGCGTGTTGGCCAAACTCCCCTTTCTGGCACATGCGGTGGTCTACGGCGTGAAGTTGAAAGGCGTTGACGGCAAGGCGGGAATGGCGGCGGTGGCGGTGAAGCGGGGTTACCGGCTTGATTTGAAAGCAATGGCCAACCACCTGGTTTCAAATTTGCCAGCCTATGCCGTGCCGCAATATGTACGCGTTTTGAAGCTGGTTGAAACCACGGGAACGTTCAAGTACCAAAAAGTGCGATTGAAAAAAGAAGGTCTTGATCAAAACCAGTTTCAGGATTCGTTGTACTGGTTTGATGCCAACACACAACGCTATGAATCCGTGAAATGAAAACTGACCTTTGCCCCATTGGTTTCGGTCTCATATTCAGTCCCGGCAGGGCAACAATGCAGCTGGCCAGCAGTTGTTACAGCGCTTCATCATGGGCATCTTCCTGAATCTGTCCCCTCTTCACGCGACGGGGGTAATCGTTTAAGGTGGCCCCCATTGCGGGAAAGACGGGGCACGCAATCTGGTTTTTAATAAGGCCATCGACACACGTATTTGTATTGAGCACCGGGAGTTGGGCCATGGATGATTTTGCAAACAACAACAGTTTGGGTGTTCATTCGCTAAGCGAAGTGGAATCCAGGCGTGAATGGTTTGTAGGGGTTTTGGGAGGAGGCATTTGCTACGGTTTGATTTTGTGGTTGTGCTGAACAATGCCTGAGCAAATAAAAAAAACCCTCGAATTTTCGAGGGTTTTTTTATTTAGACAAAGCTCAACTCAAGCTGGGCCATGTCTTTTCAGACAGATGCCTTGGGCGTAGCGGCAGCACGCTTGGCACGTGGCGCAGCAGCCTTTTTGGCGGCAGGCTTCTTGGCAGCTTTCTTCGTGCCAGCTTCACCTTTAACACCAATTTTCTCGAACAACTGGGCTGCAATTTGCTCAGCTTGCTCAATGGCAGGCTTCAGTGTTTCGTTTTTCTTGGCTTGTTCCAAGGCGCTTACACCCATGGTGATGGCGTTTTCTGTCAATGATTCAGCTTGTGACAGGGCCAGTGCAGCGTAAGAGAAACCCTTGTCGATCACAACAGGCAACTGTTGTTCAAACAGTTCAACGCCTTTCTGGGTGTAGACCTGACTTACGCCAACCACTTTCTCCAGGCCATGCTTGATCTCGGTGCGTGCGTTCACAACAACTGGTTTGTTAGCCAATGGCAGCTTCTCAGCGGCGGTGAAGGCATTGCCCAAACCCTGTGACAGCAGGCCGAATTGAGTTTGTACCAGGCTATTCAAAGCCTTGGCTGCAGCCTGGTGTTGGCTTTTCAGTTCAGTGTTGGTTTTGGTCAGCAATTCTGCTGTTTTTTCGAAAGCGTACATCGTGAGATCTCCTTGGGTGGCGAGTAGTCAAGTTTCGTGACATTTCGCACTATAGGGAAATCGATTACGCAATGAAAGGGTTTGAACCTGAGGCTCTACACTAAAAATCTGTGCGAAAGCCTCAGGCAATGCAGGTTTTTAATCCATGCCCCGGGTAGAAACGATGGGTTCCGGTGCAGGTTTTCCTTTAAAGAATTTATTAAGAGCGATGGCCACAACTGCCAACACAGCACCAGCGATGTCGGTGTATCCGCCGCCCTCGATCATGCAAAGCGCTGCAATCAACAGCACCCCACGCACTACCCAGTTGGAATGCGAGCCCCAGAACCAGCCTTGAATCGCGGCGGCCAGGAAGAACACACCAATGCAGGCGGTTGTGAACGCGCGCAGGATAACGAACCATTCACCTTCCATCAATAGCGCTGCGTTGTAGAAGAACATGAACGGCACAATAAACGCGGTCAATCCTATCTTGAACGATGTGAAAGACGTTGCCATGGGGTTGGCCCCCGAAATGCCCGCTGCGGCATAGGACGCGAGTGCCACTGGCGGTGTGATCGCTGAAATGACTGCGAAGTAGAATACGAAGAAATGCGCCACCAGCGGTTGAATGCCAAGTTCGATCAGGCCAGGGGCCACCACAGAAGCTGCCACAGCATAGGCCGCGGTGGTTGGCATGCCCATGCCCAGCAAAATGGCAATACACATGGCAAAGAACAGAGCGATCAGTTGGGAATTCTCGGCGATGTTCAGCAAAATGGACGAGAAACGAGCGCCCACCCCGGTGAGGGCGATCACCCCAACGATAATACCCGCGCAGGCACAGACCGCGATGATCTGGATAGACATCACGCCTGCCAGGTCAAAGGCTTTGAAAATGCTTTTCGGGCCCATTTTGAATGGCGTGAGCCAACTAACCACTGCCGCCGCCGCTGTGGCCAATGTGCCTGCACGAATAACGGAATAGCCCATGAACAAGGCAACGATCAGAATGATGATCGGGATGAACAGGTACACCTGCTTCACCATTTTCGAGAATTGGGGCAGTTCGTCGGACCGCATGCCGCGCATGCCCAGTTTGGCAGCCTCGAAGTCGACCATCAGGTAGGTTGACAGGAAGTAAAGCACGGCTGGAATGACTGCAGCAATTGCAATGTCGGAATAGGGTATGCCGGTGATCTCCGCCATGATGAACGCACCCGCGCCCATGATGGGCGGCATGATTTGCCCGCCTGTGGATGCAGCTGCCTCAATGGCGCCCGCTGTTTTGCTGTTGTAGCCTACTTTTTTCATCAGTGGAATGGTCAGCGAGCCAGTGGCCACCACATTGCCGGCACTTGTGCCGTTGATCATGCCCATCAAGCCAGAGGCAAACACTGCCACCTTGGCCGGGCCACCACGCGCACGCCCTGCCGCAGCGAAGGCAAAATTGACGAAATAATCGCCAACTTTGGAGGCTTGCAGAAACGCCGCAAACACAATGAACAAAATGATGTAGGTGGACGACACCGCTGTGGTTGCGCCCAGAACGCCTGCATCGGTGTAGATGTAGGAGAAAAAGCGGCTGAAATCAAAACCGTCATGCGTCAGGAAGCCTGGCAAATAGGGGCCAACGAATGAATACACGACGAAAATGACCGAGATGACAACCAAGGCGCTGCCTGCCACGCGGCGTGTCAGTTCAAGGATGAGCGCCAAACCAACCATGGCTGCCCAAGCGTTGCCGGGCGACGCGAAAGGGGTGCCCGCGCGCATGCGCAAGGCGGTGCCATCCAAGTGCAGCATCAGGTAAGCGGTGCTGGCGATTACTGCCAGTACCAAGGTGGCATCGAGCCAGTTGAACCTGTTGCCTTCGGGTCGTAGAAACCAACTGGCAACAATTGCGCCAAGTGCAGCCACGGCCAGTGGAATTCCAAAATGATTTGTTTCCATTTCAGGTGTGATCATCTCGCCGCTGGCGATGATCTGGCTCATCTCGAAAACAACGTACAGCGAATACAAAACTGGCAAAGCCAATAGCACCGCAAGACCTTTGATAATTTTCTGGTTGCCACGCTGTGGTTGATCCACATTGGCCGATGAATAGGCGACAAAGCCAATCATCAGTGCGCCGGCAACGTGCAAAATCCGGAAAGCCCATGTTTCGACGGGTGACACATTCAATGTGAACACATGCCAAAAGGCATAGGCCGCTGAAACAATGGAAACAAACAATGCAGCGGTTTGGGTAAATTGACGCTGGTTGTTCGCTGGCAGTTCCTCGTCAACGCCGTGGGCGATGAGGCGGTCTTCTTCGGCGGGATTTGTTGCGCTGGATGGTGTGGTCATGATGAAACCATTTTTTTAGAATATTGAATATGCCTGGCTGACCACGTCGAGCCGGTAACGCTGGCCCGACGTGGTTCAGATCAATCGTAGTGAAGGTCTGTTTACTTCATTTTCAAATTCGCTGGAATTTTGAAACCCTTTTCCTCGTAGTACTTCACCGCCCCGGGGTGAAAAGGAATGAAGGTGTTTTTGTCCCAGTTCTCTGCCAATGTGGTGCGTGCGCCTTTGTGGATGGTCAACATTTTCGGGTTGTTGTCCAACACGGCCTTGGTGGCTTCATACACAAAGCTTTCAGGCAAGTCGCAGTTGGCGATCGTGTAATTCCACATGGACACGGCACGTGCGTCTTTGGTCAAGGTTTTGTAGGTATCGGCCTTGATCGGGAAAGCAGAAACAGGGTAGGTGTCAATGATCTTCTTCTGTTCCGCTTCCGTGAATTCCAGAATATTGATCTTGGTCTGCACTTCCAGTTGGGTTACCGCAGGAATGGGAACACCCGCTGCGAAGGCCACCACGTCAATCAAGCCGTCTTGCAATTGGCCGCCCAGGTCGGACCAGCCGCCATTGCGACGCTCAAATTTCACACCCAGGGTTTCGAGCATTTTCGGAAAATAGGTATCAGAGGTTGAACCCGCTGGACCGAAGCCGATTTTAGAACCCGCTGGGATGTCCTTGATCGATTTGATGCCACTTGATGACAACACGGTGACTGAGAAAGGGGTTTGATACATCGGGAACATAGCGCAAACCTTGTTCATTTTCAAACCAGGTGCCAATGGGCTTTTGCCGTCCAATGCATCGCGGGCCGGGCCCATGGTGGTCATGCCGAAGGCAAGTTTGCCTGTATGAACCAATGCAAGGTTCTGGGTTGGGCCACCAGTTACTTCCGCGCCGCCAGTAATGCCAACACTTTCTGCAACCAGATTGGCCCAGCCAGCGCCATATGCGTAGTAAGTGCCACCTTGTGAGGCAGTGCCAACGGTAAAGCTTTTGGGCCACTTGGATTTGTCTGCATGCGCTGCACCCATGGCCAGTGCGGCCAGGCTGATTGCAATGGCGGATTTTGCCAGAATTGCTTTCATTGATATCCCCTATGTTGTGATGAAACTTTGCCCATTGGGTGTTGGGCTTTGTTATTTTTATCATTCGTTAAATGAATGACATGCTTGTGTGAAAACACCACGCTACTGTCGTATCTATTGGAAAAATGGGCAATAAGGGATGTCCGCATCAGGGTTTGTCACAAATTAATAGTTAATAAATTAATATGAAAATGAAACAGGATGAATTAATGTCTCCGGCCGTGTAAAATCATCGCTTTTGTGCCAGAAGGCCTGCTGTGTCTATTGAATCCGAAGTCAAGCGTCGCAGAACGTTTGCCATCATTTCCCACCCGGATGCCGGTAAAACCACACTGACTGAAAAGTTGTTGCTGTTTGCAGGTGCCATCCAGATCGCCGGTAGCGTGAAGGCCCGCAAGGCCAGCCGCCATGCCACGTCCGACTGGATGGAAATCGAGAAACAACGTGGTATTTCTGTAGCCAGTTCGGTGATGCAGATGGAATATCGCGACCAAGTGATCAATCTGCTGGACACGCCCGGTCACCAGGACTTTTCCGAAGACACCTACCGGGTGTTGACCGCAGTGGATGCCGCCTTGATGGTGATTGATGCTGCCAACGGTGTAGAGCCCCAAACCCTGCGTTTGATCGAGGTTTGCCGCGCACGCAATACGCCCATTATTACTTTCGTCAACAAGATGGACCGCGAGGTGCGCGACCCGCTTGAATTGATGGACGAGATTGAAACCACATTGGGTATTCCTTGCGTGCCGTTTGCCTGGCCTGTGGGGCAGGGTAAGTTGTTTCACGGTATTTTTGACATTCGAAAAAACCACATGCGGGTGTTTACACCGGGTGCTGACCGTCGCCGAGACGAAGACGATGTTGTGAATGGTGACAATCGGGAATTGTTGAGAAGCCGTTTTGGTGCCGAGTTTCAACAGGCCGAACAGGAAATTGAATTGGTCACAGGTGCAGCGCCCAGCTTCGATGCGGCAGAATTTCTCGCAGGCAAGCAAACCCCCATGTTTTTTGGTTCTGCCGTGAACAATTTCGGTGTTCAGGAAGTGTTGGACGCACTGGTTGATGTGGCACCA
>Ga0209024_1001332_pt1 | contig 22077 bp, 22 predicted proteins | sample AutmiccommunBRH5_FD_187380 | JGI IMG/M metagenome (GOLD analysis project Ga0209024, IMG submission 187380) | Deep subsurface microbial communities from Mt. Terri, Switzerland - Autotrophic microbial communities BRH/5 (SPAdes) (version 2) | ecosystem: Environmental > Aquatic > Deep subsurface >...
ACCTGATCACACTGGCCGGTACCACTGTATGGATACCATGGGCTTCAAAACCTTTGGTTTCGCCTTTGGTCGCAAAGACGTCTACGAGCCAGAAGAAGTGTACTGGGGCCCTGAAACAGAATGGCTTGCCACCAGCGACAAACCCAACAGCCGATATTCCGGCAAACGCGACCTTGAGAACCCGCTAGGCGCAGTGCAGATGGGCTTGATCTACGTAAACCCCGAAGGCCCGGATGGCAACCCCGACCCCAAGCTTTCGGCACACGACATTCGCGAAACATTCGCCCGCATGGCGATGAACGACTACGAAACCGTGGCACTGGTCGCAGGCGGCCATACTTTCGGCAAAGCACACGGCGCAGGCGATCCATCACTGGTAGGCCCTGCACCTGAAGGCGCACCCGTTGAAGAACAGGGTTTGGGCTGGATCAACAAGCACGGCACCGGCAAAGCAGGCGACACCACCACCAGCGGCATTGAAGGTGCCTGGAAACCCAACCCCACCAAATGGGACATGGGTTACCTTGAAACCCTGTTCAAGTACGACTGGGAATTGACCAAGAGCCCGGCTGGTGCACACCAGTGGAAGCCAAAAGGCGGGGCAGGTGCAGGCACGGTTGTGGATGCACACGACCCCAACAAGAGCCATGCCCCGATGATGACCACCGCTGATTTGGCGCTGCGCATGGACCCGGCTTACGAAAAAATTTCCCGCCACTTCCTGAACAACCCCGACGAGTTTGCCGATGCCTATGCACGCGCATGGTTCAAGCTGACCCACCGCGACATGGGCCCCAAGTCGCGTTACATCGGCCCGCTGGTTCCGAAAGAGGACTTGATCTGGCAAGATCCAGTGCCCGCTGTTGACCACAAACTGGCTGATGAAGCCGATGTGGCCGCATTGAAAGCCAAGGTGCTGGGCTGCGGCTTAAGCATTGCCGAGCTGGTACGCACCGCCTGGGCTTCGGCTTCCACCTACCGCAGAAGCGACAAGCGCGGTGGTGCAAATGGTGCACGTATTCGCTTGGAACCGCACAAAAACTGGGAAGCCAACAACCCTGCTGAATTGAGCAAGGTGCTGGAGCAACTGGAAAATGTGAAGAAGCAGTTCAATGACACCGGCAATGGAAAGAAAATTTCCATGGCTGACCTGATCATACTGGCGGGTGCGGCAGGGGTTGAAGCCGCTGCAAAGAAAGCAGGCCACAACATCACCGTGCCCGTGGCATTGGGCCGCACAGACGCGACTCAGGACCAAACTGATGTGGAGGCTTTTGAGGTGCTGGAGCCCACGGCAGACGGCTTCCGCAACTACTCCCGCAAGGGCTTGGAAAACAAGGCGGCTGAACGCTTGATCGACAAGGCCAACCTGTTGGGCTTGACCGCGCCAGAAATGACTGTATTGGTAGGTGGCCTTCGTGCCATGAACGCCAACACAGGCGGCGCAAAGCATGGTGTGTTCACCAAGCGCCCAGAGGCACTGACCACCGACTTCTTCACCAACCTGCTCGACATGAGCACCAAGTGGACCAAGTCAACCAGTGCAGACGGCGTACTTGAAGGCCGTGACCGCAAAACCGGTGAAGTGAAGTGGACTGGCACGCTGGCTGACATGTGCTTCGGTTCCAATTCGCAACTGCGCGCACTGTGCGAAGTGTATGCAGGTGCAGATGCCGAGAAGAAGTTCGTGAACGACTTCGTGGCCGCATGGAACAAGGTAATGAATGCCGATCGTTTTGATTTGCATCATTAATTTGTTCAAGCAGTAAGCAGTACAAAAGGCTCGGTGTGAAAACACCGGGCCTTTTTGTTTGGGTGTTATTTCGGTGTATCGTTTGCAGTCTCGTTTAAGAACAACAACACGCGCCCATGTCAGCTTCTGTTACTTTCAGCACGTTCAAAACCGCCAGCGGCCATCTGTTTGGCCATGCAGCACTGAACAACCCCAGCGCGTTGAATGCGCTAACCTTGCCAATGATCGACTTACTCGACCCACAGTTGAAATGCTGGGCCGAAGACAGGTCAATTGCTGGTGTTGTGTTAAGTGCCGCAGGCGAGAAATCGTTTTGCGCAGGTGGCGATGTGGTCAGCTTGCACCACGCATCAAAGCGCGTCGGGGCCGGGAACGTACCACCCGAAGCCGAAGCCTTTTTCGAACACGAATATCGGCTTGACTACCGCATACACACCTACCCCAAACCAATTTTGTGCTGGGCACACGGCATTGTGATGGGCGGCGGTGTGGGTTTGATGGTGGGTGCATCACACCGGGTAGTCAGCCCGAATGCACGCATTGCCATGCCGGAAATACACATTGGCCTGTACCCCGATGTAGGCGGAACCTGGTTCTTGCAACGCATGCCGGGACGCATGGGTTTGTTCTTGGCGTTAACCGGCGCCATCATCAATGCAGGCGATGCGAAGCTGGGAAACTGGGCTGATGCAGTGATTGCGCACGAACAGTTTTCCAGAGTACTCACCGCCATCGAAAAAGCCCAATGGCATGGTCAGTTAAAAAACGACAGTGCCGCATTGTCAACCTTGCTCAAGCAATTTGAAACGCAAGCTCCCGCCCCTTTGTTGACCACGCATGCCGATGCCATTGATTCAGTTGTAAATCACGCCACACTGGCTGAAGTTGATGCAGCGTTGCGGCAACTTCAACACCACACCGACCCCTGGTTGGCCAAGGCCGCACAGGCTTATGCGCATGGCTCGCCCACTTCTGCTGCGCTTGCCTATGAATTGATGAAACAAAATAAAAACGCTGATTTGGCCGACGTGTTGAGGCTTGAATACCAGGCGTCAGTGGGCTGCTGTTCACACCCCGATTTTCCGGAAGGTGTGCGTGCACTGTTGGTGGACAAAGACAAATCGCCGAAGTGGAAGCCCGACCGTTTGAATGATGTTTCAGTCGACGCTATCGCAGACATTTTGAAACCCGGATTCAAAGGCGTACATCCATTGCATGACCTGGGAAAGCCCATCAACATGCCGGCACTTCCTGTGTCTACTGATGTGATTAACTGATCTTCGGGAATCGTGGCGGCTCGATTATCTAACGCAGAAAGGCTCTCTCAAAACATCATCAGGGCAGGATCATCCTGAAGCTCTTCGCTTGCGAAATCAAGCGCGGAAGCATCTTGTTGCACCGCTGCCATCACCACATCACGGTCGCCCCGAAGCCGAACGCTCGCAACTCGAAGTGCCCAGCTTTCTTTCTGAACTGCTGCCATCACCACCTCTTTGTTATCCCGAAGCGCGGCACTGGCATATTCCAGCGCATATCGCTCATCACCAAACATTTCTTCGAAACAATTGTCGTTACAAACCGCCGTCAACACCACCTCACGATCATTGCGTAGTGCATCGCTTGCAAACTCCAAAGACAAACCATTGTTCTGTACCGCAGTCATCACCACTTCACGGTCATTAACATGTTCCGCATTGCCGAATTCAAGTGCCAAACCGTTCTGCCTGACCGCCGCAAGCAACACATCACGCTCAGCGCGAAGACCCTCACTTGCAGATTCAATTGCAAAACCATCTTGCATGATCGCTGCCATTACAAGCTCGCGGTCGTTGCGAAGTTCGTTGCTGGCATATTCAAGTGACAAGCCAAAATGTCGAACTGCACTCAGAACCACCTCACGGTCATTGAGGTGCTCATCGCTTGCAAACGCCAGCGCAGCCCCATTTTGCTGAACCGCAGCCATCACCACATCACGGTCTTCGCGCAGAGGTGCATCCATGCGCTCAAACCAACCCGCATCCGAACGCACTGCCTGAATATTGAGTATCTTGCCGTGCAGATGCGTTACAAACTGTTCAACTTCGATTGCTTGCTGACGGTCATTCTGAAAAACACCGGATGCGACATAAAACACCGTCAATAACTGATGAAGCTGATCAATGCTCAAATTCGTGTGGGTACACACCGGACCCGGGGGATTCGCCGTGTTCAATACCCTCAGGAAAACCAAGCCGGTTTTCACGATTTTCTTCAGAGCCTGTGTGTCAACCACCTGACCGAAGGCGATTTGTGCGCTTGCAGGTTGAACCAGACTGGCAATCAACCTGGCCAGTGATGTGCGGGCCACATGTCTTTCAATCTCCGGAATGTTTCCCCCGATCATTCCGAGCGAATTGTGAAGTTTTTCAGGCGTGGGAAGAAGATCCACCTTGGCGACTCTGGTCGCAAGGTTAAACCCTGCAAGCCCGGAATCGTGTCGCAGAACAATATCGCCTGCCGCTAGAACATTTGCTTTTTCATCAACGCTATTAAAATTTTGATTAAAAACAATGTTCACGACCTGGCGAAATGTGTCGGGGTGTAGCCGGTTGATTACTGCGCTGTTGGTGTCGGCAAATCTGCTTTGCTCTGTGCGTGGAATTCTGTACTCCAGGTCAAAATGCTTGAGCTGTATGTCACCGCTTGTTGGATCAATCCTGAAATTGATGTTGAATGGATCTGTTGCGGCAGGATTCTGGCTCAGGTGTTCTGTCAGCAGCAGGGTCAACCTGGCATGATCAACGACCACCCGCGCTGAACTTTGCGATGCAAGCCTGTTAACCACTGCATTGAACTGGGTAACCTTGACATGGACCAACTCCGCCGGGTTGCTGGGTGAACGGTAGTTGACTGGTTTTTGCAAAGCCCAGGATGAATAAGAGTGGCAAGATGGATTCATTGGCGAAATTACTTTTTACTGAAAACAAGGACAACTAAGTAAACAAAACAAGCAACCGGTTCCCTGCGGGGGGGTGGGCCGCCGCCGCCTCGGCCACAACCTGCATCGGAACTTATCAGGTCCAAAGGCTCACTAAAAACAGATCTTTGTCCTTCTGACTCGCCATGACTTTGTCCACACCGCCGGCCTCGCCCTCAAGAACAGGCTTTCAAACCCCTCAAAGAACAGCCCCAAGCACGCCCAGCAATTCCCAACTGCATACCCCCGTTAATCAAGCAGTCCAAACATTGGGACAAAGTTTAATGGCTTCTCCTGGTGCTGCTGTGGTGGCCGGAACACACACCTTGACGGCAAGCACGCCGGGCAAAATATCAACCAGCACGCATTTGAATCACAAGGCAAATACATTTCATTTTTTCCCCGCAGGGCATGTGGTTTACCGGGGTGACAATTCCTTCAACGCGAACCAAGCAGACAACTACCAGGCGCAGTTTTTTACACCAGCAAAGGAAGTTGCGGAAAGCCAATATGGCAAGCTGGTCCTGAAGTTCACGCTGAAAAAAGAAGTCAAGCTGCTGCGGCTGGATAAAAATGCGGAAGGGTTTCATGATTGGCTGAAAACGACGAAAAATGTCGAAGACCAACACAAAACAATTCTGTACAAAAACTTTGGTTACCCTGAACACAATTCGCCAACGGTAAGCGCCGGTGAGCCGTTGAGGTCACGCTTTTCACAAGGTGCCCAAGACAGAAAAATGCTTGAGATAATTAAATGTTATTCAGATGAAACCGGGCAAAAGATAGATGGTTATTACAACAGCGCCATGTCCAATGGAACACTGGGAAGCATGAAGACTCAAAACGGCGACATGCCTCTTTTTCATGCGGAACTTGCAGTATTCAGCAGCAAGGAGGTGTTCAATCGACCTGAAACTGTAAGTAGCCTCGACCCTGAACAAATTAAAATGTTGAATCAGGAAGCAAGGCTGATTAGTCACACCGCTGAACAAAAGAACAAGCGACGACATACATTTTCAGACTCAAACACCGCCGATCCGACAATTCATCAGTCAAAGCGCCGACGACCTTTTTCGCTGTAAAAAGTAGCTCGGTTGATTTGAAAAGTTTGACCCCAATCGATAGGTAAATTGGGGTGGATTGCTGCGGCTTTTTATTTGCCCGGGGCCAACAACAACCGCACAAGTGTGTGTGGGCCTTGGCGGAGCCTTTCTCAAATAGCCACTTAAATACATCAAGGGCTCGGGCAACAACTGCCAGTGCTCCAGCAAGGCGGCAATCAACAGACGCCCAATTCGGCCATTGCCGGGGCGCGTTACACAAAAGCCTTACGCTGATTGGCAATCCTTCTGGGTCGCGCAGACTGGTCTGGACCAAGCAAAACGCGCGCAGGTAATTGCTCACCTCCTCAACTTCGTCGCTGTTGTTCACAGCGAAACCGGCCTCGTCATCAAACAAATCAATCAAGGTGGCCTGCGTGCCTTCTATTTGAGAGGTCACCAAAGCTTCCTTCCGAATGGCACTGTATGGAAAGACTCGTACTTTCCTGCGACGTGGAACCTACATTTTTACGCAAGGTGGGAACATACAGTTCTGGCTTGATTCGGCCCCAGCCGGACAAGCGAATCGAGCAATTGATTTTTTACAAAACAAGAACCCTTGACCGGGAAAGTGCTACGACCTGTCACTTCACCATTTGATCAACTTGCACCGCAGCAATTGATCTTTTCAACACCATTAAATTTCTTAGAATCATCCCTCTATTTTTTCAGAACCGCATAATTTCAATCACTTAGCACACCTGGCACAACCCTTGCCCCCTATTACAGGGAAATCAAGCAAGAGGGTTCCAAATGATCAAAGAAGTCAAAACATCAACACGCGACACCCCGCCACCGGAGATGAACGGAATTCTGGAGGCATCGATTCCGCGCTATGTGCGGGTCACTGGCACCTTGAACAACCGCTTTGTCGAGTTCGAGTTTTCGATAGGCGACCCGGAACTGTGTGTGGAACTGGTGATGCAATTTGAGCAGTTTCGCGAATTCTGCAAACAACACCGGGCTGTTGAATTAACGGCTGAGCAATGCGCCTGGCTGGATTACGAAAGGCTGAAATGGCAATTCGGCCAAGCTGGCGTTAGCGAATAAAAAAACCAAATAAATCGAGAAAAGGAGAAAACACCATGCAAGTCGACATCAAAACGTCGAACATCAAACAACTGCGCAACACGTTCTCGCACGTGGCCCGAAGGCTGGGCGCAGACAAACCCGCTTCGCGGTATCAGGAAGCGACGCTCGACATGCAGTCGGACACCAACTTTCACTATCGCCCTATTTGGGACCCGCAATACGACCTTTACGACACCGCGCGCACCGCCATCAAAATGGTCGACTGGTATTCATTCAAAGACCCACGCCAGTACTACTACGGCGTGTACACCATGAACCGCGCCAAGCAACAGGATGCAGCAGAAAAGCAATTTGAATTCGCGGAAAAGCGTGGCGTATTTTTCAACCTGTCCGAGAAAGAAAAAGAACACCTTATTTTCGCTGTGCTGCCCCTGCGCCATTATGAATGGGGCGCCAACATGAACAACTGCTTCTGCACCAGCTTTGGCTATGGCGCTGCCATTACGCAAGCCACCATGTACAACACCATGGACCGTTTGGGCCTTGCGCAGTACGTCAGCCGCCTTGGCTTGCTGCTCGATGGCAACACGGGCGATTCACTGGAAGTAGGCAAGCAACACTGGATGCACACACCTGAATGGCAAGAACTGCGCCGCAGCATGGAAAACCTGTTTGTCACCAAAGACTGGTTCGAAGTGTTTTTGGCGCAAAACCTGGTGATGGATGGCCTGGTGTACCCCATGTTCTACAAGCACCTGGAAACCCGCTTGAACCCCATGGCTGGGCAAACCTTCTCCATGTGCACGAACTTCATGCAGGAATGGTTTACCGAAACCCAGCGCTGGGTTGATTCCACCATCAAAACTGCTGTGGATGAAACACCTGAAAACAAGGAAATACTCAGTCGTTGGTTCGACATCTGGATGGTGGAAACCACCCGCGCACTGCAACCCCTGATGACCGCACTGTTTGCGGAAGAAGCCGCCAGTACTTTCACGCAAATCAAGGAAGAACTGTTGGTACGCGCCAAGAAAATTGGTTTGAGAACACCCGGAGCCCCAGCATGAATACCCCCAGCATCAAACCTGTTTTCATCGCATTTGTCACCAACGATGACACCCGCAATATTGTTGCCGCCATTTGCGAAGACAACCCGCAAGCCACAGTCGAGGAATTTCCGGCGATGGTGAAAATTGAATCACCGGGCAGGCTGATTGTGAAACGCCAAAGCGTTTCCGACCTGATGGGGCGTGATTGGGACCTGCAGGAAATTCACCTGAACCTGATTTCCCTGTCGGGCAGCATCAACGAAACCGAAGACGAATTTGAACTGTACTGGGGCAAGGCCGCGTAATTGCAGCCCAGCCGCAGAAAACTTTCAACTTGAAGGAGTAGAGACATGAGCGCAGTACCCAAGAACACAGGCAACAAAAAACTGGGCCTGAAAGAAAAGTACGGCATGATGACCCGCGGCCTTGGATGGGACACCACCTATCAGGCCATGGACGACGTATTCCCTTACGACCAGTTCGAAGGCATCAAGATTCACGACTGGGACAAGTGGGAAGACCCCTTCCGCCTGACCATGGATGCCTACTGGAAATTTCAGGGCGAGAAAGAGAAAAAACTGTACGCCATTATTGATGCGTTTGCGCAAAACAATGGCCAGTTCAATGTGACCGATGCGCGTTACATCAACACACTCAAACTCTTCCTGACTGGTATTTCTCCACTGGAATATGCAGCACACCGCGGCTACGCCCACTTGGGCCGCTCCTTCCGTGGCGCGAGTGCGCGCATCGCCACGCAAATGCAGGCCATTGATGAATTGCGCCACGCGCAAACCCAGGTGCACACCATCAGCCACTACAACAAGTTCTTCAATGGCTTGCACGACTTCCGCCACATGCACGACCGTGTGTGGTACCTCAGCGTGCCCAAAAGCTACTTTGAAGACGCGCAATCTGCAGGCCCGTTCGAGTTCATTACAGCCATCTCGTTTTCTTTCGAGTATGTATTGACCAACCTGCTGTTCATGCCCTTCATGAGCGGCGCAGCCTACAACGGCGACATGGCCACAGTTACCTTTGGTTTCTCGGCGCAATCGGATGAATCGCGCCACATGACGCTGGGCCTTGAAGTGGTCAAGTTCATGCTGGAACAAGACCCTGGCAACAAGGAAATTGTGCAGAAGTGGATCGACAAATGGTTCTGGCGCGGCTACCGCCTGCTGGCCTTGGTTGCGATGATGATGGACTACATGTTGCCCAAGCGGGTGATGAGCTGGCAGGAAGCCTGGGAAACCTACTTCGAGAAAAACGGCGGTGCGCTGTTTGAAGATTTGAGCCGCTACGGCATTCGCATGCCCAAGTACCACGAGGTGGCCAGCAAAGAGAAAAACCGCTTGAGCCATGAAGTGTGGGCCACCTTCTACAACTACAGCCACGCTGCTGCGTTTCACACCTGGGTGCCCGAAGAAAGTGAATTGAAGTGGTTGAGCGAGAAGTACCCCGACACTTTCGACAAGCATTACCGCCCACGCTTTGAACACTGGGATGCCTTGCAGAAAGAAGGCAAGCGCTGGAGCAACCCGGGCCTGCCCATGTTGTGCCAGTTGTGCCAGGTGCCCACTATTTTTACGGAACCCGACGACCCCACCACCACCTGCCTGCGGGAAACAACGTACCACGGCATGAAGTACCACTTCTGCTCGGATGGCTGCAAAGACATCTTCGAGAACGAACCCGAGAAATACGTTCAAAGCTGGCTGCCCGTGCATCAGATTTTCCAGGGCAATTGCGGTGGCGAAGGGTTGGACAACGTCATGAAGTACTACAACATCGTGCCCGGCCAGGACAACGGCGAATACATGGGCAGTCAGGACCAGATGAACTGGGAGCAATGGACAGGGCGCAATCACAAAGACGCACCCGCAACCTGACAACTACAACTAAGAGGAGAACATCATGCCAATGGTTTCATTGCACCCCGGCTACACCGGCGTGGTACGCGATCTGGAGGAAAACTTTCACGGCAACCGTTTGTTGTTCGTGAACTGGGAACACCACCTTATGTTCTGTGCGCCCATGGCCTTGCCCCTGCCACCCGCCATGCCCTTCGGGGCATTGGTGAACGAGGTGCTGCCCTCGCTGTACGGCAGCCATCCAGACTTTGCAAAAATCGAATGGAGTACCGTGCAGTGGAAACACGGCCAGGAAAACTTCACCCCCGACTTGAGCAAATCACTGGATGAAAACGGCTTGACCCACAAGTCAATGCTGCGCTTCACCACGCCAGGGTTGACCGGTATCGCCGGTTCCAGCACCTGAGCAAACGGAGCCTGCCATGAGCTATCAACTCACCATAGAACCCATTGGGGCCACGGTGGACATTGAAGAAGGCCAAACCGTGCTGGACGCCTGCCTGCGGGCAGGTGTGTGGCTGCCGCACGCGTGTGGCCACGGTCTGTGCGCCACCTGCAAGGTGCAGGTGATAGACGGTGAATTCGAACACGGTGAGGCCTCTCCGTTTGCACTGATGGACTTCGAGCGCGATGAACGAAAAATCCTGGCGTGCTGCGCCACGGTGGAATCGGACATGGTGATTGAAGCCGAAGTGGACGAAGATCCTGATGCACAATTTATCGGCCTTCAAGACTTCACCGGACGTGTGATGAAAGCCGACATGCTCACCCCCACCATTCGTGGCATTTGGCTGGAAGTGGACGAACCGGTTCAGTTTCAGGCAGGCCAGTACATCATGCTGAAAGTACCGGGCGTGCAAGGTGAACGTGCATTTTCAATTGGCAATGCGCCGGGTACAAACCTGGTTGAACTCCATATTCGAAAAGTGCCAGGCGGCGCTGCCACCACTTGGTTGCATGATGAATTGAAAGTGGGCGACACGCTGGAATTTACAGCACCGTTGGGCCGGTTCTTCACACGCAAATCGGCAAACTTGCCGATGATTTTTCTGGCAGGTGGTTCGGGCCTTTCCAGCCCCAAAGCCATGATTGAAGAGCTGTTCAATGAAGGCTGTACGCTGCCCATTACTTTGGTTCAGGGCGCGCGCAACGAAGCCGAGCTTTACTACCACAACTACTTTGTAGAACTGGCGACCAAGCATGCCAACTTCACTTACCTGCCAGCCCTTTCAGATGCAGACATTGGCGAAAACTGGGCCGGTGCAAAAGGCTTCGTGCATGAAGCCCTGAAAGCGCACTTCAACAACAACTTCCGGGGCCACAAGGCCTACATGTGCGGACCACCGCCCATGATCGAGGCGTGTATTTCCACGCTGATGCAAGGCCAATTGTTTGAACGTGACATTTACACAGAGCGGTTTTTAACCTCGGCCGATGCAGAAGGACTGGCCAAGAAAAGCCCGCTGTTCAAACACGTGTAATGGGAGGCCGCACACATGCATCGCGTGGCCATTCAAAACACAAAAGAAGAGTACACCTGCGGACCGGAAGACAACCTGCTGAAAGGTATGGAGCAACTGAACCGCAAAGGCATCCCGGTGGGGTGCCGTGGAGGTGGATGTGGCGTGTGCCGTGTCCGCATTGAATCGGGCGAATACCACACCCTGAAAATGAGTCGACAGCATGTCACTGCTGAAGAACAAGCCCAGGGCGTGGTGCTGGCCTGCCGATGTTTTCCGTTGAGCGACATTGAACTGTCGGCAATTGGAAAAATGGAAAAGTGCATTGCGAAGCATTTTGCCAAGCAACCCATGCACACATAGCTATAAAACCATAGGGATAAGGAGATCAACATGGCAATGACAGGCGTATTAAGGCCAAGCCACGTGGCGCTTCGGGTGCTGGATTTGGAACCAGCCGTGAAGCATTACACCGAAGTGCTGGGCCTGCTTGAAACCGGGCGCGACGAACAAGGTCGCGTGTATTTGAAAGCGTGGGATGAACACGACCACCACAGTGTGGTGCTGCGTGAAGCCGACGCTGCAGGCATGGACTACATGGGCTGGCGCGTGGACAGCGCTGAAACCTTGAAGGACTTGTCCAAAAAAGTTGCGGAAAGTGGCCTGGCCAACGACTGCTGCTGGATACCTGCAGGTGAGCACCTTGAAACCGGCGAACGCTTTCGCTTCACCACCACCACTGGCCACACCATGGAATTGCTGGCCGAGAAAAACAAAGTGGGCAACTGCCTGCCTTTGGTGAACCCCGACCCCTGGCCCGATGGCCTGACGGGCATGGCACCCTCGCGCTTTGACCACTGCCTGTTGTACGGCGATGACCTGGACGGCGTGGTGAAATTGTTCACTGAAGTGTTGGGCTTTGACATTACCGAGCAAGTGGTGGCCGAAGACAACCACGACTTCCGCATCAGCGTGTTTTTGAGTTGCTCAACCAAACCGCACGACGTGGCCTTCATTCGTCAACCCATGAAGGGAGCCTTCCACCATGCGTCCTTCATTCTGGACAACTGGGGCGAAGTGCTGAGGGCCGCAGACATTATTTCGAAAAAGAAAGTGTCGCTCGACCTTGGGCCCACACGCCACGGCATTACACGCGGGGAAACCATTTACTTCTTCGACCCCTCGGGCAATCGCAACGAAGTATTCGCGGGTGGTTACATTCACTACCCCGACAAGCCAGTGATTACCTGGACCAGCGACGACTTGGGGCGCGCCATTTTCTATCACGACAGAAAGTTAAACGAGAACTTCCTGGGCGTATTTACCTAAGCCACACACTGCTTGCGGCAGGCCTGTTACGCGGCCTGCAAAAGCCCAAACGGGGGTAGTCAACCCGCTTGGGCTTTTTTACATTTTTGCATCGAAAACAAGGCATAATCAAACAAAAAGAATGCCAGAGGCACATGGAGACATGAATACTGTGACCGACCTTCAATCCCTGTTGAAATTCAATTACCCGTCGGGCCATATTTGGCTGGACGAACAGCGCATGCTGTTAATGCACGCCCGCGCACTTGGTGCGCTGCGCAAGGAGCTGTTTGAGACGCTGGGCCTGAAACGTGCACGCGGCCTGCTGGTGCGCCTGGGTTTTGCATCGGGCGTTCGAGATGGCCAAATGGCCTTGAAACACCGCCGCCCCGGCGGCTCGGTTGAAGAAGCCTTCATGCTAGGCCCACAATTGCACACCCTTGAAGGCATGGTTCAGGTTGAAAAACTCAGCCTGGAAATCAACCTGCCCACCAAACACTTTTATGGCGAGTTTGTCTGGAAGAATTCGTGGGAAGACGAAGCCCACATTGCCGACTACGGCCAGGGCGACGAGCCCGCTTGCTGGACCATGATTGGTTATGCCTCGGGGTACACCAGCGCCTTCATGGGCAGGCTAACGCTGTTCCGGGAAATGGAATGCATGAGCCAGGGCGATTCCCAGTGCATGATTATTGGCCAAAGCGCAGAAGCGTGGAACGACCCAGAATACGAAGAATATTTCAAGGCACAGGCCTTTGCGGAGGAACTGATCGAATACCACATGGGCGCTGAGAAGCTGGACACAGCGCTTGTTCGCCGCCGCAGCAACGACGACCTGGTGGGAGTGTCGCCTGCCTTCATGAATGCGTTCGAACTGCTGCAACGCGCAGCACAAGGCAACATCACCGTGCTGCTGCTGGGTGAAACGGGCGTGGGCAAGGAAATGTTTGCCCGCTGGTTGCACGACAACAGCCCGCGCGCCAAAGGCCCCTTTCTCGCGGTAAACTGTGCGGCCATTCCGCATGAGTTGATTGAAGCTGAATTGTTTGGTGTAGAAAAAGGCGCTTACACGGGCGCACACACACCGCGTGCAGGCCGCTTCGAGCGGGCCGACCACGGCACCTTGTTTCTGGATGAAGTGGGTGACCTGCCCTTGTCCACGCAGGTGAAGTTGCTGCGTGTGTTACAAACCGGCGAGTTTGAAAGGCTGGGTTCTGAACGTGTACAAAAAGTGAATGTACGCATTGTTGCAGCCACCAATGTAGAGCTTCAACAGGCCATTCGCGACAACAAATTCCGTATCGACCTGTACTACCGGCTCAACACCTTCCCAATCAAGATTCCGCCCCTGCGGGAACGGCAAGCCGACATTTCACCGCTAATCAACCGCTTCATGACCAAGTACTGCGCCAGCTACAACAAAAAGCTGCAGGGCTTGACCGACAAAGCCATGCAAGAAGTGATGAGCTATGAATGGCCTGGCAATATTCGCGAACTGGAAAACCTGATTGAACGCGCTGTGGTGCTGGTACCCGATGGTGGCTATGTCGAGGCCTGCCACCTGTTCGATGACCGCATTGAGCCCTGCAAGGAAAAATCGCAACTCAATGCACAAGGCGAACTGGCCCCAGTTGAAACCCGACCCATCGACGAGTTGTGCCATGAAATTCTGACCAAAAATGTGGGGCTAGATACGTTGGAGCGTCGCCTGATGCAAACCGCCTTGAAACAGGCCAAAGGCAACCTGTCACAGGCAGCGCGGGTGCTGGGCATTACCCGCCCGCAACTGGCTTACCGCTTGAAGAAGGAAGGTTTTCCATTCGAATAGCCGGCAGCGGGGCGACGAACACAGCTGATCGTGCACCCCTACACGCCAGTTTATTTTCTTTATTCACTCCTAACCGGTTCGCAAACTGAACCGCAACGGGTTTCGTAGAGACCAATTGGCGCAAATCATGGACGAATTAACATTTTTATCGCGTTGTCCCTCTTCTGATGAAAAGTATCATATGCATTACCGATATCGGCCAACGCGTATGTGTGCGAGAAATATTGTTCAGGTTTAATGACACCTCGCTCGAGCAAGCGCAACCCTTCCCACATGTAGGGCTGAACATTGGCAAATCCGTTCATGTGCAATGTGATGTCACGTAAAAAAACATCGGCCAAGTTCAAGTTGAAACTACTGTCGGCAAACACACCGATCGCAGCCACAGTGCCGCCAGGACGCACGAGATCCATACTCATTTGTAACGTCTCTGGGTAGCCTACCACTTCGATCACCTTGTCGAAGCCTCGGCCGCCGCATTCAGCCAACGCCTTGTCCTTCCAACCAGCGTTGCTGGTATCAATCGCAACAACGCCCTTGTCGCGCGCAACCTGCAGGCGATGTGGAACCTTGTCGAGCACAACAACGCGACCTGGTCCGCGCTGCAGCGTTAGGTCCAACGTCATAAGTCCGGTCGGGCCACAACCAATCAGAGCGACACTCTCGCCAAGCTGGATATCCGCAAGTTTGTTGGCGATGATTGCAGATGGCAGATTACACGACAAAGTAAGCGCCGCCCCATCAGAAATCTGTTTGGGAACATGGATAGTATGCGCATCGGCATGCGGAATTACCATCGCCTCAGCGTGCGTGCCGTTGAGGTTACCAAAGGGAACTCCAAATCCGTAGACAGCCTTTTGCGTCGTTTCGCAGTGTGCGGTCTGACCAACCTCACACATGTAACAATCACCGCAGGAGCAAGAATATGCCATGCTGATGCGATCGCCTTTTTTGAAGCGGCTAACCGACTTGCCGACGTCAAGCACCTCGCCAACTAACTCATGGCCGGTTTGGGATTTACCCTTTTCCATCATCGCATCCAACGCGCCGCGATACAGGTGTAGATCAGATCCGCAGATCGACGTAGCATGAACCTTGACCAGCACTTCATGATCGGCGCGAATAACCGGATCGGGAATGTTCGTACAACGGATATCTTGCGAACCAAAATAGACTGCAGCCTTCATCTTGTTCTCTCCTCGAGATTTAACGGGCTAGAGCTGTGCCCTAAATTATTGAGTCATAAAGGGGTACGTCTTTCAGAATCTGTGGGTGTAGGCGACGGTCATATTGTGTTGTGAATGGCTAACTTGTATCGGTGCCGAGGTGTTCGGCAAACTCGAATTACCCAACGACTCTTTAAACGCATGAGAATATGCGAAGTCAACACTATTCTTCTTTGAAAATGCGTAAGAAAAACCCGCCGAAACGTGCTTCTTGGGAATGGCCGGAATGACTGCAAAAAGCGTATCTGAGCGCAGAGCCTGATTGGAAATTCGGCCACCACCACGCAATGTCCAATTACCAGTAGAGTAGGCTGCGCCAACAGACAGGATGGTCAGATTCTTGTAATTTTGCGGTAATCGGACATCAAGAGTTTCACCACTGTTCGAGACGAAACCTACATCGATATCTTTCAGTGCATGCTTCCAAAATACTTGTGAGACATCCGCAGCCACCATCCACCGATCATTAAGGCGGTGACTCACTCCAAAATCCAGCTTTGCAGGCATCTGGAAATTACGTACCTTAATATCGCCCTGCAGGGGAATCTGCCCTGCAATCCCATCGATCGCAGTAAGTGTAGCCTGCCCCTCCAAGTCATCCACTTGGCTCTCCATGGCATAGCTAGCCCCCGCAATTGTGTCATTCGACATCTTGTATATCATCCCGATACGCCCGCCGACTCCCCAAGCGTCAACTCCACTTGCCAAGGGTTGGTTCTTGCTTAGACTGAAATGAGCTCCCCGAAAATCTGGCAACCCACCCAGCACAGGCACAAGACTTCCACTCACCCGACCAGAGCCAATTAGAGAACCAACTTGGTCTGCGCCAAGTAATAGATTGAGGTTCAAACCCTCCCAAATCGCTTCTAAACTTCCGCCCACAATTAGCTTGTCATTGACTTGGTAACTCGCAACCAACGGAATATTCAATACCAACAAACGGCTTGAGTTTTCCAATCCTGTATCTAGGCCGCCGGAGGCACGTGAAAGAAAACTGCTCTTGCCAAACTCAGTTCCCAAACCCCCTTGAGCAAAAGCACCAACTCCAAGTGCCAATAAGCCATTTCGGTAGGTATACGCAGCCTGGGGAGCTAGATAAGGGCCACTGTTATTAGAATGATTGTTGGACGGCGCATGTTCTCCGGTGGCCTGGTTATTCACATTGATATCGGTGGTTACCACATCCATCCCTAGATGCAGCTCGGAACCCGGGGCCATCAATGACAAGGTTGCTGGATTGGCCATCATGCCTGCGGCACCTACATTCAGTGCCGTTGCCACCCCACCCATGGCTCGCGAAATTGGTCCGATGCCCTCCAGTCGGAAGACCTCCGTAGCGTGAGCTATTTGAGATCCTGCAACGAAACAGACCACACTTACGATTCTAATTGTGTTTAATTTCAATTTCATCTTTTGTCCCCTAATTTTGATTTGAATAGATTTCTGGCACCAATAAACGTACCTGGCAACAACTTGATAACCCGTGGGCTAAATCCACGATATTTATCTTCAAAAAAAACGATCAAAGTGAATTTGTTCGAAAGGAACGTGATGATCTACCATCAGCATTTCCTGCAAAGTCTGAGTCATCGCTGGCGGTCCAGCGAAGTAAAACTCAAAACCAGGAAGGTGGTCATCGAAAATACGCCGCACCAATTCATGAACAAAACCGGTTTCGCCGCGCCAATGACTGCCCTCACCATCACTTGGAAGCGAGACCACAGGATAAAAATGAATACGATCGCCATAGCCCTCAAGCTCACGCAAAAAAACTTCTCCACAAATATCGCGTGCAGTTCTGCCGCCATAAAAAAAGTGAAGTTTGCGTGTCTTAAGAAGTCCGGATTGCGCCGCACCTCGGGCAATCGACACCATTGGTGCAAGACCGGAGCCCCCGGCCACGCAGACAATATCGCGAGCAACTCCATCTCTCAGATACGCCAGTCCATAAGGACCATCAATCTCGATCTCGTCACCAGCATGCAAATCATGAAAAAGCTTGGCGGTTGCCACGCCACCAGCAACACGACGAATCTGAAAATGCCATTCGCCCTCTTCATTCCCAACGTTTGACATGGAATAAGCTCGGGGGGAACATATTCCAGGAATCTCAAGCATTGCATACTGGCCGGCCAGGAAATTCGCGCGCCCCTCAGTGACGAACCTAAACTCCCGAATATCGTGCGTGATGTCGTGCATGGAAATAAATTTTGCTCGAAAACGTTCGGGTGTGACAATCGGCACAAATTCTGGAGCGATTCGTACCTTGATACAAAGGTCGGTACTGGCCCTACATTGGCAGGCCAGAAGCCGCCCTTTCCGGCGATCTCGGTCAGTCAAGCCAGGAGCATCCGACCAGAGATGCTCCACCGTCCCATCCAACAGATCGAACTTACAACTACCACAACCACCTGAATTGCATTCGTATGGGAAACCAACCCCGGCCCGCAAAGCCGCACGCAAGACAGTGTCTTGAACAGACTGATTAAATGTAAATTCCCTGCCGACGGTTGTTATTCTGATTTGGGTCATAGACAACTCCATTAAATGAGTTTTGGACTTACAACCCCAAAGAACTGCGGAAATCGCGGGTGGCTTGCTTGGCAGATTGAGCAGCGTCAGGCACATCAGTCAGCGCGGCACAATAGGCCTCAATCGCGTGATCAGCTAAGGGCTCCCATTTCGCAATCCAACCTTGGACAACCTCTCGGTTGCAAGTATTTTCGAGTGCCATTTTAATCAAGGCAGTTGCCCAACGACGATGCCTCGCAGCATCCATCAATTGTGCGTCATTCAGCAAACCAAGCAACATGTCACCGTTGTGACGGGCCGATTCACCGAGCTTGCGCAAGATTGCTTCGTCAATAGCTGGTTTTGCGACCAAGCTTAATGCCACCAAACCCTCAGCCCAATCCCAAGTAATGAGCACCTTCTCCATCAACTCACGGAAACCTTGCCACGCTGAGTCGGTCTCCCAATATTCACGCTCCTTAGCAGCAAACCCCATATCCGCGTAAGTAAGCGAAAGCTCCTTGGTTCGATATGCAGTGTGGCTGAGCCAGCGAAAAGAATCCGCCATCTGGAAATAATTGCAGTTGGTGATGGTGCTGGCCGGAGCCATCTGACCAACGTAGGCTGACGCCATTTGTACTGAGTGAAACAGGTAACGTGCAGGCGTATACACCCTCACCAAGCTGCCGGCCCAGCGACGATCCAGAGACTTATCGTGTTCTCGGTTACTGAACTGATCAAACAGGCCATAGACATAATTCTCCTGCCCGTCCTGCATCATGTTGTAGCTGCGGTAAACGACTTCCTCCGGATCGCGAAAAGCATTCCAATCATCATGTTTGAGAGGACTTCCAAAGGTGTTTTTCTTGGCCCACCTGTTCATAAACATGTCGGGATCTAGCTCATACGGCGCGTTAGCATCCCGGTCGTTGTAATGCAGATTGGCGCTGACGATCTCATATTCACTGGGTTTACGGCGACGTGCGGCGAGATGACTCCAAGTTTTGAGTGGTTTTAATACTTGATCTTCTGACATGATATATCTCCTCGAGGTATTAGTTTTTTTCCCAAGCAGTCATAGGCTCGGGTTGGATTACGGTCAAATATGCTTAGTGAAATAAAAACGTATCTGATCAGGCAGCGTCTCTATCCTTCCAGCGAAAGAACTCAAATCAACTTCCAGATCGCTCATCTTGAACGGGCGCCCCAGCGCTCGTTCAATAGTCTCGCGACGCAAAATCAATTCATCGTCTGTATCGATACGCAGATAAGCACGTTTGTCGTCAACCCGTATCTCCCGGCCAGGGTTATCTTCCTTAGCCGCCTCAACCACAGCCATAGCCAACTCTCCCGCCCGCATCACGGGACCGACGCGGTTGTTGCTTTGTTTGTTGGTGATTGCATTCGTATTGCTCATTTTTGTCTCCTTGTTTGTTTTCTGCGCTGGTTCAGGTGTGCGCAAACAGAGGCTGCACACCCTCTGTCTGAACTAGGACATCGTCGCCCTCGATCTTGACCGGGTACTCCGCCAAGGCGCAGTCTGAGGGATTAATACCCTTGCCTGAACAAGCATCGAACTGCCAGAGATGTGCCCGGCAAATTACCGTCTTGCCATCGAACTTACCCTCGACCAGAGGAATGTCCTGGTGTGGGCACATACCCTGAAAAGCCTTGATCTCTCCACCCTCAGCGCACACCAGCAATATGTCTTGGCCGTCCACCTCGAATGATTCCATTTCACCTTCCCAGACGTCGTCTAGGGTGCACACTTTTTTGAATGTCATGTTTGTGTTTCCTGTTTTCGAAATTCGCGGCAACATTGAAATCGCCGCGATGCTCCGTCATATCCTTAGTTTTCAGGGGCTTCCCAAATGATCTCTATAGTTTCAGTCGGCTTAAAGCCAGCATCTGCAACTTTCATGTTGCGCGGTAAAAAATCTACGCTGCCTTGCTTCCGAACACGAAGAATCTGCCCTGGTCTGGCCTTAACTCGCCGCCCGACCGAATGATGGGCAGCTACTGCGGCCACTTCGTCCATGGTGTTTTCGGTATCAACTGGTAACAGTTGCAACACAAAGTCGCCTTCAAAATTGGAACTCAAAGGAAATAAAGCCATTCTTTTCTCCTGTATCAGATTAATCATTTGGCAGCAGGTTTTAGACTGCTGTCTTGACGGCACGCATGGCCTTGTAAACGTTAGCCCAAGCGTAGTTGTGCGCATCGTCACCAATCTCGCCCGGAGCTAGACTCATATAGTTCAGAGCACCACTCAGATCCATCGGTTGGATCATGCCGGCAAGAAAACGGTCGACTAAACTCAAATGGCCGGCATAGCGCTCTGGCTCCTGCTCGAAACACCACCTGTCTTGTTCAGAGCCAAAGTGATACAAGCGGCCGTTGTATTCGAGCGGAAAATCTTTAACATTCCACTTATTACCAGGTGTACTGTTTATTGGTAGGTTGCACATATTGCATACCATCGGCAGCGTCTCAGGATAGGTCATAGCCATATTTCCGTTTACTACGTTGTCAATGATCACATCCCAGCACTGACCCCAAGTGTCGTTCCAACCAGGGTATTTTTCTTCCAGCCACTCGCGTTCGGGTGGTGTCACACCCGCAGCAGGGTTCCACCAGACGGTAGGCCGCCAGAACCAGACTCCGAGGTGCATGCCGTGGTGTTGTTGATCGAGTTCTTGAAGGAAGTGTTCCCAATACCAAGGCAGATCAAGCCCGAGATCGGTCAGGGCACGCTCGAACTGAGCAACGATCCACTCTTCCATGAACTCCTTGAACGACTGCTTGCGGTGCTCCAGCGGCGTGTAGTAATCCATCATCGGCCCAGTCAGAACCGAGAACAATTTCCAGGCTCGCCAGAAAGCAATGTCTACCTTCTTCTGGGCCTCGGCCTTCTTGCCGTTTTCAATCAGCACCTGCAAGGCGGGTCCACCAATTTGGGCATGGCGAGACTCGTCCGTTTGAACACTTGAGATCAGGCTTGCGAAAGTGTGATCCCCAGCTTCGGCAGCATCAGCTGCTAGACCAAGAAACTGCATGTTGGTAAAGCCGGTTTCAAAGCTGAAGGTCAACATGATCGACACACTGATTGCATCGCGAGTCATCATAATATCGTCAAAGAAATGACGTGCAGCAATCATCGCCCACTCATTGGTGTCATAGGCCTTGAACGCCCAGTCCATCTGACGGTCCTTCGAAACATGCTCGTGAGGAAAATACAACTGGATCTGGCCGTGACGTATTTCGTCGAGACTTCCCATCGTAGCCATGTTACGCATACCAGGTGCTTTGGAAAAACGCACCATTCGAGCCTCAGCACTTGCCGCCGCATATTCAGCACGCGCAATTGCGCCATAATGAGCCTTAATCACAGATTTCCAACCCGAATCCGAATTCTCAAAAATCTTCGAGCGCTCCAGAGCTCCTTTGACAGAGTAGGCACCTGAATCTTTTTCTCGCTGAATCTTCACGTATTCTGGATAGGTTTGTTTGTATGGTTCATCATATTTTTCCCACGCTTCCTGGGGCAGACCATAATCACCGGCCAACTCTGCCGGGAACAATTCCTTTTCCGTGACATATTTCGGCGACCAGTTGGTCGTTCTAGCGATGTCATACCAGTCCATCCGGCTCAATATTGTCATTTTCAGTCTCCTTCTTTATAAATTGAGGGGTCCCCCCCTGTTGCGAACCACTTGCTCTATTTACCTGCCAAGTGCTTTTGCACTGCTCCCCGCAATGCCCCAATTCTCCTTTGGCACGTCATGAATCCAGACCCGTACGTTTTCCCTGGGCGCGTCAATAGCATCGACCAGCGCCTGCGTGACCTTCTCAATCACCGCACGTTTCTGTTCTTCCGTGCGACCTTCAATCATGTAAATCTGTGCAAATGGCATGTTTGAACTCCTTACTCAAAACGCAGGCCAACCTGGCCCAAGCCCTGCACATGCAAGGTCACGTTG
>Ga0209024_1001333_pt1 | contig 22077 bp, 13 predicted proteins | sample AutmiccommunBRH5_FD_187380 | JGI IMG/M metagenome (GOLD analysis project Ga0209024, IMG submission 187380) | Deep subsurface microbial communities from Mt. Terri, Switzerland - Autotrophic microbial communities BRH/5 (SPAdes) (version 2) | ecosystem: Environmental > Aquatic > Deep subsurface >...
CTTCCGATCTGCTCCATCGCGACCAAGGGCGAGATGTCGGACGGGATCATGGCCCAGTCCATCGGCGGCTCCGGCGGCGCTGGCGCCAATGCGTATGGCCTCGTCGCGCTTGGCGGGAGCGGGTCCAAGGCAGGGTCCGGCGCCGCTGTGTCGGTGTCCAACTTCGGGCGGATCGAGACCGAAGGCGACCAGGCGCGCGGGATCATTGCGCAGTCCATCGGCGGTGGCGGCGGCGACGGCGGCAGCAGCGGCGGCATGGTTGCAGTTGGCGGCAGTGGCGACGGCGGCGGCGCCGGCGGCGCCGTGACCATCGTCAACGACGGTGTCATCCTGACCGAGGGCGATGAGGCGATGGGCATCCTTGCCCAGTCGATCGGCGGCGGCGGCGGCAATGGTGGTTCGGCCGGGTCCGTGGGCGCCTTTGCCAGCGTCGGCATCGGCGGCGCGGGCGGTGGCGGTGGCGCTGGCGGCGCGGTCAACGTGACGCTGTCCGATACAGAAGCCACCAACACCTCGCTGATCCGCACGCAGGGCGACCGGTCTACGGGCGTCTTTGCGCAGTCGGTCGGCGGCGGCGGCGGGAACGGTGGCGGCGCGGTGAGCGTCGGCGTCGGCGTGTTTGGCGCGGCTTCGGTGGCGATCGGCGGATCGGGCGGCACCGGCGGGGCAGGCGGCACCGTCACGCTGTCCGGTCAGGGCGATGCCCAGGTGCAGACCGCAGGCGCGGACGCGACCGGCGTGATGCTGCAGTCCGTCGGGGGAGGCGGGGGCAATGGCGGCTACGCCATTTCCGCCGCGGTTTCGGGCGGGCCGGTTTCGGGCAGCTTCTCGGTCGCGGTCGGTGGCTCGGGCGGATCGGGCGGCGCGGGCGGAACGGTTCTTGCCGGGTCGCTGAGTGGAGGTGCTCTGGTCTCTCCCGGCTTCTCGGGCAGCGTTCTGACGACGGGTGACCGTTCGGCTGGCATGATGTTCCAGTCGGTCGGCGGCGGCGGCGGCAACGGCGGGCTTGCCGTGGCGGCGGCTGGCGGCGGATCGCTGGCCTTCTCCGGGTCTGTCTCTGTCGGCGTCGGCGGGTCGGGCGGGGATGGCGGTGCCGGCGGTACGGTCCGGGTCCGCACCGATGCGGATGTCACGACCATCGGCACCAGTTCGACCGCCTTGCTGGCGCAATCGGTCGGCGGCGGCGGCGGCAACGGCGGCGGCAGCATCGCGGCCGGTGTCAACGGCAGCGGCGGCGGCGCGGCGACGATCACCGCCGCGGTCGGCGGGAGTGGCGGCGGCGGCGGCGGCGGCGGTCTGGTCGAACTGATCGCCGGCGGCGATCAGATCAAGACCGAGGGCCAGTTCTCGACCGGGGTGCTGGTGCAATCGGTGGGCGGCGGCGGCGGCAATGGCGGCTATTCCATCGGTGCGGGCGTCGCTGGGGCCGGCGGCGGGGCGGGCGCGATCAGCGTGGCCGTCGGTGCCTCGGCGGGCGGCGGCGGCGCGGGTGGCGGCGTGGCGGCGAATATCGGCGCCGACGTCTGGACCAGGGGCAATGATTCAGGCGCTGTCCTGATCCAGTCGGTCGGCGGCGGTGGCGGCAATGGCGGCTTTGCCGTCGCGGCCGGGATCGCAGGGGCCGGTACCGGCAGCGGCGCCATCACCGTGGGTCTGGGTGGCAGCGGCGGAACGGGCGGCGAGGGCGGCACCGTCAGCGCGACCCAAAGCGGAGACGTTCTGACCGAGGGCGACCGCGCGGCGGGCGTCATCGCGCAATCCATCGGCGGTGGCGGCGGCAATGGCGGATTTGCGGTGTCGGGTGCGCTTGCGGGCGCTGGAAAGGGCAGCGGTTCCATCGCGGTCGGCTTGGGCGGGTCGGGCAATGGCGGCGGCAATGGCGGCGCGGTGACGGCAGTCCTAAGCGGCGACGTCACGACCACGGGGACGGATTCGGTCGCCATCCTGGCGCAGTCGGTCGGCGGCGGCGGCGGCAATGGCGGGTTCAGCGTGACGGGCGCGGTGGCCGGCGCGGGTGCTGGCGCAGGCGCGGTCAGCGTCGGACTGGGCGGCAGCGGGGGCATTGGCGCCACGGGGGGCAGCGTCTCTCTGGTCAGCGGTGGTGACGTCTGGACCAAGGGCGACCGGTCATCGGGCGTGGTCGCGCAGTCTCTGGGCGGCGGCGGCGGCAACGGCGGCTTCTCCGTCGCTGCGGGGGCCGCGGGCGCCGGGACCGGCGCGGGGTCGGTCAATGTCGGCCTCGGCGGCAGTGGCGCGGGCGGGGGGAATGCGGGCACTGTCACGGCCACCTCCAACGGTCTGATCCTGACAGAGGGCGATGCGGCCTCGGGCTTCGTCGCACAGTCGATTGGCGGCGGCGGCGGCAACGGCGGCTTCAACATTACCGCATCGGTTGCCGGTGCAGGAACCGGCGCGGGCACAGTCGCGGTCGGTCTGGGCGGCAGCGGCGCCGGCGGCGGCAACGGCGGCAGCGTGACCGCCGTCACGACGGGCAATATCGAGACCCAGGGCACGTCTTCCGTGGGGATACTTGCGCAATCCGTCGGCGGCGGCGGCGGCAATGGCGGCTTCAACGTGGCAGCCGCGGGTGCGGGCGCCGGCACGGGTGCCGGGGCGATCTCGGTCGGCCTCGGCGGTTCGGGCGCGGGCGGCGGGAATGGCGGGGCGGTCGATCTGACCGTCACGAACAATGTGAAGACCGGCGGCGATCATTCCGCTGCCGTGGTTGCGCAGTCGGTCGGCGGCGGTGGCGGCAACGGCGGCTTCAACGTCTCTGCGGCGGGCTCGGGCACGGGAACAGGCTCCGGCGCGGTCGGTGTGGGAATCGGCGGCAGCGCCGGCACGGGCGGCAATGGCGGCGGCGTCGAAAGCGATGTCGCAGGCGACATGACCACGTCGGGCGACAGTTCTGCGGGCGTGCTGGTGCAGTCGGTCGGCGGCGGCGGCGGCAATGGCGGCATGAACGTCAGCGGCGCGCTCAGCTTTGCCGGAACCGGCTCGGGTGCGGCGGCCATCGGCATCGGTGGCTCCGGCGGGTCTGGCGGCAGCGGCGGCGATGTCGCGTCGGTCTATTCCGGGACAGCCTTGACCTTTGGCGACAGTTCCGGCGGCGTGGTCGCGCAGAGCCTTGGCGGCGGCGGCGGCAATGGCGGCATCAACATCTCGGGCGCAATCTCGGTCGGCTCCGACTTTTCGGGCGCGGTCGGGCTGGGGATCGGCGGGTTCGGCGGCGGCGGCGGCGGCGCGGGATCCGCGGACCTGGTCATGTCGGGTGTGGTGCAGACGAGCGGCGCCGATTCCATCGGGATCCTCACCCAGAGCCTCGGCGGCGGCGGCGGCAACGGCGCCCTCAACGTCAGCGGCGCGGTCTCCATCTCCAAGGGGGCAAGCGGCGCGGTCGGCCTTGGCGTCGGCGGCTTTGGCGGCAGCGGCGCGGATGCCGGTGCGCTTGCCTCCTCGACCATCAGCGGCACGGTCCTGACGCTTGGCGACCGAAGCGCCGGGATCGTGACGCAGTCCATCGGCGGCGGCGGCGGCAACGGCGGCGCGAACCTCACGGGCGCGCTGAACCTGACAAGGACGTCAGGCGGCGCGGCCGCGCTTGGTCTGGGCGGGTTTGGCGGCGACGGCGGGAACGGCGGCGCGGTGACCAGCACCGTCACCGCCACCGGCACGGGCGAGAGCATCACGACGGTCGGTGCCAACAGCATCGGCGTCCTGGCACAATCCGTGGGCGGCGGCGGCGGTTCGGGCGGGCTCAACGTCTCTGGCGCGGTCAGCCTCAGCGGCCAGTCGGGGTCGGCGGTCGCCCTTGGCCTTGGCGGGTTTGGCGGCGCGGGCGGCGATGCCAGCGCAACCAGCCTCAGCGTGACGGGCGACGTGAATACCTATGGCAACGGCTCCGACGGCATCGTGGCCCAAAGCGTCGGCGGCGGCGGCGGCAGCGGCGGCGTCAATATCGCCGGCTCGCTCGCGCTGACCAAACCGCAAGCGTCCTCCACCATCTTCTCGGTCTCGGCGGGGGTGGGCGGCTTCGGCGGCGGCGGCGGCAGCGCCGGCGCGGTGGATCTCAGCTACGGCGGCACGCTGGTGGCGGTTCCGCGCACGATCGCGGGCGATGACGTGACCCGCATCGACACCGGCAGCGCCAGTGGCCTGGTCGCGCAATCCATCGGCGGCGGCGGCGGCCGCGGCGGCGTCAATGTCAGTGCCGGCGTGGCGATCAGCTCCAAGCCCGGGCCGACGCAGGGCAGCAGCAACTCCTCCTCCTACGCGGTCCTCGTGGGCGTCGGCGGCTTCGGCGGAACCGGCGGCGACGCCGGCAACGTCGCGGTGGACGTGGCTGCCGGCAGCGAGATCCATGCCCATGGCGTCAGCAGTTCCGGCATTCTGGCGCAGTCGGTCGGCGGGGGCGGCGGCACGGGCGGGCTGAATGTCAGCGGCGGCATCGTGTCTGACACGTCGCTGATCGTCGGCGTCGGCGGCATGGGCGGCAACGCCGGCCGGGCGGCAGATGTCTCGGTCACGGCCGTTGCCGATATCTATGTTTCGACGAATCCGGCAAGCGTCGTCGATCCCACCGACACCAGCTTCGAGGCGAAGCTGCGTTCGGTCTTCGGCGACAGCGTCTTCAACGACATGGCCAACAGTGCCGTCGATGGCGTCGAGGGCCTCGTGCAGGACAAGGGGCTGAAGAACCTCTTCGTCGACCTCGGCCTGTTCAAGGGCGAGGAGGGGCCGGAGACAGAAGGTTCTGCCGGGATCCTCGCGCAGTCCATCGGTGGGGGCGGCGGCAATGGCGGGCTGAATGTCAGCGGCGGCCTCGCGCTCAGCAAGGACGGCAAGATTCCGTCCGTGACTTTCGGCATCGGCGGGTTCGGCGGCGACGCCAACACGTCGGGCGACGTCAGCGTCGATCACACCGGCACCATCGAGGTCGCGGGCAACTGGAAGCACGGGATCTTTGCGCAATCCGTGGCCGGCGGCGGCGGCAATGGCGGGTTGAACATCTCGGGCCAGTTGAACTGGGGCAGCTCCGAAGGATCGGGCGGCGAAACCGACCTGAGCATCGTCGCGGGCCTTGGGGGGCATGGCGGCACCGGCGCGGATGCGGGCGATGTCGAAGTCATCTCCAGCGGCAATATCCTGACCGACGGCTACCACGCCCGCGGTGTCTTTGCGCAGTCCATCGGCGGCGGCGGCGGCACCGGCGGCATCAACGTCACGGCGGTGGCCACGAAGGACAGCTCGCCGATCGCGATCGGGATCGGCGGCTTTGGCGCCAGCGGCGGTGATGCGGGCGACGTGCGCGTCATCCGCGGCACGGTCGATCTGGCGGCGGGCCAGATCGTCACCAACGGCAGCGGCAGCCATGGCATCGAGGCAAGCAGCATCGGCGGCGGCGGCGGCGATGCCGGCATCAACGCGGTGCTCGGCTTCAGCAAGACCACCGGCGCGGGCACTCCGGGCGAGCCGTCCCCGGATCGCAAGGTGCCAGCGAACACCGGGGTGGATGCCTCGGTCATCCCCAACTTCAACGCCGTTCTCGACCAGCTTGAAGGCAAGACCGGAACAGGGTCTGCCTCCGGCGGGAAGAAGTCGGTCAACTCCGCGGTCATCGCCATCGGCGGATCGGCGGGCAACGCCGGTCAGGGCGGCGAGGTCGGGGTGGAGCACTTCGGCAATGTCGCCACATTCGGCGAAGCAAGCTACGGTGTCTTTGCCCAGTCCATCGGTGGTGGCGGCGGCAATGCGGCCTTCAACATGGGCAAGATCGTCGAGACGGGCGATGCCAAAAACAACAAGGGCTTCGGCCTCGCCATCGGCGGGGGCACCGGCAATGGCGGCACCGGCGGCGACGTGACCGTGCGCAACACCGGCAACATCGACACGGTCGGCGCAGACTCCTATGGGATCTTCGCGCAATCCGTGGGCGGCGGCGGCGGCAATACCAGCTTCAACTCCATCGGTCAGGGCGGCGAAGCCGGCAATATCGGCATCGTCATCGGGCGCACCGGCGGCATTGGCGGCTCGGCGGGCGACGTCCATGTCTCCAGCGACGGCAACGTCATCACGCGCGGCGACCGGGCGCATGCGCTGTTTGCGCAATCCATCGGCAATGGCGGCGGCAACTCCAGCACGACTTCCTTCTCCTTGTCCACTCCGGGCGAGGGCGACGCGGCGGGGCAGGACTTCAAGCTCAGTGTTGGGCTTGAGGGGGGCGAAGGCGGCACTTCGGGCGATGTGGTCACCGTGGCAGACGGCCTGCTTGCAACGGGCGGCGACGATGCGCACGGCATCTTCGCGCAATCCATCGGCGGCGGGGGCGGCACCGCGGGCAGCGCCGGCGGCGCTGCGGGAACGGCCACGTCCTATTCGCTGAACATCGGGGGGTCTGGCGGCACGGGGGGCACCTCGGGGACTGTCGAGGTTGACAGCACGGCCGAGATCGCCACGCAGGGCGACCGCTCTGTCGGCATTCTTGCGCAATCTGTCGGCGGCGCTGGCGGGACCGGCGGCGCCGTCAACAGCGGCACGGACGTGCTGGCCATCGCCAAGGCGACGGTCAAGGGCTCTGAAACCGGAACCACCGTGTCGGTCAACATCGGCGGCTCGGGTGGCACTGGCATGACCTCGGGCGATGTGAGCGTCACGAGCGAGAATATCATCACGACCGTGGGCAACAGCTCCCACGGCATCCAGGCGCAATCCATCGGCGGCGGCGGCGGCAAGGGCGGCCTGGTCGAGAACAAGATCGTCAACGTGAAGTCCGCCATCGCCACCACGGCGACGTTCTCGCTGGGGGGATCGGGGGGCAGCGGCGCGGTTTCGGGCGCGGTCACTGTCACCAACCTCGGCGACATCGGCACGCAGGGCGACCGTTCGGCCGGTATCTTCGCCCAAGCCATCGGCGGCGGCGGTGGTGACGCGCAGTATGTGCGCAACACCATCGCGGGTGCGGCGGCAGACAACAGTTCGCGCAGCGCCCTGCTGATCGGCGGAAGCGGCGGGACAGGCGCACAGGGCGGCGCCGTCACGGTGACGAATGGCGCATCCGCGCGGATCGTGACCGACGGGACCGAGAGCCATGGCATCTTTGCCCAGTCCATCGGCGGCGGCGGCGGCAACGGGTCTGACGTTCTCTCGATCTCCAAGGGCGACGCGGCCAGCGGCGCCAAGATGAGCCAGTCGATCCAGCTTGGCCTTGGCGGGTCCGGGGGAACGGGCGGCGCCGGCGGCACGGTGGACGTGTCCAATGAAGGCCTGATCGTGACCCGGGGTGACCGGGCGCACGGCATCCTGGCGCAGTCCGTCGGCGGCGGCGGTGGCAATGGCGGCTATTCGATCACCGGAAACGCCAGCCTCTCACCCGGCAGCGAGTCGGACCCGACCCTCGCCCTCAACATCGGCGGGTCCGGTGGCGACGGCGACGCGGGCGGCAACGTGAGCGTCTTCAATTCCGGCGAGATCCACGTATCGGGCGCCGAATCCTATGGAGTGCTTGCGCAATCTGTCGGCGGCGGCGGCGGCAATGGCGGGGTGGCCATCGCCCTGTCGCTCCAGGACATCGCGGGACAGGCCAGCGGCCAGTCCTACACCAAGCTCGCCCTTGGCGGTGCTGGTGGGACAGGGGCGGATGGCGGCGACGTGTCCGTGACCCATGAGGGAACGATCGTCGTCTCTGGCGACCGGGCCTATGGCATCTTTGCGCAATCGGTGGGCGGCGGCGGCGGCAATGCGGGTTTCTCGATCTCGACCCCGGCGGTGATGGTGGCGGATTACGTGACCTCCACCCTGCTCGGCGCCCGCGAGGGCTCCGAGGGCACGGCCGGCACCGTGACCGTCACCAGCACGGGTGACATCCTCGTCACCGGAACCGGCAGCAAGGCGATCTTTGCGCAGTCGGTGAATGGCGGCGGCGGCAATGTCGATACGTTCCTCGATTTCGCCAGCGCCGCACCGCAAGACGAACTGGCGACCATGGGCGCGCGATCCGCGCTTCCGACCGCCGCCGGGATCGGCATGACCTATGCGGCCGCACTTGGCGGGACAGATCTGCAGGGCTCCGGCGGCGCGGCGGTCGAGCAGTCGCATGATGGCGACATATGGACGACGGGCGACCGTTCCGTCGGGCTGACCGTGCAAAGCATCGGCGGCGGCGGCGGCACACAGACGCTGGCGCTGAACGGCACAGGAACGCCGGGCGACCTGACCGTCACCGGCCTTCTGGGCGCGACCGACACCGCCGGGTCTTCCGGCGGCACCGTGATCGCCAACCGGACCGGGCTGCTTGTCACCGAGGGTGATTTTTCCTCAGGGGGCGTGGCGCAGTCCATCGGCGGCGGCGGCGGTCGTTTCTCGATCGCGGCCAGCGACGGCACCGGCGCGCGCAGCGCCAGCCTATCGCTCGGCGCGGCGGGCACGTCGCCGGGCAACGACGGCAATAGCGTCACGCTGACGCTGAGCGGCGACATCCTGACACGCGGCACCAACTCCACCGGCCAGATCGTCCAGTCCATCGGCGGCGGCGGCGGCGAGGTGCAGCTGGCCGGGCTTGACACGGCCCATGTCGCCCTTGGCGCCAGCGAGGGCACCAGCGGCGACGGCGGCGCGATCTCTGTCGTGAACGCGGGCTACACCCAGACAGAGGGGGCGCGCTCGCACGGGTTCCTGCTGCAATCCATCGGTGGGGGCGGCGGGCTTGTCACAACCGATCTGGCAGGCGATGCGCTGACGGTCGAGCTTTCCGGCGGCAACTCCGGCAATGGCGGCGCCGTGACCTTCGCCAATACCGGCCACATCCTTGCCCTCGGCGACGGCTCGGTGGGCGTGCTGGCGCAATCCATCGGCGGCGGTGGCGGCATGGTCGATAGCGTGTTCCGCGGCAGCGCGGGCGGCGCAGGGCGGGCCGGCGGCATCACCCTGGATCTGACCGGCAACATCATGGCTCTGGGGCAGAACGGGATCGCCGTCTTTGCCCAGTCCGCGGGAACGGACGGCGGGGGCGACATCGCTCTGAACCTTGACGGCGTCATCATCGGCGGCAGCAACGGGGACGCGGAGGACGCGCCCTTGGGCGAAGCCGAGACCGCGGCAATCGTCCTGGACGGAGGGGCCTCGAACGCCGTGACCCTTTCGGCCAACAGCTTCCTGATGGGGTTGAACAACCGCGTTCTTGCCGGCGGAACCGGCAATGACGAGGTGCTCTCCTTCGGCGCGGTCGTGGGGAACATCGACCTTGGAACCGGCGTCAACGGCTTCACCCTCGCCGAAGGCGGCGCACTTTATGCGCAGGACGAAATCGCCCTGGGGGAAGAGGGCCTTCTTATGATCGAGGGCGACCTGTTCCTCGGCGGCCAAGCCTATCTGGTGGACGGGACGCTCGGGATCGAGCGGGGGGCCGGCGACTTCCGCGTCACCAACCTTGTCAGCCAGACGACCACCTTGACCGGCTCTTTGGTCTTCGCAGACACGGCAACCTATACGCCGGACGTCTTCTACCGGCAAAACGGCGCCAACGATGAGAGTGATGTGATCATTGTCTCTGGCGACGCGACGATGGGCGGCACGATCTTCCCGGTCCTGCACATGCTGGAACGGACGCAGCCGCTTGTCATCGTCGAGGCGGGCGGCTCCACCTTCGACTCGGGGACGACCGTCATCGGCACGCCGGTGCTCACCTACAGCATCGACGCGACAGGGGGCGAGGTCCGCCTGCTGGTCGAGGCCGATTACAAGATGTCGGGGATGAACGGAAACCAGCGCCGGACGGCGGCGCATTTCAACCGGATCCTTGCCGGCGAGGGGTCGGCCGCGATGGGCCCGATGTTCACCTTGCTTGCCACCACCGCAGACGAGGCGGCCATTGTCGATGCCATCGACCGGCTTGGGTCGGAGGATTATGCGGCGACGCAGGTCGATGCGCTTCACTCCGCGCTGACCTTCTCGGACTCGGTCATGACCTGCGATCATTCCCTCCGCGCAGGCGCAGGAACGTTCGAGAGCGGCTGCTACTGGATGCGCGGCACTGGCCGCTGGACAGAGCGTGACGGAAGCTTCGAATCCCGCGCCTTCGAAACCGAGGCCCGCGGCTTCGGCGGCGGTGTGCGTCTGCCCGTCGGCGACGACCTGCAACTGGGCATCGCGGTGGAGCATGAGAACTTCGAGTTGACCAATGGCGACCGTTTCGCCGCCAGCGGTGATCGCCTCTCAGTCGGCGCAGCCCTGATGCGGGAAGTGGGCGCCTGGGATCTCTATGGCGTGTTGAGCGCCAGCAGCGCCCGATACGAGGCGACCCGCGGCATCGGCGTGGCGGGTGAGCTGGTGGACGGCACCCCCGTGGTTGCGGGAGTGGCATCCGCGAACCAGCGCGTCGGCACGACGAGCCTTCGCCTTGGGGGCAGCTACCGGCATGACTTCGAGAACAGCGACATCTACCTGAGCCCGGGCCTCGATTTCGATGCGACCTACCTGCGCGCCCTGGGGACCTCCGAGACCGGCAGCGACTACGCGCTTGTGCTCAAGGACACGAACCAGTGGGTGCTGTCGCTGACGCCCTCGCTGGAGCTGGGGATCGATCGCAAGACCGCATCGGGAGCGCAGATCCGCGCCTTTGCGCGGGGCGAGGTCAGCCTGTCCAATACCGACGCGCTCTACGTCAACGCGACCTTCCCCGGCGCCAGCGCCTCGGACGGCACGTTCCGGAACTACAGCGAGATCAGCGAGCTTACCGGGCGGCTGAAGCTGGGGGTTTCGGTCCACAACGCCGAGGGGACGGGGTTCTTCAACCTCGGCTATCAGGCGGAAGTGGGCGAGGGCATCAAGGGCCGTGCCGCGAGCATCGGCTTCGGCATGAAATTCTGAACGGATGGAAGACAATAGAATGCCAGTGACATCGACCACCCTGCGCGCCGCGATCCTGCTTCTTGCCTGCAGCACTGCGGCCCCTGCGCAGGAGGAAGCCGAGCAGCCGCAGGCGCCCCTGTGGATGATCGCCTGTTCCAACGAGAGCAACCCCGAGGAGCTTCTGTGCGAGGTTTCGCAAAGCATTGTCATGACGGCGCAGAACGGCCAGAGCCAACGCGTCGCCACCTTGTCCTTTGCGCGCACGGCCGGCCAGACGGACACCAGGGCCTTCCTTGCGCTGCCGCTGGAGGTCAGCCTGACGGAGCAGGTGCAGATCTCGGTGGATGGAAACGCCAGTGCAACGCTCGCCTGGCAAAGCTGTGACAGCGCCAGCTGCTATGCCACAGCCGATGTGGATGCGGCCTGGATGGCCGCGATGCGCGAGGGGACCGAGTTGACGGCGCAGTTCAAGGCGCGCGACCAGCGCGAGGTGAACTTCGGCTTCCAGCTTCGGGACTTTCCCCGCACGGAGCAGATGTTGCCCTGACGAGCGCGCCGCGCAGGGGGGCTCGCCCCCGGTGCGATTTTCGGCAGCACGACCAGGGATCTGCCCCGAGCCGCGGCCGTGGCGAGCGTCGGCGTCAGGCCTCTTGGCCCGCGCCGCACAAGAGGGACGGTGTAGGCCACCGCTCAGAAGTCCTTCGCAGAGCTGCCGGCCAGAAGGGCGGTCAGCAGGTCCTGGACCGAAGCCCGCATTGGCTCGTTGCGACGGTGGAAGGCGACGATCGAGACATTTGGCATGTCCGTGATGGGTCGCCAGACCAGCCCGTGCATCCCGTAATCATGGGCGGTCATCGCATCCACGATCCCGATCCCGCCGCAGGCCCGGACCATGCTGCAGACGTTGGAACAGAACGGCACGACGCAGGCCGGATCGTAGCTCAGCCCCTGCGCCTGGAAGGCTCCGTGGATTATCCCGCCCATCGGGGACCAGTCCTTGTTGTAGCACACCAGCGGATGCGGCGCGATCATCGCGCAGCTCAGCTCCGGCAACGGGGCCAGGGGATGCTGTTCGGGCAGCACAGCCACCAGCGGGATCTGTCCCACCACATGGGCCTGGAACTCTGCCCGCGGCGGCACCGCCATCTGCAACCCGATGTCGGCCTCGCCCTTGCGCAGATCGTCTTCGGGGGAATGAACCCGCAGCAAGATGCGCTTCTTCCAGTTCTGATAGCCGGCCCGGATCAGGATCGGGCCCATGAAGCTTTCCACCAGCGCCGGTGTTGCCGAAATGGCCACCGGCTTTTCCGCCAGGTCGCGCAGGCCGGGTAGCTTTGCCCGGACATCGGCGTGCGTGCCGAAGATCGGCTGTGCCATGGCGAAAAGCTCGTTGGCTTCGCGCGTCGGCTCCAGCCGGTTGCCGGTGCGATGAAACAGCGAAAAGCCCAGGCGCATTTCCAGCCGTTTCAGCTGGCCGCTGACACCGGGCTGTGAGATGCCCAGCAGCCGCGCCGTCTCGATCGTCGTGCCGACCCGCATCAGCGTGCCGAACAGTTCCAGTTCCCGCAGGTTCATGATCACTCCGCTGATAGTGGGCCGCTTATTTATTATTATTCGCCGGTTCACCCACTGTCTAACGTGTAATCTGGAACCCGAGTCGGCTACGCGGTCGCTGGCCGGGACGTAAACATCGCGCCGCCCGACAGACCATGGAGAACCCCCCTGATGATCCCCGCAATGACAATGAAGTCGCTGCTGCTGGCCACGGCCGTCGCGCTGACCGGCGCGGCCGCCCAGGCCGAAACCCTCCGTGTGGCGATGGGGTTCGACCCCCTGAGCCTCGACCCGATCGCCACCAGCGACAACGGTTCGATCTGGACCCAGCTTCTGATCTTCGACACGCTGATCCGCCCGGACCGGACCGGCGAGGGGTTGGAACCGGGCCTTGCCGAAAGCTGGACCGTCTCCGAAGACGGGCTGACGATGACCTTCAAGCTGCGAGACGCGAAGTTCTCTGACGGAACCCCGGTGACGGCAGAGGATGTGCGCTTCTCCATTGAACGCGCCGCCTCCGAGGGCTCGGGCTGGGGCCGCTTCTACCGGCCCATCACCGGCTTCGAGATCGTGAACGACCACGAGATCGTCATGACGCTTGCTGAGCCCTTCACACCGGCCTTCAACAACCTGGCGCTTTTCGCCGCAGCAATCCTTCCCAAGGCCCAGGTGGAGGAGATGGGCGATGCCTTCTTCGAAGCTCCGGTCGGATCTGGACCGTTCATGCTGACCAGCTGGACCCGTGGCTCGAAGATCGAGCTGGCGAAGAACCCGCACTACTGGCAGGAGGGCAAGCCGCATGTCGACGCGGCCGTGCTGGAGGTGGTGACCGAGCCTTCCGCCCGGGTCATCAAGCTAGAAGCCGGCGAGGTGGATATCGCCCTCGATCCGCCGCTCAACCAGCTGGAAGCGCTGGACGCCGTTGACGGCATCAGCGTCGGCCAGACCATTCCCTATCGTGCCGATTTCGTGCAGCTGAACACGACGAAGAAGCCCTTCGATGACGTGCGGGTGCGTCAGGCGCTGAATCTGGCTGTTGACAAGGAGGCCATGGTGCAGGGCGTGCTTTACGGCGCGGGCAAGCCAGCCGCCTCCGCCATGCCGGTCATGGCCTACGCGGACCCCGACCTGAGCCCCTACGCCTATGATCCGGCCCGCGCCAAGGAGCTGCTTGCCGAAGCGGGCTATGCCGATGGCTTCGAGGCACAGCTCGTGGTGGATTCGGGCGCGGCCACCAGCCGCAACGCCGCCATCGCGCTGCAGGCGATGCTGCAGCAGGTGGGGGTGAAGCTGAGCGTGCAGATGCTGGAGGGCGGCACCCAGTGGGAAACCACCAAGGCCGGCAACTACGAGATGGCTGTTTCCTACACCACCTCTGACACCATCGATCCCGATCAGATCATCGGCTTCGTGGGCGTGAATCCCGAGCGGGCCAATGCCTACCACACCGAATGGCAGAGCGAGCGCCTGAACGAGCTTTACGCGGCCGAGCGCAAGGCGCTGGATGGGCCCGAGCGCGGCGAAATGTTCAAGGAAATGATCCAGCTCCTGCATGACGGCGCGCCCTACATCTTCCTGTACCATCCGGCCTCGGCCTGGGCGGTGAAGGACAGAGTGAAGGGTTTTGAAATCCTGCCGACATCGAACTTCCGCCTTGAGGATGTGTCGATCGAGAACTGAGGCCCTGCCGCAGCCCCTTGCCCGGGGGCTGCGGCTTTGCTTGCTCGTCCCCTTACCCGCATGCCGCCCGGCACCTCGCTGCGCGCCGCCCTGATCGAGAGCCTATGTTCTTCGCCATTCTCAAACGTCTGTTGATGCTCATTCCGGTGCTGATCGGGATCACCCTGCTCAGCTTCGTGCTGCTGCAGATCATGCCGGGCGATCCAGCCTCGCGCGCCATGGGAACGCGGGCCAGCGCCGAGGAGCTGCAGGCGATGCGCGAGCTCTGGGGGCTCGATAGGCCGCTCTGGGTGCAATACCTCTACTTCCTGCGGGACTGCCTCACCGGAAGCTTCGGCGTCTCGATCTTCCACAAGCAGCCGATCATCACCCTGGTGGCCGAGCGGCTTCCCTACACGCTTGGCATCGTGGCCTATTCCACGGTGATCGCACTGGTGATCGCCCTGCCCTTTGCCATCCTGGCTGCGGCCAATCGCGGGCGCTTCATCGACGTGGCGATCCGGCAGGTCTTCGTCGTGCTGATCGCGGTGCCGCCCTTCTGGCTGTGCTACGTGCTGATCCTTTGGCTGGCGCTTGGCATGGGCTGGTTCCCGACCGGTGGCGTGGGCGAGGGGCCGGTCGAGAACCTCTATCGGCTGTTCCTTCCCTCGCTCGTCGTCGGCCTCTCCACCGGGGCGCTTATCCAGCAGAGCCTGCGCGCCGCGCTGATCGACACGATGCAGGCCGACTACATCGACACCGCCCGGGCCAAGGGCCTGCGCGGGCGCGAGGTCTTCTTGCGTCACGTGCTGCCCAACAGCCTGATCTCGACGATCTCGATCATCGGTGTCCGCATCAGCTGGATCATCGGCGGAACGGTGGTGGTCGAGAAGATCTTTTCCACTCCCGGCCTCGGCTCGCTGCTGATCGATGCCATCGTCTCGCGGGATCTTCCGGTGATCAGGGGGCTTACCGTGTTCTTCGCCATCATGGTCGTCATGGTGAACCTGATAACCGACATCTGTTACGCGCTGGCCGATCCCCGCGTTCGGCTGGAGTGATCAATGACCGTCCTCAAGAACCTGCTGCGCAGCCCCGCCGGCGCGCTCGGCCTGCTGATGCTGGCGCTGACCGCTGCCGCGACGGCGCTGACCCCGCTGCTCTCGCCCCACGATCCCTTCGCGCTGGACTTTGCCAACGCCATGCAAAGCCCATCGGCGCTGCACTGGTTCGGAACCGACAACTTCGGGCGCGACGTCTTCACCCGGGTGATGGCTGGCGCGGTCTATGACCTGCGCCTCGCGCTGATCTGCGTCTTTGGCCCGATGGCGATCGGTGTGCTGATCGGTCTGGCGGCGGGGTATTTCGGCGGCCGTGTCGATGCCGCCCTGATGCGGCTGACCGATGTGGTCTGGGCCTTCCCGTTCTACGTGCTGGTTCTGGCCATCGTCGGCGTGCTCGGCCCCAGCGAAACCAACCTCTACATCGCCTTCTTCATCGTCAACTGGATCGGTTATGCCCGCATCGTGCGCGGCGAAACGCTGCTGATCGCGCGGATGGAGTTCATCGAGGCGACCCGGGTGCTGCGCTACGGCAAGCCGCGCGTCATGCTGCGCCACATCCTGCCGAATGCAATCACCCCGGCGCTGGTCTATTCGATGTCGGACGTGGTGCTGACCGTGCAGGCGGTGGCCGCCATGTCCTTCTTCGGGCTCGGTGTGCAGCCGCCGGCCCCGGAATGGGGGCTGCTGATTGTCGAGAGCATCGATTTCATGCGCGAGGCCCCCTGGATGACCATCTTCCCCGGTCTCGCCATCATCTGGATCGGCATCGCCTTTTCGCTGCTGGGTGAGGGACTTTCCACCGCGCTGAAGCCGAAGGGATAAGCCATGAGCCTTCTGAGCATCCGCAACCTGCAAACCGAGTTCCAAAGCCCCTCCGGCATCGCACGCGCTGTCGATGGGGTCAGCTTCGATGTCGAGCCGGGCGAGATCTTCGGCATCGTCGGCGAAAGCGGCTGCGGCAAGTCCGCCACCTGCCGCTCCATCCTGCGTCTGTTCGGCGGTGCCCCGGCGAGGGTGGCCGGCGGACAGGTCCTGCTTCAGGGTGTCGGTGATCTGGCAGCCATGCCCGAACGCGAGCTGGCGCAGGTCCGCGGCCGTGACGTTGCCTTCATCTTCCAGGACCCGCTGACCGCGCTGAACCCGACCATGCGGATCGGCAAACAGATCGCCGAGGTGATCTTGCGCCACCGCAAGGTCGGGCGGGCCGAGGCATGGGCCGCGGCCCTGCAGCTTCTGCGGGATGTTCATGTCACCTCGCCAGAGCGGCGGCTGGATGCCTACCCGCACGAGCTTTCGGGCGGGCTGCGGCAGCGGGTGGTCATTGCCATGGCGCTGGCGCTGCGCCCGCAGCTGATCATCGCCGACGAGCCGACTACCGCGCTGGATGTGACAGTGCAGGACCAGATCCTGCGGCTGCTTCGGGAGCGCCGCGACAGCCTTGGCACGTCGATCATCCTGGTCACCCATGATCTTGGCGTAGTCTCGCAGATCTGCGACCGGATGGCGGTGATGTATGCGGGCCGTCTGGTCGAGACGGGCAGGGTGCGCGATGTGCTCGACGCGCCGTCGCATCCCTATACCAAGGCGCTGCTGGCCGCCTTGCCGGGCCAGATCAGCCGGGACAGGGAGCTTACCCCGATCGAGGGCGCGCCGCCCAGCCTGATCAGCCCGCCGCCCGGCTGCCGCTTCGCCCCGCGCTGCGCATTTGCCCAGGCCCGCTGCATCGATGGGGGCCCGCCGCCACTTCTGCCGCGCGCCGGGCTGGCGCCCGGGCATCTGGATGCCTGCGTTCTGAACGAGGTGACGCATGTCGCAGCTTGAATTCCACAAGGTCGAACGGCATTTCCCGGTAAAGCGCGGTTTGCTTGATACCCTTGCCGGACGACCGGGGATCTCGCTTCATGCGGTCCGCGGCGTCGATCTGGGCGTGCGGCCCGGCGAGATCCTTGGCATCGTTGGGGAGAGCGGCTGCGGCAAGAGCACGCTGGCCCGGATCGGCGTCGGCCTGCAGCCGGCCGACGGCGGGGCGGTGATCTTCGACGGCCAGCCACTTGACGGCCCGGACCCGGCCGGACGGCTTCAGATGGTGTTCCAGGACCCCTATTCCTCGCTGAACCCGCGCATGACGATCGGTGCGCAGCTTGAAGAGGTGGTGGCGCGCTATCAGCCGCGCCTCTCCCGTGCCGAACGCCGCACGAGGGTGCAGGGGATCCTGGCCGAGGTCAGCCTGGTGCCGGAAACCGCGCTGAAATTCCCGCACGCGCTGTCTGGCGGTCAGCGCCAGCGGGTCTCGATTGCGCGGGCGCTATGCCCCGGCCCGGAAATCCTCATCGCGGACGAGCCGGTTTCGGCGCTGGACGCATCCGTTCAGGCACAGATCATCAACCTGCTGAAGCGGCTGAACCGCGACAAGGGTCTGACGATCATCTTCATCTCGCATGACATGAACGTGGTGCGCTATCTGTGCGACCGGGTGGCGGTGATGTATCTCGGCGAGATTGTCGAGCTGCAGGAAAGTGCCGACCTGTTCGCGGCACCGGCCCATCCCTACACCCGAGCCCTGATCGCCGCCGTGCCGGATGTGCGCCGGCGGCAGGCGCTTGCCGAACCCATTGCCGGCGAGATCCCCGATCCCTTTGCCGTGCTCACCGGGTGCCGCTTTGCGACGCGCTGCCCGCTGGTCGAGGCGGCCTGCCACAGCCCGCAGTCGATGCGACCAACCTCTCCGACAGGGCTTGTCCGCTGTTGGAAGGCCCCCGCGACTGCCTGACCCTTCTTCACGAGAGAGTTATTGAACATGTTTTTCAAAGCCGAGCCAGACTGGACCGCGCGCTGCGAGGGCCTTGCCGCCGAATTGGTCCTGCTCCACGGCGACAAGGGGCTGCGTCCCGACAATTTCGGCTTCGTCGCCTATCGCGAGAGCGGTGCCGGCCAGCGGCCCGACGGTTATGCCTACCGGGGGGACTGGCGCTGCTATCCTTGCAGCCTTGTGAAGGCGTTCCACCTTGTCCATGCGCTGAATGCCATCGACGCGGGCCGGATCATCGATCACGAGGACCTCTCGCGCGCGATCCGCGACATGATCCTGTGGTCCTCCAACACCGGCACCAATTATGTGATCGACCTGTTGACCGGCACCACCGGCGACACCCTCCTGTCAGGGGACGAGTTCGAGGCTTGGCGGGAAAGCCGGGAGGGGCTGAACCGCTTCTTCACCACCGGCGCCTGGGCCGAATTCGCTGCCGATTTCGAGCGGTGCAACATCTCGCAAAAACTGATGGATGACGTGCGCTATGGGCGCGAAGCACAGTATGCCGGCCGTTCCGGCGAATATCTGAATGCCCTGACCCCCCTGGCCGCAGCCCGGCTGATGTTCGAGATATTCGCGGGGGACGTGCCGCTCTCGCCCACCGGCCGGCAACGCGCGCAGGACACGCTGCTGCGGGATCGCGCCAGTGCCCAAGCCAAGCTGCCGCATTTCCAGGTGGACACCTTCCTGGGCGGCGGCATGCCCGCCGATGCCCGGTTGTGGAGCAAGGCTGGACAGAACTCCTGGACCGGCGACGCGCGGGCCTCCTACTACAAGCACGACCTGCTCAGGGTGGAAATTCCCGGCGCCGCGCCGATCGGCATCTGCCTGATGACCCAAGGCAGGGGCCTTTGCGAAGACCACCCTGCGGCCTTCCCCGAGATCGGCGCGCTGCTCTCGGAACGTCTTCTAGGCAGGTCCTGAGCTATAGGGCTGTTACGGCTGCATCGGCTGCAGGCCCGTCGCAATACCGCGCGATGGCGACGGGGCATTGCAGATGCCCCCGGAATGCGGGCATGGGCGGCCAGGGCTTTTCCCGGCCACCCCTCCCCCCGCGTGTGGCCCTGAGCCTCAGGCCCGGGCGCGCGACATTGTCAGTGCCAGATCCTCGATCATGTCCTCCTGCCCGCCGACCATGCCGCGGCGGCCCAGTTCCAGCAGCAGGTCACGCGCGGGAATGCCGTAGCGCTTTTCTGCCCGCTCCGCGAAGAGCAGGAACGAGGAATAGACCCCCGCATAACCCAGCACCAGCGAGCCGCGATCCACCCGGATCGGGCGGTCCATCATCGGAACGACGATGTCTTCGGCGACGTCCATGATCTTGAACAGATCGACGCCCGTCTGCGCGCCCATACGCTCGAACACGGCCACCAGCAGTACCGTCGCGGCATTGCCGGCGCCGGCGCCCAGACCGGCAATCGCGCCGTCGATCCGGTTGGCACCGGCCGCCACGGCGGCAACCGAATTCGCGATGCCCATTCCCAGGTTGTGGTGACCGTGGAAGCCAAGCTCGGTTTCAGGCTTCAGCGCAGCCCTGATGGCGGTGATCCGGGCGGTCACGTCCTCGGGCAGCATGTGGCCGGCGGAGTCGGTGCAATAGACGCAGTTCGCACCGTAGCTTTCCATCAGCAGGGCCTGCTCGACCAGCTTTTGCGGATCCGCCCGGTGCGCCATCATCAGGAGGCCGACCGTATCGAGGCCGGTGCCGGCGGCATAGCTGATGTGCTGCTCGGCGCAATCGGCCTCGGTGCAATGGGTCGCGATGCGCACGCCCGCGATGCCGCAGTCGATCGCCTCTTTCAGCATATCGACGGTGCCGATGCCCGGCAGCAGCAGCGCCGACACCTTGGCCGTCTTCAGCTTCGGCACGACCGCGCGCAGATATTCGACATCGCTGTGCGCCGCGAAACCGTAGTTGACCGAGGCGCCGCCGAGGCCGTCACCATGGGTGACCTCGATCCAGGGCATGCCCGCGTCATCGGCCGCCGTGGCGATGGCAACCATCTGGTCGGTCGAGATCTGGTGGCGCTTGGCATGCATGCCGTCCCGCAGGCTCATCTCGTGAAGGGTGATCTTGCGACCTTCGATGCTCATCCGCTCTCTCCTCAACCGCGCGCCGGCAGGGAGATCACGCCCTTGGCGGCCTCCTGGGCAAATAGTTCGGCGGTGCGAAGGGCGGCCGCCGTCATGATGTCGAGGTTTCCTGCGTATTTGGGCAGGAAGTCCCCCAGACCCTCAACCTCGAGATAGACCGTGACGCGCTTGCCATCAAAGACCGGGCCGTTCACCAGCTTGTAGTCGGGAACGTATTTTTGCACGTCCGCAACCATGGCGTTGACGCTGGCGATGATCGCCGCCTGATCGGGCTCGCCTTCCGTCAGCACATGCACCGTGTCGCGCATCAGCAGCGGCGGCTCGGCGGGGTTGACGATGATGATCGCCTTGCCGCGCTTGGCGCCGCCCACCTTCTCGATGGCGAGGGCCGTCGTGCGGGTGAACTCGTCGATGTTCTTGCGCGTCCCCGGGCCGACAGACCGCGAGGACACCGCCGCGACGATCTCGCCATAATCGACTGGCTGCACGCGCGAAACGGCCGCCACCATCGGGATCGTGGCCTGGCCGCCGCAGGTGACCATGTTCACATTCATTTCCAGCTGCCGCGCGTGATCCGCGAGGTTGACGGGCGGAATGCAGAACGGGCCGATGGCCGCCGGCGTCAGATCGATCATGATCACCCCAAGCGCATTGAGCTTGCGGGAGTTTTCGGCGTGGGCATAGGCAGAGGTTGCGTCAAAGGCGACGCGGATGTCGTCGGCGATGATCTGGTCAAGCACGCCGTCCACCCCGGTTGCACAGGTCTTGACGCCCATCTCCTGAGCCCGCTTGAGCCCCTCGGACGCGGGGTCGATCCCCACCATCCAGACCGGCTCCACCCATTGGGAACGCTGCATTTTCATCAGCAGGTCTGTGCCGATATTGCCGGGCCCGATGATGAGCGCCCTGAGTTTCCTGCTCATTGAAGATCCTTTTTACATGCCGAAGAAGGCGGGCAGTGCGAGCGACAGCGCCGGCACATAGGTGATGACCAGCAGCACGGCGATCATGACGATCAGCGGCGTGATCGTGCCCTTGACCACAGTCTCCAGCGTCAGGCCAGAGAAGCGCCGTGAACAGCTCGTTGAAGGCGAGCGGCGCCGGGTTCGCACCCTCGGCACGCCATGTCGCGATATGAACCTCGTTTTCCATCCTGCGCATCTTCAGGCCGGCAAGATCCTCCGGCGTGCGGATTTCCATCTTGTTGTTGGTCAGCTGGCGGAAACCGTTTTCCCAGTAGCCAAGGCCGACCACGCCCTTGTCGTCCAGCGATGCGAGGATCTCCTTGCCGATGTCGCCGTCAAGCACGCCGTAGGCCTGCTCAGGATCCTTGAACAGGAACGGGATGTCGAAGGCGAAGAACTGCGGCGCGAAGGACGCGACCGGGGCCGAGGACACGAACTCAGATCGACGTTGCCGAACTGGACGTTCTCGACCAGCTCGCGCTCGCCACCAAGCTGCTGAGTGGGATGATTTTATTCAACCGCAATGGGTTGCGGTGGAGCGACGCTCCGAAGGAGTATGGCCCGCCCAAAACCCTCAACAATCGCTGGGAGCGGTGGGGGGAGATGGGCGTCTTCGCCCGGATCATGGAAGGTCTGTCCTCGGAAGCGGCCAATCCGCAGACGATCATGATCGACGCGACCTATCTCAAGGGCACCGCATGGGTTCGAGCCTTGCTGTGAAAAGGGGGGCGTGGTCGTCTGATCGGGCGAATAAAAGGCGGCATGAACACCAAGCTGCACGCCATTCCCGATGCCGATGGACGCCCGATCCGCTTCTTCGTGAGCGCGGGCCAGGTCAGCGACTACACCGGCGCTGCCGTCCTGCTGGGTAGCCTGTGACCTGCCACGGGATTTTTCCTCCAACTGCGACTAGAGTCCGCCCCATGGAGAGGACGGACGATGAAGCGAACGATACGAACCGAAGAGCGGATTTTTGGCATCTTGCAGGAGCATGAGGCCGGGGCGAAGTGCGCGGATCTGTGCCGCAAGCATGGCATGTCGGAAGGCACGTTCTATGCCTGGAAGGCGAAGTATTCCGGGATGACGG
>Ga0209024_1001337_pt1 | contig 22061 bp, 19 predicted proteins | sample AutmiccommunBRH5_FD_187380 | JGI IMG/M metagenome (GOLD analysis project Ga0209024, IMG submission 187380) | Deep subsurface microbial communities from Mt. Terri, Switzerland - Autotrophic microbial communities BRH/5 (SPAdes) (version 2) | ecosystem: Environmental > Aquatic > Deep subsurface >...
GGGCCTGATCACGATCGGCACGTCGACGTACCTGATCCTCTACTCACACGTGATCTGGGAGCGCGTCGCGCCACTGCTCGCTCGGTTCGAACGGGCCACTCCCTACCGCGAGCAGGAGTCCGACATCTCCCGCCTGAGGGTGAACGTCATCGTGCTCGGCCTCGGACGGTTTGGCGGCGCGCTCGCGCGGCGTCTCCTGGAGACCAATCACCGAGTGCTCGCAATCGACTTCGACCCAGCGGTCGTGCGCTCGTGGAACGCGGACGGGGTCAGCGTGCGCTACGGCGACGTTGAGGACCCCGAGCTCTACGAGTCCCTCCCCCTCGATGTCGACTGGATCGTCTCCAGCCTCCCGACCCTCTCGACGAACCTCCACCTGCTCGAGGTGCTCCGCTGGCGCGGCTTCGCCGGTCGGATCGCCCTCACGGCGCACACGGAGCACGCAGCTCGAGTCCTGACCGAACACGACGCAGACCTCGTGCTCGTCCCGTTCGTCGAGGCAGCAGCCCACGCCGCCGCGTACATCACGGGCGACGAGTCGCTGGACTACGCGCCGGCGCACGCAGCCGTCGGCTGGTCCGAGGGCGACGACTTCGTCGAGGCTGACGACTAAGACCGCACCTGCGCCTAGCGGCGAGCCTCAAGCGCTGCGGGCTCCTCGGGCGCCTCCGCGCCGTCGCCGAGGCGCGTCAGCGCCAGTACGAACACCAACCCACCGAGGGCGAGCACAGCGGCGAAGACGACCGGGTCGCCGTCCTCGGGCATCCGCAGGCCTCGGTCGTCCTCGAGGAACGGCCACAGCGCTCGGAGCGAGCCGATCATGAGGCCCACCAGCGCGGCCATCGTCAGGTCATGGACGTGGTGGAGCAGCCAGCGCAGCAGGATCGCAAACACCGACAGTCCGACCACCGCGCCCGCCATGAACACGGCGAGGTACGCAACGTCGCGCTCATCCACGGCATTGAGGGTGGGCTCGTACATCCCCACGATCAGCAGGAGGAACGAGCCACTGACACCGGGAAGGATCATCGCGCAGATCGCGACCGCCGCTGACGCAAAGACCAGGAGCAGCGAGGGGTCATCCATCTCGGTGTCGGGAAGCCCGGCGAAGACGAATGCCGCAATCACGGCGATGCCGAGCACGGCGAACGTGCCCGCGGTATGCGCGCGGATCAAGCGCCACGGCAGCGTGAGCGACCCGGCGATCAGCCCGAAGAACAGTGCGCGCATCGCGACGGGGTGGTCCTCGATCAGGCCCGGGATGAACGCGGATGCGACGACGACGGCGGTGAGGATGCCCGTCGCCAGCGGGATCACCAGAGCCCACTCGACTGAGAGGAACGACTGCAAAGCCTCCCGGGGTCGCCCTCGCACGGCGAGGGGGACCGCAGTCACGGCGCGTCCGATGGACTCGATCAGTCGGGTGTAGATCCCAACGATGAGCGCCATGGTGCCGCCCGAGACCCCCGGCACCACGTCGGCCGAGCCCATCAGGAGGCCAAAGAGGTAGTGACGCAACAGCAGATCAGGGCGCATATCGCCTCACCAGTGCATCGAGGATGCTCGCGGATGCCTCGAACGTGCGAGAAGCAAGCGTATGCGCGTGCTTATTCGTGAGCGACCGACGTCTGAGGGACGGCCTACAACCGCCCGATCCCGGACGCGCCGTCGAGGTTGGTGTATCCCGAGACGAAGTCCTCGACGTGGTGCTCCTCGGGCTCGAACGCCTGGCGTTCGACAGTCCCGAGGTCGTTACAGAGCACATGCAGCGAGACCGACGGGACGGCTGAGGCCGTGATCACCTGGTGGATGTCCTCGTCGGGGTGTCGCAGCGGCGTCAGCTCACCGAGGCCGATGGGATCCTCCGACACGAGTTCGAGCTCGGCGTACCCGGGGCGCGATCCGTCGTCGCGGCGCATGAACTTGCGCTCCACCTGCTCCCCCTGCACGAGGCCAACCCAGCCGTCCGTCAGATGGTTGTGCACCTTGGTCATGCTCATGGGCGGGACGACCATCGTGAAGATGCAGAGGTCCGGTTCCTGCGACCGATAGATCGCCCAGGCCGCCGTCGTGTCCGGGACGGGCTCGCGGAACTGCTCGGTGATCCAGGTCGGGTCGTACAGCAGTTGCTCGACAGGCGCGCGGAGTGCCTGTAGGAGGTTCGAGCGGTCCTCGCGCGCCACGAGGTTGCGGAAGTCCTCCACGAACCGCTTGAGGACTGGCTCGACGGGTTCGACATAGAACGACTCGGGCATCGGGGGTCTCCGCTCCAACTGCTTCGCAGGGCAAGCCTAGTGGAGCGACCGAACGCGCGTCGCGGAGTAGCGGTCGAGGTTGCGTTCTGCGACGCTAGCGATCGCCCGCCCTCGACGTGGTCACTGCTGTGTTGGGGCGCCCGCTGGCGGATGGTGTAGTGGTAGCACAGGGGACTTTGAATCCCTTAGCCCAGGTTCGACCCCTGGTCCGCCAGCCAGCAACGGGCCGCGATCGAGCACTCACGAGGCAGTCCGAATTCGAGGGCGACGCGGTGGCTGTTGCTCGCTGGTCGCCGGTGCCTGAAACTATGCAGCACCGTTCCCCGATAGCTCAACGGTAGAGCAACCGGCTGTTAACCGGTAGGTTCGTGGTTCGAATCCACGTCGGGGAGCCACTCCAATCGCTCCCCCCGGGCGGCGACGCCGCCACCCCTCCCTCTTCTTCGTCCCCTATGTCCCCCGGCTGAGGCCCCTTCGATCCCCCGCCGGCGGAGCAGCGCTGCTGTACGCTCCGCGCAGTCAGCCGGGGAGCGAGCCGCTTGCCGCAGCGATCCACTTCAGCTCACGACGCGAAGGGTGCAGACAGCGCCCGGAGTGTCGACGCCGTCGAGCGGGCTGGGAAACGCGCGCAAGGACGAAGCGAGGCAGTGCTCGGCCTGCAGCGGAGCGTGGGCAATCGCGCGACCGGGCGCATCCTCGCCGCGCAAGCGGACGATTCGGTCAGCGGCCGGACCGGCAGCCCTCCGCCTCTAGAACGTTTGCTCACGGCCACCGCACAGCGCCACCCACCCCTGGACACACACGAGCACCCACACGAGGAGCCTCCAGCCGCGGAAGCGGTCGAGCAGGAGGCGCTCGCTCACGTTCCGGAGGTCGTCAAGAACCTCGGGAATGAGCCAGTAGCGCCAAAGGGCGTGAAGGCAGCGCTCTGGCGCTACCTGACGACCGCCGGCTCGTACGCAGCCGCAGCGCCGAGTGCGGTCGCCGGCGCCGCAGGCAAGGTCGCGGACGCCATCTGGTCGAAGGGCGCTGACCAGCTAAAGAGCCACATGGCCGGCCTTGGCTTCCAACTCAGTGACGACGAGGCAAGCCGCCTGATGACCCTCGCGACGAAGCACGCGGCGACCATGCTCGTACCGGTGCCTGCCGAAGAGCTGATGACGACGATCAGTGCGACGAAGTTCGAGCGCACGATCGACGGCACGAAGATCGTCCTAGACCAGATCAGCGTCTCCGACATCCAGTGGTGGCTCTACAACTTCGCCGACTGGCAGGGACCAACGCTCAAGATCGGAGGCCTCAGCGCTCAGACGATCACCCTAGACCGGCCCCAGGCGGCGGGGACGCCGGGGTTGAAGGCGAAGCTCTCGATCGACATTGCCGGCCTGGAGATCACCGGGCGCGGCAACCTCCTCGACGCGATCGCCACGGCGATCAACGCGGCCATCCCGAAGGGTACGAAGGAGGGCGCAGCCCGGCAGGAGAGTGCGGGTGAGGCCTTCAAGAACACCCTGTACGGGAGTCTCCGCAATCAATTCTCCGGCTCATTGAGCGCCAAGGTCGGTTCGATCAACGCGAACCTAGCTGAGTTCAGTCTCGGTGGACTGCAGGGTGCCAGCGGCTCCGTGTCCCTCCAGGGTCTCGCGCTGGGAGCGGGTTCAGCGGGCGGCGTGGGCGGGGCGGAGGCGTCCGCGGCGGTCGCTGCGGTGAAGACGAAATTCGACGCAGCCAAGTTCGAGGAGACGATCGAGGGCGCTCATATCGTCGTCGAGCAGATCAAAGTCGGTGACATACAGCCGCTTGGAGTCGGTTCCGTCCGGCTGACTTCGTTCAGCATCGGGAGCATCAAGGTCGACCGCCCGAAGGTCGGGACAATCCCGCCCGTCTCACTGCACGCGTCGCTCGAGCTGACAGGCCTCGAGCTCTCCGTGGACGCGAACATCGTGCCGCTGGTCGTCAGAGCTCTACAGGCCTCGGTCCCTGCGACCCCGCCGAAAGACTCAGCGGCGGCGGAAGCGGCGGGTGAGGTGTTCAAGAGCAAGCTCATCGCTGAGATGAGGGGCAACCTCGCCGGCACGGCCAAGGCGAAGATCGGAGCCCTCGCCGTCGTGGTCAAGCACTTCCGGTTCGGGGAGATCACGGGCGGTGCAGGACTCTCCGTGAAGGGGTTGGCCGTTGGCGTGGGATCGAAGGGTGGGCTCGAAGGCGCGGACGTGGATGTGACGGCACAAGGCGAGATCAGCGCGCAGGGCTTCGCCGAGGTCGCCGGCAAGAGCGCCATCGAACTCCAGTCGGTGGTCGTGAAACTCGATGAGAACGGCACCGGAGGTGTCACCGCCGCGGCGGTGCTGCACGACAAGGGCCTCGGCAAACTCGCCGCCTCGAGCTTCGTGAAGTTGCTACTGAACAAGGACGACCCGGTGAGGGTCACGCTGCCGGTGACGGGTTACAAGGTGATGCTGGACGGCTTCGACTTCGCGATCCCGAAACATGCCAAGAAGGCGTGGCTCGTGAAACAGGCACTGGACATCCGTGTCTCGGGGAGCGGAGCGGAGCCGCAGTTCAAGGTGTCCGCTGCCAAGAAGAACCTCCTCACCGTTGGGGTGTCTGAACTGGGCGTGAAGCCGGCGCAGCAAGACGACGCGGCCGCGCTGATCCCCAAGGAGACGCGCGAGGGCGGGAGCAAGGGCGCCATCAACCTCCGCGCCTGGGCGGAGCACACGATCCAGAACCAGTTGGACGCGCTCGCGAAGGCCGCCGGGCAGTAGGTCGTTGCCGCGCACGCCCCGCTGCCGTCGTCCGCCTACCGTTCCGCCAGCGTCGAGAGCCGATCCGCGACTCGTCGCAACCCCAGCGTGCACAGGTGCTCAGCCACGCGCTGAGGCCACAAATACCTCAGTCTCCCGATCGGGCGGACGAGGTCGGAATCTGGCGGCAGTGGTGGCGGCTCGCTACCGTCGGGCCAGCATTCCCGCTCACTGGAGTACCTCGTGCCCAGCATCGGCCTCGGAGCGTGTCCGCTCCGCTCTCACATCGACCCGCGCCTCTCGCGATTCAGCGCCGGGGCCACCGCGAGCGTGCTCGCCCTTGCGCTGCTGGCACTTGAAGTCGCACGACCATTGGGTCTCGGCCTACTCGGCTCCCAGGTCGCTGTGTTCGCGTTCACCGCGTTCGTGAGTTTTCAGTGGTCGGTGTGGGCGCAGATCTTCGCCCGGTTCATCTGGCCGCGGCTCGGAGAACCGGCCCGGTTGGAGGATGCTCGCCCGCCGAGGTTCGCGCAGTTCGTCGGGTTCGTGCTCACCGCCCTGGCTCTGATCGCCTTCGTGGTCGGCGTCGATGCCGCCGGCTACGGCCTCACTGCACTCGCCCTCGGCGTGGCAGCACTGAACGCAACCACCGGAGTGTGCCTGGGCTGTAAGGCCTACCAGCTGATCCGCCGGCCGCAACCCGCCTGAGCCTCCTCGCCCACGATAGGCAGACCCGCCACGAGACTCGGATCCACGACCTCCGGCTACGCTGCCGATGCTTGACGCATACCCATATCGGCATACATTGCGGACATGGCCAGAGCCGCAACCACCTCGGACGCGTTCAACGCGATCGCGGAACCACAGCGACGCCGCATCCTCACGCTGCTCAGCCAGCGTGAGCGGCCGGTCGGCGACCTCGCGCGCGAGTTGGGTATGACCCAGCCCGGCGCATCGAAGCACCTGCGCGTCCTGCGCGAGGTTGGCCTCGTCCGCGTCCGGGAGGCCGGCCGAGAGCGCGTCTACGAGCTGGACGCTCGAGGTCTGCGACCAGTCCAGGAGTGGGTCGGTGGCTTCGAGCGGTACTGGAACCAGACCTTTGACCGGCTGAACGCCTACGTCCGAGATCTGCAGGTGGAAGAGACGCAGGAGCACGATGCCTGACCACGAACCCGAATCCGAACGCGAGATCGCGGTCTCTCGAGTGATCGACGGCCCTCGAAGCGTGGTGTTCAAGGCGTTCACCGACGCGCGGCGCCTGGCTGCATGGTGGGGGCCAGATGGCTTCACTACGACGACGCATGCCTTCGAGTTCCGTATCGGCGGTGTTTGGGACTACACCATGCACGGCCCCGACGGCACCGACTACCCGAACTGGATCGAGTGGCGCGAGATCGTGCCGCCCGAGCGCATCGTCGCCCTCCACGGCTCCCACGCAGACGACCCCGACTCATTCGTCTCGACCTTCACGTTCGTCGAGCGTGATGGCGCGACGGAGCTGACGCTGCACTCGCTCTTCCGGACGAAGGCGTTCCGCGACCACGTCATCAAGGAGTTCGGCGCGATCGAGGGGGCCGAGCAGACGCTGAGCCGCCTCGCCGCATACCTCGAACTCCCCGCAGCAGATCGATAGCCGGCAACGACCTGAGGAGCAGCCATGTCACTCGCCCGCGTCCACAACTTCACGATCTCGCTCGACGGGTTCGGCACCGGCGTCGACCTGAGCCGCGACGCACCGTTTGGTCACGCTGGGGAACGCCTGCACCAATGGATGTTTGGCACCCGGTTCTGGCACGACATGATTGGGGAGCCCGGTGGTGGCGGTGGCGTCGATAACGTCTTCGCCCAGGAACACGGCCCGGGGATCGGCGCGGAGATCATGGGGGCCGGGAAGTTCGGCTACCCCGGATGGCATAACGACGCGGAGTGGCGAGGCTGGTGGGGCCCCAACCCCCCGTTCCACACGCCGACCTTCGTCCTCACTCATCAGCCGCGCCCATCGATCGAGATGGAGGGCGGGACGACGTTCCACTTCCTGGACACGTCGCCAGCCGAGGCACTGAAGGTGGCGCGCGAGGCCGCAGGCGGCCTGGACGTGCGCATCGGCGGGGGCGCGAGCATGCTCCGCGATTTCCTGTCTGTTGGACTCATCGACCACATGCACGTGGTGGTGGTCCCGATCCTGCTCGGCCGAGGCGAGCGCCTCTGGGACGGGCTGGAGGACCTCGACCGGGACTACGCGATCGAGGCTGTCTCCTCGCCCAGCGGAGTGACCCACCTGACGTTCACCCGCACCTCGGGGTGATCGCCTCGATCAGGCTCGCCCCTATCCCTCGGCGAGGGTTGCGAGCCGATCCGCGAGTCGTCCCATCCCCAGCGAACGCAGGTGCTCCGCGCCGGCGGTCCAGTCAGGCGGGCCCGAGGGGAGTGTGACGGGCACCTCCGGCCGCATCTGCACGACTTCCCGGAAGCGCAGCAGCAGTTCTGTCTCACCGGGCCGGGGGTTCGCCTCCAGCACAGCGTCGAGGGTTCCGTGTTGCAGCAGCAGCGCGGCGGCCTTCTTCGGGCCGATGCCACGAGCGCCCGGAATGCGGTCCGAGCTGTCGCCGGCCAGCGCCTTGAAGTCCGGCACCTGCTCCGGCAACACACCGAGGCGTTCGACCACTCCCGCCGGATCGATCCGGTCCATCTCGCGAACCCCTCGGCGGGGCGAGAGCACGGTGACCGAGTCGGAGACCAGTTGGTAGGCATCGCGGTCGTTCGTGAGCAGGAGGCACGTGCCGCCGTCCTCGACCTCACACGCGGCGACCGCCGCCATCAGGTCGTCGGCCTCGTAGCCCGCCGCCTTGCCGGTGCCAAATCCGAAGGCGGCGCAGATGCCGGGCATCAGCTCCAGCTGCTGGAGGATCTCCGGGTCGAAGATCCGCCCTTCCTGGTAGCTCGGCCAGAGCCGGTGCCGGTACGTCTCCACTCCCAGCGTGTCCCAGGCGACATAGATTCCTCGAGGTGACTCCGCGGTCCAGAGGTTCGCGAGCATCCCGAAGAACCCGCTGACCGCATTGATCGGCTGGTTGTCGGCACCTCGGACGGTCTTGGGCGTCGAGTGGTAGGCGCGATGGGTGAGATTGTCACCGTCGATGACGAGAAGGGGGCGTCGGTCCATTGGCGGAGTATTCCACGCTCGACGCGAACAGGCCCCGGAGCGCACTCGAACTGCCGGCCACGCTGCCCGGCCGACTTAGAGCGCCAGCACCGCTTCCTGCGCCGCCTGTCGCCGCCGCCACGCGGCAGGAGGCGAACCCGTGTGCCGCTTGAACGCGCGGTTGAAGGACGCCTCTGAGTCGTATCCGCTCGCCGCAGCGATCTCGGCAATCGGATCGGCCGTCTCCTCAAGGCGCTGCGCCGCGAGCTCCATCCGCCACGACGAGAGATAGCGCATCGGCGAGAGGCCCACCATCGAGGTGAACCGCTCCGCGATCACCGACCGCGAGGTGCCGACGTCACGCGCGGCCTCGTCCAGCGTCCAGGCCCGCTCGGGCTGCGCGTGGAAGCGGTCGAGTACGGCGCCAACGAGCGGATCGCGCAGCGCGCCGAGCCATCCTCGGCTGGTGCCGTCTTCCAGGTGGCGCTGCACGACCTCGAGGAACAGCAACTCAGTCAGCCGCGCGATGACCGCCTGCCGGCCGGGCCGGTCGACCAGTGTCTCGGTGAAGGCGCGTTCGAGTGTGGTCGTGAGCCAGACCGAATCGGCTGAACCGCCTCGGACGACCAGCACTTCCGGGAGGGCAGCAATCAGGGGGTTGAACAGGCGGCCGTTGCAATGGAAGAACCCGCACAGCACCTCGGCGGGCTCGCCGTTGCCTCCCCATTGGAGGGTGGGCGGGTTGCCGCCGATGGCATGACCGAGTTCGCCCACCGGGATCGGCGGCGTCCCTGGGCGATCGCTAAGGCTGTGATCGGCACCCCCCGGGACCACGATGATGTCGCCCTCACCGAGGAGCAGCGACTCGGATCCCTCCACGTCGAACCAGACCTGACCCTGCCTGACCAGGTGGAAGGGGAGCATGTGCTGCACGCCCGGCGCGTGCTCCTCGATCATCTCGCGCACGCCTCGCGCACCTACCGCGTACGGGGACCGCGCCCGGACGCGGAAGAACATGCTGCCGGTGAGGTGAGTCGCTCGGAGGACGTCTGAGAGCGTGTCGGTGACCATTTCCGGACTTTCGGTCAATCACTCAGGACGAGCTGCGAAGTGGTCCCGTGATGACGGGCGAATACTACGCCTGTGTGGGGCGGAATCGTTCAAGGAGCGATCGATGGAAATGCGTGATTGGCTCAACCTCATCGAGGAGATTGGCCCTGCCTTTCGCGAGGGCGCCGATGAGCGTGACGCCCTCGACGGATTCGTCGCTGACCACTACCCCGTGATCCGGAACCGTGGCCTCCTGGCCGCGATGATCCCGACGGATCTCGGCGGCGGCGGAGCCGGGCACTCGACCGTCGCCGACATGCTGCGGCGTCTCGCCTACTACGACGGTTCGACGGCGCTCGCGCTCTCGATGCACCAGCACCTCGTGGCGGCACAGGTCTTCAACCACCAGCACGGCAAGCCGGCGCCCGTGCTGCCCCGCGTCGCCACGGAACAACTCGTGCTCGTGAGCACCGGCGCTCGAGACTGGCTCGAGTCGAACGGGACGATGCGTGCCGTCGACGGCGGCTACTTGCTGACTGCCCGCAAGGCATTCGCGAGCGGCAGCCCCGCCGGCGACATCGCCGTCACAAGCGCGCCCTTCGAGGATCCAGCGGCCGGCTGGCAGGTCCTGCACTTCGCCGTTCCCCTGCAGTCGGAGGGGGTGCGCCTGGAGGACGACTGGCGGGCACATGGCATGCGGAGCACCGGCTCCGGGACGATCGTCTTCGACGAGGTCTTCGTCCCCGAGGCGGCGGTTGCCCTCCGCCGGGCGCGAGGTGAGCTGCACCCCGTATGGGATGTCGTGCTGACCGTCGCGATGCCCCTGATCGCCGGCGTGTACGTCGGGATCGCCGAGCACGCCTCGGAGCTCGCCGTCGACCTCGCCGTCCGCCACGCCGACAACGTCGAGGTGCAATGGGCCGTGGGGGAGATGCAGAGCCTGCTCGTGACGGCACAGGCGCTTCACGCACGGATGGTCACGCTGGCGAACGACCTCGACTTCACGCCCTCCGTCGCCCTCAGCAACGAGATCCTGATCCTCAAGACCCAGGTCGTCGAGCTGGCGCGGCAGACTGTCGAGCGCGCCGTCGAGGCCGCCGGCGGGCCCGGGTTCTACCGTCGCAACGAGCTGGAGCGGTTGCTCCGCGACGTCCGTGCCGGCCACTACCACCCGCTGCCGGCGAAGCAGCAGTTGAGGTTCACCGGCCGGCTCGCTCTCGGGCTGCCGCCGATCGAGGCATGGTCCTTGTCGGAACCGACAGGAGTACCGGTCACCGTGCCCTAGCGCCGGAACCTTCGCAGCGAGATGACGAGGCGCCCCACGGGGGCGGCTCATCACGTCCGGTCCGCTCACAGCCGTCCGGACTCGACCGCGCACCGGAACCAAAGCGGGGATGCATCGCTCAACCCGCTCATGGCTCGTCCGTTCGTTGCGCACACAGTAGGCTGCACGCAACCACGCACCGCAGGAAGTCAGGTGCAGGATCCTGCACTCGGTGATGTCTGGCCGGCGTTCGCGCCGGCCATCTGGTTTCCTAGCGCGTTTCGTCGCCCGTCACTTCGGATTTCCTCTCCATGTGACGTGAAGGGCATGTTGTGGGGCGGAGTAGCATCATGATCAGCAGGACCTTGGAGCGTCAGGTGAACCGCTTGCGCAGCCACGACACCACTCGCGCAGAGATTGCGCGGGCCGCTATCCGGTCCTTCCTGCGGGATGGCTTCGAGTCCACCACCGTCGACGACATAGCCGCGGCAGCCGGCATCTCGAGGCGTACCTACTTCCGCTACTTCGGGAGCAAGGATGAGTCGCTCCTCTCTGGCATGCAGGAGGTCGGCATCCTCGTGGCGGAGGCGTTCCGCCGCATGCCCAACACCGTTCCGCCCCTGGCAGCGCTGCGCGATGCGTACCTGGAGGTCGAGGCGTCCCTCTCCGAGTTCCCCGAACGCCAGCGAGCCCTCGGGAAGATGCTGCGGACGAACACCCGCGTCCACGGCGCCCTCCTCCTCGTGCAGCTCGAGTGGATCGAAGACCTCACCGAGGTCCTCGCGAGCCGCCATGGTGGCGAGGAACGTGTCGCCGACCGCCTGCTCGCCCACATGGCGATGGACGCGTGGAACCTCGCCGTGGATCGCTGGCTGGAGGATCCCACGAAGAGCCTGCGCGACCAGGCGACCCTCACCTTTGGCGAGTTGATGAACCTCGTACCTGACTCAGACCCCGCGCCGATCGAGTAGCGCGTCCGACCACCGCCCACGCCGTTCCGCTCTCTACATCTCCTCGGGAAGCCGACCACTCTGACGGCCGGTACTATGCTGGCTGTCTGAGGCTGTCCGTGCGCCGCAACGCTGCGGCGAGAGCGGCACGCCTCGTGGGGGAACCATGGCTGACTTCGAAGCGCTCCGCATCGCCCAGCAACCGCACCTGCGGAAGCCGGTGCTGATCGCGGGCTTCGCCGGCTGGAACGACGCTGGCGAGGCGGCCAGCAGCGCTGTGCGCTTCATCCAGCGCCGCTGGCGGACCGACACGATCGCTGAGATCGACCCCGAGTACTTCTACGACTTCACCCAGATGCGCCCGCAGGTCCGGCTGAAGGACGGCGAGCGCATCGTCGAGTGGCCCCCGAACACGTTCAGCGCGAAGCGAGTCGATCACCTCGACCGCGACGTGATCTTGCTCTCCGGCGTGGAGCCCCACCTCGCGTGGCGCACCTATGTCGAAGCGATCATCGAGGTCTGCGAAAAGTTCGAGGTCGAGGGTGTCGTGCTGCTCGGAGCGCTCCTCGGCGAGGCCAGCCATGCCAAGCCGGTGCGCGTCAGCGGGTCGGCGACGGCGGAGTGGCTCGGCGACGCGCTGAGCCTCGGCGAGCGCACGCGCTCCACCTACCAGGGCCCGACGGGCATCGTCGGCGTTCTCGCGCAGGCACTCCGCGAGCGAGGCATCCCCACCGCATCGCTCTGGGCGAACATCCCGTTTTACGTGCAGCGCACCCCGAACCCAAAGGGTTCACTCGCGCTCCTCGAACGGTTGAACAGCGGGTTCGATTTCCAGTTGACGCTCCACGACCTGGAGGTCTTCGCCGCCCGCTTCGAGGCACAGGTTGCCGCGGACATCGAGCAGAACCCCGAGATCGCCGAGTACGCGCGCCGCGTGGCCGAGGCCGCCGACGAGATCAGCGAGGGCGACGAAGACCTCTTCGAGGACGAGTCGGCCGAGCCCGAAGATCTCCCCGACGCCGCTTCAATGGTGGAAGACCTCGAGCGGTTTCTGCGCGAACAGCGCAGCGACGACGACTCCTAGCCGCACAGTCAGCGCTAGACCACGGCGAGACATCCTCCAAAACTGCTCACTCCCCTCACTGGTAAGGGTTGAGCGTCGGCCGGACGCCGCCTATCCTTCTGGGACGGAACTCCCCGCGATTCTTTAAGCCGGTCCAGCGAGGCCGGGAAGGAACGCCAGATGGATACTCAGCGCCTCGGCGCCTATTCCTCCACACACCCGCCTCAGCGGCTCGATCGTGATTCCCCCTCCCCGATCCGTGGGAGGTTTTTTTGTACCCCCACCTTCAACCTCCCGGTGGTGCGCTCGTGGTGAACAGCGCCCCGATCCTGGACACGCAGGCCGTCCGCCGCACGCTCCGCCGCCTCGCCCACGAGATCGTGGAGGCGAACCAGGGCGTCGATGACCTCGTCCTGCTCGGCATCCAGCGCGGTGGCGCGGCGATCGCCCAGCGCATCGCGAACGACATCGAGGAGATCGAGGGCACGCGGCCCGGCGTCGGCTCGCTCGACGTGACCCTGCACCGCGACGACCTCGACCGCCGCCACCCGACCCCTCAGCCGTCCACCCTCCCCGACATCGACGGCAAGGTCGTGGTGCTGGTGGACGACGTGCTGATGACTGGGCGCACGATTCGCGCGGCGCTGGACGCGCTCAACGACTTCGGCCGGCCCCGCATCGTGCGGCTCGCCGTCCTCGTCGACCGCGGCCACCGAGAGCTCCCCATCCGCGCCGACATCGTCGGCAAGAACATCCCGACCGCGCACGAGGACAACGTCCGCGTGCTGCTGCAGGAGGAGGACGGCCGTGACGCGGTGATCGTCCTCCCCGGGAGGATGGAGTCATGACCTCCACTGCTTCTGTCCCCACCACCGAGGATGGCCGCCGCGCTGGTGGCGCCTGGAACCACCAGCACGTCCTGGACCTGGACGACTTCACCGTCGAGGAGATCGAGAGCGTCCTGCACCTCGCGGACCGGATGCGCGAGGTCCTCGACCGCCGCATTGCCCGGATGCCCGCGCTCCGCGGATACACCGTGGTGAACCTCTTCTACGAGCCGTCCACGCGGACCCGTGTCTCGTTCGAGCTCGCGGGGAAGGTGCTCGGCGCGGATGTCATCAGCGTCACGGCCAACACCTCCTCCGTCGTGAAGGGCGAGAGCCTCATCGACACGGTGCGCACGCTCCGCGCGATGCGGGCCGACGCGATCGTCATGCGCCACAGCATCGCGGGCGCGCCCTACCTTGCCGCGACGAACACGGACGCTTCGATCATCAACGCAGGGGACGGCGCACACGCCCACCCGACTCAGGCGCTCCTCGACCTGTACACCATCAAGAGTCGCCTCGGTTCGATCGCGGGGAAGCGCGTCGTGATGATCGGCGACATCAGCCACTCCCGCGTCGCGCGCTCCGACATGTGGGGGCTCGCGGCGATGGGCGCCGAGGTGGTCCTCTGCGGCCCCCCGACGCTGCTGCCTCGCGGGCTCCGAGCGCAGGACCGGCCGCCACACGCCGAGGCCGCCCTGCCGCACGTCACGATCGAGACCGACATCGACCGCGCGATCGAGGGCGCGGACGTCGTGATGGCGCTGCGGCTCCAGAGTGAGCGACAGCAGGGCGGTCTGCTCCCCTCGATCCGCGAGTACGCGCAGCTCTACCAGGTCACCGAGAAGCGCCTCGCGAAGGCGAAGCCGGACCACGTCCTCATGCACCCCGGCCCCAAGAACGAGGGCATCGAGATCGCCGGGTCGGTCGCGGCCGGGCAGCACTCGATCATCGAAGAGCAGGTCACCAACGGCGTCGCCATCCGGATGGCGCTGCTCTACCTGTTGTCGGGCCGCACGGACCTGCCGACGGACGGCGAGGGACGCGCGTGACCACCATCGCGATCCACAACGGCCGCGTCATCGATCCCGCCCTCGGGCAGGACGGCATCGCCGATGTCGTCATCGTGGACGGCCGCATTGCGCGCGTCGGCCCCGGCGAGGGCGACGCGGTGATCGAGGCCGAGCGCATCGACGCGACCGGCCTCGTCGTTTCGCCCGGCTTCGTCGACCTCCATACGCATCTCCGCGAGCCCGGCTTCGAGGGCAAGGAGACGATCCGCACCGGCACCGAGGCGGGCGCACGCGGTGGCTACACCACCGTCTGCGCGATGCCGAACACGATGCCACCCCTCGACAGCCGCGCTGCCATCGAGTCGGTACTCCGCGAGGTGGAGGTGTCCGCGAAGATTCGAGTGCTCCCGATCGGCACGATTACGGTGGGCCGGCTGGGGAAGGAGCTCTCCCCGCAAGGTGAACTCCAGGCCTCGGGCGTCGTGGCACTCTCGGACGACGGGGACGCCGTCGCCGATGCGAGCCTCATGCGCCACGCCCTCGAGTACTCCACGCGGTTCAACCTTCCCGTCGCGCAGCACTGTGAGGATCCGAGCCTCGTGCGCGACGGCCAGATGCACGAGGGCTGGGTGGCCACCCGCCTCGGGCTCCGCGGTCGCCCGGCGAGCGCCGAGGAGACGATGGTCGCACGAGACATCGCGTTGGCCGAGCTCGTCGGCGCGCACCTGCACATCTGCCACGTCTCCACGGCCGGCTCGGTGGCCCTCATCGCCGCCGCCCGCGAACGCGGCGCGCGCATCACCGCAGAGGTCACCCCGCACCACCTGACGCTGACCCATGAGGAAGTCGCGTTCGCCGAGGACTACGTCCACATCGGCTACAACACCAACGCCAAGGTGAACCCGCCCCTGCGCGAGGAAACGGACCTCGAGGCGCTCGCCAATGCGCTCCGTGACGGCATCATTGACGCCATCGCCACGGACCACGCGCCGCACGGCGTGAATGACAAGGCGATCGAGTTCGACCTCGCCGCGCCGGGGCTCACGATGCTTGAGACGGCGTTCGGACTGAGCATGCGGCTGGTGCACGAGGGCAAGCTGAGTTTGCCCACACTGATTGAGCGCATGACTATCGGGCCAGTGCGGACGTGGCGCCTCGACGAGATCCCCGGACTCCAGGGACTCGGAACGCTGGCGCCGGGCGCCCTCGGCGATGTCACCATCCTCGACCCGGACGCGGCGTGGACCGTGGAGCCGGAGGCGTTCGCCTCTAAGGGGAAGAACACGCCACTGGACGGCAAAGTACTGAAGGGGCGAGTGGTGGCCACCATTGCGAGTGGCCGCATCGTCCACGAGACGGAACGCATGGTCGCGCTCTAGCGCGTCACGGACGGCGGGAAGGCAACGCGTGAGCTTGCTGAACGGAACAACTCGGCCCCCGGCACGACTCGTCCTCGCGGACGGTCGCGTCTTCGAGGGCGTAGGCGTAGGCGCCGATGGGCACACCACCGGTGAGGTCGTCTTCACCACGTCCATGACCGGCTACCAGGAGGCGCTCACCGACCCCTCCTTCCGGGGCCAGATCCTCACGATGACGTTCCCCCTCCAGGGGAACTACGGCACCAGCGGATTCGCCGACGAGAGCGGTGAGATCCAGGTCCGCGGCTTCGTCGTCCGTGAGATGACGGACCTGCCCTCGCACTGGCAGTCGCTGAACACGCTGCACGAGTACCTCGCGGAGCGCGGCATCCCCGGCATCGCCGAGGTGGACACGCGCGCCCTCACCCGCCACCTCCGCTCGCGCGGCGTCGTCATGGGGACCATCACGCGCGACGAGACACCCGAGGCAGCCCTTGCCCGCCTCAACGCTGAGCCCGACTACGCGAGCGTTGATTATGTCTCGCGAGTCTCGACGCCGGTCGCGTACGACTTCAACGACCCTCGCGTCGCCCTCGGCGTGTCCCCGGAGGGCAGCGCCCCGCACGTCGTGGTGCTCGACCTCGGCGTGAAGCGCAACATCATGCGCATCCTGCGAGCCCGAGGCTGCACCGTGACCGCCGTCCCGCACAACACCGACGCGGAGACGATCCTCTCGCTGCAGCCAGACGGGGTGCTGCTCTCCCCCGGCCCCGGCGACCCGATGCTCCTCGACCACGTCGTGGACACCTCGAAGGGGCTCATCGGCAAGACGCCGCTGATGGGCATCTGCCTCGGCCACCAGGTGGTCGGGCGCGCGTTCGGGGCGGACACGTTCAAGCTGAAGTTCGGCCACCGAGGTGCGAACCACCCGGTCATGGACAACATCAGCGGCCGCGTCCACATCACCTCGCAGAATCACGGCTTCGCCGTCGACGGCGACAAGCTCAGCGGTGCGATCGACGTGGCGCAGGTGCACCTCAACGATGGCACCGTCGAGGGGCTCCAGCACCGCGAGGAGCCGGTGTTCACCATCCAGTACCACTCGGAGGCCTCGCCGGGCCCGAACGACACCGAGTACCTGTTCGACCGGTTCCTTGAGTCCGTGCGATCCTTGCGCACCCCCGCGTAGGCTCGCAGATGTTCGCGGGGGACTCGCGGGCTGCTCGCGGGCCAGCCGCACCGGCCCTCTGAGGGCCGTGACCAGAACGTAGATCGAGGGAGGATCCCCATGGCCGTCGAAATCCGACGCGGCACGAAGGCCGATGCCGCGCAGATTGCGGACATCATCGCGGAGTTGCTCCACGAGCCGACGCCCATCACCTTCTCTCGCGCCCAGACGCCCGAGGAAGTCGAGCAGTGGATGGAGCGCCAGGGCGACAGTGGCGCGTTCTTCGTTGTCGAAGAGCGCGGGCGGCTCCTCGGCTTCGCGACCGTCGACTTCAACTCAGCGGAACCAGACGCCGCCACCTTCGGCTCGTGGATCCGGTCTCAGCATCGCCGCCAGGGCCACGGCACCGCACTCGCCGAGTATTGCCTCGGGTTCGCCCGCGCCAAGGGGTACAAGCGCATCAAGGCACGCCTCCCTCAGAACAACGAGGCCGCGCTCTCCTACCTCTCATCGATCGGCGCGATGGTGCCGCTGTTCAACCCGGGCACGAGCTTCGAGCTGCCGATCTACCAGGACGGCGACCAGGGAGGCGACTCATGACGTCAACCGACACCGAAGCCATCGCCGAGGCGTACGCGGAGCGCCGCGAACGCGACTGGAACGACTTCGTCAACGGGTCCGGGCCGCTCCCGGACTGGTGGGCGCTCTGGGACGAGCGGTCGTTTGGCTGGCGCGTCCCGATCGAGTTCCTGCAGCCCGTCGGCCTGGAATCGCCCGACACCTTCGCCAACCTCGAGCCCGTGCTCGACGTGCTCCGCGGCATGTCCGAGGTGGACCTCGTGCCAATCGAGTGGCTGCACACCACCTGGGTGCGCTGCGGATTCCTCATGTCGACGGACATCATGTGGTCGCAGGTGGAATCGTTCTACGTGAACGCCGCTCCCCGCCTGCGTCGCATCGAGCCCTTCGACCTCACACTGAAGGGCATCTCGGTCGCCGACGGGGAGCGCATCTACCTCGGCGTCGAGGACGGCGGCGTCTACCGCGAGGCGCGACGCCTCGCGAAGCTCGGGGTGCCCAAGGTCTGGGATGTCTTGAAGGATGACCCGCTGATCGACGCGGACGGGAACGACTCGTTCGTCCCGGTCGTGGACATCGGCTACTTCACCGGCAAGGGCGACCGCGCCAAAATCGCCGCAGCGCTGGAGCCGTTCCGTGACCTCGAGGTCGGCACGATCTCGCTGACGCACATGAAGCTGGCGCGCCTGCCGATTTTGCCGCACAGCCACTACGAAACGATCGACGTCGTCGCCGAAATCCCAATGCTGGGGGCGGCTCACCGCGGGGGGTACCACAACTGACGCCGACCAGCCCATATGTCGCCGGCGCTCCTGAGCCGGATGCTATCGCACGTCCCGAACGCTCCGAGAAGCCGAAGTCCGTCCTGATTATCGGGAGCGGGCCAATCGTGATCGGCCAGGCCGCCGAGTTCGACTACGCCGGCACCCAGGCCTGCAAAGCCATGCGCGAGGAGGGCATCCGCTCGATCCTCGTGAACTCGAACCCCGCCACCATCATGACCGACGAGGGTGTAGCCGATGTCGTCTACATCGAGCCGCTCACGGTCGAGGTGGTCGAGCGGATCATCGCCCGTGAGCGTCCGGAGGCCCTGCTCCCGACGCTGGGAGGCCAAACCGGCCTCAACCTTGCCGTCGACCTCGCCGAGGCCGGCATCCTTGACAAGTACAACGTCCGCCTCCTCGGCTCCAGCGTGCGCACGATCAAGCTCGCCGAGGACCGCGAGATGTTCCGTGACCTCCTCCGCGAGCTCGGCGAGCCCGTCCCACCGAGCGAGGTCGTCGAGACATGGGCGGAGGCCCAGGACGCCCTCGCCACCGTCGGGCTGCCGGCGATCATCCGCCCCGCCTACACCCTCGGCGGGACCGGCGGCGGCATCGCCCGGACCATGGAGGAATACGAGCGCATCTGCAAGAGCGGCCTCGCCGCATCGCCGATCAGCCAGATCCTCGTCGAGCAGTCGCTGCTCGGGTGGAAGGAGCTGGAGTACGAGGTGATGCGGGACGGCAACGACACCTGCATCACGATCTGCAACATGGAGAACTTGGACCCGATGGGGGTCCACACCGGCGACAGCATCGTCGTCGCGCCGTCTCAGACGTTGACCGACCGCGACTACCACATGCTCCGGAACAGCGCGCTGAAGATCATCCGCGCGCTCGGCATCGAGGGTGGCTGCAACGTGCAGTTCGCCCTCGCCCCGCGCCCTGACGTCGTGGACTGGCCCGACGCCGAGGAGTCCTCGGTGCTGCCGTACCACGTCATCGAGGTGAACCCGCGCGTCTCGCGGTCCTCGGCGCTCGCGTCGAAGGCGACCGGCTACCCGATCGCACGCGTCGCCGCGAAGATCGCGATCGGCAAGCGGCTGCACGAGATCGAGAACTCGGTCACGCGCCGCACCACCGCGGCGTTCGAGCCAGCCATCGACTACGTAGTCGTGAAGATCCCGCGCTGGCCGTTCGACAAGTTCTCCACGGGCGACCGTCAGCTCGGCACCCAGATGAAGGCCACCGGCGAGGTCATGGCGATCGACCGAACGTGGGAGGGCGCGCTGCAGAAGGCGATCCGCTCCCTGGAGTTCGGGCAACGCTCGAGCCTCTGGCAGCACCCGGATTGGACCGACGAGCCGCCCCTCGACGCGACCGATGAGCGCATCTGGGCGCTCCTCGCCTCGATCCGCCGAGGGGTCCCCCTCGCCGAGATCTCCCGGCGAAGCGGCGGCGTCGACCCCTGGTTCGTCGAGCGTCTCGCACGCATCGTCGAGATGGAGAAGCGACTCCTCGCCGAGGACCTCGGACCGGGCTTGCTCCGCGAAGCGAAGCGCATGGGCTTCGCAGACCGGGACATCGGGACGCTCGCCGACCGGCTGCCGACGCAGGTGCGCGCACTGCGGGACGAGTGGGACATCCGCCCCGTCTACAAGATGGTCGACACCTGCGCCGCCGAGTTCGACGCGGTGACCCCGTACTTCTACTCGACATACGAGGACGAGAACGAGGCGCCGCCCACCGGCCGCGAGAGCATGCTCGTCATCGGCTCCGGACCGATCCGCATCGGACAGGGCATCGAGTTCGACTACTGCTCCGTGCGCGCCGCGCGTGCCCTGCAGGAGGCCGGCATCGAGTCGATCATGGCGAACTCGAACCCCGAGACCGTCTCGACCGACTTCGACACCTCCGACCGGCTCTACTTCGAGCCCCTCGACGAGGAGTCGATCCGCGACCTGCTCGAGAACGAGGCGGGCGACAGCGGCGAGGCGCCACCCTCGATTGTGCAGTTTGGTGGCCAGACGGCCGTGAACATGGCCCGCCCGCTACACAACGCTGCGCTCCCGATCGCCGGCTCCTCCGCCGACGCGATCGACATCGCGGAAGACCGAGGGCGCTTCAGCACGCTGCTCGCGGAGCTTGACATCCCGCAGCCGCCCGGCACGGTCGTGACGAACCTCGAGGATGCGCTCAGCACGGCGCAGACCATCGGCTACCCGGTGCTCCTCCGTCCCTCGTACGTCCTCGGTGGGCGCGCGATGGAGGTGGTACAGGACGCGAACGAGCTCGTGCGCTACTTCGGCGCGGCACTGGCAGAGAACACCGGCTCGGTGCTCATCGACAAGTTCCTCGTCGGCCCCGAGGTCGAGGTGGACGCGATCTGCGACGGCGAGCTGGTCGTCATCCCCGGCATCATGGAGCACATCGAGCGGGCCGGGGTGCACTCCGGAGACTCGATGGCGGTCTACCCGCCGCAGCACCTGACGGCCGAGCAGCGGGACGCGATCGTCGACTACACGACGAAGATGGCGCTCGGCCTCGGCGTCCGCGGCTTGATGAACGTCCAGTTCGTCATCGCCCCGGAGGACGACCCGAACGGCCCCGGCGTGTTCGTGATCGAGGTCAACCCTCGGTCCTCTCGCACCGTCCCCTTCCTCTCGAAGGTCACGGGCGTGCCGATGGTGTCGCTCTCGGTGAACATCATGCTCGGCAAGTCGCTCCGCGAGCAGGGCTACGAGGGCGGCCTGTGGCCCGAGCGGAACCTCGTCGCGGTGAAGGCTCCCGTCTTCTCGATGCAGAAGCTCGCCGACGTCGACACGTTCCTCGGCCCCGAGATGAAGTCGACCGGCGAGGTGATGGGCGTCGACTACACCTTTGAGCCGGCGGTCCGGAAGGCGATGATCGCCTCCGGCCTGGAGGTCCAGCCTGGCACCGGATTCCTCCTCTCGATCTCGAACCAGACGAAGGCGCAGGCGACGCCACTGCTGCGACTCCTCCACGAGTCCGGCTGTCCGCTGTTCGCTACTGAGGGCACCGCAGCCCTCATCGAGCAGCTCGGCCTGCCCGTCCAGCTCGTGACGAAGCGCCTCAACGAGGGCCATCCGAACGTGGTGGACGTGATCCGAGACGGCACCGTGGGTGCTGTCATCAACACCGTCGAGGGTGGGCGTGCCGACGTGCGCCGCGACGGGTTCCACATCCGGCGCGCGGCGACGGAGATGCGCATCCCCTGCTTCACGTCCATGGACACGGCGGCAGCGGCGATCGCCGCCCTCGTCGCCGCCGGCAACTACGAGGTGGCTCCGCTGCTGGAGTACCGAGACGGCGTCGCCGAGTGACCGAGGCAGCCGTGAAGGCAGTCCTGTTCGACCTCGACGGCACGCTCGTCGACTCCCTCCCGACGATCGCCGACGCGATGGCCGAGGCGGCGCGTCTACACGGCCTTGAGGCGGAAGCCGAGCAGATCATCCCGCTCATCGGCGCGCCCATGAACATCCTCGTGGAGGAGCTCTACAACGTGAGCCCCGAGGTCGCGAACCTCGTGAACGCGGACTACTTCCGCATCTATGAGTCGCACTACATCCAGAAGACGCCGCCTGTCGACGGTGCTGGCGTGCTTCTCGAGGCGCTCCGCGACGCCGGGATGCGTCTCGCCGTCGTCACGAACAAGCGTGACGTGGGCGCTCGACTGATGACCGAGATCCAGGGGTGGATGCACTTGTTCGAGGTCGTCCACGGCCGCGACTCGGGCGCTCCGAAGCCCGAACCGGAGGCCGCGCTCGCCGCACTGCGAGTGCTGGGCGTGCCGCCCTCGGAGGCCGCGTTCGTCGGCGACACCGAGTTCGACATGAACTGCGGCCGCGATGCGGGCCTGCCGG
>Ga0209024_1001339_pt1 | contig 22027 bp, 18 predicted proteins | sample AutmiccommunBRH5_FD_187380 | JGI IMG/M metagenome (GOLD analysis project Ga0209024, IMG submission 187380) | Deep subsurface microbial communities from Mt. Terri, Switzerland - Autotrophic microbial communities BRH/5 (SPAdes) (version 2) | ecosystem: Environmental > Aquatic > Deep subsurface >...
CGCTGCCATGTCATTTTGCACCGGACGGGCCCCCAAAGGGCCCGGCCAGCGCCCGCCCCGCCCTCGGCGGGCGCTTCTCGCCCGCCAGGTCGGGCGCTGGCCTCATTCGGTTTCTCGCTGCCGATGGCTCCGGGTGAACGGTCCCGCACGGGCGGGAGCGAGGCAGTGCCTCGCCTTTTCCCGCCCGATCACGAGTCAGAACTTCCAGCCCACGCTCAGGTCATAGGTCGCGTTCTCGCCGTCGCCGTCCAGATAGCCGCCCTGCAGATAGGCGCCCTCCCAGATGCTGTAATCGGCGCTGACCCCGTAGACCGTGGTCTCGTCGCCGCTCTCGCGCGCCGTCACCACCGTCCCCGTCACCGCCACCGGCTCCAGCGGCCGCCAGGTGCCATAGGCGGTCCAGGCCTCGATATCGCCGGGGCGCTTCAGCGCGGAATAATAGAGCCCGCCCTCGACCGGCCCGACGCTCGCCTTGCCGCCGAGGATCAGGTTGGTGCCGTCATCACCCTCGCCCTCGACATGCTCGGCGCCGCCGCTCAGCGTCACCGCGCCAAAGGTGTAGGCCGCCGCCACGTCCACCGCCGCCACGTCATCGCCGCCGAACTGATGCGCCGAGGCCGCCAGATCGAACCCGCCCATCGACGTGTCATAGCGCAGGCCATAGGGCGTCTTGCCATCGACCAGCGCATAGGTGCTGACAAAGCTCGAGGTCAGCTGGCCAAAGCCGATGTCGAGGAAGCGCGAGCCGCCCACGGGGGGAATATCCATGAAATCGTCCAGCACCGCGCGCGGCGCCCCGACCTGCATCCGCCCGGCGCCAAGGCCAAAGCTGACGGCGCCATAGATGGCCAGATCGTCCTCATAGCTGCTGTCATAGCCGACCAGCCCGAAATCGGCGCCGATGCCGCCGCCCGAGGGCGCAAAGCCGAAGCTGATATCGCCGAACAGGATGCTGTCATCGTCGCTGCGGTCCTTCAGCAGCTCGGCCTCGACCACGCCGCGCAGGTAGAACCCGCTCGGGGTGGTGAAGCCGCCGCCGGTCCCGCCGGTGCCGCTGTAGCTGTCGGTGCCGAAACTCGTCCCGGCGGTGTCACCGGAATAATCGGCATAGCCGCCGCCATAGCCGGGCGCGGTCTGATAGCCGGTGGCGGGGTCATAGCCGGTGATCTGCTGCGCCGCCAGCGGCGCGCCAATGGCCAGAAGGGCCGCTGCCGACAGAGTCGGGGCGTGGCGTAGGGTGGGGGTCAACATGCTCTGTCCTCGGGTGGTTTTTGTCGGGGCCCGGCTTGTGCCGGTGCCATTGGCGTTGAATCTACTCCATATCTGGCGGAAGTGCATCCCGTTTTTGTCAATTGGTGGTGATCGGCGGGGAGTGGCTCAGGGCCAACGCTTCCCATTATTCCCGGCCAGCCACTCGCCGGGCCGCTTGCCTCTTGCAGAATTTCGGCCGTCGACGAAATTCTGCTGTGCCCGCCCTGCGGGGGGCGGGCACATCCGTGCCCACCCGGGCGGGCCCATCAGAATTTGGCGCCGTCAGTCCAGGCTGCACCCCCCTTGCCCTGCGGCTTGCGCCTCCGGGCAACCGACGCGGGGGACTTGCCACTGGCAAGTCCCCTGATCGCGCCGGGGCGCCGTACCTGCGAAACGCGGCGATGGGGCAGGCCTCACGCGAACCGAAGCCCCCTCACTCCACCGCCGGCACCGCCTTCAGATAGCTCGCTATCGCCGCCCGCTCGCTCTCCGGCAACCGCGCCAGGTTCGACACCACCAGCGCCATATGCCCGCCGGCGCTGTCATAGTCGGGCGTGAAGCCCGAGGTCAGGTACTCCACGATCTCGCCCTCGGACCAGTCCAGCCCCCCCGGCGTGATGTTCGGCACCCCGCCGCGCCCGTCCGGCCCGGGAACGCCCGCCAGCCAGCGGCTGCGGTCCATGTTCCCCAAAGCGCCGCGCGGCGTGTGGCACTCGCCGCAATGGCCAAGCGCCTCCACCAGATAGCGCCCGCGGGTGGCCTCGGGGGAAAGATCGCCGCCCACCACCCAATCCTTGCGCAAGAACAGCAGCTTCCATCCGCCAAGCGAGGCGCGGATGTTGAAGGGAAAGCCCACGTCATGCGGCCGGCTTGGCTCGGGCGAGGGCGGGAGCGTTGCCCAGAAGGCGTGCAGATCGGCCACGTCCTGCAACTCGGCCCTGGCATAGCTCGCATAGGGGAAGGCGGGATAGTAATGCGTTCCCTCCGGCGAGGCGCCTCGCGTCATGGCGCTGGCAAACTCCTGCAGGCTCCAGCCGCCAATCCCCTGCTCGGGATCGGGCGAGATGTTCGGCGCAACGAAGGTGCCGAACTCCGACGGGAACTCCTGCCCGCCCGCAAGCACGATCTGCTGCGCCCCGGTCGCCCCCGGCGCCATGTGGCAGCTGGCGCAGCCCGCGGCATGGAACACCGCCTCGCCGCGCCCCGGATCCCCCGTCAGCCCCTGCAAGGTGGCGGCAGAGACCTGCTGCGGCCGGGTGATCCACAGGCCAAGCCCGCCCCCCGCGACGATCAGCACAAGCAGGGTCAGGATCGGGCGGCGCATTGGCGGGCTCCTTCGGCGGGCAGCGTTGCGGCAAAGGTGCCCGCCCGCCACCGCCGCCGCAACCACGGCGCATCCCCTTCACGGAAGCGTTACGGCAGCCGCGGCCCGCGCTGTGCCTTCGGGTCCAGCGTCAACGCCTCGGGCCAGAGCCCCAGCCACTCGATCCCGACAATGGCCAGGCAGATCGCCACCACCACCGCGACCAGAATGACCCGCCCCATCGACGGCGGATGCCGCACCCAATGCGCCGCCCGCATCAGCCAGGTCAGGTTCATGCCGCGCCCTCGGGGAAGCGGACCTTGCCGATGAAGGGCAGGTTGCGGTTGCGCTGCGCAAAGTCGATGCCGTAGCCCACGACGAACTCGTCGGGGATCTCGAACCCGGTCCAGCGCGCCCGCACCGGCACCTCGCGGCGGCTTGGCTTGTCCAGCAGCGCGCAAACCTCCAGCCGCGCCGGCTCGCGGCTCTGCAGCAGCCGCAACACATGGCTGAGCGTAAAGCCGGTATCGACGATATCCTCGACCACCAGCACATCGCGCCCGGCAATCTCGCCGCGCAGGTCCTTGAGGATCCGCACCTCGCGGCTCGAGGTCATGCCGTCGCCGTAGCTGGAGGCTTCGAGGAAATCCACCTCCACTGGCAGGTCGATCTCGCGCACGAGGTCGGCGATGAACACGAAGGAGCCGCGCAACAGGCCCACCACCACCAGCTTGTCGGTGCCGGCAAAGGCCAGCTCGATCTCCTTCGCCAGCGCCTCCACCCGCGCGGCAATGGTCTTGGCCGAGATCATCTCGTCGATGACATAAGGTCGCGCCGGAATGGGTGCAGGCATGGTTTCCCCTTGAACTGACCCGCGGTATTTACGACATGATTTGTCGAAGGTCACGCGAAACGGCTGAGGAAAAGCGCTGGCGGGCCGCGGACCTACAGAGGACAGATCCCTACATGCCGACACATTCGGAAACGCGCCCGCTGCCCTGGACGGCGCAGCAGATGTATGACCTCGTCGCCGATGTCGAGCGCTACCCCGAATTCCTGCCCTGGAACGCCGCCGCCCGCATCCGCGCGCGCCGCCCGGGCGAGGAGGGGTCCGAAGTGCTGGAGGCCGACCTCGTGATCTCGTTCAAGGTGTTCCGCGAACGCTTCGGCAGCCGCGTCGTGCTCTGGCCCGAGGCGATGAAGATCGACACCGAATATCTCGACGGCCCGTTCAAGTTCATGCGCTCGAACTGGGCGTTCCGCGACCTGCCGACGGGCGGATCGGAAGTCGCCTTCTTCGTCGATTTCGAATTCCGCAATCCGATCTTGCAGCGCATCATCGGGGTGGTCTTCGGCGAGGCCATGGCCCGGATCGTGCGCGCCTTCGAAAAACGCGCCGCCGAGCTTTACGGCCCCAGGTAAACAGGAAGGGGGGCCTTCTGCCCCCCTCTTGGCGCCAGGGCGCCAATTCACCCCCCGAGGATATTTGGAAAAGGCAAAGGCGCAGGGGTCTTCCCCTTTGCCTTTTCCAAATATCCCGGGGGAGTCGCCGCAGGCGGCGGGGGGCAGCGCCCCCCTTCCGCGCGATGTTACGGGATGATCCGCGTGTATTTCGTGCCCTCGACCGTCGCCCCGGCGATCAGACCGGCCTGGCCAAAGATCAGCGCGATCACCGGCGCCAGCGAGGTGGTGGTGTCCACTCCCAGCGATCCGGCATTGTCGGCCACCGCGTATTTGGCATCCGCCCCCGCGACCCAGCCCGGCGAGGCGCGGAACTGCGCCAGCGCGTCGGGCGTCATGAAGAACAGCGCATGGGCATATTGCTGCGCGCCGATCTGCAGGCCAAAGCTGGCCTGCGTCGCCGAGTAGTAATCCACCGTCACATCGTTGATCCGCAACGCGCCGCGGCCATAGGCGCCGCCGAAGCCAAGCCCCGCCTCGGTCATCAGCGGCATGTAGAGCACGCCCACCGATTTCTGCGTCAGCTCCACCGTGCCGGGATAGCGGCTGCGCAGATAGTCGCGCGTCGCATCGACCCGTGCATCCAGCTGCTGTGCCCCACTGCCGCCGATGCCGTTGCCGCAGGCCGCGAGCGCGAGGCTGGCGGCCCCCGCCCCAACGAAGCCGCGCCGCGACAGCATTCCTGACCCTGTGTTCATTTGCCTGTCCCTTGCCCATTGCCGCATCTCGGCCTGTCCCGACCGTAGCGCACAAACTCTAGGCCAAATCGGTTCCGATGTCACCGAAAGATCGGGGGTACGGCGGAAGACCGCCCGTGTGTCAGCCCTTTAGCGCCCGCGCCACGTCGGGGGCGAAATAGGTCAGGATCCCGTCGCAGCCGGCGCGGCGGAAGGCCAGCAGGCTTTCGGCGATCACCGCCTCTGTGACCCAGCCGTTCAGCACCGCGCCCTTGATCATCGCGTATTCGCCCGACACCTGATAGGCGAAGGTCGGCACCCCGAAGGCCTGCTTCACCCGGTAGCAGATGTCGAGATAGGCCATCCCCGGCTTCACCATCACCATATCCGCGCCCTCGGCCAGGTCGCGGGCGACCAGCCGGATCGCCTCGTCCGAATTGCCGGGGTTCATCTGGTAGGTCTTCTTGTCGCCCACCAGCCGGTCCGACGCGCCCACGGCATGGCGGAACGGGCCATAGAAGGCGCTTGCATATTTCGCGGCATAGCTGAGGATTGTCACATCCGCATGGCCCGCCGCCTCCAGCGCCGCGCGCATGGCGCCGATCCGCCCGTCCATCATGTCCGACGGGCCAAGGATATCCGCGCCCGCCTCGGCCTGGGCCAGCGCCATCTTCACCAGCGCCTCGACCGTCTCGTCGTTCAGGATCACGCCATCCCGCACCAGCCCGTCATGGCCATTGGCGTTATAGGGATCGAGCGCGATGTCGGTCATCACCGCCACCTCGGGCACCCTGGCCTTGATCGCCCGGATCACCCTGTTGGACAGGTTCTCGGGGTTCCAGGCCTCCTCGCAGCCCTCGGTGCGCAAGGAGGGATCGGTATAGGGAAACAGGCAGATCGCCGGAATGCCAAGCTCCGCCGCCGTTTCCGCCGCGCGCACCGCGCCCTCGACCGTCAGCCGCGAAACGCCGGGCATCGAGGCGACCTCGGCATCCGCCCCCGCCACATCGGTGATGAACAGCGGCCAGATCAGGTCCTTCGCCGTCAGCGCGTTTTCCTGCGCCAGATCGCGCAGCGCGGCGGTGCGGCGCATCCGGCGCAGGCGGGTGGTGGGGAAGGGGGCAAGGACAGGAAGCATCGGCTGGCCTTTCAACTGGCACCTGGCGGGCATGTCATCTTGCCCTTGGCGGGCATGGGCGAAGTTGCCCTTGGCGGGCATGGGGGAAGGGGTTACACGGGAACGCGGCCCGATGCAAAGCCGACATCCTGCCGCGATGCCGCAGGCAGCAGCAGGCAACCGACGAGGACCGACCTTGGACTTCATGACCCTCGTGTACCAGCTGATCGACCTGCGCTCGTTCTCGAACCTGTGGTACTGGATCGCGCTGGCCTTCACCTGGTCGCGCACCTCGCACTGGATCCTCGGCGTGCCCTGGGACATGGTGCAGCGCGCCCGGCGCGTCGGCGGGCAGGCCGAGATCGACTTCCAGACGATGCTGCGCATCAACCTCAACCGTATCGGCTATATCTCCTCCGTCGCAGGCACGGCGGCGGTGGCGATTGCCGCGGCGCTGCTGACCATGCTGGCGATGCTGGGCTTCGGCTATGGGGTCGAGTTCTGCCAGGCGCTGTTCCTGATCGCCTTCCCGATGTCGCTCGTCGGCCTGATGTCGGTGCGCATGGCCCATTGGATCGACGCCGCCGGGATCGAGGGCGCCAAGCTGCACAAGGCGCTGACCTGGCACCGGGTGCGGGTGCAGGCGATCGGGCTGACCTCGATCTTCATCACCGCGATGTGGGGGATGCTGCAGAACCTAAATATCAGCGTGCTGCACTGACGGCAGCTTTCGCGGCTGCCCGTGTTGACAATCCCCGCCCGCCCGATAGGTGAAGCGCCATGAGCAATCCCCGCCCCCTGATCCTGTCCGGCGCGCCCGAGGGCTTCGATGCCCGCCTGCTGGCGCGCGAGCTGGAGCGCGGCGCCCCCGTCTGCCATGTCGCGCGCGATGACAAGCGGATGGAGGCGATGCGCGCCGCGCTGGCCTTCTTTGCCCCTGCCGTGCCGGTGCTGTCGCTGCCGGCCTGGGATTGCCTGCCCTATGACCGGATGTCGCCCAACCCTGACGTGTCCGCACAGCGGATGGCGACGCTGGCGGCGCTGGCGCAGGGCATCGGCGCGCCGTTCATCCTGCTGACCACGCTCTCGGCGGCCACCCAGCGGCTTCCGGCGCGCGAGGTGATCCGGGATGCGGCCTTTACCGCCAAGGTCGGGGGGCGGGTTAACGAGCCTGCCCTGCGCGGCTGGCTGGCGCGGATGGGATTTTCGCATTCCGCCACGGTGTCGGAGCCCGGCGACTATGCCGTGCGCGGCGGCATCATCGACATCTATGCGCCGGGGGCGACGGGGCCGGTGCGGCTGGATCTGTTTGGCGACGTGCTGGACGGGGCGCGGCGGTTCGACCCCGCCACCCAGCGGACGACCGAGAAGCTGACCCGGGTGGAGTTTGCGCCGGTGTCGGAGGTGATCCTCGACGAGGCGGCGATCACCCGGTTCCGGCAGAATTACCGCATCGAGTTCGGTGCGGCCGGGACGGATGATCCGCTCTACGAAGCCGTGACCGCCGGGCGCAAGCATGCCGGGATCGAGCATTGGCTGCCCTTCTTCCATGAGCGACTGGAGACGGTGTTCGACTATCTGCCCGGCGCCTCGGTGATGCTGGACGACCAGCTCGACGCCGCCCGCCTGTCGCGGTGGGAAGGGATCGCCGACCAGTATGACAGCCGCCGCGAGGCGCTGCGCCGCAAGGACCGGACAGAGAGCACCTACAAGCCCTGCCCGCCGGGGCTGCTGTATCTCGACGATGCCGGATGGGCGGGCGCTCTGGCCGGGCACCGGGTTGTCCAGTTGTCGGCTTTGCCGCAGCCGGTGGGGCTTGGGGTGCTGGATGCGGGGGGGCGGATTGGGCGGAATTTTTCGGCGGAGCGCCAGCTGGAGAATGTGAGCCTTTTCGGGGCCTTGGCGGACCATCTTAAAGCAAAGTCGGGGGGGGGACAGGTCGTCGTCGCCTCCTATTCCGAAGGCGCGCGCGAACGGCTGCGCGGGTTGCTGGACGATGAGGGCGTGAAGAACGTCATCCAGATCAAGGACTTCCGCGACGTTCCTGCCGGCCGCGGCGGGTTGTTCCTGACCGTCTGGGCGCTGGAACAAGGCTTCGAGGCCGAAGGGCTGACCGTTGTTTCGGAACAGGACGTGCTCGGCGACCGGCTGATCCGCCCGGTGAAAAAGACAAGGCGCGCCAAGGACTTCCTGACCGAAGCTCAGACACTGTCCCCCGGCGATCTGGTGGTGCATGTCGATCACGGCGTCGGCCGCTACAAGGGCCTCGAAACGCTGACCGTCACCGGGTCCGCCATCGAATGCGTCTCGCTGGAATATGCAGGCGGCGACAGGCTTTACCTGCCGGTGGTCAACATCGAACTCCTCAGCCGCTTCGGGCATGAGGAGGGGCTTCTCGACAAGCTGGGCGGCGGCGCCTGGCAGGCCAAGAAGGCCAAGCTCAAGGAACGCATCCGCCAGATTGCCGAACGGCTGATGCGGGTCGCCGCCGAACGGGCGCTGCGCCATGCGCCGATCATGCAGGCGCCGCATCATGACTGGGAGGCGTTCTGCGCGCGCTTCCCCTATTCCGAGACGGATGACCAGCTGACTGCGATTGCCGATGTGATCGGCGATCTGGAGCAGGGCAGCCCGATGGACCGGCTGATCGTCGGCGATGTCGGCTTTGGCAAGACCGAGGTGGCGATGCGCGCGGCCTTTGTCGCGGCGATGTCGGGCGCGCAGGTGGCGATCATCGCGCCGACGACGCTGCTGGCCCGCCAGCACTACAAGACCTTCGCCGAGCGCTTCCGCGGCACGCCGCTGACGGTGCGGCCGCTGTCGCGCTTTGTCTCGGCCAAGGACGCGGCGACCACCCGCGCGGGCCTTGCGGATGGCACGGTCGACATCGTCATCGGCACCCATGCGGTGCTGGCCAAGGGGGTGAAGTTCCGCAACCTCGGCCTGCTGGTGATCGACGAGGAGCAGCATTTCGGCGTGACCCACAAGGAGCGCCTGAAGGAGATGCGGTCGGAGATTCACGTGCTGACGCTGACCGCGACGCCGATCCCGCGCACGCTGCAACTCAGCCTGACCGGGGTGCGCGACCTTTCCATCATCGGCACCCCGCCGGTGGACCGGCTGGCGATCCGCACCTATGTGACCGAGTTCGACACGGTGACGTTGCGCGAGGCGCTGCTGCGCGAGCATTATCGTGGCGGGCAGAGCTTTTACGTGGTGCCGCGGATTTCCGACCTGCCGGAGATCGAGGCCTTCCTGCGCGACCACGTGCCCGAGGTCACGGTGATCTCGGCCCATGGCCAGATGGCGGCGGGCGAGCTCGATGACCGGATGAACGCCTTCTATGACGGCAAGTATGACGTGCTGCTGGCGACGACCATCGTGGAGTCGGGGCTCGATATTCCCACGGCCAACACCATGATCATCCACCGGGGGGACATGTTCGGGCTGAGCCAGCTCTACCAGATCCGCGGCCGGGTGGGGCGCGCCAAGACGCGGGCCTATTGCTATCTGACCACCAAGCCGCGTAGCCCGCTGACGCCTTCGGCGGCCAAGCGGCTGCGGCTGCTGGGGAGCCTCGACAGCCTTGGTGCGGGGTTCTCGCTGGCGTCGCAGGACCTTGACCTGCGCGGCGCGGGGAACCTGCTGGGCGAGGAGCAGTCGGGCCATATCCGCGAGGTCGGCTATGAACTGTATCAGGCGATGCTGGAGGATACGATCGCGCGGCTGAAATCGGGTGAGTTGCAGGGCACGGTGGAGGATGACGGGCAATGGGCGCCGCAGATCAACCTCGGCGTGCCGGTACTGATCCCCGAGGAGTATGTGCCGGATCTGGATGTGCGGCTGGGGCTTTACCGGCGGCTGTCCCAGCTGACCACCAAGGTGGAGCTGGAGGGCTTCGCGGCCGAGCTGATCGACCGGTTCGGCCCGCTGCCGCGCGAGGTGAACACGCTGATGCTGGTGATCCGCATCAAGGCGATGTGCAAGAAGGCCGGGATCGCCAAGCTCGATGCCGGGCCGAAGGGCGCGACGGTGATGTTCCACAACGACAAGTTCGCCAATCCGGCCGGGCTGGTGGAGTTCGTGCATGCCGAGCGCGGGGCGGCGAAGATCAAGGACAACAAGATCGTGCTGGCCCGCGACTGGCAGACCGAGGCCGACCGCATCAAGGGCGCCTTCGCCATCGCCAAGGATCTGGCCGAGAAGCTGATCGAAGGGCGGAAGGCGGGCAAGCCGGCGGCGGCGGAGGTGCCTGCGCCGAAGGCCGCGGTGAAGGTTGTGCCGAAGGCGGTGCCGAAGCGGCGGTGAGGCTGCGAGGGGCGCTTCTTACTGCGTCCTTTCTTGCCTTCCCTTGCCCGGAATCAAGGCGCCTTGGCGCCGCCGGGCAGCGCCCGTCCGCCCCCTCGGGCGGGCGCTCCTCAACGTTTGCGCCTAGAACAACGCTCGGGGTTAACCGCACCATAAAGTACCTAGAACAGCCGTTGCAGCGCCCACCCGGCGGACGGGCGCTGCCCTCTCACGGCAAACCCCAGTCTTAGCCGGTGGTAACCGTTCGCCGCATCAGCCCCCAGGCAATCGCCGAGCACACCAGCACCCCCACGATCAGCGGCATCGCGGTGCCGTCGAACATCAGCCCCAGCGGCGCTGCGATCACCACCGCAAGGATGGTCGAGACCGCCGCGACGATGGAGGCGGCCATGCCCGCGATATGGCCCATGCGTTGCAGGGCCAGCGCGTTGAGGTTGCCGAAGGTGACGCCGGCCATGAAGAACACGCTCGTCACCCAGAGGAAGAAGGCCGGGAACTCCGCCCAGGCCGGCAGGATACCAGTCAGCGCCAGCAGCAGCATCACGGCCGAGATGCAGGTCTGCATCATGTAGGCCATCACCGCGATCCGCCGCATCCCCAGCCGCACCACCAGCCCGGCGTTGAGGATCGACCCGGTGCCGGCCAGCAGCGCCATGCCGGCGAACCACAGCGGAAAGCTGTCGCCGCGCCCGTAGGTTTGGGAAAACAGCTGCTGCGAGGAGGAGAGGACGGCGAACATCTGGCCGAAGCCAAGCGTCATCACCACCGTGTAGACCCGCACCTCGCGGTCGGCCAGCACCTCGCGCGCGGCGGCGGCGAGGCTGATGACGGTCAGCGGGCGGCGCCTCTCGGGCGGCAGGGTTTCTTGCTGGCGCAGGTTCAGCCAGGTCACGCCGATCAGCCCGAACAGGATGAAGGCCCCGAAGATGCCGCGCCAGCCGGTGACGGCGATGACGACGGCCCCGATGGAGGGGGCGACGGCCGGGATCAGGATGAAGATCATCATCACGAAAGAGGTGACGCGCGCCATCTCGCGGCCCTGGTAGAGGTCGCGGATGAGGGCGAGGCTGACGATGCGCGGGCCGGCGGCGCCAAGGCCTTGCAGGAAGCGGGCGAGCAGCAGCATCTCGATGCTCTGCGCGCGCCAGGCCAGCACGGCGCCGATGATGTAGAGACCGAAGCCGCCGGTGATGGCGATCTTGCGCCCCGTGGCATCGGAGATCGGGCCGGCGAAGAGGGTGCCCACCCCCATCCCCAGCACGAAGGAGGTGAGGATCAGCTGGGCGCGGTTGACATCGTCCGGCACCAGCTCGGCCGCGATCTGGGGCAGGGCGGGCAGCATCGCGTCGATGGAAAAGGCGATGGTGGCGAAGAGCGTGGCGAGCATGGCCACGAATTCGGGCATCGGCAGGCGGCGGATGGCGGGGCCGCTTTCGGGTGGCGTGTGGCTCATTCGGGGGCCTCGTCTTCTTGCGCAAGCCCCTGGGTGACTTCCTGGATGACCTGCGCCCAGAGGGCAGGCTCTTGCGCGCCCATCAGGGCATGGCGGTCGGCGACGATGAAGGTCGGGACCGAGGTGACGCCGCGGCTGCGGGAATGGGCGATGCGCTGCGCGATGAGGTCACGGTCGGCGTCGCTGGCCAGAAGGCGGGCGGTGAGGGCCTCGTCCATCCCGGCCTGCACGGCGATCTTCGTGAGGGTCGCGGCATCGCCGATATCCTGCCCCTCGCGCCAATAGCCGCGGTAGAGTGCCGAGACGATGGCCGCCTGCCGCCCCTCCAGCGCCGCCCAATGGGTCAGGCGGTGGGCGTTGATCGTGTTGGGCGTGCGGGTGATGGCGGGCAGGTTGAAGGCCACGCCTGCCTTTTCGGCCATCGCCAGCAAGGGCTCGTGCACGCGGGTGATCGCCGCGACGTCGCCGAAGCGGGCGGCCATGTATTGCAGGCGGTCCATGCCTTCGGGCGGGACGCTGGGGTCGATCTGGTAGGGGTGCCATTCGACGATGAAGGGATGCTGGGGATGCGCCTCCAGCGCGCGGTCCAGCATCGCCTTGCCGAGGTAGCACCATGGGCAGGCGTAGTCAGCGATAATGTCGAGCCGGATCAAGGGGATGTCTTTCGGTTTGCATCGGTCCAGCCGTCCCGCAGTGCGCGGCGGTTGGCCTTGCCATTGGCGTTTTTCGGCAGGGCGTCGACTTGCACCCAGAGCCGGGGTTCCTTGTAGCGGGCGAGGCGGGTGCGGGCGTGCTCTTGCAACTCTGCCTCGGTCACCTCGGCGGAGGCGACGTAGAACACCGCGATGATGCTGGCCCCGGCCTTCACCGGCAGCTCGACCGCCGCGACCTCGGTAATAGCGGGATGGGCGGCAACCGCGGCCTCCACCTCCAGCGGCGAGACGCGGAAGCCGCCGGCGTTCATCATGTCGTCGGCGCGGCCAAGGTAGGTGATGGCGCCATCTGCCGCCATGCGCACCGTGTCGCCTGTCACGAACCAGTCGCCCTGCATCCGCGCGGCGGTTTCCACCGGGTCGTCGAGATAGCCGAGGAACAGGCCCGGATCGGCGCGGTGCACCGCCAGCGTGCCGGGGCTGCCGCGGGGGACGGGCTGGCCTGCGGCGTTCAGCACCGCGACGCGGCGGCCGGGCTGGGGCCAGCCGGTCGCCTCGTCCGGGGCGGGGCGGTCCGGGGCGGCAGAGATGAAGGTGGAAATCTCGGACATGCCGAGCGCCTCGTAGATCTCGGTGCCGGTCGCGGCCTCCCAGGCAGCGCGGATCGGGGCGGGGAGCTTCTCGCCCGCCGACAGCCCGTGGCGCAGGCGGGGCAGCGGCAGGTTCGGCGCCTCGCGCAGCATCTGCCGAAAGACGCCGGGGGCGGCGGCGAAGATGGTGGCGTCGAAGCGCTTCAGCAGCAGCGGCAGTTGCGCGGTGCTGGTGCCCGCGCCGGGGATCAGCGCGGTGGCGCCCACGGTCCAGGGATCCATCAGGCCGGTGCCGAGGGTGTAGGTCCAGTTGAAGGCGCCGGCGTGCAGCAGCCGGTCGGAAGGCTCCAGCCCCTCCCATCCCTGCAGCATCATCGCGCGGCCGAGGATCGCGCGGTGGGCATGGACCACGCCGCGCGAGGTGCCCGAGGTGCCGGAGGTGTAGATGATATAGGCGGGCCGCTCGGGGTCGCCCATGTGCCAGGGGGCGGGGGGCAGCGCCTCGAACCCGCGCAGGGCGTCTTCGGTCAGCACCGGGGCGGGGGAGCCTTCGGGGAGTGTGACGCCTTCGCCCGCCACGATCAGCCGCGCGCCAAGGCCGGCGGCCATGCCGGTGATCTCGGGCACCGTCAGCTGCGCCGAGGTCGGCACCGGCACCAGCCCGGCGGCGATGGCGCCGAGGAAGGCCACGGGAAACTCGACGGTGTTTCCCAACCGCAGCAGCACCCGGTCCCCCGGCACCAGCCCGGCTTGAAGCAGGCCGGTAGCGGCCCCGCGCACGGCCGTGATCAGCCGCTCATAGCTCCAGCGCTCGGCGCCGGTGGGGCGCAGGATCTGCAGGGCGCTCTTGCCCGGGGTTGCGGCCCCCGCGGCCAGCACGTAGCCCGCAAGGTTGAAGGGCGACGGGATGGCAGGGGCGCTGCCTTCGGAGTAAATGGACTGCATGCTGCTTTGCTACGCGCCGCGGCAGGCCGTTGCAAGGCAGGGCGAAATGCCCCAGAAGCACGGAAACCTGTGCGGGAATGAACATGACGCGGCAGAGCGAGCCCAAGGTGCCGGCCGAGAAGCCAGCCAAGAACGCCGACCAGACAAGGATCATCCGCATCGCCCGCGAAAGCGGCGAGGCGGCGGAGCTGCCGGAACCCTTGAACTTGGGCGAGCGGGTGCGCGAGCTGCGCAAGGCCAGGGGCTGGACGCTGGAACAGGCGGCAGTTCAGGCGGGGCTGGCACGCTCGACCCTGTCGAAGATCGAGAACGGGCAGATGTCGCCGACCTATGAGGCGCTGAAGAAGCTGGCCGAGGGGCTGGCGATTTCGGTGCCGCAGCTGTTCACGCCGCCGTCGCGGGCGCAGGTCACGGGCCGCATGGCGGTGACGCGGGTGGGCGAGGGGCAGGCGCAGGCGACGGTGACCTATGAGCACGAGCTGCTGGCGGGCACCCTGCGCGCCAAGCAGATGCTGCCCTACCGCGCCCGCATCCGCGCCCGCACGCTGGAGGAGTTCGGCGGCTGGGTGCGCCATGACGGCGAGGAGTTCCTTTACGTGCTGACCGGGTTGATCCGGCTCTATTCCGAGTTCTACGAGCCGGTGGACCTGCGCCGCGGCGACAGCGCCTATTACGACGCGACGATGGGGCATAACGTGATCTCGGTCAGCGAAGAGGATGCGACGATCCTGTGGGTGACCTCGCTGGTCTAGGGCGGGGCCGGGGGCGGCCCACCGATCCTGTTCGGCCGCGTGGCCTGCGCGGCGGCGAGGACGATGCCCGCTTCGCTGAGCCTGCGGTCGATCAGCGCCTCGGTCAACCGGCCCTTGGTCGCCATCAGCGCGGCCCACCCGCGCGCCGGGCTTCACCCGGTCATGCAGATCGACGATGTCCTGATTATGAAGGCGGATGCAGCCGGCCGAGGTGGCCTGCCCGATCGACCATGGGTTCGCGGTGCCGTGAATACGGTAGAGCGTGTCCTGCCCGTTCTGGAACAGGGAGAGCGCGCGGGCGCCAAGCGGGTTGTCCAGCCTGCCCTCCGGCCCGTCCCTGACCGGCCCGTATTGCTCGGCGTCCTCGGCGATCATGTTCTGGGTCGGGTCCCAGCTGGGCCATTCGCGGTTACAGGGGATCGTCGCCTCGCCCGAAGAGCCGCGGCCTTCCTCGCCGACCGCCACGCCGCAGCGCATGGCGCGGTTGGGGGAGGCCTGCCGGGGCTGGCTTGACCGGGGCTTAAGGCGCGCGGGATTGGCCTTGGCCGCCCGCCTTCGGGCAGGTGCGACCCCGCAGGCCCAAGGCCGGGGCCGGCGGCGGCAATCCCTGCCCGGGCGCCGCGGATCAGGCCTGCCGTCCCCTGCAGGGGCGGCCCCAGCCCCCGCCCTGTTCCCGCCGTGCCCCGGCCCCCCCGCGAGCGTCCGTCCTGCCCCGAATGACCCGCAGTTTTCCCTTGAATCCGCCGATCCCTCGCGTGTAAACACCGCCGCAACGGATCGGTGGCCGAGTGGTCGAAGGCGCACGCCTGGAAAGTGTGTAGGCGGGGAACCGTCTCTAGGGTTCGAATCCCTATCGATCCGCCACATTCAGATACAGAATCCGTCCAAGGGCCCCGATTGGGGCCTTTTTTCTTTTTGTTTCAAAGGGCGTTGGCAAGGTCATCCGCCCTGCAGAGACTGAGCGGTTGACGGAGAACGGGTCTCCGAATGGCCTGTGTCTCTCTTCGAGCGCCCCTCGACGGTCACGGGACGGCGTAAGACATCCTCGTATTTTCAATGGGTTGCCGCGTTCATGGGTTCGCCCCGTTCGCGAGATAATCCGGTGACGGAGACCGATACGAAGGCGCAGGGCGGCCAGAAGGACGGCTCCTTGGCGGCCGATCACGAGGCCGTCGCACCGGCGCGTGGCGCCAGCGACAGCAGCGAAAACCCTGCCGGAAGTCTCTGATGACAAACACACTTCGTGCCCATAGCCTGGCGCAATGTCGAACGGGCCTTGGACGGATGAAGAGAACGACCTGATCGTCGCGGATTACTTCGCGATGCTGGCCGACGACATCTCCGCGCGCCGATACAGCAAGGCCGAGCATCGCCGGGCGCTCCTGCCGCTGCTGAACGACCGGTCCGAGGGGTCCGTCGAGTTCAAGCACCAGAACATCAGCGCGGTTCTGAAGGGGCTCGGCGAAGACTGGATCCCCGGCTACAAGCCTGCGTTCAATTTCCAGATGACCTTGGTGGATGCCGTGGCGCGATGGCTGGCGCTGAACCCGGCCTGGCTCGGGCGCCAACCGGGGCTGCAACCCGGTGCTGGCCTGCGCGAGGCAGCGCAGATCTGGATCGGACCGCCGCCGACGCTGTCGAACCAGCCGCCGCCGCAGGAACTGGACCAGATGCTTCACATCGCCCGCAAGTTCGACGTGGCGGGCCGGGACGAGCGCAACCGGGCCCTCGGCCGCGCGGGAGAGGAACGTGTGCTGGCGCATGAACGGGCGTCTCTTCGCTCGGCAGGACGGGACGATCTGGCGCGCAAGGTACGCTGGGTGTCGGAGGAGGATGGCGATGGCGCGGGCTACGACATCGCGAGTTTCGCCCCGGACGGTCTCGCCCGGCTGATCGAGGTCAAGACGACGAACGGATGGGAGCGCACGCCCTTCCACATCACCCGCAACGAACTGGCCGTGGCCGAGGAGCGCAGGTCGGAATGGCGTCTGTTCCGGCTCTGGAACTTCTCACGCGAGCCGAAGGCGTTCGAGTTGCATCCGCCGCTGGACGCGCATGTCTCCCTGACCGCGACGACGTTTCAGGCGAGCTTTCACTGAGGCTCAGTCGAACACCCGCTCCGGCTGTTCGTGCCATGGCAGGGCCGCGACATCGGTCAGTTTCAACAGGGTCACGGCGGGCACCTCGCGCTTGTAGACCAAGCGCTTGAGGACCCCCGGCGCGAGGTAGGCGAGCCGGAGCTGTCGGCTGACATGGCGTTCGGCAAGCCCTACGGCTTTCGCCAGATCGGTGACCGTGTTGAACTCGCCAGCCTCCATGCGCCGCCGCCAGCCCCACGCCCGGCCGATGGCGCGCAGGATATGCGGATCCTGCGTCCGGTCTTCGCTGGGCAGATAGGTCGAGGGCGGCATGATCTTCGGCCGCCCGTTCTGCTTGCGGACCTTGAGCGGCACGAAGATCTGGATGGACTCGTCGGGTTTCATCATTCCGCCGCCACCTTCTTTAGTGGCGCCATCATGTCGCGCATGACGCCCGAGACGCCGTCGGTCCGGACATCGATCACCAGCCCCTCAGACGTCACGGTGACCCGGCGCACCAGCAACTGCACGATCCGGGTCTGCTCTGCAGGGAACAGCTGGCCCCAGACGTCCTCGAACGTCTGCAGCGCGGAGATCACGTCGGCCTCGGCGAAGGCGTGACCCTCGCGCGCCAAGTGGGCAATGACCTGTGCCGTGATCGACGGCGCGCGCATCACCCGCCGCAACTCGGTCACCACAGCCGCTTCCACGAGGTCGGCAGGAAGGCGGCGCGGGATGCCCGCGTCGCTGGGTTCGCGATTCTTGATGACGTCCATCGAGACGTAGTACCGGTATCGCCGCGCGCCCTTCTTCGTGCTGCTCGGGGTCATGGCGGCGCCCGTGGCCGTGAAGATCAGCCCCTTGAGCAGCGCTGGCGCCTGCGCGCGGGTGTTGTTGGCGCGCTTTCGCGGGTTCTGCCGCAATATGGCATGGACCTGATCCCACAGCTGCTCGTCGATGATGGCCTGATGCTCGCCGGGATAGGCCTTGCCCTTGTGGACGGCGTCGCCGCGATAGACGCGGTTCACCAGCACCCTGTAGAGATATCCCTTGTCGACCAAGGTGCCCTGCTTGTTGCGGAGCCCTTTGTGGCGCAGTTCGCGGGCCAGCACGGTCGCTGAACCGACCTCGACGAACCTCTCGAAGATGCCCCGCACGGTGGCGGCCTCTTCCTCGTTCACCACGAGCCTGCGGTTCTTCACATCGTACCCGAGCGGGACATAGCCGCCCATCCACATGCCTTTCATGCGGGAGGCGCGGACCTTGTCGCGGATGCGCTCAGCCGTCACCTCGCGCTCGAACTGCGCGAAGCTGAGCAGGATGTTCAGCGTCAGCCGCCCCATGGACGTGGTGGTGTTGAAGGACTGCGTGACCGAGACGAAGGTCACGCCGTTGCGGTCGAAGACCTCGACCAGCTTCGAGAAGTCCATCAGCGACCGTGACAGGCGGTCGATCTTGTAGACGACCACCACATCGATCAGGCCGTCCTCGATGTCGGCCAGAAGCTGCTTGAGGCCGGGCCGTTCCAGCGTTCCGCCCGAGATGCCGCCGTCGTCATACTGATCGCGGACCAGCACCCAGCCCTCGGAACGTTGGCTGGCGATATAGGCCTCGCAGGCTTCTCGTTGTGCGTGCAGGCTGTTGAACTCCTGCTCGAGCCCTTCCTCGGAGGACTTGCGCGTGTAGATGGCGCAGCGCTGGCGGCGGACGGGATTTGCGCGTTGATCCATCAATCATTCCCCCGCTTTCGTTCGCGCAACCCGAAGAAGCGGTAGCCATTCCAGCGCGTTCCGGTGATCGCCCGCGCAATCGCGGACAAGGATTTGTAAGGTCTCCCCTGCCACTCGAACCCGTCCCGCAAGACGGTGATCGTGTGCTCGACCCCGTTCCATTCGCGGATCAACCTCGTGCCGACCACGGGATTGCGAGGATCGGCGATCTGGCTCTTGCGCGTCAGGGTGCCGCCGACCTCGTCGGCCAGCAGGTCCAGCATGCGCCGGGTTTCGCGATCAGGACCGCCATACGTCAGCTCCTGGATGCGGTAGGCCAACCGGCTCTCGAGGAACGCTCGGCTGTTGTTTGGCGCTGCCGAGGCAAAGATCGTCTGCCACTCTGACTTCAGTTGGGTGACGGACATGGACTTCAGCGCGGCCAGGCGCGCGGGGATGGGATCGGGCTTCGTCATGCGTTTCTCCGGTGAGTTGGAGTTACATGACGGCATTGGTCGTCGGGATAGTGTAGGCAACGTTCTACAGTATTGTCAGATACTTCACGGCCATCATGCCCGAGCAGCCTAACCAACCCGAGCGCCAGCAAGCCGCACAGTTCAGTGCGGCGCTCGGCGGGGGTCATCTGGTCGGGAGGAAGCGGGTTCGGGCGTTTCATGTCTCGGTGGCTATGCTCGGTGGTGTCGTTACCGATCAAAAGCCACCTGGCCGCCCGGGATGGGACATCGCATGAAAGCCGGATCCGAAAATGCGAACAGGAAGAGAACATCAGGGGTTGCCGATCACGGATTTGTCCATGATTATAGGAGGTTGAATCAATCGAGAGCAGTAGTGTGTCGAGGTTAGATCATGGCGCGCAAAGCAACTCCGATCAGAGCCTTTGTCTGGGCGCTGATCGAGGCTGCGCGCGTGAATCTTGCCCCAGCGATTCTCTCGGCCCGGGAGGGCGGTGGTAGTCACCTCAGTCCCCTGAGGCGACGTCGCGGTGTCGAGCCCCGAGCTAGGCTCCACGGTCGCGATCTATAGTTCAGCTCAGCATTTCCGGAGATTTATATGGTACGCGCCCCGGCCAAAACTTGCCCCAATCTTTCTCGGTTATTCGACGATGCAGAGCCGGAACTGCTGTCAGGATTTCTCAACAGCAAGGCTTTCGAGAGGTTGGCCTGGCTTGCGACCTACAAGTTCGACCCCGACGATCCGGACGGTCCGACAGCAGCGAGGAATATGCTGCCGAAGGAAAAGAAGGACCGGCTGGGCCCGCTCGAAGCTGAAGCAGCACGGATCGTCACAATTGCCAGCGACCGCGGCGAATACGTCCTCCAAGGTCTCGCCACGACCACGCTTGAACCGGACCGCGCCAAGGAACTTCTGAACCGGCGGGACAAGCTCGCGCGAAGCCTGTGGGCTTTCGCCAACGAGCATGGCTTGTTCGAAGCGGCGGAGAACAGCCTGCACCTGCGTCTCTACCGGCGCTACGACAAGCACTACCAAACCTTCATGGCCGAGCCTTCGGTCGACGGGGGCCCCGACGCCGGCAGTGCATTGCTCGCCGAGCTCCTGGTCGACCTCAACAAGCGTCTCGATCGCGGCGACGGCTACAGCATCGACAAGTTCGACATCCCCAAGGACGGCGATGAACCGGCGGCGGAGATGTACCTGCTGTTCCATCCCGATCCCCCCACGAGCGTTCGGGAGATCGATGACGATGGCAATCGGTCGAGCATCTATTTCCGCCCGCCTGGAGAGGCGATGATCGTCTATACGCCATCGACAGGGCGGGTCCATATCCGCGCAGGCAACCGAAAGCTCAGGCACACAGTTGCCGAACGCTTCATCGAGACTGCCCTCGAGCAGACTTACTCCAACCAGCCCGTCGACTTTCAGGCCTACGACATTTCGCAGTTCCTGCAGGGGCTCGATCTTGAACCGCCGGAACTTGACGACGTGGTGATCGACCGCGCGCAGGTGATCCGCGCTGACATCAGCATCGGCAATCTGGCAAACCGTCTCTCGCTTTCCACCACAATCGACCAGGACATCTCTGAAATCATCGACAGCCAGCCGGGCCTTCCGAAGATTTTCGAGCGGGCGCTCGCAATCCGTTTCGTCGAGATTGCGGTCCGGTATTTCCGCGCGGGACGGGATGAGGCGCAAACCCTCAACTTCACGCTCACCGACCGCAACACGAGCAGCCTTCTCAGCATCGACGACCCGTTCGAGCGCGTTCTGGGGCATCGCTTGCTCAGACACTGGAACATCCTCCGTGATGGTCGCGCACCGGGCGATGAGGAGAGCATGGCTGTCATGCCCGCCTTGCTGGCCATCTGGGACATCGGAGCTGACAGGGTTACCGGCGCATGGCTCCAAACTCGCGGTGTCGATCCTGGCCTCCTGACCGATCTGGGCTTCCTCGTTCCCGCCGGTTGGGAAGGAGACGACCTGATCGACGATGAAGACGAGGTCGGTCCGGTTGCGGCCGAAGTGGTCATTCGGGTCGATAAGGGAGATGCGGAGGAAGGCGACCGAAAGGTGGCCGACCTCAAGGTCACCGAGGGACAGGCGACGTCTGCGGGTAACCCGGATCGCTACAGGATATATCGGGTTCGCGACGGCTGGGTCGCGCAACACCTGAAGGCACGTCTCGAAAAAGTGCTCGATGCACCTGCCATTGAGAAGCTGACCGATCATCTCCTCTACCTCGGAACGCTCAACGTCGATGGCGGGGACGTTCCGATCTATCTCGCGCGCGGTCTCGACCGGGAGAAGGTCCGCTCGGCCGTCGATACGGAGCTTCGGGCGCGCCACAACCTCGGCATCGGTCTTGTCCTGCAGGCCGGCAGCGCTCCCGGACCGTGTCTGGCTGCGAACGTTCTGACGCCGCTTGTCGATCAGATCGACACCCAGCAAGCCGAAATCGCGCTGGTCGCAGACAAGCTCCGGTCCGTGTTTCGACGCCATCGGATCCTGGCCCGCGGCGGCCAGGCTGTCGAACTCACCCGGGTCGGGGAAAACATGGCAACTCTGTTTGTTCCGGGGAAAGGCAGCATCGACATCAAGGGCGAGAACCGCATCGAAGTCATCCAGCGGCTGGTCGATGCGCACAACGCCGGCCCGATGCCAATGGCGACAGCAGACCTGATCAGCGGGATCGCGGAAGACCAGTCGTTGGCAAACATTTTCAAGCAGCCTCTCTGGAAAAAGCTGACGGCCGACTTCCTGCGAAGCCCCGGAAAAGGGCAATGGGAGATCGCCGTCTGACGGCTGGCTCCGATCCGGCTCCGATTGGGGGGTCTGACTAGCTCCGATTCCCCAGGCCAATGGGGGTGCTCACTCAGTCAGAGGAGCACTCCGATGCCGACTCCCTTCCACCCGCGCCAGGCAGCCCCGACGAGCTGGTCCGGCGCCGCGAAGACCAAGCCCACCACCCTCAACTCGGAATGGCGCTGCACGCGCTGTGACAAGCTGCTCGGCGTCTGCCGGGACGGCCGGATGCACCTGCGCTTCGCGCGGGGGCACGAGTATCTCGTGGGCTTCCCGGTGCAGGCCACCTGCCGCGGCTGCGGCTCGCTGAACAACGCGACCGCACCCGCGCGCTGACGCGCGCATTCACCCAACCCCCTGAAATCGCAGAGACGCGCGACGTCCTGACCTGGCCACGAGAAGGCGCCGGACGCCTGGCCGCAAGGCAGGCGTCCGATGTCCTTCGCGTGGC
>Ga0209024_1001340_pt1 | contig 22004 bp, 20 predicted proteins | sample AutmiccommunBRH5_FD_187380 | JGI IMG/M metagenome (GOLD analysis project Ga0209024, IMG submission 187380) | Deep subsurface microbial communities from Mt. Terri, Switzerland - Autotrophic microbial communities BRH/5 (SPAdes) (version 2) | ecosystem: Environmental > Aquatic > Deep subsurface >...
CCGAGGTCAGCCCCGCCGCATCCAGCCCCAGGTCAATGCGCGCCTTGGCCCGGACCGAGGGGCGCGCCGTGACCATCTCTCCGCTCGCCACCATTTCCGACACGACGAGGCCGGCGCCGAAGCGCGCCACCAGCCGCCGGAACGGCAGGTCGGTGATACCTGCCATCGGCGCCAGCATCACCGGCGGGTCGAGCGTGAGGTTTGCCACCTGAATGGACAACTGCCTAATCCTTGTGCGGTTGGGTTCGAGCTAATCGCTTGCCCGGGGAATCGCAATCTCTGGCCCGCCTGTGCGAGGCCAAAATGTTTGTATGCCTGTTATTTGGGCAGACATGCCCGGTGCGTCGCCATGTGCAGGAGATTGTGACTCTCCGCCACAGCGTCTTGCCCGGTTCCGGGCGGTCGGTTACAGCAAAGCCCGGCGCAAGATCCCTGCGCGCGGCCAGAGGACGGCACCATGACAACCGCGGCAATCATCGTGGCGGCAGGGCGCGGCAGCCGCGCCGGCGGCCCGGAACCCAAGCAATGGCAGACGCTTGGCGGCGTGCCGGTGCTGCGCCGCACGCTGGACGCCTTCGCCCATATCGGCCGCACGGTGCTGGTGCTGCATCCCGATGACATGACCCGCGGCATCGCCGAATTCGGCGGCGAGGTGACACTGGTCGCCGGCGGTGCCACCCGCACCGCCAGCGTCCGCGCCGCGCTGGAGCTGCTGGAAGGCTCGGGCGTGACCAGCGTGCTGATCCAGGACGGCGCCCGCCCGCTGACCAGCCCGGCCCTGATCGCCCGGGTGCTGGCGGCACTGGACCATGCCCCGGGCGCCGCCCCCGCCCTGCCGGTGACGGATGCGCTCTGGACCGGGGCGGAGGGCCGCGTCACCGGCGCCCGCGACCGTGAGGGCCTCTACCGCGCCCAGACCCCGCAGGGCTTCGACCTCGCCGCCATCCTCGCCGCGCATCGGTCCGGCCCGGCCGAGGCGCCCGACGATGTGGCCATCGCCCGCGCCGCCGGCCTTGACGTGGCCATCGTGGAGGGCGAGGAGGAGAACCTCAAGATCACCTGGCCCGGCGATTTCGCCCGGGCCGAGGCGATCCTGCAGAGCCGGAAAGGGCGCGCAATGGATGTCAGACTGGGCAACGGCTTCGACGTGCACGCCTTTTGCGAGGGCGACCATGTCACGCTGTGCGGCGTGAAGGTGCCGCATGGCCGCGGGCTTCTCGGCCATTCCGACGCCGATGTCGGAATGCACGCCCTGACCGACGCGATCTATGGCGCGCTGGCGGCGGGCGATATCGGCCGGCATTTTCCGCCTTCGGACCCGCAATGGAAGGGCGCGGCCAGCGAGATCTTCCTGGCCCATGCCGCCGCCCTCGCGCAGTCCCGCGGCTATACCATTGCCAATGTCGACGTGACGCTGATCTGCGAGCGGCCGAAGGTCGGCCCCCATGCCGCGGCGATGTGCGCGGAACTGGCGCGCATCCTGGGGACTGCGCCTGACAGGGTGTCGGTCAAGGCCACCACCTCGGAACGCCTCGGCTTCACCGGCCGCGAGGAAGGCATCGCCGCCATTGCCACCGCGACCCTGGTCGCTGGCTGAAAGGACGAAAGATGGAACGCGAGACGCTGGAAGAGCGGCTGGACCCGAATCCGCCGAAGAAGCTGCGCCGCGGGCCGTGGACCCCGCAGCTGATCGTGGCTACGGTGGGCGGCATCGGCTACCTGCGCCCCGCCCCCGGCACCTGGGCCTCGGCCGCCGCAATCGGCGCGGGGATCGTGCTGCACGGGATCGGCCATGTCTGGCTGCTGCTGGCGGCCACGCTGCTGGCCACTGGCGCGGGCTTCTGGGCCTGCGGACGGGTATTGGCCGACCGGCCGGGCGAGGACCCGGCGGAGGTGGTGATCGACGAGGTGGCCGGGCAATGGCTGGCGCTGCTCTTCCCCTCGGCCGGATTCTGGCTGATGGGGCTGGACAGCTGGCACTTCCCCTATCCCGGCTGGGTCGCCGCCTTCGTGTTCTTCCGCCTCTTCGACATCTGGAAACCCTCCATCATCGGCCGCGCGGATCGGCGCGCCGACGGACCGGGGATCATGCTCGACGACCTCTTCGCCGGGCTCTTTGCCGGGGTGGCGACGATGATCGCCGCCGGCCTCTCGCATGGGCTGCTGATGTGACCCGCGCCGCGACCCTCCTCGCCGCCGCTCGGTCCGCCGGCCTGACCATCGCCACCGCCGAAAGCTGCACCGGCGGGATGATTTCCGGCGCGATCACCGAGGTGGCGGGATCGTCGGACGTGTTCGACCGCGGCTTCGTCACCTATTCCAACGCCGCCAAGCAGGAAATGCTCGGCGTGCGCGCCGAGACTCTGGCCGAGCATGGCGCCGTCAGCGAGGCGGTGGCGGCAGAGATGGCCGTGGGCGCGCTGATCGGGTCCGAGGCGGACCTTGCCGTCTCCGTCACCGGCATCGCCGGGCCGGGCGGGTCAGAGCACAAGCCCGAAGGCCGCGTCTGCTTCGGCCTCGCCCGCCGCGGCGGCGAGGTGCAGGTGGAGACCGTGGAGTTCGGCGCAATCGGCCGCGGCTCAGTGCGCGCGGCCACGGTCGATCATGCGCTGGAGCTGTTGATCCAGGCCGCCCGGTAGCAAGAGGGGGCGCTGCCCCCGTCCTTCGGACTCCCCCGGGATATTTAGGCCAGCAAGAATTGCAAGATCCCTGCTTCTTGCTGGCGAAAATATCCTCGGGGGTGAATTTGCCGCAGGCAAAGAGGGGGCAGAAGGCCCCCTCCCCTTGGTCAGGCCCCGAGCCCCAGCTTCTCCAGCCGCGCCGCCCGCATCCGCGCGAAATCATCGCCCGCATGGTAGGAGGACCGGGTCAGCGGCGTCGCCGAGACCATCAGGAAGCCCTTGCCATAGGCGGCCTTCTCATAGGCGGCGAATTCCTCGGGCGGCACGAAGCGGTTCACGCGGTGATGCTTGGGCGTGGGTTGCAGATACTGGCCGATGGTCAGGAAATCCACATCCGCGGCGCGCATGTCATCCATCACCTGCCGCACCGCCGGGCCCTCTTCCCCCAGCCCGACCATGATGCCGGACTTGGTGAACATGGTCGGGTCCAGCTCCTTCACCCGCTGCAGCAGGCGCAGCGAGTGGAAGTAGCGGGCGCCGGGGCGCACTTCGGGATAGAGGCCGGGCACGGTCTCGAGGTTGTGGTTGAAGACATCGGGGCGCGCTTCCACCACCGTCTCCAGCGCCGAGGGCGCGCATTTGAGGAAATCGGGCACCAGCACTTCGATCGTCGTGCCGGGGGCGCGGTGGCGCACGGCGCGGATGGTCTGTGCGAAGTGGTCGGCGCCGCCATCCTCGAGATCGTCGCGGTCGACCGAGGTGATGACCACATGGTTCAGCCCCAGCGTGGCGACGGCATGGGCGACGCGGCCCGGCTCGAACGCGTCCAGCGTCTGCGGCTTGCCGGTGGCGACGTTGCAGAAGGTGCAGCCGCGGGTGCAGATCTCGCCCATGATCATCATGGTGGCGTGGCCCTGGCTCCAGCACTCGCCCACGTTCGGGCAGCCGGCCTCTTCGCAGACCGTGACCAGCCGGTTCGCCTTCAGGATGTCGCGGGTGTCCTTGTAGCCTTGCGAGGTCGGCGCCTTGACGCGGATCCAGGCGGGCTTCTTGGGCTGCTCCTGATCGGGGCGATGTGCCTTTTCGGGGTGGCGCTGGTCGGGGATGGTCAGATCGCGGGGGGACATGGGCTTTCTCCTGCCGTTGAGACGGCAATAGCAAATCGGAACGCGAATGGCAAAGCCGCTGCGGGGCCTGCAAGGCGGCCATGCAGGGGACGAACTTGCTGCCCATGCATTGCGGCAACGCGGCATCGGGGCTACATTGGGGGCAAGGGGAGGATCGCGGGGGCCGGTTGGTGCCTGCAGTGTCATGTAAACAGGAGAGACCCCATGCAAGCCGGAGCCAAGCTTCCCGATGTCACCTTCCGCACCCGCGTACGCGACGAGAGCATCGGCGGCCCGAACCCCTATCGCTGGGAAGAGCTGACCACCGCCGACTATTTCGCCGGCAAGCGCGCGGTGCTGTTCGCCCTGCCCGGCGCCTTCACCCCGACCTGCTCGACCTTCCAGCTGCCGGGTTTCGAGAAGGGCTTTGCCGACTTCCAGGCGCAGGGGATCGACGCGATCTATTGCCTGTCGGTCAACGATGCCTTCGTGATGAACCAATGGGCCAAGGCGCAGGGGCTGGCCAATGTGCAGGTGATCCCGGACGGCTCGGGCGAGTTCACCCGCCGCGTGGGGATGCTGGTGCGCAAGGACAACCTGGGCTTCGGGCTGCGCAGCTGGCGCTATGCGGCCGTTATCAACGATGGCCGGGTCGAGGCGTGGTTCGAGGAGCCTGGCCTGTGCGACAACCACGGGGAAGATCCCTATGGCGTGTCGGCGCCCGAGTCGGTGTTGGCTTGGCTGCGGGATGCGGCACAAGAGCGGGCGGCCTGAAGGCTCGCCTGCACTGAGGAAGCTGAGCGATCTGACGTGATTGCCTAGCTAGGTCGAATTGGCGAAGGCCATCGCCTTCGCCACCGACCGCTATCTCCGCCCACACCGGACGGGCCCCCAAAGGGCCCGGCCAGCGCCCGCCCCGCCCATGGCGGGCGCTTCTCGCCCGCCAGGTCGGGCGCTGTCCTCAATCGGTCTCATGTTGCCGATGGCTCCGACTGAACTGTCCCGCACGGGCGGGGCGAGGCAGTGCCTCGCCTGTTTCCGCCCGAACCGAGCGGTCCCCCTCACCCCCGCGGCACCAGCCGCTGCGCCTCCGCCAGCAGCCCGGCCCCGGCCCCCGTCAGCAGCCGCGCCAGCGCCGGCACCCAAGGCTCCTCGCCGATCGCCGCCCGTCGCACCAGCCGCACCTGCCGCGATGGCTCCGGCGCGGCGAAGCGCATCAGCGCCATCTGCGGGGCGGCGGCGGATTCCGCCCGCGCTGCCGCCTCGGGCACGAAGGTCAGCCCCATCCCCGCCGCCACCAACCCGCAGAGCGTGGCCAGCGAGGATGCCCCCAGATCGATTCGGGCGCGCCCTCCCCCCATCCGCCGCCGGTCCAGCGCGCAGACCTCCAGCGCCTGATCCGCCAGACAGTGCCCCTCATCCAGCAGCAGCAGCTGGTCGGGGTCGAGCGAGACCGGGCGCAGCGCCTCGGCCTGCCCGGCCAGTGCCGCCAACCGGGTAGCCGTCCCGGCGAGCAGGAAGCGATCCTCGAACAGCGGCAGCTCCACCATCCCCGGGCCGGCCGGCGTGGCGATCACCGCCGCATCCAGCGTGCCATCCGACAGTTCGCGCAGCAGCGTTTCGGTTTCCGCCTCGCGCAGCCGCAGGTCCTGCGGCAGGTCCACCGCGCCGCGCAAGGCCGCCAGCGCCGGCGGCACCAGATATGGCGCCAGCGTCGGGATCACCCCCAGCGTGACCACCCCGCCAAGCGCCCCGCGCCGGGCGGCCGATTCCATCTCGCGCACTTCCGCCAGAATCCGCCCCGCCCGCGCCAGCACCTCATGCCCCGCGCGCGTCAGCCGCACGCCCCTCGGCAGCCGGTCCACCAGCGTCAGGCCAAGCGCGCCCTCCAGCTCGCGGATCTGCATCGACAGCGCGGGCTGCGTCACATGCACCCGCGCCGCAGCCCGGCCGAAATGGCCCTCTTCGGCAAGGGCGGTCAGGTAGGTGAGTTGGCGCAGGGTGATCATCAGCTGAACTTATCGAAAACCCAAGAAAATGCAATTTCCATTTATTCCGGGCCCGCCGCATAGTCCGCCCAACAGAAAAGCCAAGGGAGAGGACAGACCATGACCCAGCGATTGACAACCACTGCCGGCGCCCCCGTCGCCAACAACCAGAACAGCGAGACCGCAGGCCCGCGCGGCCCGGTCCTGATGCAGGACTACCACCTGATGGAAAAGCTCGCCCATCAGAACCGCGAGCGGATTCCGGAGCGCGTGGTCCACGCCAAGGGCTGGGGCGCGTTCGGCACCTTCACCGTCACCCATGACATCACCCGCTTCACCCGCGCCGCGATCTTCGGCGCGGTCGGCAAGCAGACCGAGATGCTGGCACGGTTTTCCACCGTGGCGGGCGAGGCCGGCGCCGCCGATCACGAGCGTGACGTGCGCGGCTTCGCGCTGAAGTTCTACACCGAGGAAGGCAACTGGGACCTCGTCGGCAACAACACCCCGGTGTTCTTCGTCCGCGACCCGCTGAAGTTCCCCGACTTCATCCACACCCAGAAACGCCACCCGCGCACCAACCTGCGCAGCCCGACCGCGATGTGGGATTTCTGGAGCCTGGTGCCGGAATCGCTGCATCAGGTCAGCATCCTGATGTCGGATCGCGGCCTGCCGATCGATCCCATGCACATGAACGGCTATGGCAGCCACACCTATTCCTTCTGGAACCGGGATGGCGAGCGCTTCTGGGTGAAGTTCCACTTCAAGACCCAGCAGGGCGTGAAGACCATCACCAACGACGAGGCCGCCACAATCGTTGGCCAGACCCGCGAGGGCTATCAGGAAGCCCTCTTCGGCGGCATCGAGGCGGGGAATTTCCCGCGCTGGACGCTGTTCGTGCAGGTGATGCCAGAGGCGGAGGCGGACAGCACCGCCTATGACCCCTTCGACCTGACCAAGGTCTGGCCGCATTCCGACTACCCGCTGATCGAGGTCGGCGTGATGGAGCTGAACCGCAACGCCGACAACTACTTCGCCGAGATCGAGCAGGCCGCCTTCAGCCCGTCGAACAAGGTGCCCGGCATCGGCTACAGCCCCGACAAGATGCTGCAGGCCCGGGTGTTCAGCTATGCCGATGCGCATCGCTACCGCCTTGGCACGCATTACGAGGCGCTGCCGGTGAACCAGCCCAAATGCCCCGTGCATCACTATCACGCGGCCGGCAACATGAACTTCATCGGGCTGCGCAGCGGCGCGGGGGATGCCTATTACGAGCCCAACTCCATGGGCGGCGTGGCCGAAGATCCGACCGTCGCCGAACCGCCGCTGAAGCTGTCGGGGATGGCCGCCCGCCAGCCGCACCAGCAGCAGATCGATGACTACACCCAGCCCCGCGCCCTGCATGACGAGGTGCTGTCCGAGGCGGAGCGCGGCCGGCTCTACGCCAATATCGCCGCCTCGATGGACGGGGTTCCGACAGGCATCATCGAACGCGCGCTGATGCATTTCGAGCGGATCTCGCCGGCCTATGCCGCAGGCATCCGCGCCGCGCTCGCCGCCCGCAGCGGCATGGTCGCCGCTGCCGAGTGAAGACCCTGCCCGCCCGGTTCACCCCGGGCGGGCGACGCCAAAGTCAGGCCGAAACCGTCTGCGATGCCCGCACCGGCGCCAGCGGCAGGTCGATGAAGAACGTGGTCCCCTCCCCAAGCACAGAGTCATAGCTGATCCGCCCGCCATGCTGGTCGAGGATCCAGCGCGCGATATGCAGGCCAAGCCCCGAGCCGCCAACCCGCCGCGTGCCCGAACTGTCCAGTTGCGAGAACTGGCCGAACACCGTGTCCTGCGCGCCCTCGGGGATGCCCGGCCCGCTGTCCTTGACCAGCACCCGCACCCGCCCCTGCTCAAGCCGCAGCGACACCTCGACCCGCGCGCCACTGCCCGAGAACTTGCAGGCGTTGGAGAGCACATTGCGCATCACCTGCATCAGCCGCCTGGCATCGCCCTCCACGATCAGCGCGCCCTCCGGCTCTGCCAGGGTCAGCGTCACACACAGGCTGCGCGCCAGATCGGCCGCCTCGACCACGGCATCTTGCACCAGATGGCCCATGTCGATGCGCTGGCGCGTCACGCTCAGCGTGCCCTGCTCGATCTGCTGCAGGTCCAGCAGATCCTCGATCAGCGTGGTCAGCCGCTTGCAGTTGCTGGCGGCAATCTGCACGATCCGCCGCGTCGCCTCGGGCAACTCGCCGGTGACGGAGTTGTTGAGGATGTCGAGCGCGCCCTTGATCGAGGTCAGCGGCGTGCGCAATTCGTGACTGACCACCGACAGGAACTGCGATTTGGCCACCGCCGCCGCGCGCGCATTGTCGGCTGCCAGCCGCAGGGCGGCCGCCTCCTGCTCCTGCGCGGTGATGTCGATCAGCGAGATCACCCAGCCAAGCGCCGACCGCCCGGTGCGCACCGGGCGATGCAGCACCCCGGCCCGCGGATCGAAGCTGCGCCCGCCGCGCCGGATCGGCGCCTCGTCATGCAGCATCCCGCCGCCGCGCAGCCGCGCCAGCAGCGGCTCCAGCTCCGCCAGCCCGTCCAGCGGCTCCCCCAAGGGCGGGATCGCCGCGCCGAACACCCGCCGCGCCTCGGGGTTCACCGCTTCCAAGCGCCCCTCGGCATCGACGATCAGCACCGGGTCCACCGACTTGTAGAACAGCATGTCGCGGGCGATCAGGTTGATGTCCATCAGCCGGTTGCCCACCAGCATCCAGCCGAAGACCACCAGCACGAAGGCAAAGCTGAACGGCGTCGGGTCAAAGCCGAAGATGGTGAACCCGAACAGCACATAGGCCAGATTGCCGGCCACGGGCACCAGCGTGATTACCAGCAGCGCGGTCAGGAAGCCCCGAAAGCTCCAGGGCGCGCGCAGGATCGCCAGCACCACGATGCCGATCGAGGCGAGCATGAAGGTATAGACATAGAAGGCCGACACGAAGAACAGCGGGCCATGGTCATAGATCACCGAGGTGCGGCCATCGAGCTCGGCCAGCCGCGTCCCCGCGCCGTAGAAGGCGCCGTGCCAGCCATTGGTCAGCGCCATCAGCGTCACCACAAGCGGCCCGACATAAAGCGCCAGCGGACGCAGCCGCCCCCAGTCCGGATGCCGGCCAAGTGCATAATCCAGCAAGAAGAAGGTCCAGGCGGTCGGCACCAGCACGATGCCCGGCCAGGCCATCTGGGCCCAGAGCATCTTGCAGCCAAGACCCTGCACCGACAGCTCCATCATCGAGGCAAGCAGCCACCACAGCATTGCCAGATGCGCGATCAGGAAGGCCGGGCGGCCCGGAAAGCGGTGCATCTGCCAGACCCGCAGCGTGACCAGCAGCACCCCGACCAGCACCGCGGCGTTCATCGCCACCGGCAGATCGGGGGCAAGCAGGGCGAGGCAGCTGCTCATGCCGCGCACCCCGGCCACCAGCCGCGGCCGCCTCGGGTCGCGCGCAGGGGGCTGGCTAAGGAGCGATGGCTGCCCGGCAAGAGAATCACCTTTCGGGTGAAGTCTGTTTCAATCCCACACAGCGGAACAGCCCGCCAAGCACCTGCAAAACACTGCGCCAGATCGCGATGAAATATCCGGGCCGCGTGCTGCGCGCCCCGGCCTGCCTGTGCTCGCCATCCCCTGCGAAACAGGGCCAGTCTATCCGACGCGGCCGCCTGCGCAACAGCAGGTTGTGCACGGGTCTTCGTGCCACCGGATCGCGGCAGTCTCCCACAGGCGAAGATGCCTGCAGGGGCGCCCTCATCCCCGCCGCCGCAAGATCTGGCGCAGCATGCCATGGAAGGTCTGCACCTCGGCCCGGGTCAGGGTCATCCGGCCCCAGAGCGCGCGCAGGTTCTGCTTCATTCCCGCCGACTTGGTCTCGGGGAAGAAGAACCCCGCCGCGTCGAGCTCTGCCTCGTAATGGTCGGCCAGCTTCTCCACCTCGATCCGCGTCGCATATTCGCTGCGCCCGAATTCCATGCGTTCGGCGGGCACCGCGACCGTCTGCCGGCGCCACTCATAGGCCGTCAGCAGCACCGCCTGGCCAAGGTTCAGCGAAGGGAAACCGGGATTGACCGGGATCGAGATCAGCGCATTGGCCCGCACCACATCGTCATTCTCAAGCCCGGTGCGCTCGGGCCCGAACAGCACTGCAACGCGCCGGCCCTCCGCCGCCAGCGCGCGGGCCTGCTCCATCGCGCGTTCCGCCGTCACCACCGGCCGGGTCAGTTCCCGGTCCCGCGCCGTGGTGGCGAAGACATAGTCGCAATCGCCCACGGCGCCCGCCACATCGGGGAACACCCCTGCATGATCCAGCACCCGCCCCGCCGCGCCCGAGGCCATCGCCACCGCCCGCGGGTTCGGCCAGCCATCGCGCGGATCCACCAGGCGCAGCCGCTCCAGCCCGAAATTCAGCATCGCCCGCGCCGCCGCCCCGATATTCTCGCCCATCTGCGGGCGCACCAGCACGAAGACCGGCTGCAGCGCGGGATCGGTGCCAGCGGCGTTTTCGGGAGGGGTGGAGGGCAGATCGGAGGTCATGGGCAGCATTCCTTCAGGCTGCGGCCTGATACGCCGCTGCGCCCGCCAGTTCAAGGAAGCGCTGCGGGGACCCAGGAAGGGGGGCCGTCTGCCCCCCTCTTGGCGCGTGCCGCGCCAATTCACCCCCCGAGGATATTTTCCAAAGGCAAAGGGCAAGAGCGCGCGCCACCATCTTTGCCTTTCTCAAATATCCTCCGGGGGTCCGGGGGTGGAAAACCCCCGGCGCCGGCCTCCTGCTCTGCCCGTAGCCATTCACGCGAAACTGCGCTAAGGGGGCCGTCAGACGAGCGCCAAGCGCGCCCCGATCCACGCAAGGACAGACCATGGCCGCCGAAGACCGCCCGCAGATCTATCTCGTCACGCCGCCCGCCTTCGATGCCGCGGTGTTCCCGGACCGGCTCGCCCGGGTGCTGGATGCAGCCCCGATTGCCTGTCTGCGGCTGGCGCTGGCCACCCGCGACGAGGATGCGCTGCTGCGCGCCGCCGATGCCTGCCGGATGGTGGCGCATGAGCGCGACGTGCCGATTGTCATCGAGACCCATGTGATGCTGGTGCCGCGGCTGGGGCTCGACGGGGTCCACCTGCTCGACGGCGCCCGCACCGTGCGCCATGCCCGCAAGGAGCTGGGGCAGGAGGCGATCGTCGGCGCCTTCTGCGGCACCTCGCGCCATGAGGGGCTGAACGCCGGCGAGGCGGGGGCCGATTACATTGCCTTCGGCCCGGTCGGCGCCACCCCGCTGGGAACCGGCGACAGCGTCGATCCCGAGCTTCTGGCCTGGTGGTCCGAGGTGATCGAGATCCCGGTGGTGTCCGAAGGCGCGCTGACCGAGGCGCTGATCCGCGAGCTGACCCCGATCACCGACTTCTTCGGCATCGGCGAGGAGATCTGGACCGCCGAGGACCCGGCCGCCGCGCTGACCCGGCTCATGGCGGCGATGGGGTGACGGCTCGACAGAGCCCCTCAACCCCGGCAGACTGACGGCAGTCCTCCTCAGCGGAGCCTGCCGATGCCCACCGCCTCCCTCGCCATCGCCATGATCGACAGCCACCGGCGCCATCTCCCTCCGGGGCGCCGCAGCACCTCGCGCGGCAGAACATGACCGGCGCAGCCGTCCTCCTCGCCCTGCACCATGTTCAACTGGCAATGCCCAAGTGCGGCGAGGCGGCGGCGCGCGCCTTCTACGGCACCCTCCTCGGCCTGCCCGAAGTGCCAAAGCCCGCCGCGCTGCAAACCCGCGGCGGCGTCTGGTTCGAGCGCGGCAGCCTGCGCCTGCACCTGGGGGTCGAGATGCCCTTCACCCCCGCCCGCAAGGCGCATCCCGCCTTCACGGTGCAGCGTCTCGCCGCCCTTGCGGACCGCCTGCACAAGGCCGGGCACCCGCCCCGGGCCGAGATCGACCTGCCCGGCATGGCGCGGCTCTATGTCGACGATCCCTTCGGCAACCGGCTGGAGCTGCTGGAACTCAGCGGCTGAACCGCCCCGCCCGCCCCCCGCGCCGCTGCGGCGGCTCCGCCCCGGTCAGCCCCGCCCGCAGCACCCCCGTCATCGGATGCTCCGGCGCGCCCATCCCATACTGCGCCAGCAGCGCCCGGATCGCCCCGGCCACCTCCACCCCCGCGGCAAGGCTCAGCGCCCAGTCCAGAAAGATCGACCGGCATTCCCCCACGGTGATGCCCTCGATCGCGTAGCTCTCGCGCACCAGCCCTTTCGGGTCCGCCCGGTCCAGATCCATCAGCCCTCACCCCTCCAGCACCCGGTCCACAATGGCCGCGACGCGCCCCGTCGCCGCGTCCAGCCGCGACGCCAGCGCGGTCAGATCCGCCATTCCGGTCTCGCGCAGCAGGAAGGCGCGGGCGCCCTCGCCGATCTGCTCCATGTCCAGCGGCCGGTCGGTCAGCAGCCGCCCCCCCGCCTGCAGCCGCCACAAGAAGCGATAGGCCTCCTGCAGCGCCGCCTCCTCGGGCTTGCCAAGACAGCCGCTGCGCAGCCCGGCGCGCAGCTGCGCCTCGACCCGGCGCGCGGGGTCGGCAGACCGCAAAGCGCAGGACTCGGCCAGCAGCTCGATATCCTGGAGCCGGCCCGGGCCGATCTTCGCCTCCCACACCCCATCGGGCGCCTTGGCCGCGAAGATCCGCCGCCGCATGTCGGCGACATCGGCCAGCACGCTCTCGCCCCCGGCCTTGGCGGCCAGCACCTCGCGGCGCAGCACCTCCACCTCGGCCGCCAACCCCGCATCGCCCACGATCGGCCGCGCCCGGGTCAGCGCCAGATGCTCCCAGGTCCAGGCCTCCCCCATCTGATAGCTGCGGAACCGCTCCAGCGCCGTCGCCACCGGGCCCTGCTTGCCCGAGGGGCGCAGGCGCATGTCCACCTCGTAGAGCCGCCCCTCGGCCGTGGGCGCTGACAGCGCGGTGACCAGCGCCTGCGTCAGCCGCGCGTAATAGGTCCGCGTCGGCAAGGGCCGCTTGCCCTCCGACGCCTCCACCCCCGCATCGTCATAGATCACGATCAGGTCAAGGTCCGAGGCGGCATTCAGCCGCTCTGCCCCGAGGCTGCCCATCCCCAGCACCACCGCGCCGCGCCCCGGCAGCGGGCCGTGCTTGGCGGCGAATTCGGCGCAGCAGGGCTCCCAGACCGCGGCCACGCAGGCGCTGGCAAGGTCGGCATACATCCGCCCCGCCTCGGCGGCATCCACCAGCCCGCGCAGGTGATGCACGCCAATGCGGAAATGCCATTCCCGCGCCCATCGCCGCGCGGCATCGAGCTTGGCCTCGTAATCGGGCAGCGCCGCCAGCTGCCCGGCCAGCGCCGCGCGCAGCGGCGCCGCCCCCGGCCAGGGCGCAAAGAAATCCCCGCCGATCACCGCATCGAAGACCGACGAGTGCCGCGACAGGTGCCGCGCGAGGCCCGGTGCCGTGGCGCAGATATCGACGATCAGCTCCACCAGCTGCGGGTTGGCATCGAACAGCGAGAACAGCTGCACCCCCGCCGGAAGCCCGCGCAAGAAGCCGTCGAACTGGCGCAGCGCCTCCTCGGGGTTGGCGGCGCGCAGCAGCCCGCGCAGGATGCCCGGCTTGACCCGGCGGAAGATCTCGGCCGCGCGGGCGGAGCGCAGCGCAGGATAGGCGCGCCAGCCCTCGACGATGGCGCGCGAGGTGTCCGGCAGGTCCGGCATCTCATCGGTCGTCTCGCCGGGGGCAAAGAACTCCTCGGTCAGCGCCGCCACCCGCTCCAGCCGCGCGCGCAGCCCGGCGCGCATCTGGCCGGTGTCGGCCTCGCCCATCATCCGCGCCAGCCGCTCGAAGCCCTCGGCGCTGGCGGGCAGCGCATGGGTCTGTGCGTCGGCGGCCATCTGCAAGCGGTGCTCCACCTCGCGATGCGCGCGGTAGAGCGTAGTCAGCTCGCCCGCCACCTCCGCCGGCACCCAGCCCTTCGCCGCCAGCGCCGAAAGGCTGGCCACGGTGCCGCGCCCGCGCAGATCGGGGTCGCGCCCGCCGGCGATCAGCTGCCGGGTCTGGGTGAAGAACTCGATCTCGCGGATGCCCCCCACGCCCAGCTTCATGTCATGGCCTTCCAGCACCACCGGCCCGTGCAACCCCTTGTGATCACGGATCTTCAGCCGCATGTCATGGGCATCCTGGATGGCGGCGAAATCGAGATGCTTGCGCCAGACGAAGGGCACCAGCCGCGCCAGGAACCGCTCGCCCGCGGCAATATCCCCGCCGCAGGCACGCGCCTTGATATAGGCGGCGCGTTCCCAGGTGCGGCCCTGCCCCTCGTAATACTGCTCTGCCGCCGCCATCGCGATGCAGACCGGGGTGACGCTGGCATCGGGGCGCAGCCGCAGGTCGGTGCGGAAGACATAGCCCTCGGCGGTGTTGTCGCCGATCCAGGCGGTCATCTTGCGCGCCACGCGGATGAAGGCGGCGCGGGCCTCATGGTAATCGTCCGGGGTATAGCGGTCCTCGTCGAACAGGCAGATCAGGTCGATGTCCGAGGAGTAGTTCAGCTCCCCCGCCCCCATCTTGCCCATCGCCAGCGCCACCATGCCGCCCGCGGTGGCGGCATCTTCTGGCGCCGCGCCCGGCAGCTTGCCGCGGCGGATCTCCTCCCCGACCAGCGCCTTCAGCGACAGGTCCACCGCCCGGTCTGCCAGCCCGGTCAGCGCCCCCGTCACCGCCTCCAGCGGCCAGACCCCGCCCAGATCGGCCAGCCCCGCCAGCAGCGCCACCCGCCGCTTGGCCACGCGCAGCGCAACCGGCAGGGTGGCGAAGGTCTCGGCCTCCAGCCCGTCCAGCACCAACCCCAGCGCCGGCTCGGGCGCGCCCCCCAGCGCCGCCTCCAGCCACGCCGCCTCGCGCGCCATCAGCCCGGCCAGGTAGGGGCTGCACCCGGCCGCCCCCTCCAGCAGCGCCCGCAGCTCGGGTGCCAGAGCGACAAAGCGCGCCGCGGCATCCGCGCCACGGGCGGCATCGAAGGGGATCGGGCAGCGGGTCAGCCTTGCGGCGAAGGGGGCATGAGTCATCGCGCCACCCTACCGGCCCATGCGGCGCGGTCAACAAAGCGCAGCGCTGCTCTTTCCCTTTGCCTTGTAGAAATATCCTCGGGGGGTGCGGGGGGCAGACGGCCCCCCGCCGCCGGCAGCGGGCACGGCGTGAGATATCAAAGAGATAGGCCTCGATCCTCATCCAATCTGTGAAGTTCGCCCGCCAAACGCCCTCTCCCCACCCAATGTGAATTTCCTTTACATCACCCCTTGAACCCCCAATTCCCCGGGGCCATATCGGATCATGTGAAAGACATTCACATCAACGAGACACACCCCGCCCAACCCGGAGGACACGATGACCCATACCGACACCATGCCCCGCCACTCCTGGCTGGGCCGCAGCGAAGCCTGGCTTGATGACCGTGGCAAAGGCGCCTGGATAGCCCTGATGGTGCTGTCCTTCATCTTCGTCTGGCCCGTCGGCCTCGCCATCCTTGCCTATATGATCTGGAGCAAACGCATGTTCGGAACCTGTTCTTCGCGCCGCCGTCGCGGCAACGACTTCACCCGCGGCATGGGCATGGGGCGCGGCAGCCGCTTTGGCTCCTCGGGCAACACCGCCTTCGACGCCTACAAGTCGGACACCCTCGCCCGGCTGGAGCGCGAGCAAGAAGAGTTCGAATCCTTCCTGCGCCGCCTGCGCGAGAGCAAGGACAAGTCGGAGTTCGACCAGTACATGACCGAGCGGGCCCGCGAGGCTTCGCAGCCGCAGACGGCGCCCGTGCCGCAGTCCGGCGAAGACCGCGGCTGAAGCGGCCGCAGGGCAGCATGACGGCATCGGGGCGGCCTTAGCCCCGATTTTTCGCCTCCCAGATTTCTTGCCCGCAAGCCACGCCCCGCCCCTTTGCACCCTGCCCCGGAGTTCCCATATGCCCCGCATGACAGACCCATACCCTTCCCAATTTGAGGGCCGCGACAGGCTCTGGGGCCTGCCCGACCCCGATACCCATCCCGGTTTCTATGCCGGTGTGCCGTTCAAGCGGCTGGTCGCCTGGTTGGTCGATTTCGTGCTGGTTGCCATCCTCACCGCCATCGTGGTGCCCTTCACCGCCTTCACGGCGCTGTTCTTCCTGCCGCTGCTCTACTTCACGCTGGATCTGGTCTATCGCTGGTCGACCATCGCCAATGGCTCCTCCACTTGGGGGATGCGCCTGATGGGGATCGAGCTGCGCACCCGCGCCGGGCAGAAGCTGGATAGCGGCCTCGCGCTGGTGCACACGCTGGGATTCATCCTGACCTCGGCGACGATGCTGCCGCAGCTGCTCTCGGCCGGGATGATGCTGACGCTGCCGCGCGGCCAGGGCCTGACCGATGTGGTTCTGGGCACGACCGCGATCAATCGCGTCTGATCGGCAAGACCCAAAGCCCCCGGGCGGCGACATGCCGGCCGGGGGCTGCGTCACGAATCGTGCTTGGCGGATCTGTGACGGCGCGGTAACGTTGCTGCATCTGCCAGCCCTTCCCGCCCGCACCCCGCTGCCGTCCTGCCCTTCGAGAGCTGTTGCCCGACCATGCGCCACACTCTGCCCATCGCGCCCCAGTTCTATGTGACGGCACCGCAGACCTGCCCCTATCTGGACGGCCGGGCGGAGCGCAAACTGTTCACCGCCCTGCAGGGCGAGGGCGCGGGCCGGCTGAATGACGCGCTGTCCAAGCAGGGCTTCCGCCGCTCGCAAAACGTGCTCTACCGCCCCTCCTGCGCCGATTGCTCGGCCTGCATGTCGGCGCGGATCCGGGTGGCGGATTTCGCCCCCAGCCGCACGCAGCGCCGGGTGCTGCGCCGCAACGAGGATCTCAAGCGCGAGGCGACCAGCCCCTGGGCGACCGAGGATCAATACACCCTCTTCCGCCGCTATCTCGACAGCCGCCACGCCGATGGCGGCATGGCCGACATGGACATCTTCGAATTCGCCGCGATGATCGAGGAGACCCCGGTCAAGACCCGCGTCATCGAGTATTCGACCTCGCCCGAGCCCGGCAGCCGCAAGCGGCCGCTGACCGCGGTCTGCCTGACCGATGTGCTCGATGACGGGCTGAGCATGGTCTACAGCTTCTACGATCCGGCGCGGATCGACGACAGCCTTGGCACCTATATCATCCTCGACCATGTAGAGCTGGCCCGGCAGGTGAGCCTGCCTTACGTCTATCTGGGCTATTGGGTGCCGGGCAGCCGCAAGATGGGCTACAAGGCCAATTTCTCGGCGCTGGAGATCTACAAGGGCGGGGCCTGGCAGCCGCTCGGCGACCCTGGCGCGCATTCGGCCGAGACGCATCCGCTGTCGGTGGACCCGATCGCCGAACAGGTCGCGCGGATCTCGCTGCCCGATACCAAGCCGGTGCGCGGATAGTCCTGCGCGAAATCGGCACGCGGCCTTGGGTTTTGCGCGGGGCGCGCTTGAAACGCCTCGCCCCGGCCCCATGTCAGGGCAGGACATCGCACCGGGAACCCCTTCTGTGACATATATTTTTCTTGTGATCGGCCTTGTGGGGCTGTTCGTCGGCGGCGAGTTCCTGGTGCGGGGCGCGGTCGGCATCGCCCGCAAGTTCGGCCTGTCGCCGCTGGTGATCGGCCTGACGGTGGTGGGCTTCGGCACCTCGATGCCGGAGCTTCTGGTTTCCGTGCAGGCGGCGCTTGGCGGCACCCCGGCGATTGCGATGGGCAATGTCGTCGGCTCCAACATCGCCAATATCCTGCTGATCCTTGGCGTCGCGGCGGTGATCTCGCCGGTCGGCATCGGCTTCGGCCCGCTACGCCGCGATCTGGCGGTGATGCTGGCGGCGACGCTGCTGCTGTGGGGGATGATCCTTGGCGGCTATCTGGGCAGGATCGAGGGCTTGATCCTGTTCGCCGGGCTGCTGGCCTTCCTGTGGGCGGCGCTGCGCAGCGGGACGGTCGAGGTGGACGAAAAGCTGGTGACGCTGGATCCGCCGCCGCTGTGGCGGTCGGTGCTGATCGCGGTGGCGGGGCTGGCGGTGCTGATGATCTCGGCCCGGCTGCTGATTACCAGCGCAACCGAGCTCGCCCGGGCCTTCGGGATTTCCGAGGCGGTGATCGGCCTGACCATCGTTGCCATCGGCACTTCGCTGCCCGAGCTTGCGACCTCTGTCGTCGCGGCGATGCGCAAGCAGGCGGATATCGCGGTGGGCAACGTGGTCGGTTCCAACATCTTCAACATCCTCGCCATTCTCGGCATCACCGCGATGATCGCGCCGATCCCGGTCGATGCGCGCTTTGCCGGGGTGGACATGGGGCTGGCCTTCGTGGCGGCGGCGGGGCTGGCCTTCATCTCGTGGAAATGGGGCCGGCTGGGGCGGCCGGCGGGGGCGGCGCTGCTGCTGGTCTATGGCGGCTATGTCGCGGCGATGGCGGTGATCTGACCGCGGGTCCGGCGCTTTTCGGCGCCGGATTTCGCCAATATGTCGGCCAAACCACGCCCGACGCAAGAAATGGAATGCCGGATGCGGCATCCGCGACACATTATGCGCGATTCTCGGGGTTGACGCCCCTTCCGCCCCCTCCTAATGATACCGCCGAAGGCAACGCAAAGGGCCCCGGGCGATGGCACGGATTGTCGTACTCGTAAGGAACAGGCGCATGGGCCGGTAACGGTTGACCATATTGGTTCCCCATGCGCCCCCGCCGACACGGGGGCTTTTTGTTGCGGATTTTGGCAGGAGACGGGCGATGCAACGGCAGATGACCGGCGCGAGGATGGTGGTTCAGGCGCTCAAGGATCAGGGCGTCGAGGTGGTGTTCGGGTATCCGGGCGGCGCGGTGCTGCCGATCTATGACGAGATCTTCCAGCAAAACGACATCCGCCACATCCTCGTGCGCCACGAACAGGGCGCCGTGCATATGGCCGAGGGCTATGCAAGGTCGACCGGCAAGCCGGGCGTGGTGCTGGTGACCTCGGGCCCCGGGGCCACGAATGCCGTGACCGGGCTGACCGACGCACTGATGGACTCGATCCCGCTGGTGGTGCTGACGGGCCAGGTGCCGACCTTCATGATCGGCACCGATGGCTTCCAGGAGGCCGACACCGTCGGCATCACCCGGCCCTGCACCAAGCATAACTGGCTGGTGAAGGATACTGACAAGCTGGCGGAAACGCTGCATCAGGCCTTCCACATCGCCATGTCGGGCCGCCCCGGCCCGGTGCTGATCGACATCCCGAAGGACGTGCAATTCGCCACCGGCACCTATGCCGGGCCGAAGCAGGCGCGGGTGTCGCATTACCAGCCGAAGGTGAAGGGCGATATCGACGCGATCACCAAGCTGGTCGAGCTGATCGAACAGGCCGAGCGCCCGGTGTTCTACACCGGCGGCGGTGTCATCAACTCCGGCCCCGGCGCCAGCCAGCTGCTGCGCGAGCTGGCGGATGGCACCGGCTTCCCCGTCACCTCGACCCTGATGGGTCTGGGCGCCTATCCCGCATCCGGCAAGGGCTGGCTGGGGATGCTGGGGATGCATGGCCTCTACGAGGCCAACCTGGCGATGCATGGCTGCGATCTGATGATCAACCTCGGCGCGCGCTTCGATGACCGCATCACCGGGCGGATCGCCGATTTCAGCCCGCGCTCGATCAAGGCGCATGTCGATATCGATCCGTCCTCGATCAACAAGGTGGTGCGGGTCGATCTGCCGATCGTCGGCGATATCGGCCATGTGCTGGAGGACCTGCTGAAGGTCTGGAAGGCGCGCGGCCGCAAGGTCAACAAGGACGGCCTTGCCAAGTGGTGGGGCCAGATCGAGCAGTGGAAGCTGAAGAAATGCCTTGGCTACAAGGGCTCCACCACCACCATCAAGCCGCAATACGCGCTGGAGCGGCTGGAGGCGCTGACCAAGGGCCAGGACCGCTACATCACCACCGAAGTGGGCCAGCACCAGATGTGGGCGGCGCAATACCTTGGCTTCGAGGCGCCGAACCGCTGGATGACGAGCGGAGGGCTCGGGACGATGGGCTATGGCCTGCCCGCCAGCATCGGCGTGCAGATCGCGCATCCCGAGGCGCTGGTGGTCAATGTCGCCGGTGAGGCGTCGTGGCTGATGAACATGCAGGAGATGGGCACCGCGGTGCAGTTCCGCGCCCCGGTCAAGCAGTTCATCCTGAACAACGAACGCCTCGGCATGGTCCGGCAGTGGCAGCAACTGCTGCATGGCGAGCGCTATTCGCAAAGCTGGAGCGAGAGCCTGCCCGATTTCGTGAAGCTGGCCGACGCCTTCGGCTGCAAGGGCATCCGCTGTTCGGACCCGGCACTGCTGGACGATGCGATTATGGAGATGCTGGCCTATGACGGTCCGGTGATCTTCGATTGCATGGTCGAGAAGCACGAGAATTGCTACCCGATGATCCCCAGCGGCAAGGCCCATAACGAGATGCTGATGGGCGATGCCGGGGTCGAGGGTGCCATTCAGGCCGGCGGCGCGGTGCTGGTCTAGGCACCGCACCCGGGAATTTGGTTCGGCCGCTATGGCCAGATGATTGCAAGGAGACGGGCACCATGTCCGCACTGAACATCAAGCAAGGCTCCACCAGCCATTCCGCCTATGAGCTGCGCGATCCCCATGCCGAGATCGTGGAAACGCATACGCTGGCGGTGATGGTCGACAACGAGGCGGGGGTGCTCGCCCGGGTCATCGGCCTGTTCTCGGGGCGCGGCTACAACATCGACAGCCTCACCGTGGCCGAGGTCGACCACAAGGGTCATCGCAGCCGCATCACCGTGGTGACGCGCGGCACGCCCGGCGTGATCGAGCAGATCAAGGCACAGCTTGGCCGGCTGGTGCCGGTGCATGAGGTGCATGACCTGACGGTCGAGGGCCCGGCGGTGGAGCGGGAGCTGGCGCTGTTCAAGGTTGCCGGCACCGGCGAGAAGCGGGTCGAGGCGCTGCGGCTGGCGGACATCTTCCGCGCCAATGTGGTGGATTCGACGCTGGAAAGCTTCGTGTTCGAGATCACCGGCACCGTGGAAAAGATCGACGCCTTCGCCGACCTGATGCGGCCGCTGGGGCTGATCGATGTGGCGCGCACCGGCGTTGCGGCGCTGTCGCGGGGCATCTGAGACCAAACGCGGCGGCCCGCTCAGGCGAGGCCGCTGCGGCGCCATCTGGGTTGGACCCTGGCGAGGGGCGTGTCCTGATCGAAGGCGGGCCGCGTTTCGACCGGCGGCGCCTTCATCATCCCCTGCCCGGCCGGAACCGGCGCGAAGGGCGCGGGCGGGAAGGCAGGCGTGACCGGGCGCCATGCGGGCCGCGGATCGGGCGCAGGTTCGGTCATGGCCTTTGCCGCCCCCTTCAGCGAGGCGGGCAGCGCCGGGCCCCACTCGGCCTCGAGGATCGCCAGGTTGCGGACCAGCCGCATCGCGCCTGCGGCCACGGTCTCCAGCGTCACCAGATCACCCACTGCGGGCCAGCGAGGCGGGGCGGGATCGAGGGACAGATAATCGGGTTCTTCGGCAAGGCCGCCATAGCCTTTGAGATAGGCGATGTCGCCATGATCCTCGCACCAGATCACGGCGGACAGTGCAGCTTGCTTCGACCAGACGACGACACCCAGCATGATCGAACCTATTGCCAATGCCTGTTTATAGCGCGGGTCAAGTTGCGACGCTCGAATTCTTGGGCTTTGCTGACGTCCGGATTCGCGGCGCTGGAGGTGTTGATGCAAAGGCGAGTATGGACTGATGCGACGGCGCGTCAACCAGCCTTATGTCTTGCGACATAGGATCTGGCGCGACCCACAGGACCCTGCGATGCCGCCGCGCGCCAAGACGCGCCCCCGAGAGCGGCGGCGCGCAGCCGCGATCCCACCGGCCAAAGACGCTGCCCGATCTGCGGCGCGGCATCTGGATGGCGGACAGCCTCGGCCGAGCACGGCAAGAAAATGCCCGCGGCGGGCGTTTTGCGGCGAACCAATCGGGCGATGCTGCGTTGGCCCCCCAGAGCGCCCGCCACAGCCGCCCCGACGGGGTGAGTTGGCCTGCGCGCCCCAAGACCGCGCCGACCCCGCCTCCGCGGGTCTGCCCGCTCCGCGAGAGGACCGATGATGACCCGATGGCAGCTGAGGATCACGGCGCTTGCAATGCTGGGGGGCAGCGCCGCGCTGGCGCAGGTGGCAGCGCCGGACCCTGCGCCGGGCGCAGCCGCGGCGGCGGCGGCCGCTCCCCCC
>Ga0209024_1001341_pt1 | contig 21967 bp, 18 predicted proteins | sample AutmiccommunBRH5_FD_187380 | JGI IMG/M metagenome (GOLD analysis project Ga0209024, IMG submission 187380) | Deep subsurface microbial communities from Mt. Terri, Switzerland - Autotrophic microbial communities BRH/5 (SPAdes) (version 2) | ecosystem: Environmental > Aquatic > Deep subsurface >...
TCCAGCTGCTCCTACAGACGCCGCGCCACGCTGCCGCCGCCTGACGTCAACACCACCGTCAATCGCTCGGCCGTCAGAGGGCTCACTGCTCCCAATCCAGTCAGCAGGGCCATTCTTCACGGTCGACTAAATAGGAGGCTATATTTCGGTGACAGTGCACACGCCTCGCCGGCTGGAGGCTGCCATCTGGCGCAATGCGGTCATCGCCTGCAAACGGTCGAGCGCGCCACCGACTCCGATCAAATTTCTGCGACCCCGCAGGCGGTGACGACGGGCCGACCCATATCTCCGGCCGACAGGTCCCCCGTGCGGGTCGATCGGCAACCGGAAGGCAGATCGCCATGTCGTCCTTGCGCCTCCTGATTGCAGTTGCGCTTCTCGCCTCCACCGTCGGCCTTGCCGCATGCGAGGGCCTCAACAACTCGAATTTGACGGTCGAACGGTCTCGACCGGACGGACCCTGACGGCAGGGACCGCCTCAGACCCGCCTTCCCCGGCGCGCCGGGCCGGAGAAGGCCGCGGAGATCGTCGTCGGGCCGGGGTCGTGAAGACCTTCGCGCCGGCCGACGTCCACAGCGTGCGCAACGACACCGGCCGGCCGTCGCTGTCGCTGCATGTCTACGGCCGCAGCCTCGCCAGGCTCGACTCCTCGGAGCTCAACCCACTGAAGCCGGCCGTCGGCGCAGGCGGTCGTCGGCGCAGGCGATTGAGTGGACTGTCAACGAGTTTGCCATCGCTCCTCTGCGACAGCATGAACCGGACAACCCGTGTGCTGCCGACATTCGGCAGCCCCTCGGCAGCCCCTCGGTTGAGAAGCAAGGCAATGCCGTCTATAGTTGCACCACTGTCGAGGAGGGAGATGGCGATGTTGACGCAACGCTTGCATGAAGTCGCCCTGGCCGCGGCAAACCGGCAGCCCATCGAATGGACCGGCTTTGCCGAGTTGAACGAGGTGGAGCGCGTTGCGAGCTACGTGAGCTGCTTTTCAAACTGTCTCAGCACGCGCGCCAACTGCCTGTCGCCGACGCTGGTCGTCAACATGGCCGTCACCGAGGGCGTCCCGCTTGCTCCCATCCGGTGAAGCCGAGGGCGGGACGGCGTTGTATCTGGGACTGCTGATCCTGGTGCTGGCTTGGATCATGCTGACGATTGTCGGCCAGGTGTCGATCAGATCACTTACCCGGATGCGTCGGTGGGATCCTTTCGGCCTGCTCCCAAGCTGGCACTTCTTCGCGCCCAACCCGGCCCGCTTCGATACCGTGATCCTTGAACGATGCCGGACCCCGGACCGGCCGTCACCGGAATGGCGCGTCGCCGCCAGCTTCTACGATGAGCGTCCCTGGCACGCCCTGGTGAACCCGAACCGGCGGATACAGAAGTCCATGCACGACCTGCAGAACGCAATCGGCATCATGTCGGACCGTTTCGATGCGGCAGCCGTATGTGCGTCCGCGCCGGCCCAGGCCCTCATTCGCTTCGTCAGCCGCCGGTCGAGTGATCGCGGATGCCCGGGGACGCGCCAGTATGCCATCGCGCGGATCGAGAACTCGAGAACGGCCCCTGATGCCCGCGTCGTTTTCGTAACCCCCGATATCGCCACGGAATGACCGCGGCGCAGGTACCCTTCGTCACGTCGGTCATCCTGTTCATCGGGATCGCGATCACCGCGTTCGAAGATCTTCGGCTCCGTCGGGACCTGTTCGACGACAACCTCTTCGACTGGCGCTACTGCCTGGCCTTCCAGCCGAAGCTCCGACCGGCTCGTCGCGCGGTTGGCTATGACCTGCTTCTCGGCGCCACGGCGTTTCGCGTGTCCTGCGTGACGAGGGTTGCCGGGGCTGGCGCTGCCGTCCTGTTGTTTCACTACGCGCCACAGTATGCGGTTGCCGGCGTCGCAGTATCGGTCGCCGGATACCTCTACTTGTTCTATCGATTTCCCTATTCGCTGGACGGTGCGGACCAGATGTGTCTCTTCGTCCTGATCGGAGTCCTTGTCATGTCGCTCGACGACGGCTCCGGAGCCTATCTGCGACTGGGTGCGGCGACCATCTCCGCACATGCTGCGATCAGCTATCTGACCAGCGGCGGAGCGAAGCTGATCAGCCCGATCTGGCGTTCCGGCCGAGCCGTCGTCGGCGTCATGAGCTGCGCCGAATTCGGGAACGGCGGCGTGGCGGCGTTCCTCTGGCCGCGGCCACGGCTCGGCTTCGCATTGGCGTGGCTGGTCATCGCGGGCCACCTGTTCGTGGGCCTCTCGATCCTGATCGGCGGCCCCCTGGTCTACCCGGCCGCAGCCGTGGCGACGGCGTTTCACCTGTCGATCGCGGCACTGATGCGTCTGAACATGTTCGTGTGGTCGTTCGGCGCAACACTGCCGCCGGTGATCTATTTCTCCGACTGGTCGACGCGGCTGGCGTTCGCCGCGGACGTGCAAGCCGCCCTGGGCGTCTGACGGCGATGAGCGGGCTTCGCATATACTATGATGGCGCCTGCTTCTTCTGCCGGCACTACGTTCGTCTTCAGCGGCTTCGTGCGGTTGTCGGCGAGGTCGAGTTGGTCGATCTTCGGACCCGTGCCGACCTGGCCGGCGCGTTCAAGGCGCGTGGCTTGGATGTCGACGACGGGATGATCGTCGAAGGTGCGTTCGGGCTGAAACACGGCGCCGACGCGGTTCACGCGCTGGCGCTGCTCACCAGCCCGGTGACACCATTCAACATCGCGGTCCATCGGATCCTTCGGCATCGCAAGCTGGCCGGCATCCTTTATCCGCTGCTCCGCGCCGGCCGGGCCTTGAGCCTGCGGCTCGCGGGTAAGGGGCGGATCCTCGACTAGTGGGGCGAAACGGCGCGGACGCGGCTCCGGCAGCGGGACGCCGGGTGTCCGGCCGGCGCCCCCGCCCCCTCAGAACAGCTTGCCGAAATACACATAGGCCGCCGTGCGGCCGCCGTCGCCGTGGCCGATCGCGATGTAGCCGGGGCCGATCGGCGTGTCGGCGCCGAGGAACAGGCTGCTGCCGTAGGCGCTGCGACCGAAGTCGTCGGCCTGCGAGGAGGTGTCCAGCCGGGCGGTCTCCAGCGACACGCCGGCATACATCGGCAGGTCGAAGAACAGCGGCGACCGCTCGCTCAGCCGGCGCAGATAGAGCAGGCTGCCGCGCAGCAGGTTCTCGGTCGACAGCTCGTCGCGCGAATAGCCCGACAGGCTGAACAGGCCGCCGGCCTGCAGGCGGTCATAGGTCGGCAGCCGGCCGCTCAGCGAGGTGCCGCCGCTGGTTCCCAGGATCACGGTGTTGTCGCCCCAGGTGAACGCGTTCAGCATCACCGCGTCGAAGCGGGTGTATTCCTCGTCGGCGCCGAGCTCGGGCCGCGAGGCGCCGAGGTTCACGCGCACCAGCCGGCCGTCGTTCGGGAAATGCACGTTGTCCAGGCTGTCATGCACCAGCCTGAGGTCGGCCGAGCCGATCTGGAACTGGCCCTCGGTGCCGGTCGGCCCGGTCCCGGTGCGGCGGTCGACGTCGCCGGCGCCGAAGCGCAGGCCGATCCGGGCGTCGAGTTCGCTGCCCCATTCGTAGCCGAGGTTCACCGCCGCCTCGCCGCGGGTCGTGCGGTACTCGCTGGCCGAGCCGTCGACGCCGTCGGCGCGCACGTCACCGCGGATATAGGACAGCGACGGCAGGACGTAGAGGCCGGTCTCGGGCTGCAGCGGCTGGTAGAACTCGGTGATCAGCCGCTGGCTGTCGCCGAACGCGATCTCGTTGCGCGACTCCGCCCCGTAGGAGTTGAGCGCCGTCAGCGTGATCCCGGCGCCGATGACATAGGTGCTGTCGCCGTCGGCGTCGCTCTCCAGCGCCAGGCCGAGACGCAGGTAGTCCTTGGCCCAGGCCTTCTCGGTCGCGGTGACCGCGATCCCGGTCTGGCCGTCGCGGTCGACCAGGGTGTAGTCGATCTGCTCGTACACGCCGGAGCCGTAGAGCTGGGTGAAATCCTCCTCGATCTGGCGCACGTCCAGCGGCTGGCCGAGCTTCTGGCGGATGCCGCCGCGCAGCCGGCGGTCGGAGATCTTGGTGCGATTGTCGATGTCGACGAAGGCGATGACCGGGGTCTCCACCTTCTCCTTGCCGCGGGCGGCGCGCTCGGCGAGGTAGGTCTCGCGGTCGAGCGACAGCGTGCGCAGCTTGGCCAGCTGGGCGCGGGCCGCCGCCTCGCCCGGCGGAATCATCTCCTGGATCTTGTCGAAGTCGGTGGAGGTGCGGGTCGCCAGGTCGGGCTGGATCAGGATGTCCTGCGGGCCGAGGCTGGCGAGCTGCGGCAGCGAGTTCTGCTGGATCAGCACCGCCAGCATCTGGCCGACGATGTCCAGGCTGCTGGTCAGCTTGTCGCGCTTCTTCAGGATCGTCGGGATGTCGACGACGATCAGCACCTCCGCCCCCATGGCACGGGCGACGTCGACCGGCAGATTGTTGGCCACGCCGCCGTCGATCAGCAGCCGGCCGTCGATCTCGACCGGCGGCAGGAAGCCCGGCACCGACATGCTGGCGCGCATCGCGGTCGCCAGGTTGCCGCCCTTCAGCACCACCTGCTCGCCGGTCTCGATGTCGGCGGCCACCGCACGGTAGCGGATCGGCAGGGTGTCGAAGTCGCTCACGCCATGCGCCCGCACGGTCAGCTCGCGCAGCATCAGCGTCAGGCGCTGGCCCTGGATCAGCCCGGCCGGCAGCTGCAGGCCGCCGTCCTTGAGGCCGAGCTTGAGGTCGAGCAGGAAGCCGTAGTCCTCCTGCTTGCGCCGCACCGGCAGGGAACCGCGCGCCGGGTTGTCCTCGAAGGTCTTCGCCCAGTCGACGCTGGCGACCAGCGATTCGAGCTCGTTGGCGTTCAGCCCGAGGGCGTACAGGCCGCCGACGATCGAGCCCATGCTGGTGCCGGTGATGATGTCGACCGGGACGTTCAGCTCCTCCAGCACCTTCAGCACGCCGACATGGGTGGCGCCGAGCGCGCCGCCGCCGCTGAGCACCAGCCCGACCACCGGGCGGCGGCCGCCGGCGGCGGTCGCCGCCTCGCCGGGTTGCGGCAGGAACGCGGTCAGCATTGCCGCCGCCAGTACCAGTCCCAGCAGCCGCGAGAGCATCGTCCCCGGCCGCTGCCCACCAATCGTCGCCGTCATAATTCCCCCTGGTCCGACGTGCTCCCGGGCCATCCCCTGCCCGCGCCGGATGCTCGCACGGACCGGGTCCCCGGATCGAGACACGCAGGAGACCCTACCCCGGAAGGGTTAACGGAATGCTTCGGGTCGGGCGGCCCATCCCTCCATTGTCGTCATCCCGGGCGGCGCGCTGCGCCTGCGGTGTTCACACATCTCGGAGCGGGGGGTGGGTTCCGGAGCCGGGCGCTCGCGCGCCCCCTCCGGAATGACGAGGATTGGGCTTCTGCCACCCCAACATCGTCATCCCGGAGAAGCCGCGAGAGCGGCTGGCTCCGGGACCCACGAAGCGACGGGCAGGGAGGGGAAGGACGCGCCGCCCCGCCCCCTCAGACCTGCCCCTCGATCGGCAGCAGCGCCAGCAGCCGGCGGACCAGCAGGCGCCACACGGAAACCCCCGGCTCGCGGCGCTGCGGGGCGCCGCCGTCGACCCGCCAGGCCAGCCCACCGCCGTCCAGCCCACCGCCGTCCAGCACCGCCTGGTAGGCCCGTGCCGGACGCATCCCGTCGGTGATGAATGCGGCGACCTCGGCGGCCAGCCCGGGGCTGCGGATCAGCAGGCCGATCTCGGTGTTCAGCCGGGCCGAGCGCGGGTCGATGTTCAGCGAGCCGACGAACACGTCGCGGCGGTCGATCACCGCCGCCTTGGTGTGCAGGTTGACGTCGCGGCCGTCGTCGCCTTCCGCCGGACGCGACCGCAGTTCGTACAGCTCCACCCCGGCACGCAGCAGCGGCCGGCGGTACTTGCGGTAGGCGGCATGGGCGATCGCGACCTCGCCCGAGGCCGCCGAGTTGGTCAGCACCCTGACCGACACGCCGCTGCGCGCCAGCCGGCTCAGCAGGTCGGTGCCGTAGCGCGCCGGCACGAAATAGGCCGACTCCAGCAGCAGCTCGCGCTTCGGCGGCCCCTCGATCGCCGCCAGCAGCTGCTCCAGCAGCATCGGCTCGCCGGTCTCCACCTTGTCCGGGGCATCGACCACCACCGTCGCCTCCTCGGCCACGATCAGCCGGGCGAAGCGGTGGCGCAGCAGCTCGCGGAACGCCAGGGCGTCGAGCCCCTGGGTCGGCGGGTGCCGGCCGCCGGCCTCCTGCCGGATCCGCCGCCGCAGGCCGCGGCGCACGGTGGCGCGGACATCGGCGATCCGCCAGCGGCCGCGGTCGATGGCGCGGATCGAGCGGCTCCACCGGCTGTCCCAGAACGCGTCGAAGGTCTGCGCCACCCGGTCGACGATCGGGCCGGCGGCGAACAGGTCGAGATCGCGGAAGTTGGCCCGGTCGTCATACTCGAAATAGCGGTCGCCGACATTGCGGCCGCCGACCACGGCGGCGACGCGGTCGGCGATGAAGGCCTTGTTGTGCATCCGCCGGCTGACCCGGCGGGCCTGGAACAGCAGCCCGAAGACCAGCCCGAAGCGCCGCGGGAACGGGTTGTACAGCCGGATCGACACGTTCGGGTAGGCGTCCAGCCGGGCGAGGCCGGGGTCGCTGAGCGGGGCGCCGATGTCGTCGAGCAGCAGCCGCACGCGCACGCCGCGGTCGGCGGCGTCGAGCAGCGCCGACAGCAGCCGCCGGCCGCTGCCGTCCTCCTCCCAGAGATAGTACTGCACGTCGAGGCTGCGCTGGGCGGCGGTGGCGAGGCCGTTCAGGGTCAGGAACGCCTCCGCCCCGGTCGCGATCAGCGTGAAGCCGGAGCGGCCGCCGTCCTGGGGGATGAAGCGGCGGCAGAGCCGGTCGAGGCGGGTCGTGCCGCGCCCCGGGTCGGTCGGGCTCAGATCCATGGCGGGCTCAGATCCATGGCGTGCGCGCGACCTGCTGGCGCTCGGCGGCCATCGCCGGCCCGGCCGGCACGATCTGCGCCCACACCGGCAGGTGGTCGGAGGCGACCCGGGAGTGCTGCGAATGATGCACCCCGGCGGCCTCCACCTTCAGGTCGAGGCTGGTGATGATGCGGTCGAGGCCGGCGACCGGCTTGCGCGAATGGAAGCTCGGCCCCGGCTCGGCGACGTGGTGGTGCCGGGCGAACATCGCCAGGCAGCCGCCGTCGACGGTCCATTCGTTGAGGTCGCCCATCATCACCGTCGGCCGCGGCTCCTCCAGCGCCTCCAGCGCCAGCAGCACGGCGCGCGCCTGGCGCCGGCGCCAGAAGCCGATCAGGCCGAGATGCATGCCGATGACACGAACGGCGACACCGCGCACCCGCAGGTCGGCGAGCACGGCACCGCGCGGCTCGAAGGCCGGCAGCTCGATGCGGCGGTGCCCCAGCACCTCGACCTCGCGGCGCACCAGGATGGTGTTGCCGTGCCAGCCGAGGCTGTCGGGCCGCACGGCGAAGCGGATCGCCCGGTACGGCGTCTCGGCGGCGATCGCCTCCGGCGTCAGCGCCGCGGCGCGGGCGCCGAACCGGCGGTCGACCTCCTGCAGCGCCACCACGTCGGCATCGAGCTCCTGCAGCACCGAGAGCACCCGGCCCGGCCGGCGCCGCAGGTCGGTGCCGATGGTCTTGCAGATGTTGTAGGAGGCGACGCGAAGCATGTCGGGTTCCGGCGGGTGACGGGGCCTGTAGGCGAACCACCGGCGAGCATATGGGTTCGCCGCGGTCTGCTCGTATCATCGGGGCAATGCGCGGCCGGCACCACCGGCCGCCGGAGCGGCGGGTGGATCCCGGAGCCGGGTGCTCGCGCACCCCCTCCGGGATGACGAGGATAAGAGGGTGCAACGGGCCGCCTCCCCTCCCTTCGTCATCCCGGAGAAGCCGCGCGAGCGGCTGGCTCCGGGATCCACCAAGCGACGGGCCACCCATATTTGTACGGAACAATCCGCAGTGCTACCCTCCCCGCATGAGCATCGCCCAGCGCCCCGACGACCCGCGTGACGGCCTGCCGCTCTACCAGCGGCTGGCCGAGCGGCTGCGCGCCGACATCGCCGCCCGAGTCCACCCGGTCGGTGCGGTGCTGCCGACCGAGAGCGAGTTGTGCGAGCGCCACGGCCTCAGCCGGCACACCGTGCGCGAGGCGCTGCGCCGCCTGGTCGACCTCGGCCTGATCGAGCGCCGCCAGGGGGCCGGCAGCCGGGTGATCGCCACCGCACCGCCGGTCGCCTATGTCCACACCATCCAGTCGCTGGCCGAGCTGTTCAGCTACACCCGCGACACCACGCTGGAGGTCACCGGCTCCGAGCCGGTGGCACTGGACGCGGCCGACGCCACCACCCTGCGCTGGCCGGCCGGCACGCGCTGGCTGCGCATCACCGGCATCCGCTGGACCGCCGACCGGGCCGAGAAGGTCTGCCACGTCACCATCTTCGCCCATGCCCGCTTCGCCGCCCTACTCGGCGACGTCGGCCGCGACGCCACCCCGGTGCACGCGCTGATCGAGACGCGCTCCGGCGAGCGCGTGGCCGAGGCCGTCCAGGAGGTCTCCGCAGCACCAATGCCGGCCGCCGCCGCCAAGGCACTCGGCGGCCGGGCGGGTGCCCCCGCCCTGCGGATCGTGCGGCGCTACCTCGACGCCAGCGGCGGGCCGATGATGGTCGCGGTCAACTGGCATGTCGCCGACAGCTTCACCTACAGCATCCGCCTGCGCCGCGACGACGAACCGGCGGGGTGAGCGGCGGGTGGGTCCCGGCTCTCCGCGACTGCGTCGCTGCGGCCGGGATGAGGGTTTGTGTTTGGTCCTCATCCCGGGCGACGCGTAGCGGCGACCCGGGATCCACCCGCCGCCGCGGTTGACTCCCGGCCGGTTTCGCGGCAAATTTGTCCGAACAAATTTCCAGAGGACGCGACAATGCCTGACACGCTCCAGGGGCGCAGCATCGATGCGGACGACGAGGCGCAGCTGCTCGCCACCATCGACCGCTGGGTCGCCAAGGACGTCAAGCCGATCGCCAAGGAATACGACCACGCCGACCGCTATCCGGCGAACACCGTCGAGCAGATGAAGGAGCTCGGGCTGTTCGGCGCCACCATCTCGCCGGAATACGGCGGCCTCGGGCTGCCGGCCGGCACCTACGCCAAGATCGTCGCGCGGATCTCGCAGGACTGGATGGCGATCACCGGCATCTTCAACTCGCACCTGATGCTGGCGCTGGCGATCGAGAAGTTCGGCACGCCGGCGCAGAAGCAGGAGTGGCTGCCGAAGCTGGCCACCGGCGAGGTGCGCGGCGGCCTGGCCCTGACCGAGCCGGACGCCGGCACCGACCTGCAGGGCATCCGCATGACCGCCCGGCGCGACGGCAACGGCTACGTCATCAACGGGACCAAGACCTGGATCTCCAACGGCATCGAGGGCAGCTGCTTCGCCCTGCTGGTGAAGACCGACCCGGCTGCCGAGCCGCGGCACAAGGGCATGAGCCTGTTCATCGCGCCGAAGCAGGAGGGCTTCAAGGTCGGCCGCAAGCTGGAGAAGCTCGGCTACAAGTCGATCGATTCCGGCGAGCTGGTGTTCGAGGACTACCGCGTATCGGCCGACAACCTGATCGGCGGCGTCGAGGGCCAGGGCTTCTACCAGGCGACCGGCGGGCTGGCGCTGGGCCGCATCAACGTCGCCGCCCGCGGCGTCGGCGTCGCCGAGGGCGCGCTGCAGCTCGCACTCGACTACGCCCAGGTGCGCCGCACCTTCGGCAAGCCGATCGCCGAGCACCAGGCGATCCAGCTGAAGCTCGGCGACATGGCCGCCCGGGCGCGGGCGGCCAGGCTGCTGGTGCTGGACGCGGCCGCCAAGTTCGACAAGGGCGAGCGCTGCGACCTGGAGGCCGGCATGGCCAAGCTGTTCGCCACCGAGGCCGCCCTGGAGAACGCCACGGAGTCGCTGCGCATCCACGGCGGCTACGGCTATTCCAAGGAATACGACATCGAGCGGCTGTACCGCGACGCGCCGCTGTTGTGCATCGGCGAGGGCACCAACGAGATGCAGCGCATCATCATCGCCCGCCAGCTGGTCAAGCAGGGAGGGCTGGCGTCGTGAGCACCGGCACCCGGCCGCTGGAGGGCATGCGGGTCCTGACGCTCGAGCAGTTCGGCGCCGGTCCCTACGGCTCGATGTACCTCGCCGACCTCGGCGCCGAGGTGATCAAGGTGGAGAACCCCGACAGCGGCGGCGACGCCGGCCGCAGTGTCGGGCCGCACTTCCTCGGCCCCAACGACAGCCAGTATTTCCAGACCTGGGGCTCCAACAAGAAGAGCGTGACCCTCGACCTGAAGACCCCAGACGGCCAGGCCGCGTTCCGCGAACTGGCGCGGGGTGCGGAGGCGGTGATCAACAACCTGCGCGGCGACCAGCCGGAGAAGCTCGGCCTCGACTACGCCAGCCTGGCCGAGGTCAACCCGGCGATCGTCTGCCTGCACATCTCCGCCTATGGCCGCGACAACGAGCGCAAGTCCTGGCCGGGCTACGACTACCTGATGCAGGGCGAGGCCGGGCTGATGAGCATGACCGGCGAGCCGGAAGGCCCCCCTGCCCGCCTCGGCCTGTCGATGATCGACTTCATGACCGGGATGACCGGCATCGTCGGGCTGCTCGGCTGCGTCATGCGGGCGCGATCCTCCGGCAAGGGCTGCGACGTCGACACCTGCCTGTTCGACGTGGCGCTGCACCAGCTGTCCTACCCGGCGACCTGGTACCTGAACGGCGGTGCCATGCCGTCGCGCAGCCGCCGCAGCGGCCACCTGTCGATGTCGCCGGTGCAGACCTACCGGACCGGCGACGGCTGGATGTACATCATGTGCATGACCGAGCGCGCCTGGCACATCCTGGCCGACCGCATCGGCCATCCGGAGCTGAAGGCCGACCCGCGATTCGCCGACCAGGCCGGGCGGCGCGACAACCGCCGCGAGCTGGAAACGGTGCTCGACGGCATCCTCGGCGCGGCGCCGACGGCGCATTGGCTGGAGCGTCTCACCGGCCACGTGCCGGTGGCGCCGGTCTACGACGTGGCGGAAGCCTTCGCCAACCCGTTCGTCGAGCGGATCGGCATGGTCCGCACGGTGCCGCATCCCGCCAAGCCGGACTTCAAGATGCTGGCCAACCCGCTGAAGATCGACGGCGAGCGCCCGGCGCAGGCGGTGTGCTCGCCGCTGGGCGGCGACAACGAAGCGCTGTTGGGGTCCCGCCAATGATCGATCGCCCGTCGCTTCGTGGGTCCCGGAGCCGGCCGCTCTCGCGGCCCCTCCGGGATGACGAAGGTGGGGGACGTTCCCATTTTTTCGTCATTCCGGAGGGCCCCGGACTACGATCCGGGGCGGCTCCGGAACCCACCCGCCGCTCCCAAGCATGAGGCCGCGATGAAACTCGAAGGCGTGACCGTCGTCGACCTGTCGGTGTTCCTGCCGGGGCCGTACCTGACGATGGCGATGGCCGACCACGGGGCCGAGGTGATCAAGGTCGAGCCGCCCGGCGAGGGCGATCCCGGCCGCCATATCGGCCTCGCCGACGGCCCCACCTCGGTGTTCTTCAAGAACGCCAACCGCGGCAAGAAGAGCGTGGTGCTCGACCTGAAGTCCGAATCCGGGCGGGCGGCCCTGTACCGGCTGTGCGACACCGCCGACGTGTTCGTGGAAAGCTACCGGCCCGGCGTGATGCAGCGGCTCGGCTTCGACTGGGAGACGCTGTCGGCGCGCAACCCGCGGCTGGTGTACTGTTCGGTCAGCGCCTTCGGCCAGGACGGCCCGTACCGCGACGTGCCGGCACACGACATCGCCACCATGGCGCTGGCCGGGGCCCTCAGCCTCACCCATGGCCGCGACGGCATCCCCGCCATGCCCGGCCTCGCCACCGCCGACCTGATCAGCTCGCTGCACGCGCTGTCGGGCGTGGTCATGGCGCTGTACCGGCGCCAGGCGACCGGCCGCGGCGACCGCATCGACGTGTCGATGCAGCACGCCGCCCTCGCCGGCCTGCCGAACGTCATGGGCCCGGCGATGGCCGGCCGGCCGCAGCCGGACCCCAAGCACGAGCGCACGACCGGCGGCAGCGCCTTCTACCAGATCTACGACACTGCCGACGGCCGCCACCTGGTGCTCGGCGGCCAGGAGCTGAAATTCGTGCGCAACCTGCTCGGGCGGCTGGAGCGCCTCGACCTGGTGCCGCTGTGCGAGCGTGGGCCAGGTGCGCACCAGGCGCCGGTGATCGAGTTCCTGGCCGGCGTGTTCCGCCAGCACAGCCTTGAACACTGGATGCGCTGGTTCCAGGGCATGGACGTCAGCGCCGCCCCGGTGAACACCCTGCGCGAGGCGCTCGACGACCCCAACATCCGCGCGCAGGGGCTGATCCTCACCGACGAGGCCGGGCGCGAGCACATCGCCCCGGTGGTGCGGTTCACGCTGGAGCCCGCCCGCCCGAGCTTGCGCGAGCCGGCGCTGGACGAGCACCACGCCATCGTCGACCAATCCTAGGGGACCGCCCATGTACGGCATGAAAGAGATCGCCCCCGGCCGTTACCGCGAGGACATCGGCCGGACCTATGACGGCTTCACGGTCGGCGACGTCTACGAGCACCGGCCCGGCCGCACCATCACCGAGGCCGACAATGTCTGGTTCACGCTGCTGACCATGAATACGCATCCGCTGCACTTCGACAACGAATACGCGTCGAAGTCGGAGTTCGGCAGGCCGCTGGTGAACTCCTGCCTGACCCTGGCGATCGTCACCGGCATGAGCGTCAGCGACGTCAGCCAGAAGGCGATCGCCAACCTCGGCTGGTCGGACATCAAGCTGCTGGCGCCGGTGTTCGTCGGCGACACCATCTACGCCGAGAGCGAGGTGACCTCGAAGCGGGCGTCCAAGAGCCGCCCGGAGCAAGGCATCGTCGGGGTGCGCACCCGCGGCCTGAAGGCCGACGGCACGCTGTTCATGCAGTTCGACCGCAATATCCTGGTGCCGCGCGCCGACGCGCCGTGACAACCGGGCGGCAGAGCGGCGCATAACCGCAAGAATCGCCTCGCCGATATAGATGACGCTTCTCTTATCGATCCGGCCGCTCGACCATTGGGTGTTCTTGAACATCCAACTGGGAGACGTGCCATGCATATCGATACCCGCACCCTGCTGGCCGCGGTCGGTCCGATCGCTCTCGACGGCGCCGACCGGCGCACCGCCACGCAGGCCCTGATCGCGCTCGACCGCGAGTTCCACGCCCTCGGCCTGAAGCTGCTGGTCGCCGAGGACCTTTCCGAGTTCGGCCGGTTCCTCGGCAGCGTCGGCAAGTTCCTGCCGAACGCCTTCCACCCGCATCTGAAGCCGTGCCGCCCGGGCGACGGCCTCGCCTTCTTCGCGGTCGACGAGTCCGGGCCGGTCGCCACCACGGGCATCCGGCTGTACCGCTTCGCCACCACCACGCTGGCGGACCACCTCGCCACGCTCAGCCTGTTCTATGCCAACCCGGCCGAGCAGATGGAGCGCGGCGAGCGGCTGTTCATCGACGGCGAGGCCGAGGAGGTCGCGTCGCGCATCGACGACACCGCGTTCTGGGAGGGCGGCATGTGGGTGCGTCCCGGCTGGCGCCGGCACGGCTCCAACCTGCCGCTGCTGATGGGCTACGTCGCCAACACCGTGGCCCTGGCCCGCTGGGGCCGGCAGACGGCGTTCTCGATCATCGAGGTGCGCCAGGATCAGCAGAAGTCGATCCAGGCGGCGCGCCGGCTTTACGACGTCGAGGTGGCCGCCCCGACCATCCGCTGGCGGCGGCCGCGCAAGCCGCTGCGCCAGGACATGCTGCTGGTCGCATCCGGTCCCGACCACATCATTGGGCAGATGGCACGCGTGATCTCGAACGAGAGCGTCGGGCAGCCTGCGGCGATTCCCGCCGCCGCGGTGGCCGCCGCGGCACTCTGACGCCGCCGGTCAGCTCCAGACCGCCATCAGCACCTCCGGCGAACCGCCACGGCGGTTCGCCGGCTCGATGGGCAGGGTGAGCCGGAACCAGTCATACACCCCGATCTGGCGCTGGGCCGAGCGGATCGGCCCGGCGCAGTGCTCCAGGCTGGGGCCGCCGGCCGCCAGCGCCGCGTCGGCGGCCAGCACCACATTGCGGGCCAGGCCGCGATCGGGGACGGCATCGTCGACCCGCCGGCGCCAGAACCGCTCGCGCGTGCTCGGGTCCCAGGGTGCGCGGGGATCCATGCTGTAGCGGTCGAACACATAGGACGGCCCATCGCGCACCAGCACCTTGATGCTGCGGCCGGACAGCCGGCTCGACACGAACGGCTCCAGCTCGCTGCGCGAGCGGCCGCCGGAACGCCACAGCGCCAGCAGCTCCCGCACCGCCCGGTCGCCGACCTGGTCGAGCCGCTCCAGCCGGAGGCTGTCGGTGCGGATCGCCGCCGGGGTCGACGGCACGGCGCCGAACTCGGTGATCTGCAGCAGCGTGTCGAGGAACTGGACGAGGTCGGTCGCGGTCTGCCGGTACCAGGACCGGCCGGTATAGGCGCTGAAGCGGTACAGGCTTGTCCGGGCCTCGTCGCGCCCGGCGATCAGGTAGTCCGCGAGGTTCTTGAGCGTGGCGTCCTGGACGCTGCGGGCGTCGAAGGTGACGCTGATCACCCCGGAGAGGCTCTCCACCTGGATCCAGCCCATCGAGTGCAGGGCGAACACCGTCATCTCGTCGCGCACGAGGCCGTCGAGCGGGCGGAACACCGCCATGAAGTCCTCGCCGATCGCGGACTCGCTGATCCAGATCGTTTCGATCACGGTGAGCGTATGCAGCACTGATCGTCCCCTCTTGAAGACGATAGTATTCTGATCCGGCGGCTGCGTCACTTCAATCCGCGCAGGCCGGCCGCGCGGGCCGGGGTGTCCGGGATGGGGGCGTCGCCGGCGGGGGCGTCGAGGAACGCCGAGATCTCGGCCGCCACCGTGGCGCGCGCGTCCTGCAGCCGCTCCTGGTCGACCCGCAGATAGCCGGCGGCATTGCGGAACCGCTCGGGTCCGCGCAAGCGGCCGAGCGACGCGCGGATCGCGTTGCGCGCCTCGCTGTCGCCGGGCACCCGCTCGCGCACCAGCTCGATGACCTTGATGCCGGCCACGTCGGCCAGCGGAAACGCCAGGGCCCGGGCGTCGTGGAGAACCACGTGCCGGCAGCGGGCGCGGCTGCGCGCCTCCTGCAGGATGGCGTCGAGCATCTCGCGCCCGGCGCTGAGGCCGGCCCAGACCTCGTCGGCCGGCCGCCCGGACCGCGAGCCGCCCACCGCAACCGCGCGCCGGTATTCCCGGACCCTGCCACGCGCGCATTCGAACAGGATGCTGGACAGCGGCAGCCCGGCGACCGCGACCACGCCCGGAAGCTCCCGGAGCACCCCCAGCAGCTCGTCGGCGCAACAGTCGGCGTTGGCCATCAGCACACAGTCAGCCACGGAGCACTCCCGGACGATTCGCGAGATGGTAGTATCGAGGTCGCCGCGACCGGACGCAACCGCCGCGCTGCAATGCACGATCTCAGGTTACCGGTGCGGGGTTGAACAGCGCCAGCGCGTTGTGCAGCCTCCAGCGCTCGGCCCAGGTCCGCCGGCGGCCGCTGGCGACGTCGAGCAGCATCTGGAACAGCTCCGCCCCCACCTCCTCGATCGTCGCCTCGCCGGTGGCGATGCGCCCGGCGTCGAGGTCCATCAGGTCGTGCCAGCGCCGCGCCAGGTCGCTGCGGGTCGCCACCTTGATCACCGGCACTTCGGCGAGACCGTAGGGCGTGCCGCGGCCGGTGGTGAAGACGTGCAGGTTCATGCCGGCGGCCAATTGCAGGGTGCCGCAGATGAAGTCGCTGGCCGGGGTGGCGGCGTACAGCAGCCCCCTGCCCGCCGCCCGCTCGCCGGGCGCCACCACGCCGGAGATCGGCGCACTCCCGGACTTCACGATCGACCCCATGGCCTTCTCGACGATGTTCGACAGCCCGCCCTGCTTGTTGCCGGGGGTGGTGTTGGCGCTGCGGTCGACGTCGCCGCGCGCCAGGTACTCGTCGTACCAGCGCATCTCGCGGATCATCGCCGCGGCGACCTCCGGCGTGGCGGCGCGGGATGTGAGCTGGTCGATACCGTCGCGCACCTCGGTCACCTCGGAGAACATCACCGTGCCGCCGGCCCGCACCACCAGGTCGGTCGCCACCCCGACCGCCGGGTTGGCGGTGACGCCGGAGAACGCGTCGCTGCCGCCGCACTGCACGCCGACCACGAGGTCCGATGCCGGGCACGGCTCGCGGCGGCGGCGGTCGAGCTTCTCCAGGTGGCCCTCGGCCATGTCCATGATCGAGCGGACCATCGACTCGAAGCCGACATGCCGGTCGTCCTGCAAGGTGACCAGGCCGAATTCGGTCTCCTTGCCGGGAAACAGCCGCTCCGGCTGCAGCTTCTCGCAGCCGAGGCTGACCACCATGGCGGTGCCGCCGAAGTTGGGGTTGCGGCTGATGTTGCGCAGCGTGCGGATCGGGATGGCGGCGTCGCGGGCGTCGATCGCGACACCGCAGCCATAGGTGTGCTCCAGCCCGACCACGCCGTCGACGTTGGGGAAGCGCGGCAGCAGCTCGCGGCGGATGCGCTCGACCGCGTGCTCGACCACGCCCGAGACGCATTGCACGGTGGTGGTGATGGCCAGCAGGTTGCGGCTGCCGACCGAGCCGTCGGCGTTGCGGTAGCCTTCGAAGCCGTGGCCATCGAGCGGCGGCAGCGGCGCATTGCGGGTGGCGACCGGCAGGTTCGACAGCTCCGGGGCGGCCGGCATCGCCAGTCGCCGCTCGTTCACCCAGGATCCCGCCGGCAGCGGCTCCAGGGCGGTGCCGATGGTCACGTCGTAGCGCCGCACCGCATCGCCGGCCGCCAGGTCGGCCAGCGCCACCTTGTGGCCCTGCGGCACGGCCTCGCGCAGCACCGGGCCGTCGGGGATGGCGGTGCCGGCCGGCAGGCCGCCGTCATTGGCGACGATCGCGACGTTGTCGCGATCGTGCATGCGGATGACCAGCGGCCGGGTGGGTGAAGCGGGAGATGGCGTCATGGACGACCCTCGGTCTGCGAACGGCCGCGCCAGACTATCGGCGTCCGGCCGCCGCCCCAAGTGGGTCAGTTCCGGGGGTTCAGGCCGCCCTTGGATGAATCTTGGCCTCGATCTCGGCGCCGACCTTGTCGCGCACCATCTCCAGGTCGTACGTCGCCTGCATGCCGATCCAGAACTCCGGACTGGTGTCGAAGTAGCGGGCCAGCTGGAGTGCTGTGTCGGGTGTGATCGCGCGCTTGCTGTTGACGATCGCGCTGATCCGGATCTGCGGCACGTCGATCGCCTTGGCGAGGGCGTATTGGCTCATCCCGAGCGGTCTCAGGAAATCCTCGCGCAGCACCTCGCCGGGATGGGTCGGGGCAAAATCAGCCATCGGATCGCTCCTCGGTGATAGCCGACGATCTCGACCTCATGGGCGTCGGCGTCCCGCCAGCGGAAGCTGAAGGGTGCGCCGACGAGCGCGACACGGCCTCCCCGTCTCGCCGCGCTTGCTGTTCGTCGGTCATTCTACCGTCTCCAGCGGAATTTCCGTAGCGCCCGATAATGCCGGGTTATCGTGCATTACCCCTGCGGGAGCCTAAGGGAAGCAGGTCAGTTCGCCTCATGAAGCTTGGTTCTGGCCACCGTATCGACTGGCAGCCTTTCAGTGGATTCATCAGCCGCCCGAGGTATCCGGTGGTTCTTCCGGTTTGGCAAACTCCCACCGCAGGCCATGGCTGGCGTCGGCAAGACTCTGTGCGAATCGGTCTTGTGGCATGGTCAGATCACACCGGTTCAGCACGTGCCAGAAGACCGTCTCTACGTAGGTCTGCAGGATGTTCACATCCTGCCACAGCACTTCGCGACGACCTGCATGCACGACAGCCGAGCGGAGGGCGTAGAGAGCTTTGATCCGGTCATAGGCTGTGATGCGACCCTTTATATCTTGAGTACAGATCACGGACACGTGACGGCTGATAGTCTGCGTAACGGGATCGCTCTTGTCATTGGACGTGAGGAGCGCCTCAAGGGCGGTAAAGAAAGAGAGCAGCCGCTCGGCGCGGTCTGAGACTTGCCGCCCTCGAGTCAGCCAGCCAAGGCCCTGCGCGACACGCTGCGCGAGTGACTTGTCGCTCGGGTCGAACAGGACCGCTGCTCTCGACTGTACCTCCGGAGCACTGAGCGCGGTCACAATTTCGGCGTCGATCTCATAATAACCAGGGAGCTTCACTCCCCCCGTATTAGCCTTATCGCCTTCCATGGTGACATGCGGCTGAGCCGTGATTGTCGGGTACGTGGGATGGGCCTCAAGCTCGCCGGTGCTTGGAAAGAGACCCCGCCATTCCTGCGAGCTCAGCCGCATCAGGCTGATCGCAACGTCGATCAGCCATTTCGCCTCCTCAGCTACATTTTCCATGGTAGCCGGGACGTCCACGACCCAGATACTGCCAGGCATGAAGAGAGTAGAGCCGTTAGGATGAAAAGTCTGGTCCGGATAGTTGCCGACCGCGAGGGTGATTCCTGGATTCTTTGACAATATAGTGTTCGCGGCTGCGAGTTCTGTGCGCATCGACCGAACGCGACCGAGCGTCACAATGTCCATCGCAGCGTGCCTGACGAGGAAGTTCGGTTGGATGTGGACGTACGCCCTTCCAGCCTCGGCCAACACCGTTTCAACCAATCCTTTCGCCGCGGCGTCGAGCGGACTCGGAACATCAATCGTGGTGCCCGCCGCTGTCAGTTTCACGTACTCCTGGGCCGCTTTCTGGCAAAGCGTACGGATCGTCTGCTCGTGCGCACTCCTGGCTTTCAGCATTTTTGCTGCAAGTCTGGTGAACTCCCGCTGCGCTTTGAGATATTCATCCGTATGTCGAACGGCATACCCGTCGAAAAGGGTCCACCCATTCTCGCCCCAAGCATGCGGATTGGGGTCGTCCTCATGTATCGCACCTAGCGCGAAACCTGTGATCACATCACGTGCATGTCCGAGGAGTACCTTCCTCTGCGTCTGGTCGAATTGCTTGCCGCTCGTTGTCATGCTCCCCGCCTTTTGATTGTTAATTACTAGTGTTCGTCGACCGTCTTCTGCACCGAGGCTGGATGAGTATCTGTGGGCAATCGAGCTTTCGCTCTGGGTTTCTTTGATGGCGGCTTGCGGCCCTTGCCCGGGCTCAATGGTGTTGTTGGGACAGGAACCTCAGCTGTTGCCTCAGGGGCACTCGGTCGCAGCTGAAATATCGGATCGTCGGACCACTCCAGCTCGATGCAGCAATCGAATGTGGCACCCATGGCTGGCGGCAGAGCGGCCTCGATGTCGCCGGCCTCGGGCCGCAACGGTCGAAAGGCGACGCCGACGAAGCCGCCGGGCGTGTCGCCCGACAGGAACCGGAGCGTCCGGATCCTGTGCTTCGAGAGGAGGATGAGCGGTCCTTCCCACCGGATCACGGTCACCGCACCGCAGCGGAACATGGCCTCACCACCGAGCTCGCCTCGGCTTCCCGAGAACTCGAAGCTACGCCTGCCGTCGTCGTCCATGCCATAGACCCAACTCGCAAGGGCGGTCGCCTGCCCCCACGGGACGAGAAGGATCGGATCGTGGCCGACGGACGCAGCGAGCGCCGCGACCGTGTTCCAGAACGCCGGCGACCGGTCGTCCCCTTCGATCGTTCGGACATCACGACGCTCTCCACGCAGCGCCTGCCGGATCGACCCGCCGACGGCGTGCCCCATCGTCCTCGACAGATCGCGATCGTCCGGCGGTTCGTCGAGGGCTGGAGCGGTCAGGAATTCCCGGCCGTAGAGGGCCGGAGCCTCGACGGGGACCTGCACAGTCACGCCACCGGTTTCAGCCCCACCAAAGGCAATCGACCGCGGCTCAAGCGGATAGACCCAGCTTCCGACGCTCTGCCGGACCAGGGCCTCAAGACGGCGTCCGAATGCCGCAACCGCCAGCGGGTCGATCGGAAGGCCATCGACGAAGCGCCTGCGCTCCTCGGTAAGGCATCGCCGGACGGCCTGCAGGTCCGCAGCCAGATCCGACAGGACCTGCCGCTCGGCTTCGCTACCGAGCGACGGCGCCGCGTCCGACAACAGGACCAGCATCATCCGGAAGAACCACTCGACCGGACGTTCTCCAGCGGCCGCTGTCGTGACCAACGCCTCCAATTGCGCGACATCGTCGGCGATCGCCGTGCGGATGGCGGCCACGGCGAGGAAGTGATCGTGCGACTGCGCGAACAGGCGCCGCATGAAGATGCGCAGCCACTCGAGGTCGCCGCCGAATGACTGGCCGGTCGAGAACCGATCGGCCACCAGCATCGCCAGGAAGGATCTATCGAGATCCCGGACATCACTGATCGTGGTCGGCTGATACACCTCGTTCGGAATGGTCGCTGCCTCCGTCATGCCATCGATCCGCGCGAACCGGTCGAGCCAACGTTCCCACCGAGCGTTGCGTCGCCAGACGGCGAGCCAAAGACGCATGCGGGCCTCAAAAAAGCGCCGGCCCCGAAGCGACGTCGCGTGCTCACCGTCGTGGCCATAGCGTGGATCGTGGAGGCGCCGGTGCCACAGCGCGTTCGCAGTGCGAGCGGAGAGGGCGTCGTTGATCTGCGGCGGCCGGACGCTCCAGATCAGGAGCACGGCCGTCAGGACCATCAGGGCGTCCTGCCAGGCCAGTTCCAGCGACCGGCGGAACACCGAGCCGCCGCTGATTCGGCGAATGTCGAACGACCGCGCGAGCCGCCGCTGTGCTTCGATCCAATCGCAGTCCACAAGGGTGAGGTCGAGCGCCTGCTCCAACGTCATCGACCAGGCTTCACCCCTGATCCGGATGTCCCACCGCCTTGGCCATTTCAGGAGCATGTCCGTCAGCATCGGGCTGCTGACGCTGTCGCGCTCGTTTATCGCACTGCCCAGCAGCACCAACTCTCCCGACAGTTCGTCGATCAGCACGTCCCACGATGCCCGGTAGCCTGCCCATTCCTTCGCCGAGCGATAGTGCGCGAGAAGCGTCCGGCCTCGGTGCGCCGCTCCATTCGCCTCCGGTCCGAATGCCGTCGGGCCGCCACCTTCCGTGGCCGCCTCCTTCTCGAGCTCAAGGGCCTGGCGCAACCACTCCCGCTCGAGCCCGGCCTGCTTCAGATCCCTATCGAACGCCCGCAACAGACGACCTGTCCGGCCGCCAAACGCCGCCAGGCGATCGACAAGGTCCGGAAGTTGCCCTGCCGCTTCTTCGCGCGGCATTGGCCGGTCGCCCGGCCACTGGTGGCGAGCGGGTATCAGGTCGAGGAATTGGCCGCGATCCATGATGATCGCGCCGACCGTCCGCTCGTAGGCGCTGCGGTCCCGCGGAAGCAAGTCGATACCATCGCGCCCGGGGTGGGCCGTCCTGCTGCGCAGCCAGCCGGCGAGGAGGAAGAGCTGCATCTGGTGCAGTTGCAGAAGGTAGCTGAGCGCCTCGTCGGGTATCGGGCTGGCGGACGCGGCGCCGATGACGTCGGTCGGCACCTCCGCCATCGCCCGGGCGAAGTCGAACGTCAGGGCAAGCTGGTTTGTCGATACTTCATAGGCCGGGCGGTACCCCCGGAGCCAGTTCTGGTGAAGCGGTCCCCAGAACCCCTTCAGCAGCGGGCTTTCCGCCGGGTTGCCACGATCCGTGAACGACAGCAGCAGAAAGCGGTGGAAGTCGGTCGCGGTCGCCAGCCTCTCCCTGAATCCGGCAACGTCCTGCCGCGCGGCATGGTTCACGGCGTCGGCGATCAAGGCATTCAGAACGGCTTCCGGCGTCCGGGACCGAGCCGCATCGAGCGGCACGAGTTCGTCCT
>Ga0209024_1001342_pt1 | contig 21959 bp, 16 predicted proteins | sample AutmiccommunBRH5_FD_187380 | JGI IMG/M metagenome (GOLD analysis project Ga0209024, IMG submission 187380) | Deep subsurface microbial communities from Mt. Terri, Switzerland - Autotrophic microbial communities BRH/5 (SPAdes) (version 2) | ecosystem: Environmental > Aquatic > Deep subsurface >...
GGCGAGGCACTGCCTCGCCCCCGCCCGCTGCGGGACATGTCGCCCGGAACCATCGGCCACGAGAAACCGGGGGAGGACAGCGCCCGACCTGGCGGGCGAGAAGCGCCCGCCAGGGGCGGGGCGGGCGCTGGCCGGGCCCTTTGGGGGCCCGTCCGGTGCTGGTGGACAGGGAGCGGAGTGGCGAAGGCGATGGCCTTCGCCAAGGCCGAGGATCAGGGACGTGGTGCCGGTCACTTGGGCGGGAACAGGCGAGGCACTGCCTCGCCCCCGCCCGCTGCGGGACATGTCGCCCGGAACCATCGGCCGCGAGAAACCGGGCGAGGACAGCGCCCGACCTGGCGGGCGAGAAGCGCCCGCCGAGGGCGGGGCGGGCGCTGGCCGGGCCCTTTGGGGGCCCGTCCGGCTGGGGTGCGATGGCGGTGCGTGGCGAAGGCGATGGCCTTCGCCAAGGAAGGCGTGGGGCCTGCCACGCAAAACCCCCTTTTCCTTTCCCCGAATCCCCCTATAGTCCCCCGCATGGCACGGGACATGCACATACCCTCGACCCCCAGCGCGATCCGCGGCTTGCTCCCCCGTGCCCTGCTTCTTCTTAGCCGCCTCTGAGCGTGCCTTTCGGCGCGACCGCTCGGAGGTGACAAGCGCCGGACCCCACAGACAGAAGCAGACCGAATCCGAGAGAGATTTCCCATGACCGACACCACCAATCCCCCCGCGCCGGGCGCTGCAAAAGCCGCTGACCGCGTCCTGATCTTCGACACCACCCTGCGCGATGGCGAGCAATCCCCCGGCGCCACCATGAGCCATGCCGAGAAGCTGGAGATCGCGGCGCTGCTGGACGAGATGGGCGTCGATATCATCGAGGCCGGCTTCCCCATCGCCTCGGAGGGTGACTTCGCCGCCGTATCCGAGATTGCCAAGGCCGCCAAGAACTCCGTCATCTGCGGTCTGGCCCGCGCCAATGACAAGGATATCGACCGCTGCTGGGAGGCGATCCGCCATGCCCGCCAGCCGCGCATCCATACCTTCATCGGCACCTCGCCGCTGCACCGCGACATCACCAAGCTGAGCCAGGATGACATGGTGACGCGCATCCATGACACCGTGACCCGCGCCCGCAACCTGTGTGACAACGTGCAATGGTCGCCGATGGATGCGACGCGGACCGAGCATGACTATCTGTGCCGCGTGGTCGAAGCCGCGATCAAGGCCGGGGCCAGCACCATCAACATCCCCGACACGGTGGGCTATACCGCCCCGCGCGAAAGCGCCGCGCTGATCCGCATGTTGCTGGAGCGGGTGCCGGGCGCCGAGAGCGTGATCTTTGCCACCCATTGCCATAACGATCTGGGCATGGCGACGGCCAACAGCCTGGCGGCGGTGGAAGCGGGCGCGCGGCAGATCGAATGCACGATCAATGGCCTCGGCGAGCGCGCCGGCAATACCGCGCTGGAAGAGGTGGTGATGGCGCTGAAGGTGCGGCAGGACATCATGCCCTACAGCACCGGCATCGACACCACCAAGATCATGAACCTGTCGCGGCGCGTCAGCCAGGTCTCGGGCTTTGCGGTGCAGTTCAACAAGGCCATCGTCGGCAAGAACGCCTTCCTGCATGAAAGCGGCATCCACCAGGACGGGGTACTGAAGAATGTCGAGACCTTCGAGATCATGCGCCCGGCCGATATCGGCATCACCGAGACCAATATCGCCATGGGCAAGCATTCGGGGCGGGCGGCGCTGCGGGCCAAGCTGTCGGATCTGGGGCATGAGCTGGCCGACAACCAGCTGAACGACGTGTTCGTGCGGTTCAAGGCTTTGGCCGACCGCAAGAAGGAGATCTACGACGAGGATCTGATCGCGCTGATGGCCGATTCTGCGGCGAACACCGACAGCGACTACCTGCAGGTGAAGTTCCTGCGCGTGGTCTGCGGCACCGAAGGCCCGCAGACGGCAGAGCTGCGGATGCTGGTCGGGGAGGAGGAGCTGTCCGCCTCGACCACCGGCGACGGGCCGGTCGATGCGGCGTTCAAGGCGGTGCGGACCCTGTTCCCGCATGAGGCGCGGTTGCAGCTCTATCAGGTCCATGCCGTGACCGAGGGCACCGATGCGCAGGCCACCGTCAGCGTGCGGATGGAGGAGAACGGCCGCATCGTCACCGGCTCGGCCGCCGATACCGATACGATCCTGGCGAGCGTGAAGGCCTATGTCGGCGCGCTGAACCGGTTGCGGGTCCGGCGCGAGAAGTCGGCGCCGGATGCCGATGTGAAGGCGGTCAGCTACCGTTCGGCCGGCTGAAGCCTCATCACAAGCGCGAATTGCCGCCGATGGGCGCGGCGGGGGGCCTTTCGCCCTGCGCCGCGCCTGCCTATAAGGGGCCTTGGTCCGCGCGCGGAACGCGAGTCGCGGGCCGGCGGGGCTGGCAGCAGGAAATAAATATGGGATGGTTTGGGGGCTTGTTCTCGTCGGACATGGCAATTGACCTTGGGACCGCGAATACGCTGGTCTATGTCAAGGGGCGGGGGATCATCCTCAATGAGCCCTCTGTGGTCGCCTACCACGTAAAGGACGGCAAGAAGCAGGTGCTCGCCGTCGGCGAAGACGCCAAGCTGATGCTGGGCCGCACGCCGGGCAGCATCGAGGCGATCCGCCCGATGCGCGACGGGGTCATCGCAGACTTCGACGTGGCCGAGGAGATGATCAAGCATTTCATCCGCAAGGTCCACAAACGCACCACCTTTACCAAGCCCAAGGTCATCGTCTGCGTGCCGCATGGCGCGACGCCGGTGGAGAAACGGGCGATCCGCCAGTCGGTGCTGTCGGCAGGCGCCCGCCGCGCCGGGCTGATTGCCGAACCGATTGCGGCCGCCATCGGCGCCGGGATGCCGATCACCGACCCCACCGGCAGCATGGTCGTGGATATCGGCGGCGGCACCACCGAAGTCGCAGTGCTCTCGCTGGGCGACATCGTCTATGCCCGGTCGGTCCGCGTTGGCGGCGACCGCATGGATGAGGCGATCATCAGCTATCTGCGCCGCAACCAGAACCTTCTGGTCGGCGAGGCCACGGCCGAGCGGATCAAGACCTCCATCGGCACGGCGCGGATGCCCGATGACGGGCGCGGCGCCAGCATGTTGATCCGCGGGCGCGACCTGCTGAACGGTGTGCCGAAGGAGATCGAGATCAACCAGGCGCAGATCGCCGAGGCGCTGGCCGAACCCGTGCAGCAGATCTGCGAAGCGGTGATGATCGCGCTGGAGGCGACCCCGCCCGACCTCGCCGCCGATATCGTCGACCGCGGCGTGATGCTGACGGGCGGCGGTGCGCTGCTGGGGGATCTCGACCTTGCGCTGCGCGAGCAGACGGGGCTGTCGATCTCCATCGCCGAACAGTCACTCAATTGTGTGGCACTCGGCACCGGCAAGGCGCTGGAATACGAGAAGCAGCTTCGGCATGTGATAGATTACGACAGCTGAGGCAGGCCCCCGCACAGGGCCACGCCGGCACCTGACAAGACCGATCTGGGGACCTTTCCGTGGCACGAGACCGCAATGCCGATATCGACTTTGCCGGGCCGGTGCGCCGCATCCTGATCGTGGTGCTGGCACTGGCCCTGTCGGCGACCTTCCTTTTGTGGCGGATCGACAGCCCGCGGGTGGAGCGGTTCCGCGCCGCGCTGGTCGACAAGGTGGTGCCCAACATGGATTGGGCGCTGCTGCCCGTCACCAAGGCGGTGGGCATGGTCGAAGGCTTCCGCTCTTACGCCCGCATCTATGAGCAGAACACCGAGCTGAAGCGCGAGCTGCAGCAGATGAAGGCTTGGAAAGAGGCCGCGGTGCAGCTGGAACAGCAAAATGCGAAACTTCTGGCGCAGAATCAGGTGCGGCTCGATCCGCAGTTGACCTCTGTCTCGGGCGTGGTGCTGGCGGATTCGGGATCGCCCTTCCGCCAGTCGGTGCTGCTGAACGTCGGCAGCCGCGATGGCATCGTTGATGGCTGGGCCACGATGGACGGGCTGGGGCTGGTCGGGCGGATTTCCGGTGTGGGGGCGACCACAAGCCGGGTGATGCTGCTGACCGACAGCACCAGCCGGATTCCGGTGACGGTGCAACCCTCGGGCCAGAAGGCGCTGCTGGCGGGCGACAATTCCGCCGCGCCGCCGCTGGAGTTTCTGGAAAGCCCCGAACAGGTGCGCCCAGGCGACCGCGTCGTCAGTTCCGGCGATGGCGGGGTGTTCCCGGCCGGGCTGCTGGTGGGGCAGGTCGCGCAGGGCGCCGACCGCCGGCTGCGGGTGCGGATGGCGGCGGATTATGAACGGCTCGATTTCCTGCGCGTGCTGCGCAGCCACCCGGCAGAGCGGATCACCGATGCCGGCGTGCTGATCCCGCCCGAGGTGCCCCCTGCCCTGCCGGTGGAGCCCGCTGCCGAAGCGCCTGCAACCGAAACGGAGGTCGGCGGATGATCGACCCGATCACCACCCGCCGCTGGAGCTATCGCGCGCTGTTCGTGGCGCTGGCCGCGCTGCTGCTGTTCGTGCGGCTGCTGCCGCTGTCGACCCTGCCCGCGCATATTCCGGGGCCGGACCTGATGCTGTGCATCACCTGCGCCTGGGTGCTGCGCCGCCCCGATTTCGTGCCCGCCCTCGCCATCGTGGCAGTGTTCCTGATCGAGGACATGCTGGCGATGCGGCCCCCCGGCCTCTGGGCGATGATCGTGCTGCTGGGGTCCGAGTTCCTGCGCGACAGGGCCAGCGCGATGCGTGGGCTGCCCTTCCTGGCGGAATGGGCGACGGTCAGCGCGGTGATGGTGATCATGCTGCTGGCCAACCGGCTGGTTCTGGCGCTGGTGGTGGTGCCGCAGACCGGGCTTGGCCTGACGCTGCTGCAGTTTGTCACCTCGGTGCTGGCCTATCCGCTGGTCGTCGCCGCCTCGCATCTGGCGCTGGGGCTGCGCGCGCCCAGCGAGATTGACGGAATGGGGAGCCGGGCATGAGACGCTCACCGAAGGACACGGCGGAAAGCGCCCGCAAGATCACCCGGCGGGCGCTGTTCCTTGGCGCCTCGCAGACGGCGCTGGTGGCGGTTCTGGGCCTTCGCATGCATGAGATGCAGGTCGATCAGGCCGACAACTTCCGCCTGCTGGCCGAGGAGAACCGCATCAACATCCGCCTGATCCCGCCGGCGCGCGGGCTGATCCATGACCGCAATGGCGCGCTGATCGCCGGGAACGAGCAGAACTACCGCGTGGTCATCACCCGCGAGGATGCAGGCGATGTGGAAGAGGTGCTGCACCGGCTGGCGCGGCTGATCCCGCTGACGCCCGAGGATATCGCCCGCACGCTGGCCGAGGCGAAGAAGCATTCGGCCTTCGTGCCGATCACCGTGGCCGACCGGCTCGACTGGGAAGACTTCAGCCGCGTCGCCGTCAATGCCCCCGCCCTGCCCGGCGTGACGCCGGAGGTGGGGCTGTCGCGCTTCTACCCGCGGCAGGGCGATTTCACCCATGTCGTCGGCTATGTCGGCCCGGCCAGCGACTATGACCTGTCGCGCATGGAGAACCCCGATCCGCTGCTGCTGATCCCGCGGTTCCAGATCGGCAAGCTGGGGCTGGAAGCCAAGATGGAAGATCAGCTGCGCGGCAGCGCCGGGACCAAGCGCATCGAGGTGAACGCGGTGGGCCGGGTGATGCGAGAGCTGGACCGGCAAGAGGGCCAGCAGGGCGCCCGCGTGCAGCTGACCTGCGACATGGGCCTGCAGAACTACATGCAGGCGCGTCTGGGAGAGGAAAGCGCGGCGGCGGTGGCCATTGATGTGGAGACGGGCGATATCCTCGGCATCGTCTCCTCGCCGAGCTACGACCCCAACATGTTCGTGCGCGGGATCAGCGGGCCGGAGTACCGCGCGCTGATGGAGCATGACCACCGGCCGATGGCGAACAAGGCGGTGCAGGGCACCTATCCGCCGGGATCGACCTTCAAGATGGTGGTGGCGCTGGCGGCGCTCGAGGCAGGGGTGATCGGCCCCGAGGAGACCGTCTATTGCCGCGGCTTCACCGAGCTTGGCAACCGCCGCTTCCACTGCTGGAAGCGCGGCGGGCATGGCAGCGTGGGCCTGGTCGAAAGCCTGCAGCATTCCTGCGACATCTACTATTACGAGATCGCGCAGCGGGTCGGCATCGAGAAGATCAGCGAAATGGGCCGCCGGCTGGGGATGGGCATCGCCCATGACCTGCCGATGTCCGCGGTGGCGGAAGGCCTGATGCCGACCAAGGAGTGGAAGGCGGCGAACCGCGGCGCGGGCTGGCAGGTCGGCGACACCTTCAACTCTGGCATCGGGCAGGGCTTCGTGCTGGCCTCGCCGCTGCAACTGGCGGTGATGACGGCGCGGGTGGCGACCGGGCGGGCGGTGACGCCGAGGCTGGTGCGGTCCATCGACGGGGTCGAGCAGCCGATCCTGGGCGGCGAGCCGCTGGGGCTCGACGAAAACCAGCTGCGGCTGGTGCGGCGCGGGATGCATGCGGTGGTGAATGCCCGTGGCGGCACGGCTTACGGCGTGCGGGTGGTGGATGACGCGATGGTCATGGCCGGCAAATCGGGCACCAGCCAGGTGCGCAACATCACCGCCGCCGAGCGTGCGGCGGGGGTGGTGTCGAACGACCAGCTGCCCTGGAACCGCCGCGACCATGCGCTGTTCGTCAGCTTCGGCCCCTATGAATCCCCGCGCGTCGCGGTTTCCGTGGTGGTGGAGCATGGCTCTGGCGGCTCCGGCGTCGCCGGGCCGATTGCGCGCGACATGCTGCTGCAGGCGCTGGCGGGCGGGCTGCCGCCGCTGACCGCCTATCCCGAGAGCCAGCGCAAGAAGATCGAGGAGCAGCGCAGCACCCTGCCGCTGATCGCGCCGGAGACCGGCCCCGTCACCCAGACGCGGGCGTAACGGCGATGAGCTACCTTGAATATAACGTCAAGACCGTGCCCACCGGCATCCGCAAGGTGCTGTATGTGAACTGGCCGCTGGTGCTGCTGCTGACCGCCGTCGCCTCGGCCGGGTTCCTGATGCTGTATTCGGTCGCGGGCGGCGACCTCGACCGTTGGGCCGAGCCGCAGATGAAGCGCTTCGGCGTCGGTCTGACGCTGATGTTCATCGTCGGCTTCGTGCCGATCTGGTTCTGGCGCAACATGGCGGCGCTGGCCTATCTGATCTCGCTGACCCTGCTGCTGGTGGTGGAGTTCTTCGGCCATGTCGGCATGGGCGCGCAGCGCTGGATCAACCTTGGCTTCATGATGCTGCAACCGTCGGAGCTGATGAAGATCTCGATCGTGATGCTGCTGGCGGCCTATTACGACTGGCTCGACGTCAAGAAGGTCTCGCGTCCCTTGTGGGTGCTGGCGCCGGCGGTGCTGATCTTGCTGCCGGTGGGTCTGGTGCTGACCCAGCCCGACCTTGGCACCGCCATCCAGGTCAGCTTTGGTGGCGCCATCGTGATGTTCGCGGCGGGGGTCAGCTGGATCTACTTTGCCGTAGTGATCGGCGCGGGGATCGGGCTGGTGACGGTGGTGCTGTCCTCGCGCGGGACGGCGTGGCAGTTGCTGCACGACTATCAGTTCCGGCGGATCGACACCTTCCTTGACCCCTCGGCCGATCCGCTGGGGGCGGGCTACCACATCAGCCAGGCCAAGATCGCGCTTGGGTCCGGTGGCTGGGCCGGCAAGGGCTTCATGCAGGGCACCCAGTCGCGGCTGAACTTCCTGCCCGAAAAGCACACCGACTTCATCTTCACCACGCTGGCCGAGGAATTCGGCTTTGTCGGGGCCTTCTCGCTGCTGTTGCTCTACCTGCTGATCATCGGGTTCTGCCTGGTCTCGGCGATCAACAACAAGGACCGCTTCTCGGCGCTGCTGACCATCGGCATTGCCGGCACCTTCTTCCTATTCTTCGCGGTAAACATGTCGATGGTGATGGGGCTGGTGCCGGTGGTGGGGGTGCCGCTGCCGCTTGTCTCTTACGGCGGGTCGGCGATGATGGTGCTGCTGGTGGCCTTCGGGCTGGTGCAGAGCGCCCATATCCACAAACCGAGGTAAGCATGCTCAACGTCTATTTCGCCGCGGGGGCCAGGATGTGGCCCCGCTATCAGGCGCCGCTGGCGCAGGCGCTGGCCGCCGCCGGGGTGGAGGCTGCGGTGAGCGAGGTGGCGCCCGCCGATCCCGCGGCGGTGGATTACCTGATCGTGGCGAATGGCGGCGATGTCCGCGATTTTGCGCCCTTCACGCGCGCGAAGGCGGTGCTGAACCTCTGGGCCGGGGTGGAGAGGCTGGTGGGCAATGACACCCTGACCCAGCCGCTGTGCCGGATGGTGGACCCGGCGATGACCGAGAGCATGGTGGAATATGTGACGGGGCATGTGCTGCGGCACCATCTGGGGATGGACCGGCATATCCTGAACCGGGATGCGGTGTGGATGCCCGAAACCGCCCCCGGCCCGGCGCGCGCGCGGTCGGTGACGGTGCTGGGGCTGGGGGAGCTTGGCAGCGCCTGCGCGGCGATGCTGGCGGCGCTGAACTTCCGGGTGACGGGGTGGAGCCGCACGCCGAAGTCGCTGCCCGGCATCCGCTGCCTGTCGGGCGATGCCGGGCTGGCGCAGGCCTTGGCCGAGGCGCAGATCCTGGTGCTGCTGATGCCCTACACCGCCGAGACGGAGAACCTGCTGAACGCGGAACGGATTGCAGCGATGCCCGCGGGCGCCGTGGTCATCAACCCCGGCCGCGGCCCGCTGATCGACGACGCGGCGCTGCTGGCCGCGCTGGACAGCGGCCACCTGTCCAACGCCACGCTCGATGTGTTCCGGGTGGAGCCATTGCCCGCCGATCACCCGTTCTGGGCGCATCCTGGGGTAACGGTGACGCCCCACATCGCCGCGGAGACTTTTCCCGAGACCGCCGCCGTGGTGGTCGCCGAGAACATCCGCCGCGCCGAGGCGGGGGAGCCGCTGATGTATCTGGTGGATCGCGGGCGCGGGTACTGAGGCAGCTGGCGCCTGACGGGGGCGCCAGCTGTCTGGCGTGAGGAAGCGGGGGGCCTTCTGCCCCCCGCGCCCCCCGAGGATATTTGGAAAAGGCAAAGGGGAAGGCGCGGCGAGGACGGTGGGGGCGCCACCTTGGTCACCGGGAGGTAGACCTTGGAGCGTTCAGCGCAGGATCGGCGGCTTCGCGGGGTCCATCCCCGGGGCGGCCGGGGATACCACCTGCTCCGTCTCCTCTGCCGGCTGCGGCAGGTCGAAGCGCAGCGCCACGGCAGCCATCTGGCGGGCAGCGGGGGCCCGGGGGTCGAGGAAGGTCACGTCGATCTCGCCCGCCTCCACGCCCGAGAAGGTCAGCGCCTCGGCCACGGCATGGGCCAGCGCCGGATGCGCCTCGGGCCGGGCACCGAGGAAGGCCAGCATGTGGCCGCGCCGCCCGCCCGCATAGCTGACGCCCGCCAGCAGCGCCTGCACCGCGAGCCCGGCGGCCAGTGCCAGCTTCATGTCCAGCGCCGTCAGCAGCGCCTGCGGCAGCTGCGCGGGGGGGTGGAAGCGCTCCGGCACCGCCTCCACCGACTGGGGGCCGGCGTCGAGCGTGGCCGCCAGCCAGACCAGCGCCTCGGCCGGCAGCAGCATCTCGGACGGGGCGACGCCGAGGTTCAGGCCAAGGCCGATCCCCTGCCCCGCCAGCATCCGCACCACCACCCGGCCCGGCAGCGCCGCATAGGGGGCGGGCGCCTCGGTGAACGCCGAAAGGCGTTCCTCGAGGTCGAAGGCCAGCACGAACTGCCCGTCTTCCAGCGCGAAGACCTGCGGGCGGATCTGGTCGCCGGCCGGATCCTCCTCCAGCAGCACGAACAGCTCTGCATCCGCAACCCGCTCATAGAAGCGCAGGCGGGCGGCGTCATCCTCGGGCGCGGCGCTCATCGCGGCATGGGCGAGGTCGAGAACGGTGGTGTCGGTCATGCCAGGGCCTCCTGAACCCGGGCGCGGAGGGCGGGGAGCACCTCGGCCGCGAACCAGGGATTGCGTTTCAGCCATCCCGTATTCCGCCAGGACGGATGCGGCAAGGGGAAGACGGCGGGCGCATGGTCACGCCAGCGGGCGACGGTGGCCCCCACGCCGCCGCGGGTGGCGGCCGCGCCCAGATGCCAGCGCTGCGCGTGGCCGCCGACCAGCAGCACCAGCGGCACCGGGCCAAGCGCCGCCATCACCTCGGCCCGCCAGGTGGCGGCGCAGCGCGGCGGCGGCGGCAGGTCCGATCCCGCGGCATCATAGCCCGGAAAGCAGAAGGCCATCGGCACGATCGCCACGCGGGCGCGGTCGTAGAAGACATCCGCCCCGATCCCCAGCCAGTCGCGCAGCCGGTCCCCCGACGGGTCGGCAAAGGGCCGCCCGGCCAGATGCACCCGCATCCCCGGCGCCTGGCCGACGATCATCACGCCGGGGGTGGCTGCGGTGTTGAACCACGCCACCGGGCGCGGGGAATGGGCCGTGGCGGTGCAGGCGAACTCGGCGGCGCAGAGGCGGCAGGCGCCGATGCGGTCGAGCAAGGAGAGGGGGCGGTCGGTCATCCGCCAGATCTAGGGACTGTGCGGCGGATAAACAGGGCCCGGCGCGATCAGGGCGCGATCAGGGCCCGATCACGGGACGTGCCAGCGAGTGGCGGGCCGCGACGGTTGCCCGAAGGCCCGGGGCCGCAGGACCCAGGGCCTGCGGCCAATTCACAACGCCCCGCGCGCGGTTGTTGCCCCCCCGCCCCCTATCGACTATTCCAGTTCGAAACAGGGACAAGGGGCAGCAATGTATCGCGTCTGGAATTTTGTCACCACCTATTCGCTGCTGCTGATCGGGGGCGCGATCGTCGCCCTGATCTGGGCCAATATCTCGCCCAACAGCTATCACGATGTGGTCGAGTTCGTGCTGATCGACGATTTCATCATCGGCCACGCCCATGAGGTCGGCGGCGAGATCCACCGCACGCTGACCCTCCACTACCTCGTCAATGACGTGCTGATGGCGCTGTTCTTCGCCATGGCCGCCAAGGAGGTCTGGGAAGCCATCGTGCTGGAAGAAGGCTCGCTGCGCGGGTCCAAGGCGGTCACGCCGCTGATCGCCACCATCGGCGGGATGATCGGGCCGGTGGCCGTCTATCTGGGGCTTGCGGCGGTGCTGGGGGTCTATTCGCTGGTCAGCCAGGGTTGGGCGATTCCCACGGCCACCGACATCGCCTTCTCCTACCTCGTCGGGCGCATGGTGTTCGGGGCGGGCCACCCGGCGATCCGCTTCCTGCTGCTGCTGGCGATTGCCGATGATGCGGGCGGGCTGCTGATCCTGGCGGTGTTCTACCCCTCGGGCGAACTGGCGCCCGAATGGCTGCTGCTGTCCTTCGGTGCAGCGGCGGCGGTGTATGTGCTGGCCAACTGGCTGCCGCGCTACATGGACCGGGGCAACCAGCTGCGCCCAAACTCGACTTTCGCGCGCAAGGTGCTGTCCTTCTGGCCCTACCTGATCGCCGGCTGCCTCAGCTGGTACGGGTTCCAGGAGGCGGGCATCCACCCCGCGCTTGGCCTGCTGCCGATCGTGCCTACGATCCCCCATGCCGATCGCGGCTTTGGCATCTTCGCCGAGGCGGAAGAGCATATGCACGACCTGCTGAACACCATGGAACACCACCTGAAATACCCGGTGGAGGTGATCTTGCTGTTCTTCGGCCTGCTGAATGCAGGGGTGGAGTTCAGCGCGATTTCCGAACCGACATGGCTGGTGCTGGCGGGCCTCCTGATCGGCAAGCCGCTGGGGATCTTGGCTATGGGCTGGGTCGGCGCGCGCCTGCTGGGCTTTGGCCTGCCCGAGGGGATGACGATGCGCGACGTTTTCGTTCTGGGCTGCGTCGCCGCCATCGGCTTCACCGTGGCGCTGTTCGTGGCCTCCGTCGCCTTCGAGGCCGGGCCGGTGCAGGACGCCGCCAAGATGGGTGCGCTGTTCAGCTTCGCCGCGGCGGGCGTGTCGCTGCTGGCCGGCAAGCTGCTGCGGGTGCAGAAGGTCGCTTACTGAAACCAGCGCGCCGCCCGCCCCATGGCGGCGCGCAAGTCATTGGATTTTTTACCGTCGCTCCGCCATAATGCGGGCAAATTGGGGGGCTATGATGCCCCCCGAACCACAGCCCGCAAGCCAGCGGGCGGCAGGGCAAGGCCGGGGCTGCAGGCGAATGCTGGAATTCGAGAACGTGAGCAAGTCCTTCTGGACGGGCAGGCAGCGCAAGGTGATCCTTGATCGCGCCACGTTCCGCGTGGAACTGGGCAACTCCCTCGGCATCCTCGCCCCCAACGGCACCGGCAAGACCACGATCGTCAACATGATGGCGGGGCTGGAGAAACCCGACGAGGGCAAGATCACCCGCACCTGCCGGGTCTCGTTCCCGCTGGGGTTCATGGGCGGGGTCGTCAACAAGCACACCGCGACCGAGAATTGCCGCTATATCGCCCGGCTCTACGGGCTCGACCCCGATTATGTCGAGGCGTTCAGCCGCTGGCTCTGCGGGATCGACGAGTATTTCGACATGCCGGTGGGCACCTTCAGCTCTGGCATGCGCGCCCGCTTCAGCTTTTCGCTGTTGCTGGCGCTGGAGTTCGACATCTATCTGATCGACGAGGGGATGCCGGCCACCACGGATGCCGAGTTCAACCGCAAGGCCGGCACCATCCTGCGCGACCGTCTGCAAAGCGCCACGGTGATCGTGGTCTCGCACCAGGCGCAGACGCTGGAGAAATTCTGCCGATCTGCAGCGGTGCTGCGCGACGGCCAGTTGCACATGTTCGACACCTTGGAAGAGGCGAAACAGCTTTATGATTACTCCTACCAAGGCTAAGAAATTCCGCATCCGCCGGGCCACGCCGATCCCCGCGCCGCCAGCCCCGGCGGAGCCCGTCCCGATGCCCGCCACCGAACCACCCGCCGCGCCCGAAGCGCAGCACCCGCCGCGCAGCATGCCGGTGCTGGCCGCGATGCCGCGCCAGCACCCGGGCGAGGCGCCGATGGTGATGGTGCCCGATACCGCGCAGGATGACGGTTTCGGCCCCCACCGCTACCCCACCGCCGCGCCCGATACCGTGCTTGGCCCCTCGGAACGCACGCCCGAGGAAGAGATTGCCGCGATCCGCGCCGAAGGCCTGACCGGCCGCCAGCTGCGCATGGCCCGCCGCGTCGCGCAGCGCCACGGGATCGAGGTCACGTCCGACTTCGAGGCGGTGCGCATCCTGCGCCGCCGCGGCATCGACCCGTTCCAGCGCTCCAACATGCTCGACCTCGTGGTGTCCGAGGCGCAGGAGAGCAAGGTCCAGCTGCCGCAGACCACGCGCCAGACCCCGCAGCTGCCCTCGAACCAGCCGCTGACGCCCGAACGCCGCGCCGCCGAGATCCTCACGGTCCAGCGCGGCATCGCCGCGCGCCGCCGCCGCAAGCTGGCGCTGCTGATGACCCGGCTGGCCTTCTTCGTGCTGCTGCCGACGCTGATCTGCGGCTGGTATTACTACGTCATCGCCACGCCGCTCTACGCCACCCGTTCGGAATTCGTCATCCAGCAGGCGGAAAGCGCCACCAGCATCGGCTCGATGTTCTCGGGCACGCAATTCGCCACCAGCCAGGATTCGATCACCGTGCAGGGCTACATGCAATCGCGCGAGGCGATGCAGCGGCTGGACGCCGACCTTGGCTTCCGCGACCATTGGAGCCAGCCGGGCATCGACCCGCTGCAGCGCCTGGCCCCCGATGCCACCGAAGAGGCGACCTATCGCACCTACAAGCGCAACGTGAAGATCGGCTATGACCCGACCGAGGGCATCATCAAGATGGAGGTGATCGCCACCGATCCCGCCGTCTCGACCGCCTTCGCCGAGGCGCTGATCGGCTATGCCGAAGAGCAGGTCGACCACCTGACCCAGCGCCTGCGCGAGGACCAGATGCAGGGCGCGCGCGAAAGCTATGCCGATGCCGAGGCCAAGGTGCTGGCCGCCCAGGCCCGGGTGCTGGAGATGCAGGAGCAGCTCGGCGTGCTGGACCCGATCAGCGAAAACTCGGTCGTGATGCAGCAGATCGGCACCTTCGAAGTGCAATTGGCGCAAAAGCGGCTGGAGCTGCAGCAGCTCAACGACAACGCCCAGCCCAACGCCGCCCGCGTCGCCGGCACCCAGGGCGACATCACCCGGCTGGAGAACCTGATCGCCAGCCTGCGCTCGCAGCTGACGCAAAGCAGCAACGGCAGCACCTCGCTGGCGATGATCTCGGGCCAGATGCGGATTGCCGAGGCCGACCTGCAGACCCGCCAGCTGATGCTCAGCGCCGCAGCGCAGCAGATGGAGGTGGCGCGGATGGAGGCCAACAAGCAGACGCGCTACCTGTCCACCGGGGTGAAGCCGCTTGCGCCCGATGAGCCGACCTATCCGCGCGCGTTCGAGAATACGCTGGTGGCGATGCTGATCTTCGGCGGGCTCTACCTTATGATGTCGCTGACCGCCTCTATCCTGCGGGAACAGGTTTCGGCCTAGAATGAGTTTCGGCCTGAGGAGATGACCATGAAAGACGTGAAGATCGGTGGCCTGACCAGCGGCAACGACCGCCCGCTGACCGTGATCGCCGGCCCCTGCCAGCTGGAAAGCGCGGACCACGCCCAGATGATCGCCGGGGCGATGGCCGAGGCCTGCGCCGCGGTGGGCGCGCAATTCATCTTCAAGGGCAGCTATGACAAGGCCAACCGCACCTCGCTGTCGGGCAAGCGCGGCCTTGGCATCGCCGAGGGGCTGAAGATCCTGGAGGGCGTGCGCGCCGCCCTCGGCTGCCCGGTGCTGACCGACATCCACGACGCCGATCAGGCGCGCGAGGCGGCGGCGGTGGTCGACGTGATCCAGATCCCGGCCTTCCTGTGCCGGCAGACCGACCTGCTGCTGGCCGCGGGGCAGACCGGCTGCGTCATCAACATCAAGAAGGGCCAGTTTCTGGCCCCTTGGGACATGGCCAATGTCGCCGACAAGGTGGCTTCGACGGGGAACGAGAAGATCCTGCTGACCGAGCGCGGCGTCAGCTTCGGCTACAACACCCTGGTCGCCGACATGCGCAGCCTGCCGATCATGGCGAAAACCGGCTACCCGGTGATCATGGACGCGACGCACTCGGTGCAGCAGCCCGGCGGCCAGGGCGGCTCGAGCGGAGGCCAGCGCGAGTTCGCCCCCGCCATGGCCCGCGCCGCCGTCAGCCTCGGCATCGCCGGTGTGTTCATCGAGACCCATGAGGCGCCCGACACCGCCCCCTCGGACGGGCCGAACATGGTGCCGCTGGACCAGATGCCGGCACTGCTGCGGGTGCTGATGGCGCTGGACGCGGTGGCGAAGGCGGATCCGGTCAGGGTGTGAGGGGGGGCCCATTTATGCTCGACCACTCCGGTTCGCTCCGGCTAGAGCGAAACAGCGAGTTGAAAGCCTCTCCAAGGATGTTTGATGCCTGATTATTGCAGCTTTATGGTGTTCAGACGCCGCGAGATTGATCTTGTCCAGTCGATCTGCACCACGGCTGGTTGGTCGACTCGAAGCATTCACGACCCCTCGGAAAAGTTTAGATTTACAGAATCAGGCATAGCTGAGATTTGCCAACCAGATTATTTGGACGAACTTGGCCCTCTTCGCGCTGTAGAGGAGCATGGAAGGCTGCTGGTACTAAACGAGAATCAGGGTGATGCTGCCAACATCATCCAGCTTATTTGCGCCGCGAACATAATTCTAGAGGGCACTGCACCTCAATATAGATACCCTCAACAAGGATTCGAAATTCCTTGTGTGCCTGCGGAGCGCGATGAAATATTTGAACGCGTTTTTCGCACAGAGGCATTTTATGGGGTGTTTCTGCATCGCGAAACCCTTCCCGTTGCCGTCGCCATCGCAGCTGCCGCTTGGAGCAATAGCAGCATCATATACGCTATCCACAAATTAGCACAAAGCTACATGACCGAGAGCGTAACGCCTCACTCCATGCACCCGCGCCATGGACAAACGTTCGCGAAGCACACCAGTGACTTTGCATCTCACGTCGGAACCTCAGTTGCCATCAATCTGGCTTACTCGGCGATCCAAGAGCTCGGCCTTGATGTGAGGTCAAGCAGTCGCAACCCCCGGTGGCTAGACAAGCGCGAGTTCATTTGGAACCCAAGTGTACTTGCAGATCTAGAAGACCGGCTCGAAGAATCCGGCATTGAGCGCGACCGTACGATAGATTGGATGATAAGGGGTGAAAAGAGTGAAGTCGAGGTGCATCCTCTAAGGCCCACTCTCGCAGAGTACAGCGACGGAGAAACAATCAGAGACCGGGAGCTATCCCTGCCCGACGCAATAAACTCCTGCGAGTATCTGCGCAATTTCATGACTGCGCACGCGTTCAGCAGTTCGACCCCGCGCCTTGGACCATATGAGGTTTACAACACTCAGCAAGTTGCAAGGTTTCTTATTCTGTCCAAGTGCGGTCTTTGGAACGTTTGGACCGAAGAGCTGAGGACACGATACGGATAGCTTCTTTGAGGCCGCTCCCCGCCCCACCAAGCCGCTACCCCGCAGAATTTGGCCCTCGTACCAAGCTTCGTCCCCCTCGCCCTGCGACTCGCGCCTCCGCGCCACGCAAGCACACAGGTCACTGCCCCGGCGACCAGCGAGTCTGCCCAATTCCCGACCATTCCCCTATACATATGGAATCCATATCCCTTCCATATGCTTTCCACATCCCCATTTCCCACAATATCAAGCCCTTGCGCCCCGGATCAGGCCACCTGCCCCGCCGCCCAGCCCGAGGACCAGGCCCACTGGAAGTTGTACCCGCCCAGCCAGCCGGTCACGTCCACCACCTCGCCGACGAAATACAGCCCCGGCACCGCCTTCGCCTCCATCGTCCGGGCGTCGAGCGCGTCCGTATCCACCCCGCCCAAGGTCACCTCGGCCGTCCGGTAGCCCTCCGTCCCTACGGGGCGCAGCACCCAAGCATGGATGCCAGCCGCCAGCCGCTCCAGCACCGGATTTCCCTGATCCGCCAACCGCTTGGCCCCATCCAGCCCCGCCTCCGCCAGTACCAGCGCCGCCACCTTTTCGGGCAGCAGCCGCGCCAGCGCGCTCTGCACCGCCACCCGCCCCGCCGCGCCCCGCGCCGCCTTCAGCGCCGCCGCCACATCCTGCCCTCGCGCCAGATCGACGGTGATCGGCAGCCCCTCGCGCCAATAGCTGGAGACCTGCAGCACCGCCGGCCCCGACAATCCGCGATGCGTGAACAGCAGCGCCTCGTCGAACCCGGTCTTGCCCGAGCTGACCCGCGCGCTCACCGACACCCCCGCCAAGGGCCGCAGCCGCTCCAGCTCCTGCTCGGCAAAGGTCAATGGAACAAGGCCCGGACGCGTTTCCAGCACCGGCAAACCGAACTGTTCCGCGACCTTGTAGCCAAGGCCCGAGGCGCCGATCTTCGGGATCGACTTGCCCCCCGTCGCCACGATCAGGCTGGCCCCGGCAAAGCTCCCGCGCGAGGTTTCGACGGTGAACCGCCCGCCCTCGCGCCGCACGGCGCCGACCTCTGCCCCCGTCACCAACGGCGCCCCCGCCCGGGCCGCGCCCCCAAGCAGCATGTCCACGATCTGCGTGGCCTTGCCGTCGCAGAACAGCTGGCCGAGGGTCTTCTCGTGCCACGCGATCCCCGCCGCATCGACCCGCGCGATGAAATCCTGCGGCGTGAAGCGGCGGAGGGCCGACAGCGCAAAGCGCGGATTTTTCGACAGGAATCGTTCCGGCGCGGTGGAGAGGTTGGTGAAATTGCAACGCCCGCCCCCGGAAATCCGGATCTTCTCGCCCGGCCGCAGGGCATGGTCGAGCACGATCACCCGCCGCCCGCGCCGCCCAGCCTCGGCCGCAGCGAAGAGGCCAGCCGCGCCGGCACCAAGGATCAGGACGTCTGCAGTTTCCATCCCCTGCCCTTAGCGCCCACCCGCGCGCGGCGCAACGAGGACAGAGATCCTGCGCCCGCCGATTTTTGGGCTTGCGGCCCCCCGGCGCCTTGAGTAAACAGCGCGCCAGTTGGGGCGTCGCCAAGTGGTAAGGCATCGGTTTTTGGTACCGACATACCCAGGTTCGAATCCTGGCGCCCCAGCCAACTTTTCTTCGATAGTGCCAGACGGCGAAGGGCGGAACGTGATGTTCCGCCCTCGCGCCCGTTCAGAAGATCAGCATCAGCAGGCCGACGACGACGGCCAGCCCGATCAGGAAGATGATGCCGATGGTGCCACCGATGAATTTAAGCATGTCTGTCTCCTAACTAAACGCGCAGATGCGGGAGGCAGACGCCCCCCGCACCAGATTTGTTCCCCATCTGCCGATTATTGGCTGCGGATCCTGATCTCGTGCTCGGTCCCGATGTCTTCGGCGGAGGCGGTGTCGAAGTCGGGCATCGCATTGATGTCCTCTTGCGTCATCCCGTCCACCATCAGCCGGTCTTCGGCGACGATGACGGTCTCGACGGGCAGTGCGGCCCCTTCGCCGCTGGCGCCAAGCGCACCAGCCCCGGCGAGGATGACGTAGTTGCGCTCGCCGTCCGTCACCAGCCGGTCGACATTGCCAAGCTCTGCGCCGCCTGCATCGACGACGACCATCCCGATGATGTCACCGACCGGGTGGGCCTGCTGCGCGCCGGCTTGCTGTGCGCCGGTGTCCTGCATACCCAGCCCCTGCGTGCCAGCCTGGCCGCCCTCGGCCCGCTGCTGCTGCTCGACGCGGATGTCCGCTTCGCCCGACTCGGTGTACTCCACGCGCGGATCGGGGGTTTCCTCGAAGACGATGTTCGGCTCGGCCGACTCGTAGGACACGGCCGGCTCCTGCTGCTGGATGTCGACCTCTGCCGCGCCTTCCGACGGAACCTGACGCACCAGGGCCTGATCCTGGGCGACGGTCACGTCTGCATCCCCCCGGTCATCGACATCAACGTCGGGCTCGGGCAGCTGGACCTGCACCTGCGGCTCGGCCTGCTCGACCGAAACCGTCGGCTCGTTCTGGCTGACCTGCACCTGCGGCTCGGGCGTGGTGACGCCGACTTCGGGCTCGGGCATGCGCACGATGATCTCGGGTTGCGGCTGATCGATGGTGATCACCGGCTGCGGGATCTGCACGCGAATCGTCGGCTGCACCTGGCGCACGATGACTTCGGGCTGCCCCTGGCGGACCGAGACCTGGGGTTGCGGCTGCATCACCGCCACTTCGGGCGCATCTTGCTGGACAGTCACCGACGGGTCGGGCTGCGTCACGACGATGCGGCCCGACTCGGCGTCCATCTCGGCGCCGCTGTCGAGATCGGCAAGCGCCGTCGAAGCGTCCTCGTAATAGGTCAGGCACTGCTGCTCATCGCCCGCCCCGGCCACGGTGCCGGATTGGGTGACCCATTCAGGGTTCAGGCGATCTTCTTCCTCGGTCGCGAGCGCGGACAGCGCCTCGCAGTTCTGGCCTTCCGCGATCAGCCCCTCGCTGGTCTGCGCGAAGGCAGGGGTCGAGAGGGCGGTGCCACCGATCAAAGTGACGAACAGTGTCGGGATGAACTTGATGTTCATGGCGAACTCCTTTCGTTGCGCTTTGGATGACCTTCCAACGGCGACCCGCCGTCGATGTTCCAAACAAAAACCCGGGAACAAAACCGGACCCAGCGCGCGGAAAGCCGGCGGATGCGCCGCAGCGGACGCGGGTCAGGCCCGCTCCTGCTCCAGATAATCATCGACATAGACGGCGCCGATCAGCGTCATTGCCACGGCCGCCAGCGGCGTCGCCATCGCCAGCCCCAGGATGCCGAACAGCACCCCCAACAGCAGCTGCGCGGTGATGATCAGCGCCGGGGGCAGCGAGACCTTCTCTTGCTGGAGCAACGGCGTGAGCACGTAGCTTTCCAGCGCCTGCACTGCGACATAGACGCCGATCACCATCAGCACGGTATTGGTGCCGTCCGGGAAGGCCAGCAGGATGCCGGGCACCGCGGCCAGCACCGGGCCGATATTGGGGATGAAGGCCAGGATCCCCGCGATCAGGCCGAGGATGAAGGCCAGCGGGATCCCGATCAGCCACAGCCCCAGCCCGGTCAGCACCCCGACCGCCGTCATCGCCATCAGCTGCGCCGTCAACCAGCTGCGCAGGGTATTGCCGGTCTTGTCCATCACCTGATCGGCCCGGTGCCGCAGCGAGGGCGCCAGCAGCGCCAGCACGCCCGAGCGGTAGAGGTCGGGGTTCAGCGCGCCATAGATGCCGATGAACAGCATGATGACAAAATTGCCAAGCGCGCCGAAGGTGCCGGTAACGGCCGAGGCAGCGGCAAGGCCGCTCTCGCTCGACATCAGGCTGGAGGGGTCGATGGCATCGGCCACACGCCGGCCCCAGCCGTATTGCTCCACCCGCTCGCGCAGGCTTTCGAAGGCGGCGGGGATCTCCTGGGTCAGCTGATCGAATTGCTCGGCCATCGCCGGGGCGAAGCCTGTCATCGCGCCGCCGAGCCCGGCCAGGATCAGCAAGATGAACACCCCGATGCCCAGAGGCCTCGGCAACCCGGTCTTGCGGGCGATCCAGCCGCCGCCCCCGCCGAAGAACACCGCAAAGAGGATGCCGGCGAAGACCACCAGCAGCACGTCGGGCGCGACAAGGAGGAGAAGGATCAGCGCCGCCGCGAGGACGACAAGCGAGGCGGTGCGGCGGGTGGGGGTTCTGTCCTGCATGCGGCCCCAACGTCTCGTGCCGCGCGGGGTTCCGGTGCGGGAGGGGGCGCGCGGCGACCGGGCGCGAATATCATCCGGGCGTTACATATCGGGGTCGGCGTCCGGAGGACGGCTTGCGCGTCAGGAGAACTCGCCCCCGGTGCGGTGCCTACCGTCACCCCGCCGCGCCGCCAGCCCGCTGGCGGGCGCCCTCCCCACCGGGTTTCGGCCCGCCAGTCCGGCCGTGACCGGGTGCACAGCGGCCGCCGGAATGGCGCCACAGGGCGCCCGGCCCTGCCCGGCCCTCGTGGGGCCACCGGACTGCGATGAGCCCTGCTCCCACCGCCCCCCGGCAGAGGCGCAGGCCGCAGCGCTCCCCGTGGCCGCCCTATAACAACGACCATTAAATGACCATTGCCCATCGCAAACCGATTTCACTTCGAGCGAGAACAGGAGCGACCCGAGCTTTTTTCAGACGGGCTACCATCACGTCAGGCCGGACCTCACAATTGACCGCGATGCGGGCATCGGTCGTAAACTCCGACATGAACGCGACAACGGCTTCCTCAGTGAAGCGGTAGAACGATGTCGGCCGTTCTTGCCACCGACTACAACCGGTTCGAGGCGAGGTCCTTGCTCACGGTGGATCAATGCCCAGCCGGTCGACTTTGGGATCTGAAGCTTGCCGAACACGGCAGAGGCCGAGAGGCCCGACATTTGCGCGGCGATCTCTACAAGGCCGCGGCCGTGCTTCTCCATCGCACGAAGCGCTGGTGCGCGCTGAAGGCTGGCGCGTCCGGTGACCTGCCACGGGATTTTTCCTCCAACTGCGACTAGAGTCCGCCCCATGGAGAGGACGGACGATGAAGCGAACGATACGAACCGAAGAGCAGATTATTGGCATCTTGCAGGAGCATGAGGCCGGGGCGAAGTGCGCGGATCTGTGCCGCAAGCATGGCATGTCGGAAGGCACGTTCCATGCCTGGAAGGCGAAGTATTCCGGGATGACGGTGTCCGAGGCCAAGCGGCTGAAGGCGCTGGATCGAGCCATTGTCCGCCATTGGTCCGAGGACAATGGCGAGGGAGAATGCCAAGCTGAAGAAGCTGCTGGCCGAGCAGATGCTCGACATGGCGGCGATGAAGGAACTGCTGTCAAAAAAGTGGTAGCGCCCTCCGCGAAGCGCGAGGCTGTCGCGCATCTGGAGGCCCTGCTTGG
>Ga0209024_1001344_pt1 | contig 21888 bp, 20 predicted proteins | sample AutmiccommunBRH5_FD_187380 | JGI IMG/M metagenome (GOLD analysis project Ga0209024, IMG submission 187380) | Deep subsurface microbial communities from Mt. Terri, Switzerland - Autotrophic microbial communities BRH/5 (SPAdes) (version 2) | ecosystem: Environmental > Aquatic > Deep subsurface >...
AGATCTTCTTGCGACGCGGTGCCATATGCGCTTCCTTTGGTCTGCAGTCGAGGGCGGCGCGGACGGGCCGCGCCCCGGCTGGCAGGGGCCACCGGGGTTTATCGGCCCCTATAGGACAAGGCGCCCGCTACCGCAAGATGGCCCGCATCAATCCGCGCAAGGCGGGCGCTGACAGCGCAATCGGCGCAAGCCGGGGGTTGCAGGGAGGCCCCCGCGCGGGCATATGGGGGGCGATGGGATCCAGATAGGGTGGAGAAGCCATGACCACGTTCGATGATCGGGAAAATGCGTTCGAAACCAAGTTCGCGCATGACGCCGAGCTTAAGTTCAAGGCCGAGGCACGGCGCAACAAGCTGGTCGGCCTCTGGGCGGCCGGGCTTCTGGGTAAGTCGGGGGGCGAGGCTGCCGCCTATGCCTCGGAAGTGGTGATGGCCGATTTCGAGGAAGCGGGCGACGCCGATGTGCTGCGCAAGCTCTCTGCCGATCTGGGCAGCCATGCCAATGAGGCCACGATCCGCGCCAAGCTGGCCGAATGCATGGCCGAGGCCAAGCGCCAGCTGATGACCGAAGTCTGACCTGCGGTCCAACCGGCGCTCCCCTATGTTTGCCTTGCAAGGCCGTGCGGATTCGCCTCCGCGCGGCCTTTGCTTTTGCATCTCTTATTCCGCCGGGCGTTAAGCAGCCGTGAACTGCGAGCCGGTATTTCTGGCCCAAAGGGCGTGGGGCCCGGGGTTCAAGGGGCGGGAAGAGGATGCAGGATTGGGGACAGGCCGCGCGCAAGGGCGCCGCGGCAGAAGGAGCGCTTGCGCCGGGGCGCGGCGCCTTGCGCCACCTGCTGCCGCTGGCGCTGATGGGGCTGTTCGTGCTGGCGCTGCACGAGAAGGCGGCGGCGCTGGACCTTGCCGCCGTGGGCGCGGCGCTTGCCACCGTCTCGCCGCTGCAATGGCTGGGATCGGTGGCGGCGACGGCTGTCAGCTTCGCGGCACTGGCGCAGTATGACGTGCTGATCCACCGCCAGCTGGGAGCCGCCCTGCCCGAACGCCAGGTCCGCCGCGCCGGGGCCGCCGCCATCGCGCTCAGCCAGACGCTTGGCTTTGGCATCGTCACCGGCGCGCTGGTGCGCTGGCGGATGCTGCCGGGCACCAGCCTTGGCCAGGCGACGCGGATCACCGCGCTGGTGGCGCTGGCGTTTCTGGCGGGATGGGCGGTGGTGACGGCGGCAGTGGTGGCGCTGCTGCCGATGGTGCCGGGCGCGCGCTGGATGGCGCTGGCGGTGCTGGCGGGGGTTGCCGCGCTGGTGACGGTCGGCTTCTGGCGCCCGCAGCTGCGCCTCGGCGCCCGGGTCCTGCGGTTTCCGCCCCTGGCGCTCGCCGCGCGCATCGTGGCGCTGGCGGCGCTCGATACCGCTGCCGCGGCGCTGGCGCTGTGGCTGCTGCTGCCCGGCGGGAGCGAGGCTGGCCCGGCGCTGCTGCCTGCCTTCCTGCTGGCGCTCGGCGCGGGGCTGATCTCGGGCACCCCGGGCGGCGTCGGGGCGTTCGAGCTGGCGCTGCTGGCGCTGCTGCCCGCGCAACCGGCCGAGCCGCTGCTGGCGGCCGTGCTGGCCTGGCGCGCGGTCTACTATGCGCTGCCCGCCGCGCTTGGGGTGCTGGCAATGGCGCGGGCCCCGAAGGCGCGCGCCCTGCGCAGGCTGCCGATGGTGCGGCACGGCGGCCCGGTTCCGCCTGCCCCCCGCGCCGAGATCGGCCTCATGGCACAGGGCGAGCACGGGCTGCTGCTGGCCCGGGATGGCACCCCCGGCTGGCTGCTGGCCGAGACCGGGCAGACGGTGACGGCGCTGCTGGACCCGCTGGCCCCAGAGCGTCTTGGGGGCGGGATGCTGGCCGAGGTGCAGGCGCAGGCGGCGCAGCGGGGGCGCGTGGCCTGCCTCTACAAGATCACCGCCCGCACCGCCGCGCAGGCCCGCGCTGCCGGCTGGACCGTGCTGCCCGTCGCGCAAGAGGCGGTGATCGACCCCGCCCGTTTCGCCCTCGCCGGCCCCGCCCATGCCGGCCTGCGCCGCAAGCTGCGCCATGCGGCCAAGGCGGGGGTGACGGTGAGCTCGGTGCCGCCCGGCGGGGCGCTGCCGGGGGCGCAGATGGCCGCGCTCTCCGCCGCCTGGGTCAGCGCGCGGGGCGGGGGGCGGGGCGGCGAGCGGGGTTTCTCGATGGGCCGCTACACGCCCGGATATGTGGCGGGGCAGCACTGCCTGCTGGCCTGGCAGGAAGGGCGGCTGGTCGCTTTCGCCACTTTCCACGCCGGGCGCGGCGAATGGACGCTGGACCTGATGCGCAGCGGCACGGGGCTGCCCGACGGCACCATGCAGGCGCTGATCGCCGAGGCCATCGCGCAGGCCGCAGCGGCGGGCGTGCCCAGACTGTCGCTGGCGGCGGTGCCGCCGGACCCGGTGCGGCTGCGCGGGCTGCCCGCACGCATCTGGCGGCTGATGGGCCACAAGCCCTGCGGCCTCGCGCAGTTCAAGGCCGGCTTCGCCCCGCGCTGGCAGACGCTGTATATCGCCGCGCCCTCGGCCCTTGGCCTCGCCCTCGCCGCGGCCGACATCGCCCGCGCGATCCGGCATCCGCCGCCGCTGCCCGGCACCCCGGACGGTGGCCCCCAATATGGATTTGCCACTGCCCGCCCGGCATGGCAGAGATCGTCGATGCCCTGCCCTGAAAGGTTGCCCCGATGACCGACGCCCTCTCCCGCATGCTTGCAAGCCGCGACTGGATCCTGGCCGATGGCGCGACCGGAACGAACCTGTTCAACATGGGCCTCAGCTCGGGCGAGGCGCCCGAGATGTGGAATATCGAGCGCCCCGATGCCATCCGCAGCCTCTATCGCGGCGCGGTGGAGGCGGGCTCGGACCTGTTCCTCACCAACTCCTTCGGCGGCAATGCCAGCCGGCTGAAGCTGCACGGCGCGCAAGGCCAGGTGCATGAGCTGAACCGCATCGCCGCCGCCCTTGGCCGCGAGGTGGCCGACGCCGCCGGGCGCGAGGTGATCGTGGCAGGCTCGGTGGGCCCGACGGGCGAGATCATGCAGCCGATGGGCAGCCTGACCCATGCCATTGCGGTCGAGATGTTCCACGAACAGGCCGAGGGGCTGAAGGCCGGCGGCGCGGATCTGCTGTGGGTGGAGACCATCTCCGCCCCCGAGGAATTCGCCGCGGCGGCCGAGGCGGCGGCGCTGGCGGGGATGCCCTGGTGCGGCACCATGAGCTTCGACACCGCGGGCCGCACCATGATGGGCGTCACCTCGGCGCAGATGGTGGCGCTGGTGGAAAAGCTGCCCAATCCGCCGCTGGCCTTCGGCGCCAATTGCGGGGTCGGCGCCTCGGACCTGCTGCGCACCGTGCTCGGCTTCGTCGCGGCGGGGGCCGAGCGGCCGATCATCGCCAAGGGCAATGCGGGGATCCCCAAGTATCACGACGGCCATATCCACTATGACGGCACCCCCGAACTGATGGGCGAATACGCCGTCCTCGCCCGCAACGCCGGCGCCCGCATCATCGGCGGCTGCTGCGGCACGATGCCGGACCACTTGCGCGCCATGCGTGCCGCGCTGGAGAGCCAGCCCAAGGGCCCCCGCCCGACGCTGGACGAGATCACCGCCGCGCTTGGCGCCTTCTCCTCGGCCAGCGACGGCACCGGCGACACCTCGGGCGACCCGAAACGCGAGCGGCGCGGGCGGCGCGGCTGAGGACAGCAAGCCGGGGGCGCTGCCCCCGGACCCCCGGGATATTTGAGCCAGCAAGAAGGGCAAGAGGCGCTCTTTGTCCGACCGCGGCCCTTGGCCCTTTGCCTTTTCCAAATATCCCCGGGGGTCCGGGGGCAGGCGGCCCCCGGCGCCGGCCAGGGGCGCAACGTCAGAACAGCGACAGCTGATCCCCCACCCGCGGCGGCACCCGGAACGCCGTGCAATCCAACCGCGGCAGCGCCCCATCCAGACCCAGCCGTTTGGCCGCCACCCGGAAGCGCAGCGACAGCAGCTGCGCCTCCACCCCCTCGCCCTTCATCCGACTGCCAAAGCGCGGGTCGTTCTCGCGCCCGCCGCGCATGGCGCGCAGGCGGCTCATGACATGCTCGGCCTGCCCCGGCACGTTGCGGCGCAGCCAGTCCACGAACAGCGGCGCCACCTCATGCGGCAGGCGCAGCAGGATCCAGGTCGCGGCCCCTGCCCCGGCCTCCTGCACCGCCGCCAGGATCGCCTCGGCCTCGGTATCGGTCAGCACCGGGATTACCGGGGCGACCATGGCGCGGACGGGCACCCCGGCGGCAGCCAGCGCGCGGATGGCGGCGAGGCGGCGGGCGGGACTGGGCGCGCGGGGCTCCAGCTTGCGGCAGAGGTCCGCGTTCAGCGTGGTCACCGAAATGCCGACCTGCGCCAGCCCCATCCGCGCCATATCCGACAGGATGTCGATGTCGCGTTCGATCAGCGCGCCCTTGGTGACGATCGCGACCGGGTGGCGGAAGTCGCGCAGCACCTCGAGGATCTGGCGCATGATCCGGTACTTGCCCTCGATCGGCTGGTAGGGGTCGGTATTGGTGCCGATGGCGAGCGGCGCCACCTTGTAGCCGGGCCTGGAGAGTTCGCGTGCCAGCACCTCGGGCGCGGTGGGGCGGGCGACCAGCCTGGTCTCGAAATCGAGGCCGGGCGAGAGGCCCAGATAGCTGTGCGAGGGGCGGGCGAAGCAGTAGATGCAGCCATGCTCGCAGCCCCGGTAGGGGTTGAGCGAGCGGTCGAACGGGATGTCGGGCGAGGTGTTGCGGGTCAGCACCGAGCGCGGGCGTTCCAGCGCCACCTCGGTGCGGGCCAGCCGTTCCTCCTCGGGCATGTCCCAGCCATCGGGCTCCACCGCGCGGGCATAGGGCTCGAACCGGCCGACCGGGTTGGCGGCGGCGGCTCGGGCGCGCAGGCGCAGGGCGGGATCGGCGGGGGGCAGGGTCATGGGGTGTTTATAGAACATTAAGGGAACATAGGCCAAGATGATTCCCGTCACCTGCCCCGCGTCGGAACCGGCGCGGCCAATGTCGCAATCCGCCAAGTGGCGGCGCGGCTTTGCCTGCAAGAGAGGAGCGATACGGGCAGGAACCGCCCGACGGGAGACCGAGACATGGCCGACGAAGAGATCATCCTTTCCGAGCTCGACGATGACGAGCTGGTGCTGCAGATGCATGACGACCTCTATGACGGTCTGCGCGAGGAGATCGAGGAATCGGTCGGCATCCTGCTGGAACGCGGCTGGACCCCTTACGATGTGCTGACCAAGGCGCTGGTTGCGGGCATGACCATCGTCGGCGCCGATTTCCGCGACGGGATCCTGTTCGTGCCCGAGGTGCTGCTGGCCGCCAATGCGATGAAGGGCGGCATGGCGATCCTGAAGCCGCTGCTGATCTCCACGGGCGCGCCGCGGGTCGGCAAGATGGTGATCGGCACCGTGAAGGGTGACATCCACGACATCGGCAAGAACCTTGTGGCGATGATGATGGAGGGCGCGGGCTTCGAGGTGCTGGATCTCGGCATCAACAACTCGGTCGAGAAATACCTTGCCGCGCTGGAGGCTGAACAGCCCGATATCCTTGGCATGTCGGCGCTGCTGACGACCACCATGCCCTACATGAAGGTGGTGATCGACACGCTGGTCGAGAAAGGCCTGCGCGAGGAGTACATCGTGCTGGTCGGCGGCGCGCCGCTGAACGAGGAGTTCGGCCGGGCCATCGGCGCCGATGCCTATTGCCGCGATGCCGCCGTGGCGGTGGAGACGGCGAAGACGTTCGTCGCCCGCAAGCACAACCGGCTGGGGCAGCTGAGCGCCTGAAGGGCGGGGCGCTGCGGCGCCCCCTTTCGCGACCGACCATCAATGCCCAGATAGGGAGCAAAGGAGAGCCCGATGCCCCTGCCCCTGTTCCTTGGCCTGATTGCGGCGGTGATCCTCGCCGCCGCGCTGACCATCTTCGCCGCGACAGGCGCCGGCCTGCCAATCGCCGCGCTGGCACTGGCCACCCTTGGCGCGCGGCTGCTGCTGGGACGGCGATGATCCCGGATGACACCACGCTGACCGAGACCGGCCTGCCACCCGCGCAGGCTGGACGGGTGCTGCTGATCGCCTGCGGGGCACTGGCGCGCGAGATTCTCGACCTTAGGGCCGCGAATGGCTGGGACCATCTCGACCTGACCTGCCTGCCCGCGAACCTGCATCTCTGGCCCGAGAAGATCACCGCCGCTGTCGCCGAGGCGGTGGCCAGGCACCGCGCCGAGTATGACAAGCTGTTCGTCGTCTATGCCGATTGCGGCACCGGGGGCCTGCTGGCGGCGAAATGCGCGGAACTTGGGGTGGAGATGGTCGAGGGCCCGCATTGCTATGCCTTCTTCGAGGGCAATGCCGCCTTTGCGGAGCGCGCCGAGGAGGAGATGGGCGCCTTCTACCTCACCGACTTCCTGGTGCGGCAGTTCGATGCCTTCGTGTGGAAGCCGCTCGGCCTCGACCGGCACCCGGATCTGCGCGAGATGTATTTCGGCAATTATGACCGGCTGGTCTATCAGGCGCAGACCGACGATCCGGCGCTGGACGCCAAGGCGGCGGACTGTGCCGCGCGGCTGGGGTTGCGCTATGTGCGGCGGCTGACCGGCTATGGCGATCTGGCCCCTGCGCTGGCGCGGCTTTAACCGAGGGCCTTCATCGCCCGGGTGATGCCGTCCAGCGTCAGCGGGAACATCCGATCCTCGAACTGCGCGCGGATGATCTGCACCGACTGCGTGTAGCCCCACATCCGCTCCGGCAGCGGGTTGAGCCAGACATGCGCCGGCCAGGCCTCGCGCGCCCGCTTCAGCCAGACCTCCCCGGCCTCGGGGTTCCAGTGTTCGTTGGCGCCGCCGGGGTGCAGGATCTCATAGGGCGACATCGAGGCATCGCCGACGATCACGCATTTGTAGTCCGCGCCATAGGTGCGCAGCACCTCCAGCGTCGGGATCTGCGCATTCCAGCGGCGCTTGTTGTCGCGCCAGAGGCCTTCATAGAGGCAATTGTGGAAGTAATAGGCCTCCAGATGCTTGAACTCGGCCCGCGCCGCCGAGAACAGCTCCTCCACCGCCTGCACATGCGCATCCATCGACCCGCCCACATCCAGCAGCAGCAGCACCTTCACCGCGTTGCGCCGTTCGGGCCGCGTCTTCACGTCCAGATAGCCCTGCTCGGCGGTGGACCGGATGGTACCCGGCAGGTCCAGCTCCTCATGCGCGCCGTCGCGGGCCCATTTGCGCAGGCGTTTCAGCGCAACCTTGATGTTGCGCGTCCCCAACTCCACCTGATCGTCGAAATCGCGGAACTCGCGCTTGTCCCAGACCTTGACAGCGCGCTGATTGCGGCTGCCCTCCTGGCCGATGCGCACGCCCTCGGGGTTGTAGCCATAGGCGCCGAAGGGCGAGGTGCCGGCGGTGCCGACCCATTTGCTGCCGCCCTGATGGCGGCCCTTCTGCTCTGCCAGCCGCTGGCGCAGCGTCTCCATCAGCTTGTCGAAGCCGCCAAGCGCCTCGATCTCGGCCTTCTCCTCAGGCGTCAGCAGCTTCTCGGCCAGCTTCTCCAGCCATTCGCGCGGCAGGTCCACCGCTTCCAGCACCTGCTCGGCGGTCAGCGCCTGCAGCCCGGCAAAGGCTTCGGAAAATGCACGGTCGAAGCGGTCGATATGCCGCTCATCCTTCACCATGATTGCGCGGGCAAGGTAGTAGAACCCGTCCACGTCATAGGTGACCAGCCCGGCCTGCATCGCCTCCAGAAACGCCAGATATTCGCGCACAGAGACCGGAACCCCGTGTCGCCTGAGCCCCTCGAAGAACGGCAGGAACATCGGAGCTAGCCCATGCGGTCAAGGAAGATCGCCACGAACAGCGCCAGAAGCGCGAAGGCGATGCCGAAGGACAGCGCATATTGCGCAATGTCGAAGCGGTTGCCCTTGCGGCGGCGGGCCAGAAACCCGCCCCACAGCGCCCCGATCACGAAGCCAGCCAGCACGATCATGCCATCAGTCCTTTCCTGCGCCGGGTCATTGCGCCGCAACCGCGATCCGCGCCCGCGGCGACAGCGCCGCAATCTCGGCCACCCGGCGGCGCACCTCGATCTCCGGGCCGAAGCCATAGCGCGCCCATCCCATCGCGTCCAGCCGCACCTCCCGCGCCTCGGCGCTTCGCCCCAGCAGCTCCAGCGCCTCGGCCCGCAGCAGCATCAAGGTGGCCAGCAGCGCCGCATTCTCGGCCTGCGCCACCACCGGCAGCGAGCGATCCACGAAGGTCAGCGTATCCTCGGCCTGCCCCGCCGACAGCGCGAAGGCCGCCAGCTGCATGTCGACATGCGCCGCCTGAATCTCCATCCCGGGGCGCGAGCGGTAGATCAGCGCGGCGCGCAGGAAGCCGGTAAAGGCCGTCTCCAGATCCCCCGACAGGCTGAGCCGCGCCAACGCGAACCAGGCAAAGCCGGCGCGGGCATCGGTCCAGCCAGAGGCCTGGGCGATGGCCACCGCCCGCCGCGCCGCCTCGCGCCGCGCCGCGTCCGACGCGCGCGGCCCAAGCGCCCGCTCCACCGCGTCGATCCAGGCGCGCGGCGTGGGATCGGCCGGCGCGCTCTGCGCCGCGCTGCCGCCGCGCGGATTGGCGCGGGCGAGCAAGCCTGGCAGCCGCGCCGCCACCTCGGCCCGGGTCATGCCGCTGGCCAGCTCGGGCGCGTAATAGGTGCGCAGCACCAGCATGTCGAAGCCGGTCAGGATCGCGTGGAAATTGTCGTCGTTGAACACCGAATCGGGCAGGCGGTAGATGTCGTTCAGGGGGCCGAGCGCCTGGGCCACCTCTTCATGCAGGCAATCGCGGATCTCCTGCGGCGAGGTGTCCGACGGGATCAGCACCGTCGCGCGCTGCCGCACCGTCAGCGTCGCCCAGTCGAGCCTGGGGCTGCGGCGGGCGGCGCGGTATTCGTCCCAGCTGCTGACGCGGGGCACCACGAAACAGGCCGCCTCCGGCACCAGCGCCTGCATCTTCGCCCGCGGCAGGAACTCCACCACGATCACATTGCCCGTCGCCGGGGCCGGGCCCGTCACCACGCGCAGCGGGATCTTCGCCTCGGCCCGCAGCCGCGCCGCCAGCCTGTCGATATCGGCGCGGGCGGAGGGCGGCACGGTGCCGGTGACATGCAGCGCGATCGGGCCTTCGAAGCGGGTCAGCGCCGGCAGCGCCCGCCCGCTCTCCATCTGGAAGCTCAGCTCCAGGAAATCGCGCGCGATCTGGGCGTTGGGGCGCAGCACCGCAATCGGCCGTGTCGCGCCGAACTGGCGCATCGGCGGCAGCGGCTCGGCATTGGGGAAGCTGACGGGCGTGGCGCGCAGCGTGGACTCCGCAGGCGCGCATCCGGCCAGGGCCAGCGCAAGGATCAACGCGGCGCGCAGGCCGGCAAGGGGGGTGGCACTGCTCATGCCGGGCGATTGTAGCGCAGGAAGGGCGACTGCACCCCCACCCGGTCATAAAGCTGCCGCGCCGGGGTATTGCCCTCATTGGTCAGCCAATAGACCGCAGGCGCCCCCAGCCGGTCCGCCTCGGCATAGACAGCCTCGATCAGCGCCCGGCCGACACCGCTGCCGCGGGTGGAGGGCGCGACATACAGATCCTGCAGATAGGTCACCGGCTCGATCTTCCAGCCGCTGCGATGCAGCAGGAACTGCGCCAGCCCCACCGCCTGCCCGCCCTGAAGCGCGATCATCCCGCGCGGATCGTAAAGCCCGTCCCCCAGCAGCCGCGCCCAGGTCGAGGCATGAACGTCCTCCGGCAGCACCGTGCTGTAGAAGGCCAGATAGGCGGTCCAGAGCCGGGACCAGTCCGGTTCATCCTCGGGCCCCAGCGGCCGGATCTCGAGCGGGAAGGCGGTCATGTCGGGGGATCCGGTCTGCTGTCACAATCCTGTCCCGCTTACCGGCTTCGGCGCGACGGGTCACGGGGATTCTGCGCCCCCCTCCTCACGCCAGCGAGAGCACGCCGCTCCCGCGAAAGCGCCCGCCCTTCCCCCTCTTCTTTGTCCAAGTATCCCGGGGGTCCGGGGGCTGGCCCCCGGCTTTCGCGATGTCCGGGGGCTGGCCCCCTGCCTCGGCCACCCACTCACCGCTCCGCCTTCTTCTCCCAGCCCCCGCCCTCTTCGCTCCAATACTGCGCCGAGACGCCAGCCGCCGTCAGCTCGCGCCACTGCGCCCGCGCAGCGGCCAGAGCCACCGGATCAACCCCGTCGAACAGGATCCACACCCGTTGCAGCGCCGCCACCTCGCCCGGCTCCACCGCCGCGCCGCCGATAGCCATCAGCGCCTGCGGATCGTTGGGCAGCCCCGGCCCGGTGGTCAGCAGCACCGGCTGGTCGGCGTCATGGGGCCCGCCCGCCAGCCCGTGCGGCAGGAAGCCCGCCTCATCCCCCGCCCACAGCGCCGCATCGAGCCGCGCCAGCACGCCTGCATCGCTGCCGCGCAGGGTCACGCGCCAGCCCTGCTTCAGCGCGCGGGCCAGGATCGTCTCGGCCGTCTGCTCCAGCGTGGAGCGCGTCAGCTGGTAGAAGAGCGCTGGCACCCGAAATCAGCCCTTGTCGGCCGGCTCGTAGCCATCCTGGATCAGCCGGTTCAGCGCCATCACCCCCCAGCCGCTGGCGCCCTTCGGGGCCAAGGCGGTTTCGGACGGCGGCAGCGCCACCCCGGCGATGTCGAGGTGGATCCAAGGCATCCCATCCTTGATGAAGCGGGCCAGGAACTGCGCCGCGGTGATCGCGCCGCCGGGGCGGCCGCCGACGTTCATCATGTCGGCGATGCGGGATTTCAGCTTGGCATCATAGGCCGCGCCCATCGGCATCCGCCAGGCACCCTCGCCCTCGGCCTTCGCGGCCTTCAGGAACGCCCCCGCGAAGGCGTCGTTGTTGGAAAACACCCCGGCATTCTCATGCCCGAGGCCAATGATGATCGCGCCGGTCAGCGTGGCCAGGTCGATCACGCCCGAGGGCTTGAAACGGTCCTGCGCGTACCAGAGCACGTCTGCCAGCACCAGCCGCCCCTCGGCATCGGTGTTGATGACCTCGATGGTGTCGCCCTTCATCGAGCGGACCACGTCCCCGGGGCGCTGCGCGCGCCCGTCGGGCATGTTCTCGACCAGGCCGACGATGCCCACCACATTGGCCTTGGCCCCGCGCAGCGCCAGTGTGCGCATCACGCCCGCGACCACGCCCGCGCCGCCCATGTCCATCGTCATCTCTTCCATGCCGCCCGCGGGCTTGATCGAGATGCCGCCGGTGTCGAACACCACGCCCTTGCCGATCAGCGCCAGGGGGGGCTCATCCCCGCCGCCGTTCCATTGCATCACCACCACCTTGGACGGGCTTTCCGAGCCCATGCCCACCGCCACCAGCGCGCCCATGCCCAGCTTGACCAGCTCCTCCTCCTCGAGGATCTCGACATCGAGGCCGATCTCCTGCATCGCCGCCAGCCTTGCGGCGAAGTCATAGGTGGTCAGCACGTTGGCGGGCTCGTTGATCAGGTCGCGGGTGAAGAACACGCCTTCGGCCAGCGCCGCCATCGGGCGGGCCTCGGCCGCCACCGCCTCGGGCTTGGCGACCATGAAGCTGACCTCGCCGAGGGTCTTGGCCTCGCCGGTCTTGTGGGTGGTGAAGTCATAGGCGCGCAGCGCGAGGCCAAGCGCGATCTCGGCGGCGCGGGGGTGATTGCCGGCCAGCACCAGCGCGCCGGCCTCGGTCAGCGCCTTGCCGATGGTGGCACCGGCCTTGCGGGCCTCCTCGACACTGGCCTTGCGCTCGAGCCGGATCACCTGCACCGCCTCGGCGGCGAGGCCCGCGGGATAGCCCAGGTCCGCGCCCTCGCCCGCCTTCAGCTTGCCGAAGGCGGGGCTGGCGGCATGGCGCGACAGCGCCCCCTTCATCGCCCGGTCCAGCCGCTTGGCCCCGGTATCGAGCGCGCCGCCCTCGGGCAGCAGCACGGCGATGCGGCCGGGGTGGCCGGCGAGCGCCTCGACATCGGTTTCGCAAAAATGGATGGCGACGGGTGCGGTCATGGGGCTGCCTTTGCTGTGCTTCATGTCGATCGGGCGATGCGGGTTTGCCCTGCGGGCGGCCCGGCCGGATGGCGTTTCGGGCGGTTTCCGGCGACGGGCGGGCCTTTGCCGGACACTAGCCCGCTGGCCCCGGCTTGGCCAGATACCAGTTTTCCCGGCCCGGCGATTGGGCTAGGAGGGGGCCAGACCAGCGCCAGACCAACGGGGGAGACAGCACAGGTGTCCAGATTCGACAGATACTTGCTGTCGCAACTGCTGACGCTGTTCGGCTTCTTCTCGCTCGTGCTGGTCTCGGTCTACTGGATCAACCAGGCCGTGCAGCTGTTCGAGCAGCTGATCTCGGATGGCCAGTCGGCCTGGGTCTTCCTCGAATTCAGCGCGCTGACCCTGCCCAACGTGATCCGCATGGTGCTGCCGGTCTCGGCCTTCGCCGCCGCCGTCTATGTCACCAACCGGCTGTCGGCGGAAAGCGAGCTGGTCGTCATGCAGGCCACCGGCTTCTCGCCCTGGCGGCTGGCGCGCCCCGCCTTGGCCTTCGGGCTGGTCGTGGCCCTGCTGCTCTCGGTGCTGAGCCATGTGCTGGTGCCCGCGAGCCGCACCGGCCTTGCCGAGCGGCGCACCGAGATCGCCGAGAACATCACCGCGCAGTTCCTGGTGGATGGCAGCTTCCAGCACCCCGCCGCCGGCCTCACGCTCTATATCCGCGAGATCAACTTGCGGGGCGAGCTTCTGGACATCTACCTCTCGGATGCGCGCAGCGCGGCGCAGCGCACCACCTACACCGCCGAGCGGGCGCTGCTGGTCAAGGCCGAGACCGGGCCCAAGCTGGTGATGTTCGAGGGCATGGCCCAGACCCTGCAACTGGACGGCAACCGGCTGGTGGTGACGCGCTTCGACGATTTCACCTATGACATCGGCGCGCTGATCACAGAGGCCGGCGCCCGCCGCCGCGACCTGCGCGAGTTTTCCACCCCCCTGCTGCTGTTCCCCACCCCCGAGGCGATGGAGATCGCGCGCGAGCCGCGGGCGGTGTTCCTCGCCGAGGGGCATTCGCGCTTTGCACAGCCGCTGACCGCCGCCGTGTTTGCGGTGATCGGGTTTTCCGCGCTGCTGACCGGCAGCTTCAGCCGCTTTGGCGTCTGGCGGCAGATCGGGGTGGCGGTGGTTCTGCTGATCGTGGTGCAGATGCTGGCCAATGTCGGCGCCAGCGCCGCGCAAGGCGACGCGGCGCTGTGGCCGCTGGTCTATCTGCCGGTGGTGGTGGGCTCGGCGCTGGCGGCGGGGCTGCTGTGGCTGGCGGCGCGGCCGCGGCGGGTGCGCGCCCCTGTGGCAGAGGCGGCAGCATGACCCTTTCGCTCTATATCGCGCGCCGCTTTGCCATGATGTTCCTCGGCGTCTTTGGCGTGTTCTTCGGCATCATGTTCATGGTGGACATGGTCGAGCAGGTGCGGCGCTTCGAGACGGGCGGCGGGCTTGGGGCGGCGGCCTGGCTGGCGGCGCTGAACGTGCCGTCGGGGCTTTACCACATCTTGCCGCTGGTGGTGATCCTGGCGACCATCGCGCTGTTCCTCGCCCTTGCGCGCTCGTCGGAACTGGTGGTGATCCGCGCCGCCGGACGCTCGGCCCTGCGCACGCTGGTGGCGCCGGTGGTGACCGCGCTGCTGATCGGCGCGCTGGCGGTGGCGGTGATGAACCCGATCGTCGCCGCCACCTCGAAACAGTATGAAGTGGAAGCCTCGCGCTACAAGCTGGGCGAGCGCAGCGTGCTGTCGATCAGCCGCGAGGGGCTGTGGCTGCGCCAGGGCGGACCCGAGGGGCAATCGGTGATCCGCGCCGACCGCGCCAATCTGGACGGGACAGAGCTTTACGGCGCCACCTTCCTGTCCTTCGCGCCCGAGGCCGGGCCGACCCTGCGGTTGGAGGCACAAAGCGCCCGGCTGGCGGATGGGGCCTGGACCTTGCAGGGCGTCAAGGAATGGCGGCTTGGAGAGGCCGAGAACCCCGAGCGGGATGCGCAGTTCCATGACACGCTGACCGTGCCCTCGGACCTGACCGCCGACCGCATCCGCGACAGCTTCGGCACGCCCTCGTCGATCCCGATCTGGGACCTGCCCGCCTTCATCGACGGGCTGGAGGCGGCGGGCTTTTCGGCGCGCAAGCACGCGGTCTGGCTGCAGATGGAGCTGGCGCTGCCGCTGCTGCTGGCGGCCATGGTGCTGCTGGGAGCCGGCTTCACCATGCGCCATGCAAGGTTCGGCCGCACCGGCATGATGGTGCTTTTTGCGATGGGCGCCGGTTTCGCAATTTTCTTCCTGCGCAATTTCGCGCAAGTGTTGGGCGAGAACGGGCAGATTCCGGTGGCGCTGGCCGCCTGGAGCCCGCCAGCCGCGGCTGTGCTGTTCTCGCTTGGGCTGTTGCTGCACCTGGAGGATGGCTGATGCGCCGCGCGATCAAGGCCCTTGCCGCCGCAATGGCGCTGAGCGTGTCGCCGCTGGCGCTGGCTCATGCCCCCGTCGCCATGGCGCAGACCAGCAGCGCCCCCGCCACACTGGTCGCCGACACCGTGTTCATCGACGCCGAGGGCCGGTTGACCGCGGCTGGATCGGTCGAGGTGTTCCACGGCACCGCGCGGATGACGGCGGGCAGCCTGGTCTATGACCCGGCGACCGAGCGGCTGCAGATCGTGGGGCCGATCACCATCATCGAGAATGGCGGCGACACGATCCTGCTGGCCTCGGCGGCAGAGCTGTCCACCGACATGACCAACGGCATCCTCACCGGCGCGCGGATCGTGCTGGACCGCCAGCTGCAGATCGCCGCCGCCGAAATCTCGCGGGTGTCGGGCCGCTACAACCGGGCCACGCGGGTGCGCGCCTCCTCCTGCGAGGTTTGCGCCTCCAACCCGATCCCGCTGTGGGAGATCCGCGCCAGCCGCGTGGTGCATGATGAGGTGGGCCAGCAGCTCTACTTCGACAATGCCCAGTTCCGCGTCATCGGCGTGCCGGTGTTCTGGTTCCCGATGCTGCGGATGCCCGACCCGACGCTGGACCGCTCTCCGGGTTTCCTGATCCCAAGCATCCGCACCACCACCGGCCTCGGCACCGGGATCAAGCTGCCCTATTTCATCCCGATCGGCGACAGCCGCGACCTGACCGTGACCCCCTATGTCTCGACCAGTGCGACGCGCACGGTCGAGCTGCGCTATCGCCAGGCCTTCCGCACCGGCAGCATAGAGTTCAACGGCGCCGTCAGCCGCGACGATCTGGAGAGCGGCACCCGCGCCTACCTCTATGGCACCGGCAGCTTTGCCCTGCCCGAGGGCTACCGGCTGAACTTCGGGCTGCAGACCGTCTCGGACGAGGCCTATCCCAGCGACTATGGGCTGGACAACGAAGACCGGCTGCAAACCGGGGTGGAGATCACCCGCACGCGGCGCAACGAATACATCCTCGGCCGCGTGGTGAACTACCGCTCGCTGCGGGACAGCGAGGACAACTCGACCCTGCCGACGCTGGTCAGCGACGTGACCTGGCACCGCCGCTTTGCCCCGGCGCTGATCGGCGGCGAGGGCGGGCTGCGCTTCCAGAGCCACAGCCACCGCCGCTGGTCGAACGAGGAGACGGATGCCAATGGCGACGGCGTCATCGACGGGCGCGACGTCGCCCGCGCCTCGATCCGTGCCGACTGGCGGCGCAACTGGGTGCTGGACAATGGCATGGTCTTTGCCGGCCTGACCGAGATCACCGCCGATATCTACCGCATCAACCAGGACCCGGCCTATGACCGCAACGTCACCCGGGTGACGCCTGCCGCGGCGGTGGAACTGCGCTGGCCGTTCATGCGCGCCGGCACCGCGGGCGGCGCCTCCTGGGTGGTGGAGCCGGTGGCGCAGATCGGCTGGAGCCCCAAAAGCGCCGCCGATGATGTCGTGCCCAACGAGGACTCGGTGCTGGTGGAGTTCGACGAGGGCAACCTTTTCTCGCTCGACCGTTTCCCCGGCGCCGATGCGCATGAGGCGGGGCTGCGCGCCAATCTTGGCTTTTCCGTCACAAGGCAGGCGGCCGATGGCAGCTCGCTGGCGCTGACGCTGGGGCGGGTGGTGCGCCCCGAGAACCTTGGCCAGTTCAACACCTCGAGCGGGCTTGACGGCGCCACCTCGGACTGGCTGCTGGCCACGCAATATGCCGGTGCCGGCGGGCTGACCGTCACCAACCGCGCGATCTTCGACGATGACCTCGACCTCTCGCGCGAGGAATTGCGGCTGTCCTGGCGCACGGAAAGCTATGGCATCGGCTCCTCCTATATCTGGCTAGAGGAAGATCTGGCCGAGGCGCGCACCGTGCCGACTTCGGAGTGGACCTTCGATGCCGACTGGGCGATCACCGATGCTTGGGCCGCGGCGGTGGAAACCCGCTATGATTTCGAGGCGGACCGCGCCGCCCGCGCCGGGCTCGCGCTGCAATATGCCACCGAATGCGTGACCTTCGATCTTTCCCTCTCGCGCCGCTTCACATCCTCGACTAGTGTACGCCCCACTACCGATATCGACCTTTCGGTGGTGCTGAACGGCTTCGGCTCGGGCAATCGGGCAGTTGCGGCGCGCCGCAGCTGCGGCGGCTGAGACCCGGCAGGGCGCGGACGGCAACGACAGGATCAGAGCAGGACGGACCCGACCGATGCGCAATTTCCTCTCCCTCCCGGCCCTTGCGATGATGGCCTTTGCCGCGTGTTCGGCCCCGGCCTTGGCGCAGGGCGGACAATTCGCCGCGCAGGTCTTCGTGAATGACAGCGCGATCACCGAGTATGAGCTGCAGCAGCGCCGCCTGTTCCTGACCCTGCTGAACGCCCCGCCCGAAATGATTGACGCCTCGCTCGATGCGCTGATCGACGACCGCCTGCGCGCCGATGCCGCAAAGTCCATGGGCATGGAGGCGACTGCCGAGCAGGTGCAGGCCGGGATGGAGGAGTTCGCCAGCCGCGCCAACCTGACCGCCGAGCAATTCGTGGGCGAGCTGCAGAAGGCGGGCGTGTCGGCCGAGACCTTCCGCGATTTCGTCGCCGCCGGCATCGTCTGGCGCGATGTGGTGCGCGCCCGCTTTGTCGGCCGCAGCCGCGTCACCGATGCCGAGGTCGAGCAGGCGATTGCCGAGCAGGGCTTTGGCGATGAGATCCCGCAAGGCCCCCGCGTGCTGCTGTCGGAAATCATCATCCGCCGTGCCCCCGAAGAGGATGCCCGCGCCCGGCTGCTGGCCGAACGCGTGGCGAGCATCGCCACCACCGAGGCCAGCTTCGACACCGCAGCCCGGCAATATTCCACCGCCGGCACCCGCGATGTCGGCGGCAAGCTGGACTGGATGGCGCTGAACAGCCTGCCCGAGCAGGTGCGCGGCACTGTCGCCGGGCTGACACCGGGCCAGATTTCCGCCCCGGTGCAGGTCAGCCCCGGCGCCTATGCGATGTTCCTGCTGCATGAGCGTGCCGCTGCCCCCGCCGCCCTGCCCGCGGGTGTCGAGGCGCTGGAATATGCCCAGATCCTGCTGCCCGGCGGGCGCAGCGAGGCGGCGCTGGCCGAGGCTGCCAAGATCCGCGCCCGGGTGGATACCTGCGATGACCTCTACGGCGTCGCCAGCGGCGTCTCGGCCGACCGGCTGCTGGTGCAGACCCAGCCCTCCTCGGCGCTGCCCGCCGACATTCGGGCCGAGCTGTCGCGGCTCGATGCCAACGAGATTTCGACGAACCTCACCCGCGGCGACGCGCTGATGGTGCTGATGCTGTGCTCGCGCGGGCCGCTGCTGGATACCAAGACCGTCCCGCGCGACCAGGTCCGCGCCCGGTTGCAGAACGACCGCCTGGTGGCCTTCGCCGAGGCCTATATGGCCGAGCTGCGCGCCGGGGCCTCGATCCGGTACCCGTGAGCATGCAACGCACCTTGCCGGTGGCCCTGACCTGCGGCGAGCCCGCCGGCATCGGCCCCGAGATCGCCGTCAAGGCCTGGGACCATCTGCGCGCCCGGCTGCCGTTCTTCTGGATCGGCGACCCCGCGCATCTGCCGCAGGGCGCCCGGCATCAGCTGATCGACGCACCCGAGGATGCCTTCTCGGTCGCGGGGCACGCGCTGCCGGTGCTGGCCCATCCCTTCCCCGCCGCCGCGATCCCAGGCACGCCGACCCCCGAGAACGCCGCCGCGGTGATTGAGGTGATCGCCCGCGCCGTGCAGCTGGTGGGCCGTGGTCAGGCCGGGGCGGTCTGCACCGCCCCGATCTCCAAGAAGGCGCTGAAGGATGCCGCGGGCTTCCCGCATCCCGGCCATACCGAATACCTTGCGCATCTGGCGGGGGTGGACCGCGTGGTGATGATGCTGGCCTGCCCGGACCTGCGGGTGGTGCCGGTGACCATCCATGTCGCGCTGTCCGAGGTGCCGCGGCTGCTGACGGCCGAGCTGCTGTCGGACACGATCCGCATCACCCATGCCGCGCTGGAGCGGGATTTCGGGATTCATGGACCGCGGCTCGCCGTGGCCGGCCTCAACCCCCATGCCGGCGAGGGCGGGACCATGGGCCTCGAGGATATCGAGCGCATCGCCCCGGTGGTGGCCGCGCTGCGGGCCGAGGGCTATGCCGTGGCGGGGCCGCTGCCCGCCGACACCATGTTCCACCCGGCCGCGCGGGCGAAATACGACGTGGCGATCTGCATGTATCACGATCAGGCGCTGATCCCGATCAAGACGCTGGATTTCGCCGGCGGCGTCAACGTGACGCTGGGGCTGCCCTTCATCCGCACCTCGCCCGACCATGGCACCGCCTTCGACATCGCGGGCACCGGGGTTGCCGATCCCTCCAGCCTGATTGCGGCGCTGCGGATGGCAACCGAGATGGCTGCGGCCCGGGCGGCGGAATGATCGGCGGCGCGCGGGCGGAGGCGCCGGGGGTTTTCCACCCCCGGACCCCCGGAGGATATTTTTGCCAGCAAGAAGCTGAAGGCGGGGCGCGCTGATGGCCGCGATCGACGGGCTGCCGCCGCTGCGCGAGGTGATCGCGGCGCATGAGCTGAGCGCGAAGAAGCAGCTGGGGCAGAACTTCCTGCTGGACCTGAACCTGACCGCGCGGATCGCGCGGCTGGCGGGGGATCTGGCGGGGCATGACGTGCTGGAGGTCGGCCCCGGCCCGGGCGGTTTGACCCGCGGGCTGCTGGCCGAGGGCGCGCGCCATGTGGTGGCGGTGGAGAAGGACCCGCGCTGCCTGCCGGCGCTGGCCGAGATCGCGGCGGCCTATCCGGGGCGGCTGACGGTGCTGCAGGGCGACGCGCTGGACATGGACATGTCGGCGCATCTGTCTGCGCCGTGGAAGGTGGCGGCGAACCTGCCCTACAATGTGGGAACCGAGCTGCTGGTGCGCTGGCTGACGCCGGCGGTCTGGCCGCCCGCGTGGACCAGCCTGACGCTGATGTTCCAGAAGGAAGTGGCCGAGCGGATCGTGGCGAAGCCGGGGTCAAAGGCCTACGGCCGCCTCGCGCTTCTGGCGCAATGGCGCTGCGAGGCGCGGATCGTGATGACGCTGCCGCCTGAGGCCTTCACCCCGGCCCCCAAGGTGCACTCGGCTGTGGTGCATCTGACCGCCCTGCCCGCGCCCCGGTTCGAGGCCGATGGCGCGGTGCTGAACCGGATCGTGGCGGCGGGCTTCAACCAGCGCCGCAAGATGCTGCGCGTCAGCCTGAAGGGCGTGGCGCCTGGCATCGAGGCCAAGCTGGAGGCGGCGGGGATCCCGCCCACGGCGCGGGCCGAGGAGATCGGGCTGGAGGCCTTCTGCCGGCTGGCGCGGATCGTGGCGGCGGGCTGAGGGTCGGGACTGGCCGGGCGCTCTGGACCCCGAACATGAAGAAGGCCCCCGCGAGGGGGCCCTGTTATTTCGTCCTGCAAACCGATCACTCGGCCGAGGAGGTATCCTCGGCGCGCTCGCTGCTGCCTTCGGCCGGCTTGGCACGGGGCTTGCGCGGGGCGCGGGGCTTGGGCGCCTTGACGGGTTCCGCCCCGGATTGCGCCTCGGGCTGCGCCAGACGGGTCAGCTCGCGCCGCACATCCGTCGGTTGCTCGGTGGCTTGCGCCGGCTGCGGCTGTTCGGCCATGGGCTGTTCGGCCTTCGGCTCGGCAGCACGGGGCTCGGGAGCGGCCTCGCCCTGCGGCTTGGGCCCCCGCGGCGCGCGGCGTTCGCCCTGCGGCGCGCGCTCGCGGCGCGGCTGCTGCGGGCGCATTTCCGGCGTCTCCACCAGACCGCTGTCTTCGCCATCCTCGCGCGGGTCGGTCATCGGCTCGGGCGCGCGCTCGCGCTGCGGACGGTCATTGCGCTGCGGGTCGCGGTTGCGGTCCTGCTGGCCCCGGTCCTGTTGCCCGCGGTCCTGCTGGCCGCGGTCCTGCTGGTTGCGGTCCTGCTGGCCGCGGTCCTGCTGCTGATTGCGATCCTGATGACCACGATCCTGCTGCTGGCCCCGATCCTGCTGACCGCGGTCCTGCCCACCGCCGTCGGAATAGCGCTCTTGCCCGCCATTGCCGTTCTGGCCGCCACCATTCTGGCCATTACCGTGCTGGCCGCCATTCTGGCCCTGCTGCGGCTGCTGGCCCGGCTGGCCGCCCTGCTGGGCGCGCTGCTGGTCCTGGGACATCTCGCGCGTCGCCTCGCCCAGCATCCGCGTGTAATGCTCGGCATGCTGCAGGAAGTTCTGCTCGGCCACGCGGTCATTCGACAGCTGGGCGTCGCGCGCCAGCATCAGGTATTTGTCGATGATCTGCTGGGGGGTGCCACGCACCTTGCCCTCGGGTCCCGAACTGTCGAAGACGCGGTTAATGATATTGCCGAGCGTGCGCTGACGGTTCGACTTGGAACGCGAACGGGACTTGGATGATCTCATGTGCTTTCGCTTGTTGCGAGCCTTGGCGGCTTTGTGGACGCGCCATTCGTCTGGCTTTTGCGGCTGACAGCCCCGGCCGGTTTCCCTGCTTCGGCCCGGCGCATCCGAACGTGGTGGTTGCGCGGAAGAACGGGCGATGCGGTGGTGGCGGAGCGCGCGGGGGGCTTCGTTGCCCCTCCGTCACAAGGCCTGTGTAAGCATGGCGCCGGGGATGAGGCAAGCAGAAACTTGGGAAAAGCGCGCAAAACGCCGTGTAGTTGCGAAGAATGCGACGCATGGCCGCGGAGGTCAGAGGGCCTCGGCGCTGACCACCCTGTCGCGCCCATCCAGATCTGGCAGCACACGGATCTGGCTTAGCCCCGCCGCCGCGAAAATCTGCGACACCGCCGGGCCCTGCAGGGGCCCGATCTCGACCAGCAGCCGCCCGCCCGGCGCCAGATGCGCGCCCACCCCGGCGGCAATCGCGCGGTAGGCGTCCAGCCCGTCGCCGCCCGGGGTCAGCGCCATGTGCGGCTCCCAGTCGCGCACGTCAGGGTCCAGCGCCGCCATTTCCTCCGCGGTGATATAGGGCGGGTTCGACACGATCAGATCGAAGCGCCCCTCCACCGCCCCGAACCAGTCCGAGGTCACAAACTCCACCCGATCGCCCAGCCCCAGGGCCGCGCCATTCTCCGCCGCCACCGCCAAAGCCGCCTCCGAGAGGTCCGCGCCCATGCCCCGCGCCCCCGGCCGTTCCGCCAGCAGCGTCAGCACGATGCAGCCGGTCCCGGTGCCAAGGTCCAGCACCCGGCCGAACGGCCGCTCCAGCGCCGCCGCGATCAGGCATTCCGTCTCGGGCCTCGGGTCGAGCGTGTCGCGCGTCACCCGGAACGCCCG
>Ga0209024_1001349_pt1 | contig 21786 bp, 21 predicted proteins | sample AutmiccommunBRH5_FD_187380 | JGI IMG/M metagenome (GOLD analysis project Ga0209024, IMG submission 187380) | Deep subsurface microbial communities from Mt. Terri, Switzerland - Autotrophic microbial communities BRH/5 (SPAdes) (version 2) | ecosystem: Environmental > Aquatic > Deep subsurface >...
GGAACGGGATCAAGTCCAAGGACTGCGCCGTGATAGGTAAAATCTACGGTGATCTCGAACCGATGTCGCCTTCCAATATCGCCAGCCTGGCGATCACGATCGTGCAGGCGACGGCCAGAGATGGCAAGAAGCAGGATATTCCCATTTGCAAAGCACCTGCCTGATGGTCTAACGGCGGCGGTCTATGGAAAATCTCCTTCCCAGCGAACTTGTCGCGCTGGCCAACACGGTCATCGAAAAGAATCGCGCCGCCGGCCGCCGGATAACCGTGGCCGAAAGCTGCACCGGCGGTCTGGTCGCGGCGGCGCTGACCGAAGTTCCGGGCAGCAGCGATGTATTTGATTGCGGTTTCAACACCTATTCCAATAGCGCCAAGCAGAATATGCTCGGAGTCAGCAGCGATCTGCTGGAAACCTTTGGTGCGGTGTCAATCGCGGTGGCTTGGGAGATGGCCAAGGGCGCGCTGGAACATTCGGGTTGCGACGTGGCGGTTGCGGTTACCGGCGTGGCGGGGCCCGATGGCGGAACAGAGAAAAAACCGGTGGGTACCGTCGTGTTTGCCAAGGCCGAAAAAGGCAAAAGCAACGATGATGTGGTCGCCGACCGGAAAAATTTCGGTGCCGACAAGAGCCGCGCGGATATTAGATTTCAGGCTGTGCGGGTCGCGCTTGAGCTATTGCTGCCCGAGGAAAGCGAATAATTTTCACCGTAGATTTCGACTGCGCGGTCGACAAAAGCGCTGGTCATCTTGTGCAATGCCTTGGCGAACATCTGTCCCGCCAGTTTCTCGAACATGCGGTTCTTGAACGTGAATTCGACGTAGAAATCAACATGGCAGCCGCCGCCTTCGCGCTCTCGAAATCGCCATTCATTGTGGAGCTGCTTCAGCGGCCCGTCGAGATAGTCGACGTCGATCGACCGATTGGGCACCTTGATGACCCTGGAGGTAAACTGCTCGCGCAGACCCTTGAACCCTACCAGGACATCGGCCAGCATTTCGGTCTCGCTGTCTGACCGCACCCGGGTTCCGACTACCCAGGGCAGAAATTCCTGGTAGCGGCCGACATCGGCCACCAGCGCGAACATCTGTGCCGCGCTGTAGGGTAGATCACGGGTTTCCCTATGAACCGGCATGCAGGGCACCCGAGCGCGCCAGCTTTTCCTCGCGCGCCTGACGCATTTTGGCAAAATCCTCGCCGGCGTGATAGCTCGACCGGGTCAGCGGGCTCGAGGCAACCAGCAGAAAGCCCTTTGCCCGGGCAACCGAGGCGTATGCATCAAAAGCCTGCGGCTTGACAAATTCGCTGACCTTCACATGTTTGGTCGTGGGTTGCAGATATTGTCCCATGGTCAGAAAATCGATATCGGCGCTGCGCATGTCGTCCATCACCTGATGCACTTCCAGACGCTGTTCGCTGAGGCCCAGCATGATGCCGGACTTGGTGAATATCGAGGGATCGAGCCGCTTGACCTGTTCGAGCAGGCGCAATGATGCATAATAGCGCGCGCCGGGGCGGATCGTCGGATAGAGACGGGGCACGGTCTCCAGATTGTGGTTATATACATCCGGCCGCGCCGCGACGATCGCCTCGACTGCGGCTTCTGTCTTGTTGCGGAAATCGGGGGTCAATATCTCGATCGTGGTATTCGGGGTGGTCCGGCGGAGCGCCTCAATCACCTTCACGAACTGGCTGGCACCGCCATCGGCAAGATCATCGCGGTCGACCGAGGTGATGACGATATGCTCCAGCCCAAGCTTGGCGGCTGCATCGGCGGTATGCTGCGGTTCCAGCGTGTCGACCGCCATCGGCATTCCGGTCTTGACGTTGCAGAAGGCGCAGGCCCGGGTGCAGACATCGCCGAGGATCATGACGGTGGCGTGCTTCTTGGTCCAGCATTCGCCAATATTGGGGCAAGCAGCTTCCTCGCAAACGGTGTTCAGCTTGTGCTCGCGCATCAGCGCGCGGGTTTTTTCAAATTCGGCACCCATTGGGGCCTTGACCCGAATCCAGTCGGGCTTGCGCAGGCGCTCGGGCGGGCTGTCTGGCGGTGTGATCTTGGTGAGTTCGTTCATTTCTATCAAATAGGGAAAGAAAACCGCTCTTGCCACCCCCTAAACCGATGATATGGACGGAATCATGACAAAATTCACTGATCTTCTGGATGGCTATCGCCGCTTCCGTTCCGACCAATGGCATACCCAGCGCGAACGCTGGAATGAACTCAAGGAGGGTCAGAGCCCCAGGGTGATGATCATCGCCTGCAGCGACAGCCGGGTCGACCCGACCCAGATATTCGACACCAATCCCGGCGAGACCTTCATTGTCCGCAATGTGGCGGCGCTGGTGCCGCCGTTTGAAACGACGCCGGGACAGCATGGCGTCTCGGCGGCGCTGGAATTCGCCGTCCAGTTTCTGAAAGTCGACGAGGTCGTGGTCATGGGCCATGGCAGCTGCGGCGGCTGCGCGGCCGCCCTGTCCGAACAGATGAAGGACATGCCGCACGGCAAGGGCGGCTTTATCGCCGACTGGATCACCCTGCTCGATGACGCGCGGGCCAGGGTCGCCGAGGATCATGGCGACTTGAGCAGCCCGGCGGCGCAGCTGGCAATGGAACATGAGGGTATCCGGACCAGCCTGGCCAATTTGCGGACCTTTCCGTGCATCCAGGAAAAAGAAGCGGATGGCTCGATTCGCCTGATCGGCGCGTGGTTCGCGATTGCCGAGGGCCGGCTGCATGTACTGGATGAAGAGAGCGACCGATTTGCGGTGGTGGAGTGAGGTAAGGGATATATATCAGGAAGTTGTCTATATATTCTCCTGATTTATCGAAGGTTAAGCGTGGAAGTCTTTGATTTTCGAGAGCCTTCGCTGGCAAACTTGACAAATTTTACAATATTATGAGGAAGAAAACCTCGCTTCCCCGTTCGAGCCGTAAATGGCGTTCTCCTTCCCTTCTCCCATGAGGGAAGGATACAGAGCCTTATGAGCGTAGCGAAACAGGCGGCGTTGGATGAAGGTGTTCTGCAACCCGAAGCGCAGTACACCCTCATCCAGCTCCGACTAGGCAGCAAGCTGCCAAGTCTGCCCATCCTTCTCCCTCACGGGAGAAGGATGGGCGTTTACGCGCTACCAAGATTCCGCATATGTCAAAGAACCGCTCCCAGCATAATCGATGCGGCGGGTTGTAGGACAGGCTTTTTCCGCTTGAACGCCCTCGACTGTCAGTCCATCAAAGCGTCATGAACCAGAATAATGACAATATCGCTCTGCTGATCGATTCCGATAATGCCAGCCACAATGGTATCGATCCCGTGCTGACCGCGCTGGCCGAGCTGGGCACGGTCAATATCCGCCGCGCCTATGGTAACTGGCGCAAGCAGTCGCTCAAGGGCTGGGTCGATATCCTGCACAAATATGGCATCGAGCCGCAGCAGCAGTTCGACCTGACCAAGGGCAAGAATGCCACAGACATGAAGATGACGATTGACGCCATGGACCTGCTGTTCCGCGGCAATGTCAGCGGCTTCGGCATCATGTCGAGCGACAGCGACTTCATGCCGCTGGCGATGCGGATCCGGCAGGAGGGCCTGCCCGTCTATGGCTTTGGCAGCGCCAAGACGCCAGAGGGCTTCCGCCAGGCCTGTAGCCGCTTTATCGACGTCGATGCGCTGATCAAGGCCGACAAGCGCAACCGCGGTGGTGGCAGGAGTGACGCCAAGGTGTCAGCCAGGCCTGAACCGTCCGGCAACGGTGCCGACGGCAGTGGCAAGGTCGATGACGAACTGCTCAATCTGCTGGTCGACGCCTATCAGGCGACCAAGCGCGATGCGGAAGGCTATGCCAGCCTGAGCGAGGTCGGCAAGATCGCCGGCAACCGGTCGAGTTTCGATGTGCGCAATTACGGTTTTTCGAGGCTGTCGGAAATGTTCGAGGCCGTTCCGAATTTCCAGACGAAGCGCGATGACCATGGACATCTGTTTGTGAAGCGGCTGCGGTAGATGGGTTCCTTCTCCCGTGAGGGAGAAGGTATTGTAGGGAGAATAATCCTCCCCGCTTGCGGGGAGGTGGCAGCCGGAACGTCTGACGGAGGGGGCTCTGGTCTGGACGTTGCGCCTCGACGCACGCCCCCTCCACCACGCTGCGCGTGGTCCCCCTCCCCGTACCGGGGAGGATTTCCGGGAAGGTCGGAGGACCCTGCTGTCTTCCCCAAAAAACGCAAATGGTGACTCGGGGTTCAAAATCGTTATGTATGCGGGATGCAGACCGGAACCCTGATCACCCTCGCCCTTTATTTCATCCTGATGCTCGCGATCGGCTTCTACGCATGGCGCAAGTCCACCGACAGCAGCGAGGGCTATCTGCTCGGCGGGCGCAATCTCCACCCGGCGGTGGCGGCGCTGTCGGCGGGCGCGTCCGACATGTCGGGCTGGCTGCTGCTCGGCCTGCCCGGTGCGCTCTATGCGGCGGGGCTGGTCGAGGTGTGGATCGGGATCGGCCTGTTCGTCGGCGCGCTGGTCAACTGGATCGTGGTCGCGCCGCGGCTGCGCGAGCAGACCGAACGTATGGGCAATGCCCTCACCATCCCCGAATTTCTCGCCAACCGTTTCCCCGACAAGGCGCTGGCGCTCAGGGTGACTTCGGCGATCATCATCGTGCTGTTTTTCGCCGTCTATACCGCGGCCGGCCTGGTCGGCGGCGGCAAATTGTTCGAGACCAGCTTTGCCGGACTGTTCGGCGACACCGGGATGAGCGACTATATGACGGGCATCTGGATGACCGCGGGCGTGGTGCTGGCCTACACGATGGTCGGCGGCTTTCTCGCGGTCAGCCTGACCGACTTTGTCCAGGGCTGCATCATGGTCGTGGCGCTGGTGCTGATGCCGCTGGTGGTGCTGACCGACGATGGTGGCGCCAGCGCGGTGGCGGCGACGCTTGCCGGCGTCGACCCCGATTTTCTCAGCCTGACCGCCGGCCTGTCCGCGATCGGCTTCCTGTCGGCGATCACCTGGGGCCTCGGCTATTTCGGCCAGCCGCATATAATCGTGCGGTTCATGGCGATCCGATCAATCCCGGACGTCGCCAAGGCGCGCACGGTCGGCATGAGCTGGATGGGCGTGGCGCTGCTCGGCGCGATCGGCGTCGGCATCACCGGCCGCGCCTATGTCGAGATGAACGGGCTGGTGCTGGATGATCCCGAGACGATCTTCATCCTGCTGGCCAATACATTGTTCCACCCGCTGATCACCGGATTCCTGCTGGCCGCCCTGCTGGCGGCGATCATGAGCACGATCAGCTCGCAGCTGCTCGTCTCGTCCAGCTCGCTGACCGAGGATTTCTACCGATTGTTCCTGCGTAAGAATGCCAGCGAGCGGGAGACGGTGAACGTCGGGCGGCTGTTTGTCGCGCTGGTGGCGCTGGTCGCCATCTATATCGCGAGCGATCCGGACAGCAAGGTGCTGGGGCTGGTGAGCAACGCCTGGGCCGGCTTTGGTTCGGCCTTTGGGCCGCTGATCCTGCTGTCGCTGACCTGGGACCGGATGACCGGCGCCGGCGCGGTTGCCGGACTGGTGACAGGGGCCGGGGTGGTGATCGTGTGGATTGCCATGGGCTGGAATGCGAGCTTTATGGGCGGACCGGGGGTTTACGAGATTATTCCCGGGTTTGTGGCTGCGATGGCGGCGATTGTCGGGGTTAGTCTGACGGGAACGCCGCGTTCGCAGGCGGCGCGATAGACGTCATACCGGACGCGATCCGGTATCCAGAGCGTCACCACACAGCGGTCAATGAATGCGGCTCTCGATGCTGAATCGAGTTCAGCATGACGAATGGCGAATTCAGTCGTCCACACTATCCTCAATTGCGTGCATATCGGCATCGCTGAGGCCAAAATGATGTCCGACCTCGTGGATGACGACATGGCGGATCAGTTCTTCGAGCCCGACGCCGGTCTCCGCCATTTCGGCAAGCAGCGGTCGACGATATAATGTGATATGATCCCCCTCGCCGCTCGGCGGCGCCCATTGCGACTTTTCCCCGATCGGTACGCCCTGATAGAGGCCGGTCAATTGATAGGGACTGGTCATTTCGAAATGGTCGAGAATCTCCTGTTCCGGCCATTCCTCGATCCGCAGCAGGATATCGCCAAGATGCCCGGCGAACGGGGCCGGGATTGTCTCGAACACGCGCCGGGCGATGGTTTCGAAATCGGTGATGGTGGGTGGGTTGGTCATGTTTATGATATAGGTATTGCGTTGGTTTGGGGAAAGGCGGTTTCGGGGTTTCTGGCGGCGCTGGTGGCTATTGTCGGGTTTAGTTTGACGGGATGTCACGTTCACGCCCGACAAAGTAAACGTCATACCGGACTTGATCCGGTAACCAGAGCGTCAAGACACAGCCGTCAATGAATGCGGCTCTGGATGCTGAATCAAGTTCAGCATGACGGATTCATAATTTTTACAAATGGCCGAAACTGTCGTCTTACCGGACTTGATCCGGTATCCAGGGCGGCTAGCATTGCCCGATGGAGAAACAGCCTGCTGTCTATATCATGGCCAACTTTCGCAATGGCGCTGTTTATACCGGCGTGACGTCAAATCTGATGCAGCGTGTATATCAGCACCGCGAAGGTGTGATCCCCGGTTTCACAAAAAGACACGGCATCAAACGCCTCGTCTGGTTTGAAATGCACGCAACAATGGAATCTGCCATCATGCGCGAAAAGCAAATCAAGAATTGGAAACGCAAGTGGAAGCTGGCTTTATTCGAGAGCGATAGCCCGACATGGCGCGATTTGGCTGAAGATTTGGGCTTCGATCCACTGCCATGAAGAATGATCTGTCTCACGACCGTCATACCGGACTTGATCCGGTATCCAGAGCGTCAAGACACAGCAGTCGCTGAGTTGCCGCTCTGAATGCTGAATCAAGTTCAGCATGACGAAATTCATTCAGTCTTCACTCAAGAAATAGTCAGCGCTTCTCTTACAAACTCACCGCGTCAATTTCTTGTAAGCAACCCGTGTCGGCCGATCCGCGGCGTCGCCGAGTCTCCGCCTTTTGTCCTCTTCATAGCTCTCGAAATTGCCTTCGAACCACTCCACATGGCTGTCACCTTCGAACGCCAGAATATGCGTCGCCAGCCGGTCCAGGAAGAAGCGGTCATGGGAGATAACAACGGCGCAGCCGGCGAAATTTTCCAGGGCGTCTTCGAGCGCGCGCAGGGTTTCGACGTCGAGATCGTTGGTCGGTTCGTCGAGCAGCAGCACATTGCCGCCCTCCTTCAGCATCTTGGCGAGATGGACGCGGTTGCGTTCGCCGCCGGAGAGCTGGCCGACCTTCTTCTGCTGGTCCACGCCCTTGAAGTTGAACGCGCCGACATAGGCGCGGGTCTGGACTTCATTCTTGCCGAAGGTGAAGAAATCATGGCCGCCGGAAATTTCCTCCCAGATATTCTTCGTCGCGTCGAGCGTGTCGCGGCTCTGGTCGACATAGCCGAGCTTGACCGTCTCGCCCAGTTCGAGCGAACCGCTGTCCGGTGTTTCCTGACCGGTGATGATCCGGAACAGGGTGGTCTTGCCGGCACCGTTGGGGCCGATGATGCCGACGATGCCGCCCGGTGGCAGCGAAAATTCCAGATTTTCGAACAGCAGCTTGTCGCCATAGGCCTTGGTCAGGCCCTTGGCCTCGATCACTTTCGAGCCAAGCCGTTCGGGCGTCTGGATCAGGATTTGCGCCTTGCCGATCACGCGATTTTCCTGCGAGGCCACGAGATCGTCGAAGGACTTGATACGGGCCTTGGACTTGGTCTGCCGCGCCTTCGGGCTTTGCCGCATCCATTGCAATTCGTTCTCGATCGCCTTCTGCCGACTTTTGTCCTCGCGCTCTTCCTGCGCCATGCGTTTCGACTTGGCTTCCAGCCAGTGTGAATAATTGCCTTCGAACGGCAGGCCCTTGCCGCGGTCGATTTCGAGTACCCAGTTGACGACATTGTCGAGAAAATAGCGGTCATGGGTCACCAGAATGACATTGCCGGCATAGTCGATCAGATGCTTTTCCAGCCAGGCGACGCTTTCCGCATCGAGATGGTTGGTCGGTTCGTCGAGCATCAGGATTTCCGGCTTGTCGAGCAGCAGGCGGCAGAGAGCGACGCGGCGTTTCTCGCCGCCGGAAAGATCGGTTACCGGACTGTCGCCGGGCGGGCACCGCAAGGCCTCCATCGCAATTTCCAGCTGGTTGTCGAGGGTCCAGCCATCGACCGCGTCGATCTTTTCCTGCAGCTCGCCCATTTCCTCCATCAGCGCATCAAAATCGGCATCTTCCGGCGGATCGCCCATGATTTCGGAGATTTCGTTGAAACGCGCGACCAGATCGGCGACATCGCGGACGCCGTCCATGACATTTTCCTTGACCGTCTTGTTCTCGTCAAGCTGCGGTTCCTGTGCCAGATAGCCGACGCGAATGCCCTCGCCTGCCCATGCCTCGCCCTGATATTCCTCGTCCTGGCCGGCCATGATCTTCATCAGCGTCGACTTGCCGGCGCCGTTCTTGCCGATGATGGCAATCTTGGTGCCCGGCAGGAATTGCAGGTGGATATTGTCGAGCACCGGCTTGGGTGCGCCGGGGAAGGTCTTGGTCAGACCCTTCATGACATAGCTATATTGGACGGCCATCTTATTCGCTTTCAATGTTGCTCGTCACTCCAGCAAGGCTGGAATCTCGGTCGGCTTCATGCTCGGGTTGAGGAGACCCCGGCTCGCGCCAGGATGACGGGTTAAATTCACCGCTTATGTAGCTATTCCACCCGTCTCTCGCAAGAGACCATTGGCAAAGCGCAAAAGGCGGGTTAGGCAGCATGCATGAGAAACATAACCCCATGGCTCGCTGGCGCATCCGCGCTGTTTCTGTCCACTCCGGCGCTGGCCGCCGCTCCCGATACCGCTACGTTGCAGGAGAAAGCGCTGACCGACGATCTCGCCTATGAGATTGTCGAAGGGCTGACGACGGAGATCGGACCCCGGCAGCCGGGAACGGAAGCCGAAGCGCGGGCGCGGAAATGGGCACTTGCCAAACTGAACTCGCTCGGTTTCAGCAATATACGCAACGAACCTTTCATGATGCCGACCTGGATCCGGGGCGCGGAAAGCGCGACCGTGGTCAGCCCGTTCCCGCAGAAGCTGGCGATCACTGCCCTCGGCAACAGCGGCAGCACCGGCGCCAAGGGCCTGACCGCCGAGGTGGCCTATTTTCCGACGCTGCAGGATCTGATCGCGGCCCCGGACGGCAGCCTCAGGGGCAAGATCGTCTTTGTCAGCCATGCGATGGAGCCGACCCAGGACGGGTCCAGCTATGGTGCTTTTGGTCCAGCACGCTTCGTCGGGCCCAATATCGCCGCCAAGAAGGGCGCCGCAGCGATCGTCATCCGTTCCGCGGGTACCGACCGTCACCGCAATCCGCATACCGGCAACACCAATTTCGAAAAGGGCGTCACGCCGATTCCGGCCGGGGCGCTGTCGATCCCCGACGCCGAGAATCTGCAGCGGATGCTGGCACGCGGCAAACCGGTCATGCTGAATCTGGTGCTGACCCCGCAGAATATCGGACAGCAGGAATCGGGCAATGTCATCGCCGAACTGCCGGGCAGCGATCCGTCGCTGGGCATGATCGTGATTGCCTGTCATCTCGACAGCTGGGATCTCGGCACCGGCGCGATTGACGATGCCTCGGGCTGTGGAATTATCACAGCGGCGGCTAAGCATATCATGACGGCAGGCCAGCCGAGGCGCACCATCCGGCTGCTCTGGGCAGGTGCCGAGGAAGTGGGCCTGTGGGGCGGCAAGGCCTATGGTGCGGCGCGCACGGGGGACAATCATGCGCTGGCCATGGAATCGGATTTCGGTGCCGACCGTGTCTGGCGGGTCGAATTCAACCTGCCCGAAAGCGCCAAGCCGCTGGCGGACGAGATCGCGGTCGCCCTGCAGCCGCTCGGCATCGGGCGCGGACAGCAGAAAGCCAGCGGCGGCGCGGATATTCAGGCGATTATCGCCAACAACAATCTCGCGGTCATCGATCTGCAGCAGGATGGCACCCGCTATTTCGACCTGCACCACACGCCGGATGATACGCTGGACAAGATCGATCCGGAACAGTTGCGCCAGAATGTCGCGGCGTGGACGACGGTGCTGTCGATTGTCGCCAATAGCGACGCAGATCTGACGATGCCGGCCAAGGAATGAGAATTCTCCCGCTCCTGATGCCCGTCACACTGGCGCTGGCGGCCTGTTCCGAAACCCCGGTCGAGGAACAGGGCGACGAGGCCATTGCCGAAAGGGAAACGCAGATTCAGGAAGAGGCGCAAAGCCTCGAAGAAGCGGCCGATGATGCGGTCAAGGCGCTGGAAGAGGATATCGATGCCCAGATGGCCGCCGACGGCATTGGCGCTCCCGCAGCCGAGCCGGTGACCGCGGCGACGGAAAACTAGACGGGGAAAACTAGCCGACGGGCAACTGCAGCGTCGCACGCAGACCGCCATCATCCCGGTTGCTCAGGACTATATCGCCCCCATGGTCGCGGGCGATGGCCCGCGCCAGCGTCAGTCCCAGACCGGAACCGCCGGTGGCGCGGTTGCGCGATTCCTCTCCCCGCAAAAAGGGTTCGAACATCGCATCTATGTTCGCATCGGGGATGCCGGGCCCGTGGTCGTCCACATGGATCAACAGCCTGTCACCCGTTTTTTCCACAGAGATATCCGCAGACTTGCCATAGATTATGGCATTGCCGATCAGGTTACGCAGCGCCCGGCGCACCAGAGTTTCGCGGATCAGAGCGCTGTGCTTGTCGCCCCGCTGATAGTGGACATCATGCCCCAGATCGGTGAATTCATCGACGATGGTTTCGATCAGTGATCGGATATCGACCGGGTCCGCCTGCTCCTTCGAGCGTCCCAGCCGGGCCAGGGACAATATGTCGTCGAGCGTATGGTCGATATCCTCGATCCCGGCGATCATCCGTTCGCGTTCGACCGCGTCCTCGACATTTTCGACGCGCACCCGCAGCGCCGCCAGCGGGGTGCGCAAGTCATGGCCGATCGCGCCCAGCATCACGTCCTTTTCGTTGATCATGTGACTGACTCGCAGGCTCATCGCGTTGAAGGCGCGGATCAGTTCGCGGGTATCCGGGGGTCCCTGTTCTTCGAGTTCCGCGGCGTCGCCCGGCTGGAAGGCATGGGCCTTGGCGGTCAGCGATTTCAGCGGGCGCGAGATATAGCGACCGAGCAGGATCAGCGGAATCAACATCAGCAGATAGATGGTGATGGTCTGGAACAGGAGGCCGCGGACCAGAAACGGGGCCGGCCCGCGCACGGCAGAGGCGATACTGACCCACTGGCCATCCGCCTGCTGCGCCGAAATGATTACGAAACCGCGGGCTGCTGCTGGGGCGGGCTCACCGCCCATCGACCGCTTGATTGGCTGGTTGCGCCGCTGGCGCCGATTGGTCCCGATCACGTGGCCGGTCATGTCGCTGGCCAGGTTTCGGGTGAATGTGGCCCTGACATCGGAAAAGCCGAGTCCCATATTGGCAAATGCCTGGCCAGCGCGCATTTCCAGTTCCGGCAGACGGCGCATATCATCGGTCACCACGCTTTCGGGCCCGTATTTCAGCCGACCCCAGCGACGAGCGTGCATCGCTCCGTTGCGGGGACCCGGGCGAATATTATTCTGGCGCTCCAGACCGAAGACAATGCGCGACACGGCTGAAGTGGAGGCCTCGACCAGATTCTGGGTCTGCGCGCCCCGGTAGAGCAGGAAGCTGTTGATGCCCTGCGCCAGCAGCAACATCAGCGCGACGACCAGCAGCAGCTGCCCGACCAGACTTTTCGGCCACAACCGGAGCCCCTGGCGCGTCACAGCGATCTGACCTCGCCGGCGAGAACATAGCCACCGCCCCAAACGGTCTTGATGATTTCGGGATTCTTCGGGTCGGTCTCGATCTTGCGGCGGAGCCGGCTGATCTGGTTGTCGACGGCCCGGTCGAAAGCATGGGCCTCGCGACCCTGGGTGATGTCGAGCAGCTGATCGCGGTTGAGCACCTTGCCAGCGCGCGATACCAGCGCCAGCAGCATCTGATATTCGCCGGTCGACAGCGATATGTTGACACCGTCGGCGTCGACGAGGCTGCGCTTGTCGCATTTCAGGGTCCAGCCGGAAAACTGATAGACGCCGCCGGACGCGGCCGCCTGGCGGGTCCCGCCCTTTTCGGCGCGGCGCAGGACAACCTTGATCCGGGCGACGAGTTCGCGCGGGCTGAACGGTTTGGTGACATAGTCGTCGGCGCCCAGTTCCAGACCGATGATACGTTCGGTTTCCTCGGTCCTGGCGCTGATGAAGATGACGGGAATGTCGGTCTTGTCGGTGACAAAGCGGCACAGGCTGAGGCCGTCTTCGCCGGGCATCATGATGTCGAGCAGGATGATGTCGAAATCATAGGCGTTGAGCAGGGATCTGGCGATGCTGGCGTCGCTCGCCTGCTGCACCTTATATCCCTGCCTGATCAGATAGTCCGCCAGCGGCTCGCGCAGCGAAGCTTCATCATCGACCAGCAGAATATGAGTCTTGTGCGTCATCGCCTCGCCCTATCACAGGATGTGAAAAAAGAAACGGACCGCCAGCCAATTTGAGAAGGGGATTGGCCGACGATCCGTTCGCTGTAAAGAGTGGTTCAGGGATTAACCGCCTCTTTTGTTCCATTCGGCGCGCATGGCCTTGTGGGCAGCCTGCCGCTCTTCCCTGGTGACCTTGCCGTCCTTGTTGGCATCTGCCCTGTCAAAGCGGGCGAGCGCTGCAGCGGTAAATTCGGCCTTGCTGATCTGCTGGTCGCCATTGGTATCGGCCTTGGCCATCATCGCCATGCCGCGACCACCGCGATGGCCCCGCATGCCTTCGTGCATACCCTTGCCGCCGCGCATCGCCTTGCTACCACGCTTGCCGTGCATGGCCTGGGCCTCTTCCTGGCTCAGCTTGCCGTTGCCATCCTTGTCCATGCGGGCAAAGCGCTGGGCCTTGTGCGCGGCGCGAGCGGCCTCGATTTCTGCCGGTGACAGTTCGCCGTCACCGTTGGTGTCCTTTTTGGCGAAGCGTTCGGCCTGCCTGGCCTCCCGATCGGCGGCGGAGAGCTGGCCATCGCCATTCACGTCCATTCGGGCGAAGCGCTTGTCGAGCGAAGCGGTCAGTTCGGCGCGGCTGACGGCGCCGTCGCCATCGGTGTCGGCCCGCATGCCACGTTCGCCGGGAGCGGCGATGGCGATACCGCCAGCCATCAGCATTGCGGCAGCGCTCGAGATCAAGATTGTTTTTTTCATGTCCATATTCCTCATTTTTCAGTTGGGGAGACGGTCTGTTGCTTCCGTCTTGCAGCCTGTTCTAATAGCAACTTGTCGCTGAACTTTGTCAGAACAGGGCAAAATTGTCGCAAATTGTATCGGATGGCTACGCGCCCTTGATCGCGCCGCAGAGCCACGTGGGTTGGCCGAAGCGGACGGACTGCAAGAGCAACCGACATATTTTGGTCGACCACGGTTCAAATTCTCTCTATTTGTCATGGTGATACGGAATCATGCGGGAAGAACATCCAATGTCCATTTTCTCGGCCGGTGACTCAACAGCAGATGAAGCGATTGATCCGCTCCTGTTCAAGGAATTCGCCAATAATATGCCGGTATTGTGCTGGATGGCCGATGCGACCGGATATATAACCTGGTATAATGACCGGTGGCACGAATATTGTGGCACCACGCCTGCCGAGATGGAAGGCTGGGGGTGGCAGGCCGTTCATGACCCGGAAAAACTTCCGGCGGTCATGCAGGCCTGGATTGCTTCCATTGCGACCGGACAGGCCTTTGACATGACCTTCCCCCTGCGCAATGCCCGCGGCCGCTACCGCCCCTTCCTGACCCGGATTACCCCCTATCGTGACAAGGATGGCCAGATTGTCCACTGGTTCGGCATCAATATCGATGTCGCAGAACAGGAAGACACCGCTCGCCGGCTCAAGGAACAGAGTTACGCGCTGGAACGGGTGCTGGCGGAGCGCCAGGCGATTCTCGATCAGCTGGGCGAAGGCGTGATCATCACCGATGCCGAGGGCGAAATCGCCTATATGAACGACATGGCGCAAATTCTGCACGGCCAGAAACAGCTGGGGGTGGCACCGGAGGACTATACATCGACCTTCCAGCTCCTGACCGTGGATCGGGAACCTTGTCCTGTCGAACAGCTTCCGCTGACCCGGGCCGTTCGAGACAATATCACTACGGCGGATAGCGAGTGGATCATCTGCCGTGCAGACGGGTCGGAAATTCTGGCAAAGGGCAATGCCAAGCCGGTCTATGATGAAAAAGGCAAGAAGATTGCGGCCGTCCTGACCATCCGCGATGTGACCCGGACCCGGGCCAATGAAAGGGCGCTCAAGGAAGCACTCGAGGCGAAGGATATGCTGCTTTACGAAGTCAACCACCGGGTCAAGAACAGCCTGCAACTGGTCAATTCGCTGTTGTCGCTGCAAGCCGGCCAGGGATCGGACGAACTCAAGCATAATCTGGAAGACGCCAGGGCCCGCATTGGCGTTGTGGCCCGCCTGCACGGGCAGCTTTATCTTTCCAGCATGCACGATCGGATCGAGGCGGGAGCCTTTCTGGGGAGCCTTGTGGCGGACACGGTGGATGCGCTGAAACCCAGCGATGGCGTCACTGCCGAGGCGCAATATGATGAGGATGTGATACTGCTTCTTGATCAGGCCATTCCGTTGGCAATCGTCGTGAACGAACTGGTCACCAATGCACTTAAATATGCATTTGATGAAGAGGCGGAAGGAACGGTTTCCCTCGCCGTGGGTAAAGCCAGGGATGGAAAAGTCGAAATCGAGATAAAGGACAATGGGGCCGGCTTGCCAACCGGGTTCGATCCGGCGACATCCGCTGGCCTCGGAATGCGGGTTTCCTACGCCCTTGTCCAGCAATTGAGGGGAGAATTGACCTTCTCCACGTCCGATCAGGGTACGGTTTTTTCGATCATTTTCGAGCCCACGCCGTTGCGACCGGCAGATTAGTGTGACTTGGGGTAAATCAATGCGCGTTCTGATTGTAGAAGACGAGCTGCTGGTGGCGATGGAAATGGAATCGATCCTGAGGAGCAACGGTATCGCCGTGACCGGCTGCGCCAGCAATATCGCCGAAGCCCAGCATATTGTCCGCGAGCGGGAATGCAATTTTGCGCTGGTCGATATCAATCTGGCGGATGGTGACAGCGGTCTGTCGCTGGCCAGCTGGCTAGCCGAGCAAAATATCCCTTCGCTTCATGTCAGCGGCAACTGCCCGGCGGATCGCGAGGCAAGCGCGGCACTCGGATGCCTGAGCAAGCCTTTCAGTCCCCGCGATCTCGTCGGTTCCCTGAAGGCTGCACAGGCGGTTCTGGTAGATACTCCGCCAACGACTGTTCCGTCGGGACTCAATCTATTCTGAACCATCACCCTGATTTTGCCCGAAATGTTCGTCGGGCCGGGACGATTATCTGGCGGTAGCCCGAGCATTGGGCCGACTATTGTGCGTGGGCCACGGTTTATTCAAAGGTCATGAAAGCCGCAAGACTGCGCTGCAATACCGTCAGCAGGCACATGATCGCAAAGATTGCGGCGATGAGAGGAAACTGGCCGGGAAACAGGCACATGAGAATGAAGGCGACAATCGTCTCGGTCCCTTCGGCGAGGCCGGTGTTATAGAAAAAGCTCTTCTCGCCATGATCGCTGGTTGTCAGTCCACGCTTGGCAGCCAGTACCGCGAAACTCAGAAAGCTGATCCCGGTTAGCGTGAAGCTTGCCACCAGCAGCAGCGCGAAGGGCATGTTGCCCGGTGCCGCGAAGGCAAATCCCACTGGCACGGCCAGGTAGAAGGCAAAATCGGCGACGATATCAAGATAGCCGCCGAAGTCCGACATCCTTGTTGCCCGGGCGACGGCTCCATCGAGGCCGTCGAGCAGCCGGCTGACCAGAATGAGCGCAAGCGCGATGGCAAAATGGCTGTAGGCGATCATGACACCGGCACCCAGTCCCACAATCATCCCGCTGATCGTTATACTGTTGGCGCCGATGCCCAGCGCTGCGAGCCGCCGCCCCAGAGCATTGAGCGGAGGATCGATCAAGGGGCGAAGCTTTGCGTCAAGCATCGCTCTTTACACCTGCGTCACGAGGCCGATGACGGCAGCGGTCATCGCCGACGTCATATTGCCTGCAACCCAGCTTTTCATGCCAAGTGCCGACACTTCGGAACGCCGCGCGGGCGCCAATGTGCCGATGGTCGAAACCAGCAGGCCAACGCTGGCCAGATTGGCGAAGCCGCACAGCGCGTAGGTCATGATGAGTGTGCTGCGGGCATCAAGGGTACCGGCAGGGATAGCCGCCAGGTCGAGATAGGCGACATATTCGTTGAGAATGGATTTGGTGCCCATCAGCGCGCCAGCGGCAGGCGCCTGGTCCCACGGAATACCAATCGCCCACATCAGCGGAGCGAACAGCCAGCCAAAGGCCCGCTTGAGCGTCAGCGGCTGGCCATCGATCAGCGGCAACCAGGTGAGCATCTGATCCACCAGACTGACCAGCGCAAAGACGACGATAATCACCCCGATGACCGCGAGCACCAGCTGCACTCCTTCCATGGTCCCCCGGATCACGGCATCCATGCTGCTTTCATAGGCCAGTTCGGGTTGCACGTCTTCGGCGTTCACCGAGCCGTCGCCGGGTACCATCAATCGCGCGATCAGCACCGCCGCGGGCAAGGAGATCAGCGAAGCGACGATCATGTGCCCCACCGCATTCGGAACCGTGTCGGACAAGGTAGTGGCGTAAAGGATGAGGATCGCGCCCGAGATGGTGGCCATGATCATGACCATGATCGTGAACAGCTCGGCCCGGCTCATCCGGTCGAACCAGGCGCGCAGGACCAGCGGCGATTCGACGACGCCGAGAAACATCGTTGCCCCACCGCCCAGTCCGACCACGCCGCTGACTCCAAGCGTACGGCGCAGCGCCCAAGACAGGCCCCGCACCATCGCCCGCAATATTCCCCAATGCCAGAACAGGGCCGACAGGGCAGAAAAGGTGATGATCAGCGGCAATATCTGAAAGGCGATTATGACCGGGGAATCCTCGCCCGCTTTCATGACAAAGGGGATTGGCGCGCCGCCGGTATAGCCGAACATGTAGCTGGACCCGACCAGCGTCGCTTTTTCAATCGCGGTCACAGCCTGATTGGCAAATCCGACGATGGTCCAGATTACAGGTATGCGCGTAACCGCAAGGGCCAGGGCAATCTGCAGGAGTACCGCCCCGGCGATCCATCGCCAGCTTGGACGCATTTTGCGATCCTCGGACAAGGCCCAGGCAAGCATCAGCAGGAAAGAAATCCCGATCAGTCCCTGCCCCTGTTGCAGGATTGCCAAGGTTGCGGTGCCCCCTAGAATTTCCATGCTGCGCCGAACTGGAACTGGCGCGGTGGGCCGGCATTGCGCTGGATGAACGGCGCTCCTCCCCCGAACTGGATCTGATTGGAGGTGGTCGCGGCATTGGCAAAGCCGGATTGATTATTGCTGTTGAGAAGATTGAACACGTCCGCACTCAGTTCCAGCCGACCGGCGAAGGCCGGTACCGCATAGCGTATGCCGACATCCACCGAGGCAGACCATGGCAGTCGCTCCGAATTGCGGGCGGTGCCGGGATAGCGATCCGAATTGCCGACAAAATTCTCCCCGAAAGATGCACCATCGCCGTTCAAATCCTGCGTTCCGAAAATCCGTGCATCGGGCACGAGATTGACCGGTTGCCCGGATTGGAACAAGCCTGCAACGGTTAGCGTGAGTCCGTCAACCGGATAGAGAAAACCGACCGCAGAAATAACATGGCGGCGATCATTGGCGGAAGGCCCGTTGTCGACGCTGAAATCATTGGCATCGGAAGCCCTGAAATTGATATCGTCGGTATCATTGGTCAGTTTCGAGAGCGTGTAGGACAGGCGGAAGGCATAGAAATCCTCTCCCCGAAGCTTGTTGGCCTGAAGATTGAGTGCCCGATAGGTGGCGGTTCCCGCTGTCTCCGAAACCGTGATCTGGCGGGCGCCTCCGGGCACCAGCGCGACCGGACGCGTGGCGTCGCTATCCGCTTGCGAACGAACCAGTCCGAGCGACTGCGCGAGGGCAAATCGGGCCGCATTGTCAGGCTGGGCGCGGAGCAGCGCAATATTCGCATCGGTCAGGTTGGCAAGATTGGGCGAGAATGGTGCGGGTGCGTTGAGGTCGCGAAGCCGAACGAGATTGTGGGACCGGCTGTAGATGATATCCGCACTCAGCGTGATCGTGTCGGTTGCCTGATATTGATATCCGCCGCTCAGCTGCAGGCTGTAGGGAGACTGATAGCCATCCGGATTGAGGATGCGCGCTTCATTGATCGAGGCGGAGTCGCGCAGCGCCTGCACGTCCGATGGCGACGGGCATGAGTCGACGGTCGTGCAGACCGGCGATACCGTCAGGTTCCCGTCGAAGGTCACGCCCCTCAAGCTGGTGTCCGACGGTATGATGCCCAGCCCCTGCAACTGTCCGAGCTGCGCAAGAAAGGCCGGAGAGGTCGTGTTGCGCTGGAGAGCGTCCGAGATCACGGCGTAGCCGAGCTTGCCGTAGAACAGCCCCGCTCCAAACCGGAAAGAAGATTGGCCATCGGGGTGATAGTTGAGCGCCAGTCGCGGCGCGAAATTATTCTTGTCGCCGCCGGTCCCGCCCTTGGATGTCAGGCTGTCATAATCCCACCGCACGCCGAGAGTGGCGGTAAGTTTCGGCGAGACTTGCCATTCATCCTCGATGTAGAACGCCAGTTGCGTTTGTCCGGTGCCAAATGTTTGCGGCTGCAATTCGACTGCATAGTTGAGCACCGCAGGATTGAGCGCCAGCACGTCGCCGGCGGAAAGAGCGAGACCCTTGTCCGCAAGCGACGCCAATTCTGACGGGTTGAGCTGCACGGTGAAATTGCCATCGGGATTGCCTCCGCCTAGCAGAGCAAAGTCCGAATGCATCAGATCGGCCCCGAAGCTGATCCTGTGGTTGCTGAACTTGCGCTGGAGCCGGTGCGTGGTCTGCCAGGTTTCTTCCAGATCGTTGAACACAAAACCCGGATGGCCGACCACGCCGACGGTGAGACCGCTTTCGTCCTGGATCGCAACCTGCGGGCCCGGCGGGCCCTTGGGCCGGGCATAATCCCAACGGAAGCGGCTGAACTGGAGCGCGCCGTCATAGCTCCAGTCGTCGCCCGAATGGCTGGCGGTTGCCGCGACAACGGTGGAAAAGCGGTCCTGGTCCGATCCCGCGCTGGGGAAGGTCACATTGCCTCCTCCCAGAGCGCCGCCGGGCCGGTCAATGGTCACGCGGCCGATATTGGCGCGCAATCCGAACGTCCAGTCATCGTTCAACCGGTGATCCAGCCTGACCGATCCGAGATAGAATTCATTGTTGCCGGTGACACTGGCAACCGTACCCAGCGCGGGGGCGTCGACAATCTGCTGGTTGCGGTCGCGGGTATATTCGAAATTGGCATAGAAGAAGGTCTGGTCGCGGACGATCGGGCCGCCGATGTTCGCCCCTGTCTGATAGCGTTCGAAGCTTTCTCCGACCGGATTGCCGCTCAGATCCCGGCGGGGAAAGGCCGAGCGCGCATCAAGCGGGCGTCCCGGCCGGACCAGCGCATAGACTTCGCCATGATATTCGTTGCTGCCCGACGGACTGGTATAGTTGACAATACCATTTGCGGTCCGGCCGTAGGCAACCGAATAATTGTTTGCGAGTACAGTAACCTCGCGCGTGAATCCCAGAGGAACCGGGAATTTCAATCCGCCCAGAAAATTCTCGTTATTGTCCAGACCGTCGATCAAATAATTGGTGTCCAGGCCATTCGAACCGTTGATCGAAATGCCCGGCGCTTCGGGGAAGAATCCGGTCGACGCAACTACATTGGGCAATCGGACCAGCGAACCGATGACATCGCGGCCTTCGATCGGCAGGGCCTGCAATTCCTTGTCCGACAGCGAAGCCGAGATTTCGGCATTGACGATATTGATGCCGGTGACCGCGCGGCTTCCGGTAACCACGATAGCAGCTGCATCGACGGGGTAGAGGCGCAAGGTGACGCTACTGGCAAAATTGGATCGCAACACCACGGGCCGTGCCTGGGCACCTGCATAGCGATCGGTACCCGTCGTCGAGACGGTGTAGGCACCGCCGGTTGTCAGCGCGGCCAGCCTGACCATGCCCTGGTCATTGCTGCGTTCGATGCGCCGCATGCCTAGGGCCCTATTCTCAATGACCACTTCAATTCCGGCGACTGCGGCGTCCGTTTCCGCATCGATCACGGCAATTTGCAGTCCGGCCTGTTGCGCATAAGCGGATGGCGCGATTGCAGCCGAAAGAACAGCAAGGGTGCAGCCCGAAGCGGCGCGATAGATGATATTCAAGTAAATTCTCCAGTGACATCGGTGAGATGGAGCAAAATCAATCAGCCAAGCCGGATTGATGCCCGTTGGTCGCCGTTTTCGAACTGATCTTTCAGATTGCCGAAAAAATTATTTCAGCGCCATCCAAATCTTGCATCGAGCGACAATGTGTCTTCGTCACGAAAGGCCAAGAGAACAAGGGTAGCAGCTGCCATGCCCAGCGACGGGAAAAAGAGGATTTGGCTGGACTCGCGGGTGAGCAGGTAAAGTCCGAGCGGATCAAGCAGATATTTCCAGATGGACAGCGCGCCCGTCACCAGGATTATCGCTTGCGCGACATAGCTGAAACGTCGCCACAGGCCAGCTATGCACAGCAGCCCGACAACCACCAGAGCGGCACCCCAGAGCATCTGGATTGTGGCCGCCTGCCCCAGCCCGCCATAATATTTGTTGCTGACATGGGCCCCCATTTCGGGCGCGCCCAGCCTGACAATTCCCCAGACCAGCAGCAACAGACCCGTCGCTACGCGCAGCAACAATAGTGATATGGCTTTCATGTTTCTCTCCCGTGATCTTCCTTAGTTCGTCCGCGCAGAACATAAAGTTACAGACACGATCTGAATCGCAAATTTGGTGCCGACATGGTGAAGATCAAACCGGTCGATCCCCAATGACTAGAACCGCTCGGCCGGCATGAAACCGCGCCACCTCAACCACGCCGCCACCGGTGATAGCGTTCGACCCAGGCCAATAGCTTTTCCGGTGCGTGGTTTCGCTTCCATTCGCCCGCGACGAATTTATTGGCTTCCGCCATCGTCGGATAGGTATGGATGGTGCCCAGAATCTTGTTCAGGCCGAGGCCGTGCTTCATCGCGAGGACATATTCGGCTAGCAGTTCCGCCGCATGTTCGCCAACGATCGTCACCCCCAATATCTTGTCCTTGCCGGGAACCGTCAGCACTTTCACAAAGCCTTTGGTGGCGCTTTCGGTGATGGCCCGGTCGAGTTCGTCCATGGCATAGGTCGTCAGTTCATAGACCACGCCTCGTTCCTTTGCTTCCCGTTCGTTGATACCGACCCGGGCGATTTCCGGATCGACGAAGGTTGCATGGGGAATGACCCGATAATCGGCCCGGAAAGTGCGCCAATGGCCGAACAGGGCATTGACGCTCGCATACCATGCCTGGTGGGACGCCACATGGGTGAACTGATAGGGGCCGGATACATCCCCGGCTGCAAAGATATTGGGATAGATCGTTGCCAGCGTATCATC
>Ga0209024_1001350_pt1 | contig 21785 bp, 26 predicted proteins | sample AutmiccommunBRH5_FD_187380 | JGI IMG/M metagenome (GOLD analysis project Ga0209024, IMG submission 187380) | Deep subsurface microbial communities from Mt. Terri, Switzerland - Autotrophic microbial communities BRH/5 (SPAdes) (version 2) | ecosystem: Environmental > Aquatic > Deep subsurface >...
CTTCCGATCTCGCGGTTCCGCGACCGAAAATCAAGGTAGCGCGGTCGTCTGCGAACTGGCCGTATGACAACATGCGCAGACCGTGGGGGATGAAGTCACGAACGCTCCGTTGGTCCTTGTCGCAGAGGATGAGGAAGGCGTGAGGGCGATGCTCGGCATCGCCCTTCGTGCGGCTGGCTTCAATTCCCTGCTCTGCTCAGACGGTGAGGAAGCCCTCCAGCAGCTCGAGGATGGCCTGGAGCCGGACCTCGTCCTGATGGACGTGCGCATGCCGCGCATGGGCGGCGTCGAGCTCGCCCGCCGCGTGCGCGAGCAGCAGCGGTGGGACCTGATCCCGCTGATCGCGATGTCCGCCTACAGCGACGACCTGCAGGAGCATGAGATCAAGGCGGCGGGGGCTGACGCGTTCTTGCCAAAGCCCTTCACGATCTCTGACCTGCGCTCCATGCTCTCCTCGCTCCTGCCTCGCGACCGTCGCCCCGCGTCCTAGTCCTCCCCGTCGTGCTCGAGGATCGCCATGCGTGCGAGTGGCTACGCCGACGGAATGGCGGAGATGAACGCGGCGATTGCATCTGCGGTCAGCGCAGGTTGCTGGAGCATCATCAGGTGGCTGCTGTCCGGGATGACGTTCGCCCTCGTGCTCGGGAGCCACTCGATCAGCAGTTGATGTACCTCCGCGAACCGTGGGGAGAGATCCAGGCTGTCCTGGGCAAGGACCGAGAGAGCGGGCTGCTTGATCTCGGCCGCCTTGGTCTGAGTGAACTCCCACTCGAGGAGCGCGGGGATATCGAACGCCGCCCCGGCGTCGGCGACCGCCTGCTCGAACGCCCTCGGGAGCATCTGTTCGAGCCCGACCCGATATCCCGGCCACCGCAACTGCAGGAAGGCATCGACCACGTCCTCGGCTGGGTCGGAGTGGAACCGCTCTCGCCCCGCGGCCAGGGCTGCGCGATAGCCTGAACCGCTTTCACCGAGGGCGAGTGCAGGTTCGAGTAGCGCCAGCGATCGGACCGCCGATGGCACGTCGAGCGCCACGGCAGTGCCACCGTTCCGCCGAACGAGTGCCCGACGATGTGCGCGCTCTCGAGTCCGACGTGAGCGAGCAGCGCTGCTGCATCGGCGGCCTGTTCGACCATCCTGACCTCGGGCTGGCATGCCGACGACTCCCCGTAGCCACGGCGGTGGTACCGGATGAGGCGATAACCCTCCGCGAGGACCGGCTGGGACACCAGCGGCTCGAACGTGTCGGCGACGAGCGCGCCATGGATGAACAGGACGGGATCGCCAGGTCCGCCGGTGTCCTCATACGCGAGGTTCACGCCTCCGAGCTCAACTCGTTCCGCCGCCTCCCCCAGACTCCGACCCCTCGCTTCGTCCCGCTCGAGATCAGTTCGGCCGCACGCTCACCAAGGTAGGGGAGGCCTCACGAGACGGTGGGGGGATTCCCCAATACGGAACGACGCGACGCAGCCGAACAATGGCTGCCGACGCGCTTCGACCGCCACGGTCGTGCGTCGGGAGAGCGCCATGATCGTCGTCACCCGCCTCGACCGCAGTGAGTTCGTCCTGAACGCGGAATTCGTGCAGTCGGTGGAGAGCACCCCCGACACGCACATCGTGCTGTTCAACGGCCACTCGTTCGTCGTGCGCGAGAGTCGCGATGAGGTCGTGCAGCGTGTCCTGGACTACCGCAAGGCGGTCTACGGCGGCATCGGTCGCCCACCCCTGAGCCTGGTCCGGGAGTAGCCCCGAAACACTTCGGGAGCGGAGGTCTGCGTTGGGCGCTACCACGATTGCCGGTCTGATCATCGCTGCGGTGGGCATCCTCGGTGGCTACGTCATCGAGGGCGGCTCGATCGCGTCGCTGGTCAACCTGCCCGGCTTCATGATCGTGATCGTCGGTACCCTCGGCGCCACCATCGTGTCCTTTCCGCCCGCGCAACTGAAGTCGATCCCCACCAGTTTCATCCGCACCCTGAAGGGGGGCGACAGCGCCGAGCCGCACGAGATGGCCGCGCACCTGGTGACTATGGCCGACAAGGCGCGTCGCGAAGGCCTGCTCTCGCTCGAAGAGGACGCGCAGTCCATGGCTGACCCCTTCGCCAAGAAGGGGCTGATGCTCATGATCGACGGCACCGACCCCGAGGCGCTCCGCTCGATCCTCGAGATTGAGATCGAGGGCGCGGCGAAGCGCGAGACCGAGAAGGCCGAGGTGTTCAAGGCGGGTTCCGGCTTCGCCCCGACCCTCGGCGTGTTGGGTGCGGTGATGGGCCTGATCACGGTCCTCGGGGGCCTCGGTGGCGATGTCGCCGCCCTCGGTCACGGCATCGCCGTCGCGTTCGTCGCGACGTTCTACGGCGTCGGCTTCGCCAACGTCATCCTGCTGCCGGTCGCGATGAAGCTGAAGTCGATCGCGGGCGAGGAACAGGCGGTCCGGGAGATGGTGCTGGAGGGCATCCTCTCCATCCAGGCCGGCGACAACCCTCGCATCGTGCGCGAGAAGCTCCAGTCGTTCCTCCCGCCGGAGCTGCGCACCACTGAGGACGAGGATGAGGCGGCTGGCGCGGGTCAGGCCGCCGCATGAGCCGCCGATCCAAGGGCCACGCCGAGGAGCATCCGGATGAGCGTTGGGTTATCTCCTACGCCGACCTGGTGACCCTGCTCTTCGGCTTCTTCATCATCCTCTACGCCACCGCTGACGCGAACGAACTGAAGATGGAAGCGCTCGCGCGCGGCCTCGCGGATGCCTTCAACGTAGGCGTCAACGAGGGCGATATCGGCAGCAGCTTCTTCGACGGCGGCACCGGCATCATCCCGGAGCGCAACGTCGCTGGCGCGCTCGACTTCGACCTGGAGCAGATCCGACGGCTCATCGAGGAGCAGTCACTGGAGGCGGGCGTCGAGGGCCAGATCCTGGTCTCGCGCGACCAGGACCGGATCATCATCCGGCTCGCGGACAACCTCGTGTTCCCATCTGCCAGTGCCGACATCCGCGAGCAGGCGCTCCCCCTCCTCGGGATCGTCGCCAACGCGGTGAACCAGACCAACAACGAGATCCGCGTCGAGGGCCACACGGACAACATCCCGCTCGCGACCGAGAAGTACCCCTCGAACTGGGAGCTCTCCTCCGCCCGCGCGACCGCGGTGCTCCGACTGCTGACCGAGGAACTTGGCGTCGATCCGGTGCGCGCCTTCGCGGCCGGCTTCGGCGAGTACCGCCCGATTGCCTCGAACCTCGCGCCGGAGGGCCGCGCGCTCAACCGCCGCGCGGACATCGTCCTGCTCTATCCGCAGGCCACGGTCGTGCCGGATCCGAGCGAGGCCAACACATTGCCGATCGAAGAGTCGTTCTCCGCGGCTGACGGATCTGGAGCTGCAGATGAATAAGCCAATCGTCCTGGGCATCGGTGGCGCGCTCGTCGGCGTGATCGTCGCGTTCGCAGCGTTCACGCTTCTGATGGGCGGTGGCGCAGAGCCGGTGGTCGCTGCGCCGCCAACCGAGCCCGTGAACGTGTCCGGGAAGCTGGGCCCCCACGTCACCCTGACCGACCGCGTGTTCAACCTGCTGCCGGAGTCTGGTTCGGACAAGACGTACCTGAAGCTCCAGGCCGTCATCGAGTTCGAGACGTTCGACCCGCGGTGGGAGTACGTCCTCGCAGGCTGCGGACACGACGCCCACGGGGCGGCCCTTGGCGTGGCGGGCGACCTCATGGTCTCGTCCGTCCCGGGCGCTGCCTCGGCGGCCCCCCTCAAGGGCGCCGCGAGCGGTCCCGCCGTCGACCCGTGCGAGGCCGAGCGCACCGCCCTCATGACTGAGTTCGAGCACGAGATCGGGACCGGCCTCCAACTGATCGAGGATGCCGTAACCACCGTGGTCACCGGCCACACCGTGTCCGAGGTCGTGACGCCGGAGGGCAAGGAGATCCTGAAGGCGGAGATCAAGGCGGCCGTGGATGAGCTTATCCACGAGCCACGCGTCTACCGCGTCCTGTTCGTGAACTTCATTACCCAGTAGCGACATCAACTCCCTCGGGCGGTCATGCGACCGCCCCGAGCAGAACCGCGACAACAGGCGACGACGAGGCGACGAGGACAAGATGGCCGAGCAGCGAGCGCTCTCCCAGTGGGAAATTGACGCGCTCCTCAACGACCTGCCGGGCGATGGGGCCGCCGAGGACGATGGTGGCGCTCGGCGCGACCGCTCCGCCCTCGCGGCGATCCGTTCGTATGACTTCCGGCGTCCCGACAAGTTCTCGAAGGAGCAGTGGGCGACGCTGCAGTCGGTCCACGAACACTTCGCGCGGATGCTCGGCGCGTCGTTCTCCTCGCGGCTGCGGACGATGGTCTCGGTGCGACTCTCCAGCCTCGAGCAGGGGCTGTACGAGGAGTGGCAGGTCCAGGTCCCGAACCCGACCATCTGCTACGTCATGTCGATGCGCCCGCTCAGCGGGAACATGGTCGTCGAGTTCAACACCGAGCTCGCCGCCGAGGTCGTCGACCGCCTGTTGGGTGGCAACGGCGCTCTCATCGAGCGCGACCGCGAGTTGGGCGAGGTCGAGATCGGCCTCCTGCGATCGTTCTCGCGGGTCTTCAGCCTCGCCCTTCAGGAAATGTGGTCCACCGTCCGCCCGGTGGAGCCGACCCTGCAAGATGTCGGCCAGGATGCCTCGCTCATCCAGGTCGCTGGTCCCACCGATGTGGCGCTCACCGCGTCGTTCGAGATGAGCATCGGCAATCACCGCGGGCAGATGTCGCTCTGCATCCCTTACCAGGTGATCGAGCCCCTCACCCCCAGCCTGTCCGCCCAACTCTGGATGACCTCCAGCACGCGCCACGCGCTCAGTGATGACGAACGTCAGGCGATGGAATCCCTGATCGGGCGGAGCAAGGTCGACCTGTCGGTGGTCCTCGGCGGCGTGGACCTGCCGGCGCGGACGATCGCCGGACTGCAGGAGGGCGACACGTTCGTCCTCGATGCGCGACTCGGTCGCCCGCTCAACGTCGTGATCGGGGAGCGCGCTCGGTTCCTCGCACTTCCCGGCGTGATGGGCAGCCGCATGGGCGTCCAGATCGCCGACATAGTCGATCAGGACGACGGCTACCGCGCACCGGTGGCGGGCGTGGCAGCGCTCGACGTGGATCGCGATCAGCCCGATGACACGCCGCCTGAGCACGGACTGTCCGACGAGGACGACCACGCCGAGTAGACGAATGCCGAGCACAGACCGTCCCTCATGCGAGGCACGGCCAGGAATCGATGGGGTTACGACATGGACGAACTGATGCGGAACGCGCTCGGCCGCCACGCGGACGCGCTGGCCGGTGTGGCGAGTGTCGTGCGGGAGCAGGTGCTCACGGGCGTCGAGAGCCTCACCACGGCCCGTCCCTCGCTCTCGGACATCTCGTTCGGCGCGGCGGATGCGCTGAGCCTCGAAGCTGAGTTCGAGGACGTCCCTCACGTCGGCATGGACCTGACGCTCACAGCACCCTCGGGTGGCCGCTTCGCCGCTGCGATGATCGTCCCGCTCCCCGACCTCGGCGGTCTGCTGGGGATCGAGACGGGCGTTGAGCAGATGGCTGACTCGGACTTCGCGAACGCGCAGATCCAGGTCATCTCCGGCGCCATGCGCGAGTACTTCGACCTCCTCGGGATGACGCTGTTTCAGGACGACCTGAGTGGCATCGAGATCGTGCCCGCCGCGGCGCGCGTCGGCGACGCCTCGACGACGGTTGGCCTCGTGCAGGAGGCTGCCGCCGGCAGCCCCGTCGTCCGCATCGACCTCGGTCTGGGGCTCCCGAACGGCGATCTCGCCCGTGTCGTGCTGCTGCTGCCGCAGACGTTCCTCGACGCTGTCGGAGACGTGCTGGGTAGTGCGAGCGCTACCGGCGAGGAGCCGACTCCATTCCGAGCCGCGCCTGAGGACGTCCCCGCCGGGGAGGCGATGCCGTCCGCGGAGGACGACGGACTCCCGTTCGGCCTCGATAGCGACCTTGAGTCAGACCTCGGGAACGTCTCGCCCTTCCGTCCCGCCGGGACGTACGGCGCTGGCGCACGAGAAGACGTCGAGGTGCACCCGGTGCGGTTCCCCCCGCTGAGCGAACCGGCCCACATGTCCTCGGAGCGTCGATCGCTCGAACTGATCATGGACGTCTCGATGCGCGTCACGGTCGAACTCGGCCGCGCCTCCCTCACCGTCGAGGACGTCCTCGGCCTCGGGCCGGGCAGCGTCGTGGAGCTGAACAAGCTCGCCGGTGAGCCGGTGGACGTGATGGTGAACGACCAGCTCATCGCCCGCGGCGAGGTGGTCGTCGTCGACGAGAACTTCGGCGTCCGAGTCACGGAGATCGTCTCCCCGCGTCGCCGAGCGCAGGCGATGGGGGCCTAGCGATGAGCGCAATCAAGGCGATGAAGGCCAACGCGGCGCTGTCGCGCATCTCCGCTCTCGCCCTCGGCGCGGTCGTGGCCCTCGGCGGGCTCGCTACGGCGTCCGCGCAGGAAGCGACCGACGAGGTCGGATCGCAGGTGACCTCGTTCGGCGTCGGCGACTGGCTCAACCTCGGCCTGCGCCTCGCCCTCGTGATCGGCGTGATCTGGGCGGCCGTCCACGGCATGCGCTGGTACGTGCGGCGCATGAACCGAGGCGGATCGCGGGGCGGCATCCGCGCCCTGGAGGTGCTCGAGACGCACACACTCGGGCCGAACCGCACGCTGCACCTGGTCCGCCTCGGCGACCGCGCCGTCCTCGTGGGTGCGACGCAGGAGCGCATCACGCAACTCCTCACGGTCGACGACCCCGAGGAGTTCAAGCGCATTGTCGAGACCCCGGACGACGACGCTGAACTCGACATTGTGACGCGCACGGCACGCACCGCACCAGGTCTCTCGGTCTTCTCCGCCCTCCGCACAGGCCTAGTGGCGATACGTGCCAACCAGGTGCAGATGAGCGAGCGCATCAAGGCCCAACGTGAAGTCGAACGGGAGGCACGAGGCGAGCAGCGCTTGGCGCGCCGGAAGGCTCGCACCCGTCCTGCTGCGAAGCAGGCACCGGAAGCCGCCGACCTCGAGCAAGTCGATGACGCTCCCGCCGACGCGAAGGGCCCGAGGTTCGGCGCGCTGAAGGGCGTCCTCGGCCGGGCGCAGCGCCCGTCTCGCGCGCCGCGTCCGGCACCCCGCACGTCCGAGGAGATCATCGAGGCCGCTGCCGAGGAGCGTGAGTCGCTGTTCGACCGCGCGCTCGCCAGCATCGACGCCATCGAAGTCACCCAAAACAGCTCGATCCCGGGTTCGACCGCTGCAGGCGCTCGCGCGCGTGCCTCGTACGGCGCGGCCCGTGGCGCCACCGGTGGCGCCAGTGGTCGCTCAAGCCTCTCCGCTGGTCGCACTCGTGAGGCGCAACTGGCCGACCTGCAGCGCGCGATCGAGCAGGCCCGAAAGAGCGCGAGCTAGCCCGTGGACTCGAAGGAGACGACGAGCGGACGGCACTGGCCGTACCGCCGAGGACGCGTGACACGTCGCTCGGCAACCCTCGCCCTCGGGCTGGGGGCGCTGCTCGTGTTCGCGAGTGGGTGCATGGCGGCAGACGGATCGGTCGTTGCGCCAGGCCTCGGTCAGGAGTCGGTCGACGACCCCTCGGGGCGCGCGACCGGCGTGCAACTGCTGTTGCTGCTCACCACGCTGTCGCTCGCGCCGGCGCTGCTGATCATGGTGACCTCGTTCACCCGCATCGTGATCGTGCTGTCGCTGGTCCGGAACGCCATCGGCGTGCCGCAGCTGCCGCCGAACCAGGTGCTCATCGGCATCGGCTTCCTGCTCACCGTGTTCGTCATGGCGCCGGTGTGGACCACGGTGAACAAGGAAGCACTGCAGCCGTACCTCAACGGCGAGATCGGACAGTCCGAGGCGCTCGACCGCGCCGAGGGGCCTCTGCGGACGTTCATGCTCGCGCAGACGCGGGAGTCGGACCTCGAACTTTTCGTGGGGCTCTCGCAGGACACGCGTCCCGCGAACGTGTCCGAGGTGCCGACCTACGTGGTCATCCCGGGCTTCATCGTGAGCGAGCTCAAGACGGCGTTCCTCATGGGGTTCGTGATCTTCATCCCGTTCCTGATCATCGACATCGTCGTCTCATCGGCGCTGCTGTCGATGGGAATGATGATGCTGCCCCCGGTCGTCGTCTCGCTGCCGTTCAAGATCCTGCTGTTCGTCCTGGTGGACGGATGGGCCCTGATCATCGGTTCGCTCGTTAGATCCTTCGTCGTCTGAACCACGCCTCCGCATAGGGGTTCACCCGGAAACCGGGCGAGCCCGATTGGCCACCCCGGCAGATTGGACAGGGCTTCCCCCGTGAACGATGCACAGGTCATCACCCTCGCGCAGGACGCGCTCATGACCACGTTGCTGGTCTCGGCGCCGATCCTCGTCGTGTCGCTCGTGATCGGCATGCTCGTCTCGGTGTTCCAGGCGATGACGCAGATCAACGAGGTCACGATGACGTTCGTGCCGAAGATCCTCGGCGTGTTCGCCGTCTCGGCGCTGCTCGGTCCGTGGATGATCGGCACGATGGTGAACTACACCATCCGCCTGCTCGAGACCCTGCCGGACCTGGCCCGCTAGTGCTGTCCCAGGTGTTCTCCGTCTCGCCGGAGTGGTCGGCCTACTTCCTCCTCGTGATGGCGAGGCTGACCGCGGCGTTGGTCTCGGCGCCGCTGTTCGGCGCGCGCAGCGTCCCGATGCACACCAAGATCGGGTTCGCGATCGTCCTCTCGCTCATCGTGCTGCCCCTCAGCTCCAAGAACATCGAGGGCGCCCCGACCGACCTGTTCACGTTCGCCTCCGCCTTCGGCATGGAGGTCATCCTCGGCATCGCGATCGGCGTCGGGGTGATGCTCGTGTTCCAGGGCCTGGAGATGGCCGCCTCGCTGGTGAGCGTGCAGATGGGCTTCGGGATCGGGCAGATCTTCGACCCGATCAGCGGCCAGATGAGCGGCACGATGGAGCAGTTCTACCGCGTGCTGATCACCCTGGTCTTCTTTGCCATCAACGGCCACTACCTCGTGATCATGGGCTTCCTCCGCACCTTCGAGGTGGTCCCTCCCGGCGAGGCGACAATGACCTCGATCGCTGGTGACCAGGTCGTGCCGTTCTTCAGCACGCTGCTGGTCTCCGCGGTGCAGATCGCGCTGCCGGTCTTCGGCGCGCTGGTCCTCGCAGACTTCGCGATGGCGATGGTGAACCGCACCGTGCCGCAGATGAACGCCCTCGTCGTGGGCTTCCCGCTCAAGATCGGCGTCGGCCTCATCGTCCTCGGAGCGTCGACGCCGATGCTGGTCGCCTTCCTCGGCGCCACGATGGGCCGCGCGCTCGTCGATGTGAACTCGCTGGTGGTGCGCTGATGGCTGCTGGCGAAAAGACCGAGGCGCCTACCCCACGCAAGCAGGACGACGCGCGCAAGAAGGGTCAGGTCGCGCACTCTCGCGAGGTGGACAGCGCGATCGTGCTACTCGGCGTGATCGGGGTCTTCCGCTTCGGTGGGCCGTATATGTGGCATCAACTGGAGGTGCTCACGGTCGACACCTGGGCCCACCTCGGGCGGAACCCGGTCTCCATCGAGCTCACGGCGGACATGGGCCTGATGCTGCTGGGCCGCTCGATCATGCTGTTGCTGCCGCTGATGGGCACGGTCATGGTCGTGTCGGTCATCGGTGGGATGGCCCAGACGGGTGGCCCGCTCTTCTCCGGTGAGGCGGTCAAGCCGCAGTTCAAGCGACTGAACCCGATCCAGGGCGGCAAGCGCTTGATGGCCTCCCGCCAGGCGTACGTGAACCTCGCGAAGTCGCTCATCAAGTTCGTGGTGCTGGGAATCGTGGGCTACATGGTCTTCATGTCCCACTGGGACGACATCACCACCATGGGCTTCCAGGCAGGCCTGCGCGATTCGCTCGCGATCCTCGTCACCGTCTCGTTCGACCTCGTCACGAGGATGTCGCTGGTCATCCTCGCGATGGCGGTCGCGGACTTCATCTTCCAGCGCTCGGACCACACCCGGCAGCTGCGCATGACGCGCCAGGAGGTGATGGACGAGCACAAGCAGAGCGACGGCGACCCGCAGATGAAGGCGGCGATCTCGAGGCAGCGACGCAAGCTGATGTCTCGGATTATGGAGTCCGTCCCGAAGGCGGACGTGGTGATCGTCAACCCGACGCACTACGCCGTGGCGCTGAAGTACGACCCGGCATCCTCGAACGCCCCGGTCGTGCTCGCGAAGGGCATGAACCTCGTCGCGCTGAAGATGCGCGAGGTCGCCGAGGAACACGGCATCCCCGTCATGCAGAATCCGCCGCTGTGCCGCGCCATTTACAAGGCCGCGCACATCGGGCAGGAGATCCCGACCGACCTCTACGAGGCCGTCGCGGAGATCCTCGCGTTCGTCTACCGGCTGCGCACCAGCGGTGCGCTGCGGGCGACGGCGTAACGAGAGCAGAGCAGGAGCGCGCGCATGGCAGCAACAGCTACCGCCCCGGCCAGTGGAGGCCGAGCCAGCATCCTCGACATCCTGACCAAGAACTCAGATGTCGCGATGGCCGTCGCGGTCATCATGATCCTCGCGCTGATGGTGATCCCGCTGCCGCCGGTGCTCCTCAGCCTGCTCATCGTCACCAACATCGCGCTGGCGATCACGATCCTGCTGATCTCCATGTACACGCAGGACGCGCTCTCGTTCAGCGTGTTCCCGTCGCTGCTGCTGCTCACCACGCTGTTCCGCCTCGGGATCAACATTGCGTCGACGCGGCTCATCCTGCTGCAGGGGAACGCCGGCTCGGTCATCGATGCGTTCGGCGAGTTTGTCATCGGCGGCTCGCTGGTGGTCGGCATCGTGGTGTTCCTCATCCTCCTCGTGATCCAGTTCGTCGTGATCACGAACGGTGCCGGCCGCGTCGCCGAGGTGGCTGCGCGCTTCACCCTGGACGCGATGCCCGGCAAGCAGATGTCCATCGACGCGGACCTCAACGCCGGCCTCATCACGGACACCGAGGCGAAGGAGCGCCGGGCGCGCATCTCGTCGGAGGCCGACTTCTACGGTGCGATGGACGGCGCCTCGAAGTTCGTGAAGGGCGATGCCATCGCGGGGCTGATCATCACGTCGATCAACCTCATCGGCGGGATGACCATCGGCATGATGCAGTTGGGCCTCGCGCCGGGTGATGCCGTCAGCGAATACTCGATCCTCACTGTCGGCGACGGCTTGGTCTCGCAGATCCCGGCGCTCCTCATCTCGACGGCCACGGGCATCATCGTGACCCGCGCCGCCTCCTCGGACTCGCAGCTCGGGTTGAACATCGGCTCGCAGATCTTCGGGAACCCTCGCGTGCTGTTTATCGTGGCCACAGTGCTGGCTGGATTCGGCCTAACACCGGGACTTCCCCGATCCCCGTTCCTGATCATCGCGGCCATGATGGCTGGGGCGGGCTTCCTGGTCCGAGAGCGCCAGAAGACGCAGCTCGTGCAGGACGCCGAGGCGAAGGAAGCCGAGCAGGCCGAGGAGTCGCAGAGCGTCGACTCGGTGGTCTCCGTCCTTCGTGTCGATCCCCTGGAGGTCGAGGTGGGCTACGGCCTGATCCCACTGGTGGACGACGAGCGCGGCGGCAGCCTGCTGAACCGCATCACGATCATGCGCCGTCAGACGGCGCTCGAGATGGGCATCGTGGTCCCGATGATCCGCATCCGCGACAACCTCTCGCTGGGCGCACATCAGTACGTCGTGCGCCTGCGCGGGATCGAGATCGGCGGCGGCACGCTCTACGTGAACAAGTTCCTCGCGATGGACTCCGGCCTCGCGACCGGCGACATCAAGGGCGAGGCCACGGTGGAACCCGCGTTCGGGCTGCCGGCGCGGTGGATCGTGGGCCAGGACAAGCAGCAGGCGGAACTGATGGGGTACACGGTCGTCGACCCGGCGTCGGTGCTCATCACGCACCTGAGCGAGCTCATCAGCCGCCACGCGCCGGAGCTGCTCTCACGCCAGGACACGCAGGGCCTGTTGGATCACCTCAAGCAGGAGTACCCCGCGGTCGTCGAGGAGCTCATCCCGGGCGTCCTCACCGTCGGCGAGGTGCAGGGCGTCCTCCAGCTACTGCTGTCCGAGGGCGTCTCGGTCCGCGACATGGTCAGCATCGCGGAGACCCTCGCGGACCTCGGCCGCCAGACCAAGGACGTCGAAGCCCTCGCGGAGGGCGTGCGGCAGGCGCTGGCGCGTCAGATCACGATGCAGCACCGGGCCTCAGACAACCGGCTGCACGCGATCACGCTGAACCCGCGCCTGGAGCAGACCCTCGCGCAGTCCCTGACGCAGACCGATGCCGGCGTCGCCCTCGTGGTGTCGCCGGACCTCATGCAGCGGTTGATGAACCGGGTCGCGGCGCAAATGGAACTCGCCGCCGCGTCGGGGACGCAGCCGGTCTTGCTCACGTCGACTCGCATCCGGCGGCCACTCCGCCGGTTGCTCGAACGTTCGCTCCCAACCCTGGCCGTCATGTCGTTCGCGGAAGTCGCGCGCGAGGTGGAGGTCGAGGCAGTCGGACAGGTGGAGGTGGATCATGCAGCAGCAGCCTAAGCGCTTCCAGGCGCCCACGATGGCCGAGGCCTACGACCAGGTGCGGCGCGAACTCGGCGAGTCCGCGGTCATCCTGTCGACCCGCAAGGCGTTCGCGCCCGGACTCTTCGGCCAGCCCGGCCGGCAGTTCGTCGAGGTCGTCGCCCGCATCCCGCAGGAGCCCGCCTCCCGCGAGGAGCGTCCGACGCTGGACCAGGACGAGGCCGCGCACGACCTCGTGCGTTCGATCGCGGAAGCGACCGCCTCGGCGCCGCTCGCGGCGCACGAGGGCCCCTTCGCCGGCTTCCAGCAGGTCGCATCGCCGGCTGACCTCCCCGCCCCCGCGCGCACTGGCCGGAAGCGCGCCGCCGCGAGCAGCTCACCGATCGAGGGCACACCGTCGCGCGAGGCCGGCGCGACCCCGCTTCCGATGCCGATGCCGTCTGCGACTAGCGAAGAGCCGTGGAGCCGCCAACTCGACCAGATGCGCACGATGCTCGAGCAGCTCGTCACCGAGCGCCTCGACCAGCGCCTCGACGGCGGCCCCTCCGTGCTGCGTGAGATGAAGGACCGGCTCGTCCGCTACGGCGTCACGCCCGCCCTCGCTGCCGGACTCCTGAACGACGTGGACACTGCCACCACACGCGACGAACAGGCGCTCGCGTCGAGCGTGGAGCACCGGCTGGCCGGGAAGTTCCCACCGCCGGTCCGCGTGAACGTCCGTCGCCAGCGCGCGATCTTCCTCGTGGGGCCCGGCGGCGCCGGCAAGACCACGATGGCGATCCGCATGGCGTTGGACCTGCAGCGACAGGGCGTGAACGCCGTGATCGCGGGCACTGACGTCAACCGCGCCGGCGCTCCGCAGCAGTTGACCGCCTTTGGCGCGGTCACGGGCCTCGACGTGCGCCTCTGCTACGCGCCTGGGGAGCTCGTCGACATCCTCGAAGAGCCGGGCGTGGACGTCGTCATCGTTGACACCCCCGGCCACAACGGCCTGCGCCGCGACCGCATGGCGGAGCTCTCCTCCTTCCTTCAGGCCGCGCGTCAGCGCCAGGTGCTCCTCACCGTGCCCGCCACGATGAAGGGCTCCGACCTCACCGAGGTGGTCTCCGCCTTCAGCGCGGTCGGCCTCGATGGTGCGGTGGTGACCCGCTGCGACGAGACCTCGCACTTCGGCCACCTGGCCGGCGTGCTGATCGAGGCGGCCGTCGGGCTCGCCTACACCACGCGCTCGGACCAGGTCAGCGATGCTCCCGTCGCCGCAGACAACCTCGCACTCGCCGAGGCGATCGTGCGGGCTCAGTGGCCGGCCGCACAGCCGGCAACCGAGGCCCGACGTCCCGCTACGGCCCGCACGCTGGCGAAGGTGGGGTAGTCACCGAAGATGCCGGCGTTCATCGACCTCCAGCCCGGGACACGGATCAAGGTGTCGCCTCCCGGCGACCCATTGGGCGCCTCGTACGAGGCGACCGTCCGGGCCGTGCTGCCCTCGCAACTGCGGCTGGGCCTGCCCCGCCGTGAGCACGAGGTGCTCGAGGTGGCTCCCGGCGACGAGCTGACGATGTTCACGATGCTGCACGGCCGCGTGCTGCGCTTCCGGTCGTCGGTCCGCCTCGTGGAGGTCGACAACGACTCGTTCTTCATCGACGTGCCTCGCGAGGCGGAGAAGGCCGAGCGGCGCGAGTTCTACCGGCTGCCAGTGCGGATCGTCCCACGCCACGCGGCCCGCCTGGACGACGCCGGCAATGAGGTGCAGCCCGTGCAGGCCGTCATCCTCGACCTCAGCGGAGGCGGGGCGATGCTCCAGAGCCGCGAGTTTGTCGCGGCGGGGACGCGCGTGCGCATGGTATTCGAGCTGGATGGCGACCCATTCGAGATGGACATCGCCACCCTCGTGCTGTCGTGTAGCCGGCCGACCGCCAATGCCCAGCACTATCGCCTCCATTGTCAGTTCCTGGAGCCCAACCGGTCCGAGATGGAGCGGCTGATCCGATTCGTCTATCGCCAGCAGGCCGAGCTGCGCCGGAAGGGCGTGATCTAGTGCTGATCCTGCGCGTCGGGCTCTACGTCTCCATCGCCCTCGCGGTCCTCGCGACGTGGACTTCCTCGTCGGTGGGATACCCGATCGAGGTGGCGATGGTGCGGGGTCTGCTCGCGTTCATGGCGGGCAGCCTCGTGTCCTACGTCGCGGAGCTCGTCGTGATGACGGCGCCTCCTCCCGCCCACGCCAGCAACCACGCCCAGCATCACGCAGATCACGTCGAGTACGCCGATGACGACGACGCGGACGAGTACGACGAACGAATGGAACCGGTGAGCCTCCCCGCAATCCGGAACGAGCGCGACACAGAGCGCGATGGAGCCCTCGACGACAGTCGAGCGGCGTAGCCTGAGGACGGCGTTCCATGCCAAACCCAAGACCCACCGCCAACCGAGGCTCCGGCCAGGCCGCGCCGAAGGACGCGCCGAGCCGTCCGAAGCGCTCCGCAGCGCCTCGCGCGGACAACGGCGACGCCACGCCATCGGCTCCGAAGTCGCGTGCCAAGCTCGCGGTCGTTGAGCCGGGGGAGCGCCAGCGCCTCAACCAGGAACTGTGGGTGCGCTTCTTCGAGGGCCACGACCCGGCGGTCCGCGAGCAGTTGATCCTGCAGTACGCGCCCCTCGTGAAGTACGTCATGGGTCGGCTGGCGATCTCGCTGCCCGCGATCCTGGACTACGAAGACATCCTCTCCTTCGGCACGATCGGCCTCATCGAGGCGGTCGAGCGCTTCGACCACACCAAGGGCGTGAAGTTCGAGACGTACGCGATCGCGCGCATCCGCGGCGCCATCATCGACGCCCTCCGCTCGCTGGACCGCCTGCCTCGATCCGTGCGCCAGAAGGCGCGCAACGCGAACGAGGCGATCCTCCGGCTCACGAACGAACTCGGCCGCGATCCGACCGACGAGGAGGTCGCCGAGGCGATGGGGATCGCGCCCGACGCCTACCGGCAGGCCCAGGTGGAGTCGTCCTGGATCACGGTTTCCCTGGACACCCTGGGCGTCAGCGACGGCGAAGAAGACACCGGCGGCGCGATGTCCGTGGCGGATCCGGACGGCGAGGACTTCTCCGCCGACATGGAACGTCAGGAACTCATAGGTGATCTCGCGTTCGCGATTAGGGATTTGCCTGATCGGGAGCAGCTCATCCTTTCGCTCTACTACAAGGAGGAGCTGACCATGCGCGAGGTCAGCGAGGTGTTGGGTATCTCCGAGTCGCGCGTTTGCCAGCTACACGCACGAGCGCTGACCAGACTCCGAGCCGGAGTCACCAGCCGACAGCAGGGACAGGCAGCATGAGCGTCTCCCCGGCCATCCTCCTCATCACCCTCGCGGTGGGCGTGCCGCTGATGCTGCTCGCCCTCGGCGTCCTCTACCACGCCTACCTCTACAGCCGGCAGCCGATCGACGCGCTCGAGGAGCACGTGGACTCGCTGGCGACCGAATCCGCCGAGGACCTGCTGTTCGCACTGCAAGAGGCCGTCGACGAGATGCAGGCTCAACTCGCCTACCAGCGCGAGACCCTGGCGGGGATGCTCAGCGAGCGACCGCAGCCCGCCTTCGCGACCGTCGCGCCGCTCTCCCTCGAGATGGACGACGACCGGCCGACCGCCGCCGGCGAGTTCGTCGCTCGCACGCAGGGCGCGGGTCAGGCGCCGACGAGCACGTCCGTGGCTGGCGTCCGCGCACAGATCGCCCAACTCGCCGAAACCGGCATGTCCGATCGGGCCATCGCCCGGGAGCTTCACATTGGGCTCGAAGAGGTGCGCATCGCACGCATGGTGGGCCGTCAATCATGATCCTCGGCTTCCGCAGTCCCTTGCGTAGCCCGGCCCTCCGAGGTCTCACGCCCCGACGTTCGGCCATGCGAGCGATCGCGGCTGCGACGATCCTCGGAGCGGTCGTCCTCGTCGCCCTGCCGGATGCAGTCCGGGCCAACGGTGTGCCGGTGACGGTGGAGCTGTCCTACATCGACCTCTCGAACTGGGGCCCGCAGGACGCCTCGGGCAGCGCGGAGCTGATCTTCGCCGAGGGCATCGTCCGTATCGAGGCGGATGGCCTGCCGGTACTGGAGGACTCCCTCTACCAGGCGTGGCTCGTGAACTCCGAGGCGGGCGACGCCATCTCGGCGGGGCGGTTCAACGCCAGCGCCGCGGGACACGTCGACTTTGAGGGCTCCCTTCCGCCGATCGCAGACTTCGGGTTCGACCTCCTCATCCTCACCGCCGAGCCGGAGCCGGACGACGCACCCCAGCCGACCGAGCAGCGTTCCATCGGTGGGTACTTCTCGCTGATCGGTGTCGCCGGCATCGACGGGCAGGGTGGCGACGCACAGCAGGGGGGCAGCCTCCAGGCCCCGGGCTCACTGCCGAACACGGGCGACCCCGCCTTCATCACCGACATGATCCGCGTGGCTGCGCTCGCGATGGCGATGGCGCTCTCCGTGGTCGTTGGTCTGCGCTTGAGCCGGAGGCCCGCATGATCCGCGCGCTCTACACCGCCGCTTCGGGAATGCTCCTCGGCATGCGCCAGCAGGACGTGGTCGCAGACAACATCGCGAACTCCTCGACCGTGGGGTACAAGGCCGACCAGTCGGCGCAGACCGCCTTCGCGGGCGTGCTCGCTCGGCGCAGCATCCCCGCTGAGGGCCCCGTCCCCGGTCGCTTCGACGAGGTGATCGGGCAGGTCGGTACCGGCGCGTTCGTGGAGAACGTCCGCACGTTCCTCGGGCAGGGCTCGGAGCGTGAGACCGGCTCGGCCCTGGACGTCATGATCCGTGGCGATGGGTTCTTCGTCGTCGAGACGGAGGAGGGCATCCGGTACACGCGTGACGGCCACTTCGACCGCGACGAGGATGGCCGCCTGATCAGCGCCGACCGCGCGTTCATCCTCGACGAGAACGGCGAGCAGATCACGCTGGAGTCCGACAAGGTCCGCATCCGCATGAACGGCGACGTCGTGCGGCTGGTCGAGACCGAGATCCCCCAGGCCGACGGCTCGGTGTTCATCGACGTGACCGAGGACCTCGTGGCGAAGCTGGGGGTCGTCAGCCTCCAGGCGGAGGACCTGATTCGCGCCGGCCAGTCGAAGTTCACCGTGCCCGATGGCGCCGCCATCACCCCGGTCGACCTCGAGGCAGGCGATGCCTTCCTCATCCAGGGGTCACTGGAGGAGGCAAACGTCAACATCGGCCAGACCGCGACGCAGATGTACTCCGTGGCGCGGACGTTCTCGTCCAGCCAGCGCGTGTTCTCCGAGATCAACAAGACCCTCGAGACGGCAGTCTCCGACCTCGGTCGGATGTAGGAGACGCCATATGTCCCTCTCACTCGACGCCGCGGTCTCTGGAATGCAGCAGCAGCAGAAGAACATCGAGGCGATCTCCAACAACCTGGCGAACGTGAACACGACCGGCTACAAGCGGGTCAAGATCCACTTCCAGGACATCCTTAACTCGTCCTCGGTCTTCGCCGCGATGACGACGGGCACCGTCGACCAGCGCGACGTCGCGGAGTCATCCGGCGTGTCGACGGCGGCGATGACGCGCGACTTCGTGCAGGGCACGCTGCAGCCGACCGGCCGCCAGATGGACTTTGCCATCAACGGCGACGGATTCTTCCGCGTCCGACTCGACGATGGCTCGCTGGCGTACACCCGCTCTGGCGTCTTCATGCTGGACGGCGACGGCAAGGTCACGACCGCCTCGGGCGAGTTGCTCGACCCGCCGCTGGCGCTGCCCCCGCGCTTCCAGGGCCTCCGTATCGAGACCAACGGCGAGGTGTCCGTGATCCGCGACTACACGGACGCAGAACTCGCAGCCCTCGGCCCGTTCGATGCCCGCGACGGCATCCGCGAGGTGGTCGGCAACCTCGAGCTCGCACGGTTCACGAACCCGGCGGGCCTCGAGTCGATCGGCAACAGCCGCTACCGCGAGACCGCGGAGTCGCAGCCGCCGATCAACGGGACGCCCGGACAGGACGGCATGGGGACGGTGTTCTCCGGCTGGCTGGAGGCGTCCAACGTCGACATTGCTACGGAGATGACCGGGCTGGTGATGGCCAAGCGCGGTTACCAGTTGAACCTCGTCGCCTTCCGGACGATCGAGGAAATGCTCACGCAGGCGAACGACGTCACCGTCTAAGCCAGCGAGAGAGAAGGCACGACCATGGTCCAGCCGATTAGTTCCCACGACGCCAGCGGCATCTACCGCCGGCAGGTCACCAGCGCCGAAGCCGCCGAGGCGGCCGCGAACGCACGCCGCAACGGCGCGAACGGCGGCGTTGGCCGGCGCACCGACCAGGTCACCCTCTCCGAGGGCGCTCGCGAATTCGGGCGGATCATGGACGCCGTGAAGGACGCGCCCGAGGCGCGCGAGTCGCGTGTTGCCGACCTCAAGTCGCGCATCGAGTCCGGCCAGTACGAGGTCGACTACTTCGGCCTCGCCAGCCTGCTCCACGACCGCGGTGTCGGATCGTGAACCGCGCCGAGTTGACCTCGGGAGCCGCCGCGCTGAGCGACGTGCTCGCGGGCCAGCGCGACCTGTACCGGTCGCTCGTCGGGATCGCGACGAGCGAGCAGGACGCCATCGTCGCTGCCGATGTCGAGCGCCTGACGCAACTCCTCGAGCAGAAGGAGAACGTCCTCGACCACCTCCGCGCGCTCGAGACCGAGCGGATGACCGCCCTCGTCGCGATCGAGATGGCCACCGGCGTCGCCGCAGAGGGCGCCACGATCTCCGAGATCGCCGCACACCTCCCCGTCGCGGCCGCCGAGGACCTCCAGCGCATCGGGCGCGAGCTGAAGGCGGAGGCAGTCGCGCTCGAAGAGGCGCACGCCGTGAACGCCCACCTGCTGCGGAACAGCCGTTCGCTCATCGACCGCTGGATCAACTATCTGCGCACCGTCCTCGCGGGCTCCCTGTATACGAGCGAGGGCGACAGCCCCGCCGTGGCTGGTGGCCGCACGCTGGACCGATCGGCCTAGGCGAGACCAATGGCCATCTCGATCGGCCTCAACTCGGCGGTGCAGTCGCTCCTCGCGCACCAGCAGGCGATGGACGCTGTCACGCACAACATCGCGAATGTGAACACGCCCGGCTACAGCCGCCAGCGCATTCACCTCGGCGCGGTGGCGCCGGCGGGCAGTTCCGGAGTGGGCCAGGGCGTCGAGGTGCTGAGCGTCGAGCGTGTGCGCGACCTGTTCATCGACTTCCAGATCCGATCGCAGAGCCACTCCGCCGGTGACTACTCGGCCCGCGCCGACTCGCTGAGCCTCGTCGAGCTGGCATTCGGCGAGCCGAGCGACAACGGCCTGCGCGCTGTCCTCGGTCAGTTCTTCAACGCCTGGCGCGACCTCTCCAACGCGCCCGAGCAGAGCGCGGCCCGTAGCGCGGTGGTGCAGGCGGGCGAGACGCTCGCCTTCGTCGCGCAGCGCCTCGCGACCTCGATGTCCGAGATCCGCGCCGACGCGAACACGCGCCTCGAGGCGTCCGTGGGCGAGATCAACGACCTGGCGAAGCAGGTCGCGGCCCTCAACCAGAGGATCATCGAGGTGCGCGCGACGGGCGATCCGGCCGCCGACCTCACCGATAAGCGCGACCTCGCCCTCGACCGGCTGTCGCAGCTCACCGACCTCCGCACGATCCAGCACGACGACGGGCACGTCGACGTGTTCATCGGTGGGCGCTCGCTGGTGCAGGGCGTGAAGGCCAGCGAGATCGACCTCGTCATCAACCCCCTCAACCAGAACTTCTACGACGTCCAGTGGGCGCAGGACGGCGCCATCGTTGCCTCCCAGAGCGGCGAGGTCGGCGGGCTCCTCCACCAGCGCGATACTGACCTCCCGGCGCGCATGGCTGACCTCAACACGCTCGTGGCGCAGGTGATCACCGACGTGAACGCGGTGCACGCTGCCGGCTTCGGGCAGGACGGCGTCACCACCGGTACGGCGTTCTTCACCGGCACCGACGCCACCGACATCGCCATCAACGCCGCCGTCAGTGGCGACCTCGGACTCGTTGCCGCTGCCTCGGCCGGGGGCGCGCCCGGCGACGGCTCGGGCGCGCTCGCGCTCGCCGACCTGCAGCGGGCCACCAACCTCACGGGCGGCAGCCAGACGTACGAGGCGTACTTCAACGGCATGCTTACGCGCCTCGGCGTCTCGGTCCGCGACGCGTCCGGCACGTCGCAGGCACAGGCCGCGACCATCGCCCACCTCGATCAGCTCCGCGCGAGCGTCTCGGGCGTGAGCCTCGATGAGGAGATGGTCGCGATGGTCCAGTACCAGAAGGGGTACGAGGCCGCCGCGAAGGTGATCTCCACGATCGACGACATGATCGAGCAGTTGTTCGCGATGGTGGGCTAGCCATGCGCATCAGCAACCGCAGCATCCACAACCGCCTCCTGATGCACATCCAGCAGGCGACCGCTCGCTTGAACGAGACACAGGAGCGCGTCGCGAGCGGCCGCAAGATCAACCGGCCCTCCGATGACCCGTTCGCCACCGCGCGCGCCCTCGACGCCCGCTCGAAGCTGGACACGGTGGGGCAGCGCATCCGCACGGCAGACCTCGCGGTCACCGAGCTCAGCGTCGTGGAGTCCTCGCTCACCTCGCTCGGCAGCATCATGACCCGCGCCCAGGAGTTGGCGGTGCAGGCCGACTCCGCTGCGGTCCCGGCCGATGCGCGCGCGCAGATCGCCACGGAGGTCGAGCAACTCCTGAGCCAGGCGCTCGCGATCGCGAACACCACCTACTCCGGACGCAGCCTCTTCGGTGGGCACCAGGGCGGCGAGGCGTTCACGCCCGACGTGCCGGCGAACCCGACCGCCTTCACCTACAACGGAGACACCGGACAGGTGCTCCGCGAGATCGGTGACGGCGAGTCCGTCGCCGTGAACATCGATGGCGAGCCGCTCTTTGACGGCATCTTCGCCTCGCTGATTTCGTTCCGCGACGCGCTGCAGTCCAACGACCGCACCGCGATCAACCTCGCGTCCGGCGACATCGGGCGCGAGATCGACACCATCCTCACCAACCGTGGCGAGGTAGGCGCGCGGATGCGACGCCTCGAAATGACCTGGGACCGGCTGAGCGAGGAAGAACTCGCACTGCGGACCACCATCTCCGGACTGGAGGAGGTGGACCTGACTCAGGAAGT
>Ga0209024_1001352_pt1 | contig 21761 bp, 17 predicted proteins | sample AutmiccommunBRH5_FD_187380 | JGI IMG/M metagenome (GOLD analysis project Ga0209024, IMG submission 187380) | Deep subsurface microbial communities from Mt. Terri, Switzerland - Autotrophic microbial communities BRH/5 (SPAdes) (version 2) | ecosystem: Environmental > Aquatic > Deep subsurface >...
CCCGATCATCGTGTCGAAGTTCCGGTCAGACATCAGCGTCACGTGGGTCGGGTTGTCGACCTCGCGGAACGTGATGTCCACCTCGGGCAGAGACTGGTTGATGCCCGGCACCACCAGCTGCGCGAGCTCGGTCCGGAAGTAGTACGACGGCAGCTCGGCTACCAGCGGGCTGTCCGCGGTGAAGCCGGCGGCCTGCATCATCTTGGACGCCTCGGCGTTGTTGAACTGGTACCACTTACCGTTCGCGGCCCCGGTCGGGAACGCGTCGTACAGGTAGGGCCAGGGCATCGGCGAGGTGGAGTACGGCCCCTCCGGGCCCTGACCGTCACCGCCGTTGCGGGCCAGGTCGTACTCGTTGCGGTCGAACGCCAGCGAGATCGCCTGCCGGACTCGGTCGTCCTGGAACGTCGGGTTCGTCATCTGGAACTGGAACCCGTTGACGTTCGCCCCGCGGGAGCGCGGGAACGTCTGGCCGATCATCGTGTCCTGGTTCTGCTGGAACAGGTCAGCCAGGTCGTCGGCGTCGCGGGCCTGGTAGTCGTGGTAGTTGTCCGTGGCGAACCCGGCGCGGCCGGCGTTCGTGTCGCTCTGGACGAACAGCTCAACGCCGTCCAGGTATGGCAGGCGGTTCCCGGCGGAGTCCATCTCCCAGTACTCCGGGTTCCGGACCATCACCGACTTTTCCTTCTGGATCCATTGATCCTGGATGTACGGACCGGTGCCGATCGCGACCTGCTGACGGGCCTCCTCGTCGTCCACGAGCTCCGCCGGGTAGATGTACGACCACGCGGCGATCGAGATCGGGAAGTCGGCGAGCGGGGTGTCCAGGTTGAACACCACGGTGTAGTCGTCCGGCGTCTCGACGCTCGAGACCATCGAGAAGACGTCCTTCTGCGAACCACCCGAGTACAGCTCGACCGTCTTCGCGACGTCGTTGGCAGTGAACTCGCGGCCGTTGACCGGCGCCTTGTTGTGGAACTTCACACCCTGGCGCAGGTTGAACGTGTGCCTCTGGCCGTCCTCAGACACCTCCCAAGACTCGGCCAGGTCGGCTTCGACCTCGGCGCGGTACGGGTCGGCCAGCGGGCCCACCTTGCCTCGAGTCAGCTTGTTCGAGGTGTGCGAGAACGTGTTGTAGATCGTGCAGGACAGCGTCCGCGCCAGGTCCATGCGCGGCGGGTCCAGGTAACGCATGCGCGCGAACCCACCGTACTTGGCGTTGGCGCCGGGGTTGAGCTCGGCCGGCGACGGCGGAACCGGGCCGTCGTAGAGGCCGGGGACCAGGCGTACCTGGTCGGCCGGGACCGCCGTCGCGTTCGGGTCGGTCTCGGTCTGGACCGCCGTAGCGGTCAACTGGCCACCGGCCAGGCCGCCGCCACCGCTCGACGGAGCGTCGTCATCGCTGCCACCGCAGCCGATCAGGGCTGCGCCGGCGAGGCCCGCGGCACCGAGGCCAGCACCACGCAGCATCGAGCGCCGGCTCAGTCCCTGCCTGCTCCAATAGTTGGAACTCATGCAATCCCCTCCGTGTTGCCCGCCTCAGCGAGCGATACGAACGTAATATTCCGTATGTCGTGGAATAACAGGTGTTTTCTCACGAGCCATCGTGAATACTCTGTATTCTGGCAATTATCCACCGTTATCGATGCCGATCAAGAGGCAAGGCGGGGCCTGAGCCGGCACACCGCGGAGTTCTGCTCAGAATGGGGCCACTCCGCGAGCGTCCCCGAGCAAGGCGGCGACACCGCCCCCCTGAACCGCTGCCATTGAGGGCGGTCGCGAGGCGCACCCGGCGTGTCGTACTCTCGCCCGGGAATCGCAGCCGTTATGCCAGCGGCGCACCGCGGAGGGGCCTCATGGATGTCACCGTGCTTCCGAACCAGCGCCGTCCCGGCGTCGGGCGGATGCCCGCTCCGGAGAACCGTCGCGCGGCGTTGCCTCAACAGGCCCGCTTCTGCCCGGTGCTCGAGGATGCGAGCCGGACCGGATTCCTCGTCTACCCGCCCCTCCTCCCGGAGGAAGGCCTGCAGATCCGCTACCTGGAGGCCGGGCACCTGCGCGTCGCCCTCCACCGCACCCCGACCGGCACGAGCGCGCCACAACCCGTCTGGGTAATGGACATCAGCACTTCCGGGGGCACCGGCGGCTTCGACGCCTACGACGTGAAGTTCATCGACGAGTCGATCGGACTCGACGCGGGCGAAGTGCAGTCGTTCAGCGACGCGCTGCTCGCGAACGTCAACTCACCGCAGGGGGGAATCGGGCTGCGCGGCTCGTACGACTTCGTGACACCCGAGGGCTGGGACACCGTCTACACCGGCATCCTCAATCGTACCGACCGTCCGAGCCTGCCCGTCCTCACCGCGCGCATCGAGACGGACTGGTACTCCCAGCCCACCGAGTTCCGCTATGTGCTGCAGCCCGGCGACATCCTGAGCGCGAACGGCCAGAGTCCGATCGGCCAGGTGCTGTTCGTCCCGCGCGACTCGGTGCGCCTGCGCGAGGGTTCGGCGACCGAGCGCCAGGCCTTCCTCGACCGTCAGCAGGAGTACTGGGCCGAGCGGTCCACGAAAGAGCGCCCCACTAATTTCGGCACGCTGTACTCGTACCACTACCGCGACCTGCAGAAGGCGCACCGCGCTGGACATGCCGCCGCCAACGACCCGGCGAGTGGCCAGGATGCTGCGCTCGACCTCGACCCGGATGCGTAACTCCGGCTGACGTCCCGGTTGGAGACAGTGCTGGCTTCCGGAACCACCCCAAAAAGATTGCGCCGTCCTTCACATGTTTGTGGGGTCAATCACCGTTGTGCTATACCCACCTGCACTCGCCGCCCGGTCGGGGGACCTCAGGGTGCGCGGGTTGGACGGAGGGGAAATTGCAGAGGTACATCATCCGCCGGTTGGCGTTCATGGTGCCGACACTCTTGTTTGTCACCGTGTGCGTGTTCGCGTTGGTCCGGATCATGCCGGGCGACTACATCGCCGCCCAGATGGCGGAGTCACGTGGCTCTGATCCGGCGTTCCTGGATCGCATGCGTGAGGAGATGGGGCTCAACGAGCCTGCTCCCCTGCAGTACTTCAAGTGGCTCGGTGGCATCGCTACCGGCGACTGGGGCACCTCCTACTGGCAGAACCGGCCAGTACTCGAGGTCATCCGCAAGGCCCTCCCGGTCTCAGCGCAGCTGGGGACGATGGCCATCGTGTTCGGTGTCGCCGTGTCTATCCCGCTCGGGGTGGTCAGCGCGGTGAAACAGAACCGATTCCCTGACTACAGCAGCCGAATGCTCGCAGTCGTGGGTATCTCGATCCCGAACTTCTTCCTTGCCCTGCTGGTGATCATCTACGGGGCGAAGTGGTTTGGCTGGTTCCCTCCACAGGGCACTCGTAGCATCTTCGAGGATCCCAGCGGGAACCTTCAGCAGATGATGCCCGCCGCGATCATCCTGGGCATGACGCTGATGGCCCAGAACACCCGCCTCCTGCGCACCACGATGCTTGAGACACTGCGGGCGGACTATGTCCGGACCGCCCGTGCCAAGGGTCTGAACGAGCGCACCGTGATCTACCGGCATGCCTTCAGGAACGCGCTGATTCCAGTCGTGACCCTGCTGGGCTTCCAGATCATCACCACGGTGGGCGGCTCCGTCATCGTGGAGCAGGTGCTCGGCATCAACGGCATCGGACAGAACTTCATCGGCGCGGTACAGCAGCGGGACTACCCCCTGGTTCAGGGAATCCTGCTCGTCATTATCACCACGACCCTCGTCGTGAACTTGCTGGTCGACTTGAGTTACTCAATCCTCGACCCGCGGATTAAGTACTAGGGCCCGGGAGGAATAAGCGATGGCAACTCAGACCACTGCTGGCGCACTCCGCACCGAGCAGCGACCGAACCCTGTCGGAGCCAGCCTGACGAAGGTGTGGAAGTTCACGAAGCGCAACCCGCTGGGTGCGTTCGCGGGGCTCCTCTGCATGCTCACGCTGGTCGCCGCCATCGGCGGTTGGACCGGCTGGCTGCTGACGCACAATCCGGAGCGATTCCGGGGTGCGGACCGCCTGATCGGATACTTCGGCCAGTCAAATGTCGGTGAGGGCACGTACATCCTCGGGACAGACGACCTCGGCCGTGACATGTGGAGCCGGATCATCAAGGGGGCGCAGCTCTCGATCTTCTTCGGCCTCGGCGTGGCGTTCATTGCCATCGTCCTGGGCTCGATCATCGGGCTCGTCTCTGCCTACTTCGGCGGCTGGATGGACCTCATCGTCCAGCGCCTCGTCGACCTGGTGCAGACCATCCCGTTGCTGGTGCTCGCGATCGCGGTCGTGTCCGTCACGGGCCCCGGCATCATGAAGGGCTTCTGGATCCTCGCGATCCTCTCGATCCCACGGCCCGTCCGCGTCATTCGCGGTTCGGTGCTCTCCGTGAAGAACGAGACATACGTCGAGGCAGCCAAGAGCCTGGGCGCGACCAGTAACCGCATCATGTTGAAGCACGTCTTGCCCAACGTGACGGCACCGATGATCGTGCTCGCCTCGTACCTGATCGCCGTCGCGATCGTCGTCGAGGCGTCACTGTCCTTCCTCGGCATCGGCGCTCAGCCGCCGACGCCGTCGTGGGGCGCCATGCTCACCGGCTCCGGGAACCTGTTCTTCCAGACCAACCCGCGTCTGGCGCTCCTCCCGGGCCTCGCGATCTCCATCCTGGTGTTCGCGACGAACATGTTCGGTGACGCTGTCCGTGACGAACTGGACCCGCGTCTCCGGGGCAGCCGCTAGCAGTCCGCCCCAACTGGGCAACTCGGAACGACAGAGCGGGCCCGCAAGGGCCCGCTCTTCTTTGTGCTCACGGCTGTGATTCGTCGGAGTCGTTGGAGAGAGCGCCGAGGCTGCCTCGAGACGACCGAGGACGTCAGTCGTCCTTGCGGTACTCCTCGAGCTCCCGGACGCCGCCGTCTGAGACCTCGTACACACGCGTTGCCACGCGCTCCAGGATGGCACTGTCGTGGCTCGCGCAGATCACCGTGCCGTCGTACCCCTCGAGGGCTTCGACCAGCTTGCGGCGTGACGCGATGTCCAGGTGGTTCGTCGGCTCGTCGAGCAGGAGGACGTTCGACGGCTGGATGAGGAACTTCGCCAGCGCGACGCGGCTGCGCTCGCCTCCGGAGAGGACAGCGACCTGCTTGAAGGCGTCGTCTCCGGTGAACAGGAAGCGGCCCAGCACGCCTCGCAGCGTCCCGTCGCCCTGCTCACCGCCCGAGGCCGCACGCACCTCTTCGAGGACCGTGCGGCCCGCGTCCAGGGCTTCGTCCTGGTGCTGGTCGTAGTAGCCCACACGGACACGGTCACCCCAGCGCACTCGTCCCTCATCGGGGTCGAGACGGCCCGCGATGATCTTGAGCAGCGTGGACTTGCCGCTGCCGTTCGGACCGATGAGCACGACCTTCTGGCCGCGCTCGACCTCAAGGTCCACGCCGAGCAGTACGAGGTGGTCGCCGTAGGAGTGCGACACGCCCTGCACCGTCAGCACATCGAGGTCCGTGCGCCCCGACGACTTGAGCTGGAAGTGCACAGCACGGTCAGACTGAGGGCGCTCGACACGGTCGATGCGCGCGACGGCCTTCTCGCGCGACTTCACGGCCTTGGCCTTCGTAGCCTTCGCGCGGAAGCGCTCGATGAAGCGCGTCTGCTTCTCGATCTCGCGGTCCTGGCGGGCGGCCTCCTGCGTCTGCGCAGCAATGCGAGCCGCCTTCTGCCGCTGGTAGTCGGAGTAGTTGCCCGAGTATGACTCGACCCGGCCATCGCGCAGTTCGAGGATGCGGTTCACCACCACGTCGTGGAACTCGCCGTCGTGCGTGATCAGCACGATCGTGCCGCGGTACTCGGACAGTTCCAGCGCGAGCCAGTCGCGCGCGGCGACGTCGAGGTGGTTCGTGGGCTCGTCCAGCAGGAGGTTCGGCGGGCGGTGCACCAGCACTTTCGCGAGGCCCGCACGCATCTGCCAGCCACCGGAGAACTCACCGCAGAGCTTCTCGCGGTCGCCCAGCTTGAAGCCAAGGCCGTCGAGCACGCGCCCAATGCGCTGGTCGATGCGATAGCCATCGAGTGCCTCGAAGCGCTCGAAGAGGCCGGACTGTCGCTCGATGAGTTCGTCCAGGTCGCCCTCACCACGCTCCATGAGCGCGGCGACCTCGGCGAGTTCGAACTCGACGGCGCGCGCCTCCGGGAAGGCGGTCCAGAGCTCCTCGACGAGGGTCTTCTGCGGATCGAGGCCTGCCTCCTGTCGGAGGAACGACAGGTCGCCCCCGCGCCAGCCAGCAGCACCCTCGTCGGCCTCTTCGAGGCCCGCGAGGATCTCCATCAGCGTGGACTTGCCGGCGCCGTTGGGCCCGACGAGGCCGATGCGCTCCCCATCACCGATGGAGAACGTGGCACCGCGCAGGACGTCCAGTCCGCCGTACGACTTCCAAATGTTCTCTGCGTAAATCACGGTCATTCTAGCGTACGGGACGGCCCGTTACGCGCACGAGCCGCTACAGGAGCGATTCTGCCGCGCTCGTGGCCCAGATCGCCGCGCCGAGGAGGCTCGCGTCGTCCCCCAGCGTCGTCAGTTCCACCGGGACGACGCCCTCGTACCGTGGGAGCGCGTAGCGACCGGTGGCCGCCAGCACCTCGGGCCACCAGTCCTCGGCTAGCCCGCGGGCGACCCCGCCGCCGAGGATCACCGCCTCCGGATCGAGGAGCGCCAGCACGCTTGCGAGCCCCGCTCCGAGGTAGTCGATCGCCTCGAGCACGATCGCCCTCGCGGTCTGATCGCCAGACTTCGCGAGGGTGAACACCTCGAGCGCCGAGAGCGCACGCCCCAGCCGCTCCTCGGCGATGGTCGCGATGGCGAGGCCAGATGACTGCCCTTCGAGGCAGCCCGGGCAGCCGGCGCCGCACGCCCGACCGCCGGGACTCACGATGACGTGGCCCACCTCGCCCGCTCCGCCGCCGCGTCCCGTCACGGGACGGCCGCCCGCGACGATCCCCGCACCGATTCCGGTGCTGACCGTGATGTAGACCAGGTCGCTCGCGCCGCGGCGCGCCCCGAAGCGCGTCTCGGCGAGGGCCGCGAGCGTTGCATCGTGTCCGATCTCGACCGGGACGCCGAGGCGTGCCGCGAGCGCGGGGCGCATCGTGCGGTCGTGCCAGCCCGGCAGGTTCGGCGGGTAGCGGTAGGTGCCCGTCCGCGGATCGAGCGGCCCGGCACTGGACACCCCACCCGCTAAGAGCGTGATGCCCTCGGCACCCGCGACGATTTCCTCGAAGAGTCCGCCAAGGCGCTCCGTCGCCGCCTCGATCCCGTCCGCCGCACGCGTCAGTATCTGATCGCGGGCGAGCACCTGGCCCGAGTCGACCTCGACGAGCGCGGCGCGCATATGCGTCGCGCCGATGTCAGCGGCGAGGACATGAGTCGGCATGCGCGAAGTCTCCCATGTGCGGGCTTAGACTGGATGCATCCCGCCTCCACCCAACGCTCGAGGGCTTGTGACGCGTCGCATCCTGCCTCTGCTCGCCATGTTCTTCGCGCTCCTGGTGCTCGTTGCGTGCTCGGACGACACGCCTCCGGACGATGCGTCGGAGCTGGCGATTCCCGGTGCCGCCACGCCGATCGACGACCCATTCTCCGGCGGCTATCCGACGTATGACGACGCCGAGTCCGGACTCCTGATCGTGTTCGGCACGCCGGACCTCGGCGTCGGGACCTCGCGCGTCTCGTTCGCCCTCTTCAATGACGTCGGGCTGATCTCTGTCCCCGAGCTGGACGTGACGACCCGCTTCTACCCCGAGGGGCCGGAGGGTGACTTCGAGACCGTTGAGGAGGCTCAACTCCAGTTCCGTTCCTTCCCGGAGGGCGGTCGAGGCATCTACACCGGCTACCTCACCCTTGAGCGGGCGGGGCTCTGGGCCCTCGACGTCTCCGTGCCGCGCTCAAATGGTGCGGACGAAGCGCCCGCGCAAGTCGTGTTCCCGGTACAGGTCGCCGAGGAGGCAGCAGCACCCGAGGTCGGCGAGGCCGCACCGGTCAGCAGCAATCGCACCGTCGAGGATGAGCCCGACCTGGCCGAGCTCACGACGGGGAGCGAGCCCGACCGGCGGCTCTACGAGACCAGCATCGCCAGCGCCCTCGAACAGGGCGTGCCGTTCGTCGTGACGTTTGCTTCGCCGGCCTACTGCACCAACGCGCTCTGCGGCCCACAGGTCGAGGTGCTCTCCGAACTCGCCGACGAGCACGGGGAGGCGGCCACGTTCATCCACGTCGACCTCTACGAGAACCCGACTGAGATCCGCGGCGACTTCGCCCTCGCGCGGCGCACGCCCGTGCTCCGTGAGTGGAACATCCACACCGACGAGTGGACGTTTGTCGTCGACGCGGACGGCATCGTGACCGCGCGGTTCGAGGGCTTCGCACCCCGCGAGGAGGTCGAGGCCGCGCTGCTCGAAGTCCTCGACGAGTCGGTCGCCACCAGCCGCAGGGGGCGCTAGGGGGCGGGAACGACCTCGACGGGTTCGATGTCGGCGGTGCATTGCGGGCAGCGGGATGCCTGGCGCGCGATCTCGCTCCAGCAGCGCGGGCACTTCCGCGTCGTGGGCTCCGGCGTCTGTGGCTGTTCCTTGAAGCGCGTCACGAGGCGGTTCATCGGCATCACGACCACGTAGAAGATCGCCGTCGCAACCACCAGGAACGCCAGCAGCGCGTTGATGAAGTTGCCGTAGAGGATCTCGGATTCGTTGATCGTGAATGACAGCGCCGAGAAGTCGGGCTCACCGATCACGGCCGCGATCAGCGGCGTGATGATGTCCGCGACCAGCGAACTCACGACCGCGGTGAACGCCACTCCGATGACGATACCAACGGCGAGGTCGACGACGTTTCCGCGCAGCAGGAACTTCTTGAACTCCTGGGCGTTCAGCAAGGCCATGTCACTCCTCCTCGACTGTTCGGCGGGCGCCGCGACCGATGATCCGGCGGAGAATAGTCGCTGCGCGAGCGTCGAACGCTGAGTGACGCTCTCCGTCAGAGGCCCGGAGCGGCCCCGGTATGCTGGTCGTCCGGCTCAGAAGCGGCGCATGGCCTGGAAGGCAGCAGCATGGCACAAGCGAACACGAGTGGGGGCTTCGCCCTTGATGTCCCCGTCCAACGACACCGGCTCGACAACGGCCTTCGAGTCGTCCTGTCCGAGGACCACTCGGCGCCAATCGCGTGCATCGCGGTCTACTACCACGTCGGCATGCGCCTCGAACCGCCGGGACGCACCGGGTTCGCGCACCTCTTCGAGCACCTGATGTTCCAGGGCTCCCAGAACCTCGGGAAGATGGAGCTGGTGCGCCACGTGCAGCAGAACGGCGGCACGCTGAACGGCTCCACGCGCTACGACTTCACGAACTACTTCGAGGTCATGCCCTCGAACGCGATCGACCTCGCCCTGTGGATGGAGGCCGACCGCATGCGGGGCCCCGTCATCACGCAGGCCGAGCTCGACAACCAGCGCGACGTGGTGAAGAACGAGATCCGCGTCAACGTCCTCAACCGACCGTACGGATCCTTCCCGTGGCTCGAGATGCAGGAGCGCGCGTTCGAGAACTGGCACAACAGCCACAACGGATACGGCGACATGGCCGACCTCGACGCCGCATCGCTCGAGGATGTCCAGGCCTTCTTCGACGCCTACTACTCGCCCGCGAACGCCGTCCTCGTCGTCGTCGGCGACCTCGATTCCGAAGAGACACTCGCCCTCGCCAAGCGCTACTTCGAGGACATCCCCGCCGCGACACCGCCCGCCCCCGCCGACCTCACCGAGCCTCGACAGGAGGAGGAGCGCCGCTGGTCGTACACCGACCCGCTAGCGAACCGCCCTGCCCTCGCGGTCTCGTACCACGTACCGCCGAGCGGGACGCCCGAGTACTACGCGATGGGCCTCCTCAACGAACTCCTTGCCGAGGGCCAGGACTCGCTCCTGCATGCCGAGCTCGTCGAGAAGCGCGCGCTCACGGGTGACGTCGAGGGCGACCTGAACTTCCTCGGCCACATGCACAACGCCCAAACGCCCCTGCTCTGGACGACCACGATGATGCACGACACCGACGTCACGCCCGACGCGCTCATCGAGGGCATCGACGCGGTCCTCGAAGGCGTCCGCTCGACCGCGCAGTCCGAGGCGACGCTCAAACGCCTCCGCTCGAAGGCGCGGTCTGGGCTGCTCCGGACGATGGCCGAGGGCGGCTACCCGCGCTTCGGCATCGCCGACCTCCTCGCCTCGTTCGAACTCCTCGAGGGTGACGCCTCGCGCATCAACGAACTCGACGCGCGGTTCGCCGCCGTCACGCCCGAGGTGCTGCTCGCGACGGCGCAGGAATACCTCCGCCCGACCAACCGCAACATCCTCGTGCTGGAAGCCGGAGTCGCCGAGTGACCTCCTCCTACCCTCGCCCCGAAGTCATCCCGCTGGAGTCCTCGCCGCTGCCCGAGCGTCGCATCGAGACCATCGGTGACGGCGTGCAGGCGACGCTCGTCTCCGCCGGCGTCGTGCCGGTCACCGGTCTCCGCCTCGTCGTCCACGCCGGCTCGGCCGACGTGCCCGAGGGCATGACCTGGCTCGACCGATACGTCCACGACTACCTCATGGAAGGCACGGAGGCGCTCGAGGCTGGCGCGTTCGCCTCGGCGCTCGCCGAACTCGGCGGGCACCTCTCGGTGAGCGGTGACGAGCACACCACGACGCTCTCGACCGAAGTCCCCTCCGAGCACGCGACCGAGGCGGTCGAACTCCTCGTGAGTGCCGCGCGCACGCCGCGCTTCCCCGACGGCTCGGCGGAGCGCCTGCGCGACGACTTGCACCGCTCCCGTGCTGTCGTCAGCACCCAGCCCGGCTGGCTCGCGCACGCCGCGTTCCGCAACGCGCTCTACGCCGGCCATCCGTACGGCACGGTGCTTCCGACCGACGAGCAGATCGAGGCGTTCACCACCGACGCGGCCCGCGGCTTCTGGGAGGCACGCGCCGGCGGGCCGAACGTCCGCTTCATGGTGGCCGGCATGTTCGACGGCGACGCCATCCTCGAGAGCGCGAACCGAGCACTCTCCGGGTGGTCCGGTGCACCTGCTCCGGCCGTCTCGCCGCCGAGCACCTCCAGTTCGCGCGTCGTGCATTATGTAGAGCGGCCCGGTGCCGAGCAGTCGACGTTGCAGTTAGGACTGCGCGTCCCCGCCCCCGGCCACGAGGACTACGTCCCGCTGGAGGTGCTGAACTCGCTCCTCGGCGGCTCGTTCTACTCGCGCATCACGCTGAACATCCGTGAGGACAAGGGCTACACCTACTCGCCACGCTCCGCCATCTCCTCGCGCCCCGGCGACGCCTACTGGGCCGAGTCAGCGGACGTGACCACGAACGTTACCGGCGCATCGATCCGCGAGATCCTCGGCGAGATCGAACGCCTGAGGTCAGAGCCCCCGTCCGAGGACGAGCTGCGCGGCATCATCAACTACGTCTCGGGCACGTTCGTCCTCCGGCAGGCCACGCCGGGCGGGATCCTCAATCACCTCGAGTTCCTGGACCTGCACGGCCTCGACACCTCGTACTCCGCGAACTACGTCGCGCGAGTGCGTGACGTCACGCCCGAGGAGATCCAGCGGCTGGCGCAGCAGTACCTCGACCCGGCCGCGATGCCGATCGTGGTCGTCGGCGACCGCGCGCAAGTGGAAGAGCAGGTTGCGGAGTTTGGGTCGCCGGCGTAGTCCGGGCTCCGGCGATCTACGGCCCGGGAGGCCTCGCCGCATCGCGCTTCGTCGCGCGGTAGTAGAGGGGCTCGGGCACGAGCAGCGCGAACACGAGCGCGCCCGCGAGGCCGATGCCGCCGGTAGCCACAGACGCGACTCCGAGCGTGGCAATCCCGGTGATGCCAGAAACCACGAGTGGACCGCTCGCGGTGCCGATGTCCCCGACCAGGCGCCACACGCCGAGGAACTCACCTCGGTTCCCCGGTGGGGCGAAGTCAGCGCCCAGCGTCATGTTGATTCCCGTCCCCAGTCCGTTCCCGAGGCCCGAGAGGACGCCGACGGCAAGCAGCATCGTGGCGCTATCCGTCAGGGGGATGAGCGCCATCGAGAGGGCGAGGACGACCATGCTGGGCACGCCTGTCCACTTCCGGCCATAGCGATCCATGACGATCCCCACCGGATAGAACAGCAGCACGTCGAAGACTGAGGAGAGCGTGAACACGAGCCCGATCTCCGCCGGGTCCATCCCAATGGCGCTCCCCCACAAGGGGATGATCGCCTGCCGCCCGGCACGCATCACCTGGAGGCAGATCGAGGCGAGCCCAGCAGTGGCGAAGATCCCCTTGTAGTCGACGACCACCGTCGCGAGGCGTCCGTACAGGGAGCCCTCGGCGCTCCGGCTTGCCTCGGACCCCGGCCCCAGCGAAAACATCATGACCGTGCTGCCCGCCAGGGCGAGCCCGGCGAACATCCAGAAGACGTACTCGAGGCCGAGCACCGCACCAACGACGCCACCGATGGCAGGCCCGACCACGTTTCCCAGTCGCTGCGTACCGCCCATCAACGAGAGCGCGCGCCCTCGGCGTTCCACGGCGACCTTCTCGCTGATGTACGACAGCCGCGCAAGGAGCCAGACGGAGAGCGCGCAGCCCATGAGGAAGATCGCCAGGGCATACACCCACGGAGACGTCGAGAAGGCGACGAGGGCGGCAACGAGGAGCAGCACCCCCGAGGCGATCGTGAGCGAGTAGCGCTCGCCGATCCGCGAGATCAGCACGCCAGCGGGGACGTCAAAGACCATCGTTCCGATGCCACGGAGGCCCACGGCGAAGGCCGCGAACGCCACGGTGGTCTCCAGATCCTCCCGCGCTCGGAGCGCGATGATCGGGATGATCGCGCCCTGCCCGACGGCGAACAGGAGCGTCGGAAGGTAGACCGACATGAGGAGCGCCCGGATGCCGACGCTCTGAGGTGCTTCCTCGACCGGGGAGTAGGGCGTGTCGGGCATCGGGGCATCTTATCCGCGGCACCGGTTACGTCCTGCCGGGTGTGGAGATCGGGGCTGCTGCCGATGATTCCCCTGTAAGTCCATCCGTACGAGCGGGATCGAGGGGGTGCATGATCACCCGCCTTCAGCCCTGGTTAGACCTCATCGCCTGGGGAGCGGCCGTCGCCGGCGCCCTCGGAGCGGCCGTGCTCGTGCTCACCGGGACGCTGGCCGTGTGGTGGGCGATCGAGGTCTCCGCGCTGATCGCCCTCGTCGGCGCGTTCGCCGGGGTCGAGACCAGCCTCCGATACCGCGCGATCGCGCGACACGCCTCCGAGGACCTGCGACACCTCGACGAATACTCCAGCGAATGTGTCTTCGAGGCGTCCCCGGAGGGCATCATCCGGCGGATGAGCAACGCCGGTGCGCGGCTCCTCGGCATCTCACCCGCGGAGGCGGTGGGCACCTCGCTGCGCCGTCTCACGGACGAGCCGCTGCCCGTGCTCGTGCCTGGCGGACCGCATGCGGTCCCGTGGGACGCCACCTGGAAGCTGGGCCCCCAGCAGCAGGACATGCTCGCCACGACGCTGTACCCCTCCTTCGACTCCGAGGGGCAGCTGCGCGTGATCCGCGGCGTCATCCGCGACCAGTCTGAACGACTGGCGATCGAGGTCGCCCTCCGTGAGTCCGAGGAGCGCTTCCGTCGCGTGCTCGACGCGGCCGTGAACGGGATCGTGCTGGCCTCCCACGACGGACAGCTGGTGCTAAGCAACGAGGCGATGCGCACGCTCCTGGGCTACTCGCCCGAGGAACTCGCCAACCGGTCGCTGTCCGACATCGTGCATCCTGCCTACATCGACCAGCTCATGGCGTTCATGGCCTCACGCGCCTGGTCCGACGCGGCCCCGAGCAACTACGAACTCCAGCTGGTCGACAAGTCTGGCTCCGCCATCGACGTCGAGGTCTCCCTCGCCGCGATCCGGGAGAACGACCACTCGACCGGCGTGATCATCGAGGTACGCGACCTCACCGAGGCCCACCGCGCCTTCGAGGCGATCCAGCGCATGTCGGACTACGACCGGCTGACCGGCCTCCCGAACCGCGATCTGTTCAACCGCCACCTCACCCGCGCGATCGCCGACGCGCAGGCCTCGCAACGGTCGGTCGGCGTCGTGCTGCTGGACCTCGACCGGTTCAAGTTGATCAACGACACCCTCGGCCACGCGTCCGGCGACCGCCTCTTGCAGTCCGTCGCCGAGCACCTGTCATCCGTGGTGCCTCCGCGCCACGTCGTCGCCCGCTTCTCTGGTGACGAGTACCTCATCCTCTGCCCGGACATCTCCGGCGTCGCCGCTGCCGAGGCGACCGCGCGCCGGGTGCTCACGTCGTTCCTCCAGCCGTTCGACATCGACGGCCACTCGATCCAGGTCGCCGGCACGGCCGGCGTCACGGTCTTCCCCGCCCACGCGCAGGACGGCGAGACGCTCATCCGCCTCGCTGACGCCGCGCTGCACGAGGCGAAGGCGAACGGCGGCAACAGCTACCGCACCGGCTCGAACGACGCGGACGACCCGGCTCGACGACGCTTCGAGCTCGAGTCGGATCTCCGTCGCGCCGTGGACCAGCACGAGCTCACGCTGCACTACCAGCCGCAGGTCAACCCGATCACGGGCGAGATCGCCGGCTTCGAGGCGCTCCTCCGTTGGCCGCACCCGGAACGCGGCATGGTCCGCCCCGACGAGTTCGTCCCGCTGCTCGAGGAGACCGGCCTCATCGTCGAGGTCGGCGAACAGGTGCTTCGTGGCGCGGTTGGACAGGCGAAGGCGTGGCATGACGAGGGGCTCGACGTCCGTGTCGCCGTGAACCTGTCGCCGCGCCAGTTCCTCGTCGCCGACCTCGACGACCGCATCAAGGCGATCCTCGAGGAGGCGGGACTGGCGCCGGAGGCGCTCGAGGTCGAACTGACCGAGTCGGCGGGACTGCTCGACCTCGACTCCGTCTCGGGCATCCTCGACGCGATGCACGAGATCGGCATCACGACCGCCATCGATGACTTCGGGATCGGTCAGTCGTGGCTGGGGCGCCTGCAGCAGTTCCACATCGGGACGCTGAAGATCGACCGCTCGTTCATCAAGAGCATCGTCGCCTCCGGTAGTGACTTCGCCATCGTCGAGGCCGTCGTGGCGCTCGGGCACGCCCTCGGGATGACCGTGGTCGCCGAGGGCGTCGAGACGCAGGAGCAGCTCGATGTCGTGAGGGCGATCGGCTGCGACCTCGTGCAGGGCTTCCTGTACTCGCCCGCGGTGAGCGCCGAAGAAGCCACGAGGATCCTTCGCTACGGCTTCCACGAGGAGTTGCTCGCGGCCTAGCAGGCAGCGAACGCAGCGCCGTCGGCGCGCGCACTTCGGTATGATTTCGCGCATGTCCGAGGCCTCCACGCCCCTCCTCCGGCAGATGCCACTCGCACCCCTCGCCGCGGAGTTGCGCGCGATGGACGAGGCGTCCCTACGCGAGTTCGTCGGAGCCTTGCTGACGCGCGCCGAGGCTGTCGAACCGATGCTACGCGCGCTCCTGCCCGAGGACGGCCGCGAGGCACGTCTGCACCGAGAGATCGGCGACATCGTCCAGCGGTGGCCCGACCCCTCGACGCGCCCGGCGTTGTTCGGCGTGCCGGTCGGCGTGAAGGACATCATCGCGGTCGATGGCCTGCCCACGCGGGCCGGCTCCGCACTCCCGCCGGAGGCGTTCGAGATGCCCGAGGCCACAGTCGTCGCGCGGCTCCGCGAGGCTGGCGCGCTCGTGTTCGGCAAGACCGTGACTGCCGAGTTCGCCGCGATGGGACCAGGTGCGACCACGAACCCCCACAACCCGAGACACACGCCCGGCGGATCGAGCAGCGGCTCGGCTGCCGGCGTGGCCGCGGGATACTTCCCGCTCGCCCTGGGGACGCAGACCGGCGGCTCGGTGACGCGGCCCGCTGCCTTCTGCGGCATCGTCGGCTTGAAGCCCTCGTACGGCCGCATCCCGATCTCTGGCGTCCTGCCACACGCGATCTCGGTGGACACGCTCGGGCTGTTCACGCAGGACGTGGCCGGGATCGCACTCGCGGCACCCACCGTGGTCGAGGACTGGCGCATCCCGCCGAAGCGCGACGTCGCCTCCCTGACGCTCGCAGTGCCGGACGGCGCCTACCTGGAGCTCGCGTCTTCCGAGGGACGCCAGGCGTTCGAGGAGCTCGTGACGCGACTTGCGCGCTCGAACGTGGACGTGATGCGTGTCTCCTTCCTCGAAGACGCCGAGGAGGTCCTGTCACGGCACGCGCGGCTGATGGACGCTGAGTTCGCCGCTGAGCACGAGGAGCGGTTCGCCCGCTGGGGCTCGCTCTACACAGGGGTCGGGGCGGGCGGCGTGGATCGCGGGCGCGAAGTCTCCCCGGAGGATCTCGCCGCGGGCCTCGCGGGTCGCGAGGAGCTACGCGCGCGCTTCATGGCCGCCATCGACGAGATCGGGGCGGACGCCTTCATCTGCCCGAGCGCGCCGGGGCCTGCACCGTCCGGCCTCCGCAGTACCGGCGACTCGAAGATGAACGCGCCGTGGACGCACGCCGGCGTCCCAACGGTCTCGCTCCCCGCTGGCGCGATGGACGGGCTCCCGGTCGGCCTGCAACTCGTCGGGCGGTTCGGAGCCGACGAGGAACTCATTGGCATCGCGGCCGCCCTCGAACGGCTCGTCGCGCCGGACTAGCCCGCTCCCCGGCTGCACCGGGGCGGACTACCATCCCGCGATGGTGAGCGCGTTCCCCACCCGTCCCGAGGAGATCGATGCGGCCTGGCTCTCGCGCGTCCTCGGCGTCGAGGTGCATTCCCACCGCGTCGAGCCGATCACCGACCGGCGAGGCATCAACGGCGAGACGCACCGGATCGTCCTCGACGCCCCCGGTGGCCCAGCCTCGGTGGTCGCGAAGTTCCCCCACGAGCCGTCGCGAGGCGTGGCGGAGTACCAGCGCTGGTACGAACGCGAAGTGCGGTTTTACACCGAACTCGCCGCAACCACGCCGCTGCGCACGCCGCATTGCTTCACCGCCCAGATCGCGCCGAACGACGACTTCGTCATCCTCCTCGAAGACTTCGGACATGAGCCACAGGGCAACCAGGTCGCCGGTTGCTCGGCCGCCGAAGCCGAGACGATCGTCCGTGCGCTCGCCGCGATGCACGCGCGGTGGTGGGAACCGGAACCGGCGCCGCACGAGTGGCTCCCGTTCACCACGGTCGGCCTCGATCGAGGGCGTCCCGTACAGGGGGCCTTCGCCCGCGCGTGGGCCCGCGTCCGAGACGCCGTCGATCCCGGCGCGCACGAGGTGATGGACGCCGGAGTCGAGGCGTACGTGGACCTGCTCACGGAGATTTCGACCGGTCCGGTGACGCTCTGCCATGGGGACTTCAGGCTCGACAACCTGTTCCTGCCCGACGGCGAACCGATCGCCTTCGACTGGCAGTTCGCCTGCCGCGCGCGCGGTGCCTACGACCTCGCGTACTTCCTCGGTCTGGACCTCGACCCAGCTGAGCTCGCGCAGCACGAGGACGGGCTGATCGAGGCGTACCGGGCCACCCTCGCGACTCGTGGCGTCGAGTACGACGCGGCGCGACTGCGACGCGACTACGCCGTGTCGCTCGTGCTCTCGACGGCCGTGTTCGCGATCGGGGCCGGGGGCGCGCAACCGTCCGAGGACTCCCGCGTCCTGCACGAGGTGGGCCTGTCCCGCCTCAGCGCGGCGGTGGCGAGGATCTCGGCGGCGGGCTGGCCTGCAACGTAGCGGCTGTCTACCTCGCGTTGACCCCGCGACTGCACACTCCCCGGAGGGACGGCGGACGCTGTAGAATCGCCGGGCTCCCCCCTGGAGGTCGCCATGGCTGCGCTCGACGGACTGAAGGTCCTCGACATGACGCAGTACGAGGCGGGAACGTCCTGTACGCAGTGGCTCGCCTGGCTCGGCGCTGACGTCGTCAAGGTCGAAGGACCGACCGGTGATCCCGGCCGGTACTCAGGCAAGGGTCTGAACCCGAAACTGGTCGGCGATCCCCAGTACTTCGCCAACTACAACGGCAACAAGCGCTCGGTCGTCATCGACCTGAAGTCCGAGCGTGGACGTGAGCTCGTGCTGGAGATGGCGCCGCACTTCGACGTGTTCGTCGAGAACTACGGCCCGAACGTCATCGAGACGATGGGGCTCACGCCAGACGTGCTCTGCCGAGCGAACCCCAAGCTCATCTACATGCGCATCAAGGGCTTCGGGCTGAGCGGGCCGTACAAGGACTTCAAGGTCTACGACTGGGTCGCTCAGGCCGCCGCGGGCACGTTCTCGACGACGGGTGACCCCGACGGCCCGCCGGTCGTCGTCGGGCCCACGATGGGCGACTCCGGGACGGGCATGCAGGCCGCGCTCGCGATCCTCGCTGCCTACGTTGAGGCGCAGCGCACAGGCAAGGGCCAGACCATCGAGATCTCGATGCAAGAGGCCGTCACGATGTTCATGCGCACCGCCGACCACGCGCTCTGGGGCACCTCGGCAGCGGAGCGGCACGGCCAGAACCGAGGGCGCACCGGCGGCGGCCTCTACCCCTGCGCCGGCGACGGCGCGAACGACTGGGTCTTCATCTACCCCGCCACCACGAGGATGCTCGACGCCCTCTGGATCGCGATGGACCGCCCCGAACTCGGCGAGGATCCTCGCTTCATCGACCCCAAGTCCCGTGCCGACAACGCCGCCGAGATGCGTGCCGAGATCACCGCTTGGACGAGCACCCGTGACAAGCGGGACGTGATGATGACGCTCGGCTCAGCGGGGGTGCCCTGCTCGTACGTCTTCGACACCATGGACTACTTCACGGACCCGCACCTCACGGAGCGCGGCTTCATCGTGGAGGTCGACCACCCCGTCAACGGCCCGATGCAGCTCATGCGCCACCCGCTGCGGATGCGCGGCGCCGTGGAGCAGCAGCGCGCGCCGCTGCTGGGCGAACACACGGACGAGGTCCTCGGCGGGCTGTTGGGACTCGATCAGGACGCGCTCGCCGCCCTGCGGTCTGAGGGCGTGACGGAGGCTCGGCCCTACTAGGACCTGCGAGGCCTACTAGCCCTCGCTCACGAGCGCGGGCACCGTCCGCGCCACCTGGTGCACGAAGCGCATCTTGTCCAGCACTGTCGGTGTGAGGACGAAGGGGTAGAGGTCCGGCTGGCCCATGCTCCGGTTGAGGCTGTTCCCCAGGTACACGATCGGGAACCAGACTCGCTGGAGGTCATCGAAGTCAATCGGGCCGTAGGGATCGAAGTCGGCCATCATCGTGAGACTCGCGTCCTGCCCTGCCTTCGGCGCGACGCCGAGGCCGTACCAGTAGGCTGTCTCGATCGTGTCCAGCAGGTGCAGGTAGTGGGCCCAGGTCTCAGCCCAGTCCTCCCACGGATGTGAGGCGGCGTACTGGCTGATGTGGAGCGTCGGCCAGGTGACCGCCTGCTGGTCAGGTCCGTAGTGCTGCTGAAGGCTCGCGGCATAGTCGATCCGCTCGTCGCCGAAGAGCGCACGGAACGGCTCGATCATCGGGGTGCCCTCGATCAGGCGCTCCCAGTAGTAGTGCCCCACCTCGTGCCGGAAGTGGCCGAGGAGGGTGCGGTACGGCTCGGCGAGGTTGGCGCGGAAGCGCTCCCGGTCCACGTCGTCCGCCTCGCGGATGTTGATCGTGATCAGGCCGCGAGCATGGCCGGTGGTCACCGGGTCGTCCGGCCACGAAACGTCGGGCGCGAGGAAGTCGAACGCTAGACCCATGTCGAAGTTGTCCGCCTTCGGCGTCAACGGCAGCCCGAGGCGCATGAGCCCATAGACCAGGCGGTGCTTGGCCCGCTCCAGCGCCTTCCAGTACATGATGTGGCCGGGCTGGCTGAGGTCCGGGATCGTGCGGTTCAGGCGGCAGGCAGGGCAGAAGGCGTTGCCCGACTCGGACGGCACCATCCAGTTGCAGACGTCGTGCCGGTCGTTCGCGCAGAACCGGTAGACCTCGCCGAGGGCGAGGAGCGGCGACCACTGCCGCTGGCCAACGGGCTCAAGCGCCGAGAGCTCGATCCGATCGGGGATGAACCCGAGCACCCGACCGCAGCGCAGGCAATGGGGATCCTCGAGCGAGAGCGACTGACCGCACGCCTGGCACTCGAAGAGTTTCATCGATGGGCGTCCGTCACCGGGCCACCGTGCAGGACCCTGCGGACGCGCCGGGTGTTATCCGTAGCGCTCTTCCTTCCACGGGTCGCCGTGCATGTGGTAGCCGTACATCTCCCAGAACCCGGGGCGATCCTGCGCCACGAACTCGATGCCGCGCACCCACTTCGCGCTCTTCCAGAGGTAGAGGTTGGGCACGAGCGTCCGCAGCGGCCAGCCATGCTCCAGGGTGAGCGGCTCGCCATTGTGCGTGTGGGCCAGCATGTTCTGCGGATCCTGGATCTCGTCCAGCGGCACATTCGTCGTGTACCCGCCGTAGGAGTGGAAGACGGCGTACTTCGCCTCCGGCTTCACCTTCACGAGGTCAAACACGTCCTTGAAGGAGACGCCCTCCCAGTCGTTGTCGAACTTCGACCAGGTCGTCACGCAGTGGATGTCGTTGTGCGCCGTCGTCTGCGGCAGCGCCATCAACTCATCCCACGTGAGGGTCTTCTCTTCCTCGACGAGGCCGAAGAGTTGCAGCCGCCACTCGTCGAGGTTCACCTGCGGGATGCTGCCGTAGTGCAGGACGGGCCAGCCGTCGGTCAGACGCTGTCCGGGCGGGAGGCGCTTGCGGCCGTCGGGCCGGGCCTCCTGGCTGCGTGGGTCGGCGCGGAAGAGCGACATCTTGCTCCCTCCTGTTGTGCCGAGGTCGATGTGGGGCTGGTAACTCCTCAGAGTCTACCGCCTGCACGAGTCGTGCTCGTGACGCCGTGCCGAGGAGGTGTCGCGGAACCGTGAGGGAACGTCACGCCGGAAGGTCGTAGGATGGATCGTCCATGGAACCGACCTCTGACCCACCTCGACGCTGGTCGCCACCCGCGCCCCGGCGTCTCGCCGGGCTCCTGGGCCTCGCCCTGTCCGTCATCGTCGCGGACCAGGTCTCGAAGGCCGTCGTCCGCGCGTCGCTGCATCCCGGCGAGACGTGGCCCGAGGGCTGGGAGTTGATCCGCTTCTCCCACGTCCACAACTACGGTGCCGCGTTCGGGATCTTGCAGGGCGCATCGACCTTCCTCGTGATCGCCCCGCTCATCGCCATCGCGGCGATCACGGTGTTCCTGCTGACGCTGCCGTCTCAGAGCAAGTGGTACTCCGTCGGCCTCGCCGGGATCCTCGGGGGCGCGATCGGGAACCTGATCGACCGCATCCGACTGGGTTATGTCACGGACTTCATCGACCCCACCCACTACCCCTCGTTCAACATCGCCGACTCCGCGATCGTCCTCGGCGTCGCCCTCGTCGCGATCCTCTCGTTCTTCGCGCCGTCCGAGGACCCCGAACCGGCTGAGGATCACCCGACCGCGCATGAAGACCACCGGGAACGCAGCGAGGAGGCACGGACGTGACCCAGGTCACTGACTTCACCTCCCAGGGCGACACGCGCCTCGACCGGGCCGTGATCGAGCAGATCCCCGCGCTCTCACGCGCGCAGGCTCGCCGCCTGATCGAGGCCGGCAGCGTGACGGTGGACGGACAGCCTGTCCTCAAGCC
>Ga0209024_1001354_pt1 | contig 21719 bp, 20 predicted proteins | sample AutmiccommunBRH5_FD_187380 | JGI IMG/M metagenome (GOLD analysis project Ga0209024, IMG submission 187380) | Deep subsurface microbial communities from Mt. Terri, Switzerland - Autotrophic microbial communities BRH/5 (SPAdes) (version 2) | ecosystem: Environmental > Aquatic > Deep subsurface >...
CCGCGCTGCGCCGCCTGCCGCTGCTGCACGTAGTCGCGCTCCACCGCCGACATGATGGCGAGCAGCCCGTCGATCTGGTCCGCCTCCATCGGCGTGAAGGCCACGCCGATGCGCGCCCCGCCATCGTCGAGACGCACCACCGTGGCCTCGAAGTCGCAGCGCAGCGGCCGGCCGGCCGCACGGCTGTGGATCTCGCCACCGAGAACGCTGCCGATGCCGGGGGCCTCGACCGGGCGGTCCAGGCCGAGTCCGCCCAGCGACAGGTCGTGCACCTTGTACCAGCCGCCGTCGACCTGCGCCCAGACGAGCTCGGCATCCCGCCGGTGGTGGACCCGGCGGTCACGGCCGCTCGCCGGCCGCTCGGCCGGCAGGGCCGGAGCCCTGAACGATGGAGAGTCCTTGTACACCAGTGTCATTGCTACCAGTGGTCGGCCGCAGCCTCTGCCCGCGCCGGCCCTCGATGCCGACTCGATCAAGTATATCGCAATCGCGAGCCACCGTCCGGTCGCCGGGTGTGCCGATGCGACGGGCCGGGCCGGCCGGAGACGGTCAGCCGGCCTCGGCGGCGCGCTCGGCGCGGCCGGAGGTCAGCGCCTCCATCACCGCGCTGGCGATCGCCGCCGTGCCGGCCTTGCCGCCGAGCTCGGTCGGGGTCAGCGTGCCGTCGGCGAAGGCGCAGGACACGGCGTGGTCCAGCACCCGCCCGGCGCGCACGCAGTCGGCGACGCCGTGCTGGTCGCCGAGCCATTCCAGCATCATGGCCGCCGACAGGAAGGTGGCGGTCGGATTGGCGAGGCCGCGGCCGGCGATGTCGGGGGCGCTGCCGTGGCAGGGCTGGAACACCGCGTGGCGCTCGCCGATGTCGGCGGACGGTGCCATGCCCATGCCGCCCATCAGGCCGGCGCCGAGGTCCGACAGGATGTCGCCGAACATGTTCTCGGTGACCAGCACGTCGAACATCCACGGCCGCCGGACCATGTTCAGGGCGCAGGCGTCGACATACATGTGGTTCGCCGTGATGTCCGGATGCCCGGCCGCCAGCTCGTCGAAGATCTTGCGGAAGAAGAAGAAGCCGCCGATCACGTTGGCCTTGTCGACGCAGGTGACCTCGCCGCGGTGGCCGCGGCCGCGCCGCCGCTCGGCGAGATTGAAGGCGAACTCGAAAAGCCGCTCCGAGCCGCGCCGGGTCAGCGTCATCTGATCATGCGCCGCCGTCGGACGGTCGGCCGGGCCGTCGTAGCGGGTCTTGCCGCGGCCGGCGAACAGCCCCTCGGTGCTCTCGCGGATCAGCACGAAGTCCAGCGCCTGGGCGCGTGGATCGGCCAGCGGCACCGGCGCGCCCGGCTGGGTCTTCACCGGACGCACCCCGGCGAACAGGTCGAACTGCTCGCGCATGTCGAGCTGCGGCGCGATCTCGCGGCCGTCGGGATAGCGGATGTCGGGCATGCCCATGGCGCCGAGCAGGATGGCGTCGGCGGCGGCGGCTCGGGTCATCGCCTCCTCCGGGAGGGCGGTGCCGGTCTCGCGGTAGTGCGCGGCACCGGCCGCCTCCTCGCGGAACCGCAGGTCGAAGCCGCCGATTCGCCTCTGCAGCATCCGCAGGATCTCGACGGTCGGCGTCATGACCTCGTGGCCGATGCCGTCGCCGGGGAAGACCGAGATCTGGAAGGCGGTGTTGGCGCTCATGGGGTTTCCTCGTCGGCGGGTTCTTGTCGCGGGCGCGGCGGCCGCCCGGCGGCCGGCATCGTCGCCCGGCGGGCGGCGGGCGGCAAGCCGGCTGCGAGGCGGGGGCAGGGTCGGCGGTTGACAGGGCTGGCAGTTGATTCGTCCGAGCGGCGGGTGGGTCCCGGAGCCGGGCGCTCGCGCGCCCCCTCCGGGATGACGAAGAAGAGAGAGCCCCCAACCTTCGTCATCCCGGAGAGTCCGCGCCAGCGGACGGCTCCGGGACCCACGAAGCGACGGGCCGACGCCGACAAGGTGCTTCGTCCGGTCGACCTACTCGGCCAGGGCCTGCCACAGGATGCGCAGCGCCAGGGCGGTCAGCAGGATCCGGAAGGCCAGGCGGAAGGCGCGCTCGGGCAGCCGCACGACGATCGCCTGGCCGACCAGGGTGCCGAGGAATCCGGTCGCGATCATCGCGCCCGAGACCGGCAGCCAGGGCAGGAAGGCGAAGCCGGCAAAGCCGAAGGCGGCGACCTTCAGGGCGTGCTTGAGGCTCATGCACGCGGCGAAGGTGCCGACCGTCGCCCGGCGGTCGCCGAGGCGCTCGGGCGACAGGAACGGGGCGAGGAAGGGGCCGGTGGCGCCGACGAACATGGTCACGAAGGAGGTCGCGGCACCGACCGCCACGAAGCCGCGCTCCGGCACCGGCCGGCTGCCGAGCTTCGGCGCCCAGGTCGAGACCAGCACGAACACCGCGATGACCAGCAGCAGGACCGAGCGCGGCAGGTTGACCGCGACGCTGGCCCCGACGGCGATGCCGGCGACCGCGCCGAGCGCGAACCATTTGAAGATGCCGAGGCGGACGTGGCGCCGGATCAGCACCGCGCGGCCGAGGTTGGAGCCGAGCTGCACCAGGCCATGCACCGGAATCAGCGCCGTCGGCGGCACCGCCCCCGCCATCACCGCCACCATCAGAAGCCCGCCGCCGAGCCCGAGTGCCGAGGTCAGCAGCGAGGCGACGAAGCTGACCGCGACCAGCATGCCCGCCGTCCAGAGGTCGAGCCCGGCCGGCAGGGCGACCGCGAGCAGCGTTTCCAAGCGTCGATCACTCCGGGCCGGCGGCGGCGTTCATCTCGGGCAGCAGGGCGTCGCAGGCGCCGAGGTTGGCGCGGACCTTGGGGATCGCCTCGTCGGGCTTCAGGTCGATGATGTTCACCACGATGGCGGTGCGGTCGACCACGTTCTCGATGAACCAGGGCTCGTGGTGGCTCTTCGGAAGGTGGCGCGCGGCGAGCCTGTCGACCACGCCGATGAAGGCCTGGCGCTGCGCCTCGTTGCGCTCGACCGGCAGCTCGAGCCGGTCGAAGCCCGCCTGGTAGAACGCGGCACAGGACGCCGCGATCGCCATGAGTTCCTTCTCGCGCTCCGGCGTGGCGGCGTCTGCCGCGGCGGTCGCCAGGCTGGCGGCGAGGATCGTCGCCGGCAAACGGATCATCTGTGGCTCCCTCGCGAGGCCCGCATTCGATTTCCCCACTAAGCACGGTCGCCGCTGACGCGACAACCGCCACGTCGCCGCTGTCGTCGATGCGTGCACCTTCCCATGAGCATCGGCTAGGATCCTCCCCCGACCGTGGGGAATCCCGGTTCCGACCCGGAGCTTTGCCGCATAACCGCCGGAATTGCATGCGTTCTGCAATCGTCTGATGTCTAGCGTCCAGCCTCGGAGGTTCTCCTTGCGCAAGCTGCTGATCGGTCTCGTCGCCGTGGTCGTTCTCCTGGCCGCCGCCGTGCTGGTGGTGCCGAGCCTGATCGACTGGAACGGCTACAAGCCGGAGATTCAGGCGGCGGTGAAGGAGGCGACCGGCCGCGATCTTCGCCTCGATGGCGATATCGGTCTCTCGGTGCTGCCGTCCCCGTCGCTTTCGGTGGAGAAGGTGAGCTTCGCCAACATCGCCGGCGGTTCGGCCCCGGAGATGGCGCGCCTGGAATCGCTGCGCGTGCATGTGGCCCTGCTGCCGTTGCTGACCGGCGACGTCCACGTCACCTCGGTGACGCTGGTCCAGCCGACAATCCTGCTGGAGCGTGTCGCCGACGGCCGCGCCAACTGGGACTTCGCCGGCGCCGATGCCGCGACCGCCCCCGGCGGCCCGGGCGGCGGTTCCGCCGAGGGCGGCGGCGGGCCGGCCGTGGCCCTCGATTCCGCCATCATCGAGGGCGGCACGGTGATCTATCGCGACGCCGTCGCCGGCGCGGAGCACCGCATCGAGAAGCTGAACGCCACGGTCTCGGCGGGCGGCCTGCGGGGGCCGTTCGACGTCGATGGCGGCTTCGACTACCAGGGATTGCCGATGACGCTGGACGCGACGGTCGGTGCCATCGGCGGCGGCCGGCCCGCCGCGGTCCGGCTGGCGCTCGCGGCAGCCGACAAGGCGCTGACGGCGACGCTCGCCGGGAATCTGGATGCCGCCGGGACCGGCTTCACCGGTGACGCCAGGGTCGAGGCGGCGGATCTCGGGCGGGCGCTGGAGCGTCTCGCGTCGGCATTCGGCGCGGCTCCGGCGTCGCCGATCGCCCCCGGCCAGGCGATGCTCCTGACTGCAGCGATCGCCGGGTCGCCGTCGGCGGTCAATCTCGACAACCTGGTTGTCGCGCTCGGCGAGTCGCGGCTGCAGGGCGATGCCTCCCTGACGCTCGGCGAGGTTCCGACCATCGACGCGAAGCTGGGCGGGAACCGGCTGGACCTGGACGCCCTGCTGCCGAAGGCAGCCGCGCCGGCAGCGGCTCCGGCACCCGTCGATGCCCCGGCCCCGGCCGCGGGCGGTTCCGGGGCCAGCGATCCGGCGGCCGAGGCCGAGTTCGCGCTCCCGACCGGCATCGCCGGCTCGATCGACCTGGCGATAGACGCCGTCCAGTACCGCGGGGCTTCGATCCGCAAGGTCCGGCTCGCCGGCGACCTGGCGGGCGGCGCCGCCAGCCTGCGGCTGGCGACCGCCCAGCTGCCCGGCGGCACGGAGGTCACGCTGACCGGCACCGCCGTCTCGGCCGATGGCGTGCCGCAGTTCGTCGGCCGTCTGGAGGCGGTGTCCGACAATCTGCGCGGCACCCTGGACTGGGCCGGGGTCGACACCGCGAAGGTGGCGCCCGACCGGCTGCGCAAGGCCTCGATCAAGGCGGCGATCGACGCGACGCCGCGCAAGGTCGAGGTGACCGACTGGACGATGGAACTCGACGCCACCAAGGCGAAGGGCGGCCTGACCCTGGTGCTGCGCCAGCGTCCGGCTTTCGGCCTCAGCCTGGAGGTCGACCGCATCAACCTCGACGCCTACCTGCCGGCGCCGACCGCCGCGGCGCCGCAGCAAGCGCCGCAGCAGGCGCCGTCCGGCGGGCCGGCGCCGCAGCCGGCCGAAGGCGGAAGCCCGTTGCGGGTACTGTCGGCGGTGGATGCCAACGTGAACATCCGGATCGGTGAAGCGACCGCCATGGGCGTGCCGGTGCGCGATGCCCGCATCGACGCGCTGCTGCAGAACGGCACGCTCACCCTGCGCGACGTCGCGGTCGCCGACCTCGGCGGCGCCCGGGCCACGGTCGCCGGCGTGCTGCGCGACGCCGCCGGCAAACCGTCCGTCGACATGACCTTCGACGTGACGGTGGTCAACGTCGACCGGTTCGCCAAGCTGCTTTCGACGGAGTCGCCGGTCCCAGCCAAGCAGCTCGGCCAGGTGTCGCTGAAAGGCTCGGCGGCCGGCGACATGGAGGACGTGAAGGTCGACGTGCGGCTGGCGGTGGCCGGCGGCAGCTTCGGCGTGAAGGGCACGGCCAAGCCGCTGGCGGCGCCGCCGCGGCTGGACCTGGCGCTGACGTTGGCGCATCCGGACGCGAGCAAGCTGGTGGCGGTGCTGGCGCCCGGGTCGCTCGACGGGGCCGGTCCGCTCGGCGCCCTCAGCGGCGAGGGCAAGATCGGCACCCGGGACGACGGCCGCTATTCGCTGAACCTCGGCGTCAACGTCGCCGGCGGTTCGCTCGGGCTGATCGGCAACGCCGACGTGTTCGCGGCCGTGCCGGACCTGAACATGGCGGTCGAGGGCTCGCACCCCGACGCGGTGCGGCTGATCCGGACCTTCGCACCGACGTACCGGCCGGCCGGCTCCGACCTCGGGGGAATGCGGGCGCGGACCCGTTTCCAGGGCCCGGCCGACAATCTGCGGCTGTTCGAGACCGAACTCGATCTCGGCGCCATCAAGGCGACCGGCGAGGGCACGATCGACAGGCGCGGCGCCCGGCCGGCGGTGGCGATGGCGCTGGCGGTCAACCGCGTCGACGTAGACCCGTGGCTGCCGGCTTCGGCGCCGAAGCCGGCCGGTGCCGCCCCGGCCGCGCCGGTGCCGGCGGGGCCGGCGGCGAGCCGCGAATGGTCGCGCGAGCGAATCGACACCTCCGGGCTTTCGGCGCTCGACGCCGACGTGACGGCGAAGATCGAGGCGATCGTCTACGGCTCCTACGTGGTCGACGGCGCGGAGCTGGCGGCTCGGTTGCAGGACGGCGTCCTCGACGTCTCGAAGCTGGCCGGCGGCATGTTCGGCGGCAGCTTCGACCTGAAGGCGCAGGTTGCCGACCGTGCGACCCCGACCGCCGCCGTGACCGTCAGGGTGCGCGATGCGGACGTGCGCAAGGCGGCATCCGCCGCGGCCGGCACCGACACGGTCAGCGGGATCCTGACCTACGACACAGACCTGAAGACCCAGGGCGCCTCCGAGGCGGAACTGGTCGCCGCACTCGCCGGCAACGGCACGTTCAGCGTGCGCGACGGCGTGGTGAAGGGCTTCGATCTCAAGGCCTTCTCCGACCAGCTGAAGTCCCTCGACCGGGCACCGGACTTCGTCCAGCTGGCGCAGAAGTCGCTGTCCGGCGGCGAGACCCGGTTCACCGCGCTGACCGGCACCTACACCGTGTCCAAGGGCGTGCTGCGCTCGAACGACGTCAAGCTGCAGGCCGATGCCGCCGCCGGCGACGCCACCGCCGTCGTCGAGCTGCCGCCGCGGCAGATGGACGTGCGCTCGACCTTCCGCCTGTCCGAGCATCCGAACTCGCCGCCGGTCGGCGTCCGGCTGACCGGGCCGCTCGACAACCCGCGCAAGATCTTCGAGATCGAGGCGATGCAAGCCTATGTGATCCAGCGCCTGGTCGAGCGCGGCGCGCTGCGGCAGTTCGACAAGAACGGCAAGGTGCAGGATCTGCTCAAGGGCCTGGGCGGCAGCGGCCAGGCGAAGCCCGACGCCGCCCCGACGCCGCCGGTGCAGCCGGGCACGGCGCCGCAGGACCCGACGCAGCAGCCGGCACCGGCACAACAGGAGCCGGCGAAGCCGGAAGAGGCGGTGAAGGACCTCCTGAAGGGGCTGCTGAACCGGAACTAGCCCCAGGCTCCCGAGGGCGGCTTCTCGCGGCCACCGACTGGCAACTCACCGCCGCCTCAGTCGAGTGCACTGTCACCGAAATGCCGCCAATGGTAAGGCGCGTTCCGCGCGCGACCATAACTCGGTGATAACTCGGTGACAGTGCGCTCGACTTGCGGCCTCGGCCTGGCTCGCGAGATCCAGACAAGACAACTCGGTGACAGTGCACTCGACTCGGCGGTTCAGCTGGCCAAGTCCAGGCGTGCCCGCTTGGCGCATTCCTCCAGCACCCAGACCCGCACGGCGCTCGACAGATTGGTGGTCCGGCCGCGATCGATCTCGGCGACCAGGGCATTGACCGACTGGCCGCGCTCCGACGCGAACTGTGCCAGCCGCCGCCAGAATGCGTCCTCCATCGACACGCTGGTGGCATGACCGGCGATCGTCACCGACCGCTTGCGGGGGGCGGTCGGGTCCGTCACCGGCCGGGTTCCGGCGCCGTGTCGGGGCCGAGCATGGCTTCCGGCCGGACCCAGCGATCAAAGTCTGCGGCCGTGACCAAGCCCAGCGCCAGTGCCGCCTCGCGCAGCGTCGTGCCCTGCGCGTGGGCGGTCTTGGCGATCCTGGCGGCGGCGTCGTAGCCGATATGCGGCGCCAGGGCGGTGACCAGCATCAGGCTGCGCCCGACCAGGTCGGCAATGCGACCCCGGTCGGCCTCCAGCCCCTCGATGCAGCGCTCGGCGAAGCTGGACGCGGCGTCGCCCAGCAGGCGCACCGATTGCAGCAGCGCGTCGATCATGACCGGCTTGAAGACGTTGAGCTCCATATGCCCGCTCGCTCCGGCGACGGTGATGGTGGCGTGGTTGCCGAATACCCTGGCGCACACCTGGGTTAACGCCTCAGCCTGCGTCGGGTTCACCTTGCCCGGCATGATCGACGAGCCCGGCTCGTTCGCCGGCAGCACCAGTTCGCCGAGGCCGGAGCGCGGGCCGGAGCCGAGCAGCCGCACGTCGTTGGCGATCTTCATCAGCGACACCGCCAGCGTGTTCAAAGCGCCCGATGCCTCGACCACCGCGTCGTGCGCCGCCAGCGCCTCGAACTTGTTCGGCGCCGTGACGAAGGGCAGGCCGGTCAGCGCCGCCAGCTCCTCGGCGAAGGCCGCGGCGAAGCCGGCGGGGGCGTTCACCCCGGTGCCGACGGCGGTGCCGCCCTGGGCCACCTGGCAGAGCCGCGGCAGCGCCGTCTCGATCCGGGCGATCCCCATGGCGACCTGGTGCGCCCAGGCACCGACGGCGTCGCCCAGCCGCAGCGGTGTGGCGTCCTGCAGATGGGTGCGGCCGATCTTGACGACGTCGGCGAACTCGGCCGACTTGGCGGCCAGCGCCGCGTGCAGCCGGGCGAGGCCGGGCAGCAGCCGATCGTGAATCTCGCGAACCGCCGCGACATGCATCGCGGTCGGAAAGCTGTCGTTCGACGACTGGCTGCGGTTGACGTGGTCGTTCGGGTGCACCGGCGTCTTGCCGCCGCGCACCCCGGCCAGCGCCTCGTTGGCGCGGCCGGCGATCACCTCGTTGAGATTCATGTTGGTCTGGGTGCCGGAGCCGGTCTGCCAGACCACCAGCGGAAATTCGTCGTCGAGCTCGCCGCGGGCGATCGCCGCCGCCGCCGCGTCGATGGCGTCGGCGATCGCCGGCTCCAGCTCGCCGAGCCGGCGGTTGGCGCGGGCCGAGGCCTGCTTCTGCAGCGCGAAGGCCCGGATCAGGGCGGTCGGCATGCGCTCGCCGCCGATCGGGAAGTTGCCGATCGAGCGCTGGGTCTGCGCGCCCCAATAGCGCTCCGCCGGCACCTCGACTGCGCCGAGGGTGTCGGTCTCGGTCCGGGTGGCGGTCATCGCGCTCTCCTGCATCGGCGGGGCTATCGCCTGAAGATGGCGACCAGTTCGATGTGGGGCGACCAGAGGAATTGATCAATCGGCGTAACGCGATCAAGGCGATAGCCGCCGTCGATCAGGGTGCGGGCGTCGCGCGCGAAGGTCGCCGGGTTGCAGGATACCGCCACGACAACGGGCACCGCCGAGGCGGCCAGGGCCTCGGCCTGGGCTTTCGCGCCGGCCCGCGGCGGGTCGAACACCACGAGGTCGACGCCGGCCAGATCGGCGGGCTCGAGCGGGCGGGCGAACAGGTCGCGTATCTCGGTCGCCAGCCGTCCGCCGAGGCCGGCGGCGTCGGCGGCGGCCCGCAATGCGGCGATCGCGCGGATGTCGCCGTCGACCGCCAGGACGTGGCCATCCGCGACCAGCGGCAGGGCGAGGGTGCCGATTCCGGCGAACAGGTCGACGCGGCGCGACGCACCTTCAGCTGCGGCCAGCACGGCCTCGCGCATCACTGCCTCGCCGGCCCTGGTCGCCTGCAGGAAGCCGCCGGGCGGCGGGGTGACATCGACGCCGCCGAGGCGGATCAGCGCCGGACGGCGCGCGGCCAGGGGTTCGCTGCGGTCGTGACCCTCGCCGGAGCGCCGCACCGACAGTCGCGCCAGGTCGAGGCGCTGCGCGAGCTCGGCCCAGGCCTCGCGTGCAGCGAGGTCGGGCGCGTCGGGCAGGATCAGCAGGGCGTCGACGCCGGTGTCGAGCAGCGCCAGCTCGAGGTCGGCGCCGGCGCCCTCGGCCAGCCGCTCGTGCAGCGCCGCTCGGAAGCCCGGCAGCACGGCCTGCAGGGCCGGCTCCAGCACCGTGCACTCGGTCACGTCGACGATGCGGCTGTCCTGGCGCTCGTGAAAGCCGAGCACGGTGGCCGATTTCAGCCGGCGGGCCGCCAGGTCGGCGCGCCGCCGGGTGCCGGGCAGCGAGCGGGCCGGGGCGTCGACCGTGACGTCGCCGAGACCGACCCGGCGCAGGTGGCCGTGCACCTGTTCGGCCTTCCACTCGGCATAGGGGACATCGGCCCAGTGCTGCAGTGCGCAGCCGCCGCACACCATGAAATGCGGGCAGGGCGGCTCGACCCGGTCGGCCGAGACCTGCAGCAACTCGACCGGGCTCGCGGATACGCCCTCGCCCCGGTCGGCTTCGGGGCGGGCCAGCACGCGCTCGCCGGGCAGGGTGAAGGGGACGAAGACCGGCCGCTCGCGTGTCTCCCAGCCGAGCTTGACCTGGGCGCGGCCGACGCCGTCGCCGCGGCCGCCGACCAGGTCGATGGTCAGTTCGATCGGATCGGCGTTGGCCGGGAGATGGCCCTTGCGGATCGGGGTGGGGCGGCTCGATCGCCGGCGGCGCGGTGGCCTCATCGCGGTGCTCCGACTGGCGGCGGTCTGCAACTCATGCCCGGGTCCCGTCCTCGCGGAAGCCTTTCCACATCGGCGCGCCGTTGGTGGCGGCGTAGTCGTCGAGCATCACGTTGAAGCTGATGCTGACGCGCTCCTCGTTGCCGAAGTTCGGCCGCACGCTGTGCCGCAGCCAGGATGGGAACAGCAGCAGCCGGCCGGGCTTCGCCTCGACCTGGATCTCCGACTGCAGCTCCGGCACCACCCTGGTCGTCACCGGATGCAGCAGGTGCGCCTGCGGCCGCGGATCGTGGAACACGATGGAATCGGCGGCCGGCGGGATCTGCAGGTAGTAGACGCCGGATACCAGGTTGTTCGGGTGGATGTGCGGCGGGTGGAAGCCGCCGGCCGGGTTGATGTTCGCCCAGCAGCCGGTGATGATCCAGGCGCGGTCGCGCACCGCCAGCGCGTCGAGTGCCGCTTCGACGGCGCCTTGCACGAAGGGGAGCAGCGGCGCGAACTCGGCGCGCTCGTGCAGGTCGTGGGTGGTCTGCCAGGTCTCGCCGGGCCGCAGCGCCGGCCGCGGCGTGAACCAGCGCTCCAGCAGTGCCAGCAGCCCGGCGTTGATCGCCGACGCCTGGTCGGCGGGCAGGTCGAAACCCCAGACCGGGGTGGCGAACAGCGGGAAGGCGGCGGTCTTGGCGAACATCGGCTCCTCCGGCGGGCGAGAGACATCCCGGCCCTGTGGTCGGCCGAACTTGTATTCGATTGTCGCCGCCGTGTAAGCCCCGCAGGCCGCCTCAGGCGGCGCTGTCCGCCCTGCCGGCCCCGACCCGGCTCGGCCGGGTGACGATCCACAGCGCCACCAGCGCCATGACGCCGCCGGAGATCGCCGGCATCCGCCAGTCGCCGTCCGCCAGCCAGACCAGGCCGAGTGCGGTCAGCGCCATCATCGACAGGGCGGCGACCTTGGCGCGCACCGGGATCACCCGGTGGGCATGCCAGTCGCGCACCGTGCGGCCGAACCGCGGGTGCTCGTACAGCCAGACATGGAAGCGCTCCGACGAGCGCGAGAACGCCCAGGCGGCGATCAGCAGGAACACGGTGCCGGGCAGACCGGGCAGGATGATGCCGGCGATGCCGATCGCGGTGCACACGAAGCCGAGCACGAGAAGGGCTCCGCGGGCCGGTCCGCAGAGCCGGCGCGCCGGGCGAGCCGGGGTCTCGTGGGCGACGATCTTCGTCATGACCGGATGAATATAGCGCAGCAGCGCTTAAGGCAAAGTCAACGCAGCGGCCGGGGCGGCGGCCGGGGTGGTGCAGGCGGCCGTCACGCAGTCGAGCAGGCGGCGGGTGCCGTCCGGATCGGCCGTGTAATACACGAACCGGCCCTGCCGGCGCGCGCGCGCCAGGCCGGCACGCTCGAGCTGGGCGAGATGGTGCGACAGGGTCGACGACACCACCCCCAGTCGCGCGGCGATGGTGCCGGCGGTCAGTCCGTCCGGACCCGCCCGCACCAGCAGGCGAAGCGCCTCCAGACGGGTCGGCTGCGACAGGGCGGCGAAGGCGATGGCGGCAAAGTCGGAGCCGGAGGCGGTACAGTCCATGCTTCGACTGTCGTCGAAGTGTGCGACGCTCCGGTGACGGCCGGGTTACAGTTCGATGAACCCGCTATTCCAGCTCCGGCACCTGGCTGCCTTCGAGCGGCACGTTGAAGGCGTTGATGGTCATCGAGATCAGCGTGTAGTAGCCGAGGATCCCGACCAGCTCGACGACCGCGGTGGTGCCGAGCACCCGCACCGCGTCGTCATACAGCGCCTGCGGCACCTTGCGGTCGAGGTGCAGGGTCATCGCGAAGTCGTGCACCACCCGCTCGTCCTCGCGCTCGAAGGCCGGCGTCGAGCGGTTGCGGATCGCCTCGACCACCGCCTCCGACAGCCCGGCCTTCAGCGCGATCGGCTTGTGCACCGCCCACTCGAACTGCGCGCTCCAGGCCCGCCCGGTCACCAGGATCGCCAGCTCCGACAGCCGCGGCTCCAGGCTGGTGCCGTAGCGGCAGAAGGCGCCGAGGCGCTGGGCGTTGTCCGCCAGGCCGGGGCTGTGCAGCCAGACCGCCAGCGGCCCCTGCACGCGGCCGCGCGGGCCGCTGGCGATGGCGTCGTGGACGGCCTTCTGCTCCGGCGTCAGCGCAGCGGGATCGAGGGCGGGCAGCCGCGGCGGCGGCATGGTCGGGGTCATCGCGGGCTCCTGGGTCGGGTGGGGGCGGTGAAGGATGCTGCGGGGGTAGGTGGCCGGGCAAGGTCAGAAGCAGCGGGTGGGTCCCGGAGCCGGGCGCTGTCGCGCCCCCTCCGGGATGACGAGAAATGGCAGGTGCTCCCCCTATTTTCGTCATCCCGGAGAGGCCGCGCGAGCGGACGGCTCCGGGACCCACCCGCTGCTCCGAACGACCGGAGTGCCGTCACGCCGCCGCCGGCTCGCCGCGGCCGAGGCCGCCATGCAGGTCGAGGCAGCGCTCGAACCAGGCGTGGACCGGATCGCCGGCCTCGACCACGGCGAAGCCGCTGGTGCAGCGCGCCCATTGCAGGGTGCCGAACAGCACGTAGTCGGCGTAGGTCGGGGCGGTGCCGCCGACAAAGGCCTGGTCCTTGACCACCGCGCGGTACGGCTCCAGCGCCCGGCGGAAGCCGTCGACCCGCGCCTCGCGGCCGGCCTGCACCTCATGCACCGGCTTGCCGAAGCGCTTGTGCCGGGACTCCACGAAATAGTCATGGTCGGCGGGATCCACCTCCTGCAGCACGTCGGCGATGATCAGCGGGCCGAGCAGCGGCTGGATGGTGGTGTTGACGAAGCCGTTCAGCGCCTTCGCCATGCCGCGCCCGGCGGCCGAGCCGAACAGCGACGGGCGGTCGGGGTAGCTGTCCTCCAGGTATTCGGCGATCGCCCAGCTGTCGTTGACCACGCGCTCGCCGTCCCTGATCACCGGCACCAGCGGCTGGCCGGAGAACTCGAGCTTGTGCTTCTCGGTGAACCTCACGAGCTCGAGGCTGTAGTCGAGGCCCTTGTGGGCGAGCGCCATGCGGGTGCGCCAGCCATACGGGCTGAAGCGCTTCGAGGCGCGGCCGCAGAGGTCGTAGAAGGTGATCGCCAAGGGAGCCTCCGGGGACGGGGTGTGTGCCGGCGATTCGTATCACCAGCGGCGATCGGGCGGCAACGCGGCCGGTGCCATCGCAGTGTTTCCGGCGGCGCCGCTATCGGGTAGCCCTTCGGGAGGATTCTCGGCCAACTGCTTGAATCTTATAATTGCTCCTGCCGTCGACCGGGAGAGGGACGATCGTGTGTGTGCATGCCGAGGCCGGTGCTGAGCTCGACCCGCGCCAACGGGCGGTACTGGCGTTCTGGGAAGCCGCGCGCGGTGGCTTGCGCACGCCGCTGGTGAGCGACCTCGATCCGGCGGCGCTGGACCGCCGGGCGATGAAGAACCTGATCCTTGCGGAGTACCTCGACGACGCCGGCCTGGTCCGTTACCGGCTGGCCAGCGAGGAAATGATCCAGCGCTGGGGCGAGAACTTCCGCGGCCGGCGTTCCGACGAGCTGTTCGGCGGCCACTACCACGACTTCCTGGCATACGGCTTCGCCCTGGCGCGGCGCGAGCGCTGTCCGGTGTACTCGCAGAGCACCTACCGCTGGTCCGGCGGCGGCAGCGGCCGGTCCTCGCAGCTGCTGATGCCGTTCTCGGCCGAGCCCGACGGCGTGCCGGTGCGGGTGCTGATCGTCCAGGTGTTTCCCGACGACGACGATCCTCGCGACTTCCCGGCGATCCGGTCGCTCGACGAAGCCGCGATCTCCGGCGACCGGGTGGTGGCACTGGCGCCGCCGGGCGCCTGCGCATGCAAGGCGGGTACCCCGGCGGCGTGAGCCACCGGCGGCCATTCCCGTTGACATCGCCCGGCCCGCCCCTAATGTCCGCGGCGGGCCGCCGCTCCCCAACGAGCGGCTACATCGAAGGATCGAGACATGAAGCCGCAGCTCAAGCCGCGGGTGCCGTTGTTCTCATCCGGACCGTGTGCGAAGCGACCCGGATGGGCCCCCGCTGTACTCGCCGACGCCGCCCTCGGGCGGTCCCACCGCTCCAGGATCGGAAAAGCCAAGCTCGCCGACGCGATCGAGCGCTCGCGGGCGATCCTCGGCATTCCCGCCGACTACAGGGTCGGCATCGTCCCGGCGTCCGACACCGGTGCCGTCGAGATGGCGCTGTGGTCGCTGCTCGGCGCCCGCGGCGTCGACATGCTGGCCTGGGAGAGCTTCGGCGCCGGCTGGGTGACCGACGTCACCAAGCAGCTGAAGCTGGCCGACGTGCGGGTGCTGGAGGCGCCCTACGGGCAGATCGTCGACCTGACCCAGGCCGATTTCTCCCGCGACGTGGTGTTCACCTGGAACGGCACCACCTCGGGCGTGCGCGTGCCGGACGGCGACTGGATTCCGGCCGACCGCCAGGGCCTGGCGATCTGCGACGCCACCTCGGCGGCCTTCGCCATGGAGCTGCCCTGGGACAAGCTCGATGTCGTCACCTGGTCCTGGCAGAAGGTGCTCGGCGGCGAGGCGGCCCACGGCATGCTGGTGCTGAGCCCGCGCGCGGTTGCGCGGCTGGAGAGCTACACCCCGCCCTGGCCGATGCCGAAGCTGTTCCGCATGACCGCCAAGGGCAAGCTGAACGAGGGCATCTTCAAGGGCGAGACCATCAACACGCCGTCGATGCTGTGCGTCGAGGACATCCTGGACGCACTGGGCTGGGCCGAGTCCATCGGTGGCCTGAAGGGCCTGATCGGCCGCTGCGGGGCCAACCTGGCGGCCATCGAGACCTGGGTCGCGTCCTCGTCCTGGGCCGGCTTCCTCGCCGCGGACAAGGCGATCCGCTCGCCGACCTCGATCTGCCTCGGCTTCGTCGACCCGGCCTTCCTAGCGTTGTCGCCGGCCGACCAGGCCGCCGCGGCCAAGAAGCTGGCGGCGCTGGTCGAGGCCGAGGGGGCCGGTTGGGACATCGCCGGCTACCGCGATGCCCCGCCGGGCCTGCGGATCTGGGGCGGTGCCACCGTCGAGACCGCCGACATCGAGGCGTTGCTGCCCTGGCTCGACTGGGCTTGGGCGCAGGTCAAGACGGAGCTCGCGGCCGCCGCGTGAGCGGCCGCGGCATCTGCCCGGTCCAGGTAGCAATTCACAAGCGAAAGGCGCGCGCCGTCGCGGCTCGTGACGAGCCGCGACGGCGCGCGGACCCGACATGCCCAAGGTCCTGATCTCCGACAATCTGAGCGACCAGGCGGCCGAGATCTTCCGCGCCCGCGGGATCGAGGTCGACGTGAAGACCGGGCTCAAGCCCGACGAGTTGAAGGCGATCATCGCCGGCTATGACGGCCTGGCGGTGCGCTCCGCCACCAAGGTGACTGCCGACGTCCTGGCGGCGGCCACCAGCCTCAAGGTGGTCGGCCGCGCCGGCATCGGCGTCGACAACGTCGACATCCCGGCGGCGACGTCGCGCGGCGTGGTGGTGATGAACACGCCGTTCGGCAACGCCGTCACCACCGCCGAGCACGCCATCGCCATGATGTTCGCACTCGCCCGGCAGATCCCGCAGGCCGACGCCTCGACCCAGGCCGGCAAGTGGGAGAAGACGAAGTTCATGGGGGTCGAGCTGACCGGCAAGGTGCTGGGGCTGATCGGCTGCGGCAACATCGGCTCGATCGTCGCCGACCGCGCCCGCGGCCTGAAGATGCGGGTGCTGGCCTACGACCCATACCTGTCGGAACCGCGCGCCACCGATCTCGGCGTGCGCAAGGTCGAGCTCGACGAGCTGTTCGCCGAGGCCGACGTGATCACCTTGCACACGCCGCTGACCGACGCGACGCGCGGCGTGATCGACGCGGCGGCGATCGCCAGGATGAAGCCGGGCGTGCGCATCATCAACTGCGCCCGCGGCGGCCTGGTGGTCGAGGCCGACCTGCGCGCCGCCCTCGACAGCGGCAAGGTCGCCGGCGCCGCCTTCGACGTGTTCGTCACCGAGCCGGCGAAGGACAACGTGCTGTTCGGGCACCCGAACGTGGTGTGCACGCCACATCTCGGCGCCTCGACCACCGAGGCGCAGGAGAAGGTGGCGCTGCAGATCGCCGAGCAGATGAGCGACTACCTGCTGACCGGTGCCGTAAGCAACGCCGTCAACGTGCCGTCGGTGACGGCCGAGGAGGCGCCGGTGCTGAAGCCCTACATGAAGCTGGCCGAGCTGCTCGGCTCGTTCTGCGGGCAGATGGCCGACGGCCCGATCGACGCGGTGTCGCTGGAGCTGGAGGGCCACGCCGCCGCCCTCAACGCCGAGCCGATCAAGGCGGCGGCACTCGCCGGGCTGCTGCGGCCGCAGGTCGACAGCGTCAACATGGTCAACGCGCCGTCGATGGCGCACCAGCGCGGCATCGAGGTCAGCGTCACCCGCCACGACCGCGAGCCCGACTACCAGACGCTGCTGCGCATGTCGGTGCGCTCGCAGGGCCGCAGCCGGCTGCTGGTCGGCACCCTGATCGGCGGCAGCAAGCCGCGGCTGGTCGACGTCCAGGGCATCGCGGTCGAGGCCGACTTCGGCCGCCACATGCTGTATGTGCGCAACTACGACAAGCCGGGCTTCATCGGCGCGCTGGGCACCGCGCTCGGCCGCCACGAGGTGAACATCGCGACCTTCCACCTGGGGCGCCGCGACGTCGGCGGCGAGGCGATCGCCCTGGTCGAGGTCGACCAGCCGATCGAGGCGGCACTGCTGGCGGAAGTGCAGGCCCTGCCGCATGTGGTGCGGGTGAACGCGCTGTCGTTCTGAGGGGGCACGCGGGGTGTCGGCGAAGGAGGTCGGCGATCGCTCATCCGATCATGGTGCCGGACCGGCGCTCCGGCTATCATGAGATGGGTGTGGTTCGGGGAGCGCTGAATGTTCGGCGAGAGGGCCGCAGGGTGGAAACTTGCCAGCTTCACCTCCGTCCTGGCCGTGATGGCACTATGCCTCCAGCTCGGAGAGGCGCGCTCCGCGTCCGGGTGCCTCCTCGACGTGGAAGCATGCACCACTCTCGCGATCGAGTATGCCAACGGTAAGGGCCGACCGAAGGATCCCGAGCGGGCAGTGGCGCTGTTCCGGGAGGGCTGCGAGGCCGGTCATCAAAGAGCCTGCAACGGACTCGGCCTCGCATATGCCCATGGCAGTGGCGTCGAGGCCGACGGGAAGAGAGCCGTTGCGTTGTTCGAGCGCGCCTGCCTCCTGGATGAGGCGCGTGGCTGTCACAACCTCGGCTTCGTCTACCGCTGGGGTGTTTCGGTGGAGAAGGACTGGGCGGTGGCCGCGCAGTGGTTCGAGGTCGGATGCCGGAAGGGGTATGCTCAGTCCTGTGCCACGGCCGGAGCGCTTCTCATCATCGGAGTGGCGGACGGGCCGCAGGTGAAGCGGGGCCGGGATCTGATGCAGAGGGGTTGCGGTCTGGGCGACGATAGGTCGTGCGAGGCTCTGAAGGGGGTTGATGCCGTGACGCTGGGCGGGTTTAAATAGACGTGAAGCACGTCTTCGGCACCGTGCGCGGTTCGCCGGGTGTCGGCCGCCGCGGTGACCGGCGGCAGGCATCGCGGCGGCCCGTGGGTCCCGGATGCGTGCCGCCTACGGCGGCCCGCTCCGGGATGACGACAGAGAAGAGGGACGGCTTTAATTCTTGTCGTCATCCCGGGCGACGCGAAGCGGCGACCCGGGACCCACCAAGCGACGTGCCTCTTCCGCCTCAGCCGACATCCCCGCGGCCGACCGTCGCCTGCAGCTGGTAGATCCCGGTTTCCACCGGCCCGGCGGCGCCGGCCGCCGCCAGCCGGTCGCCCACGGCGTCCCGGCACAGCGCGGCAAAGCCGTCGGCGTCGCCCCAGCCCTCGACCACGACGATCCAGCGCGGCACCCGGTTGGCGACGCCGCGCGCCTCGCTCTCGGCGTTGCCGACGGCGCTGGCGTCGGTGTCGGCGACCAGCAGGTGCGCGCCGGCGATGGCCCCGTGCCGCGCCAGCCCCGGCAGCAGGTCGTCGGCCAGCGCCCGCACATGCGCCGCCGCCACTGTTGCCGGCACGTCGTAGCGTAGCGTCGCCACCAGGCCGCCCTGGCCGGCCCCGGCGCTGGCCGCGACCCGGCAGAGCGAGCGGGCGACCCGCCGGAAGTGCTTCACCGTGTCGACGGTCCACGGCGTCGGGCTGTTCAGCCGGTCGCGGTAGCCGGCGCCGGTCAGCACGTCCGGCGTCTCGGCCTCATAGAGATTGAAGAATTCGAGGTCGGCCTGAAGTGCCACATAGCGACGGCCGCGCAGGAAGCCCGGGATCGCCACCCGCTCCGGCATGTGCTCGGTGCCGTGCCAGTCGTAGAACTGCGCCCGGCCCTCCGGTGCGATGTCGTGCCAGATCGCCACGGCCGCCTGTCCTGCCAGCGTCATGCCCGGTCTCCCGCTTCGGTCTCCGCGAAGGGTATTGAGTCCAATTTTGGAATCCAATACCATTTTTGAAGTTGCTTCCAACCACCGTTGCGAGAGCCCATGACGGTCAACGCGGTCGAGCGCTGCCTCGCCATCGTCGAGGCGCTGTCCGGAGAGGCCGAGCCGCTCGACCTCACCGAGATCGCGCGCCGCGTCGGCGTGCCGGTCAGCGCCGGCCACCGCATCCTGGCGACGCTGATGGCGCGCGGCTGGGTGGTGCAGGACCCGGTCAGCCAGCACTACGCACTGTCGCTGCGGCTGAGCACCCTGGCGTTCCGCAACCTGGATGCCCGTGCCGTGCCCGACGTGGTGCAGGCGGTGCTCGACCGGCTGGCCCGGCGTACCCGGGAATACTGCCGGCTGGCGATCGTCGAGGGCGAGGACCTGGTGTGGGTGGCGCGCGCCCAGGGTGCCGTCGCCGGGCTGCGCTACGATCCGGACATGGGGCAGGAGATCGTCCTGCACGCGACGGCAAACGGCAAGGCCTGGCTGTCGACGCTGCCGGAGGATGAGGCGCTGCGGATCGTCTGCGCCCGCGGCTTCACCGCCCGCCGGCCGCTCGGTGCGCACGCCGTCACCGGCGTCGATGCGTTCCGCCGGCACCTGGCGGAGACCAGGGCGCGCGGCTACGCCACCGCCGTCGACGAGGCCGAGGCCGGCACCGCCGCCCTGGCGGTGCCGTTCTTCGCCAGCGAGCGGGACCACGCCGCGGTCGCCGGCACCATCAGCATCGCCGGGCCGCTGCTGCGCATCACGCCCGAGCGCCACGACGACCTCGCCCGCGAGCTGCACGCCGCCGCCCGCGAGGTGGCGGCGATCTGGCCGCTCAGGATCCGCCAGCGCGGCAACGCGCCGGCCGGCCGGCCGGCCGCCGGCTCCGCTGCGGTGCCGGCATGACCGCGACGCTGCGAAAAGCCTGGGAGCCGGCGCTGTGGTTCGCCGGGCTGCTGCTGCTCTGGGAGGTCCTGGTGCGGGCGCTGCAGGTGCCGGTGTTCGTGCTGCCGCCGCCGTCGGACTTCCTTTCGCGCATCGTCACCGACCACGAGCGCTTGGCAGTCCATGGCATCGCGACCACCCGGCTGGTGCTCTGGGGCTTCGTCGCCGGTGCGGTGCCGGGGCTGGTGCTCGGCTACCTGATCGCCCGCTTCCGGTTCTGCGAGCAGTTCCTGTACCCGCTGGTGGTGTTCGTGCAAGGGCTGCCGAAGATCACCCTGGCGCCGTTGATGCTGGTCTGGTTCGGCTTCAGCGACTTCCCGAAGGTGCTGCTGACGGCGCTGATCACCTTCTTCCCGGTGCTGGTCGACAGTGCCGCCGGCTTCAAGGCGACCGACCGCCGGCAGTTCTACCTGACCCGCTCGATGAACGCGTCGTGGTGGCAGACCTTCCGCCACATCCAGCTGCCGGCGGCGGCGCCGAACATCTTCGCCGGGTTCCGCACGACGATCGTCGTCGCGGTCACCGTCGTCATCGTCGTCGAGTGGATGAACTCCAACGACGGCCTCGGCTACGTCGTCCTGCGCGCCATGGACGCCAAGGACACCTCGCTGATCTTCGCCACCCTGGTGGTCGCCTCGACGATCGGCGTGGCGCTGAGCTGGGGCATGGCGGCACTGGAACGCCTGCTGCTGCCGTGGCGGCGGCGATGAACGCAACGACACCATCAGAAACGAGGGAGGACGAGATGAACCGGACGATCGGGATCCTCGCCGGGGCGGCAATCGCCGCACTGGCGCCGCTGGCGACCGCGAGTGCCGCCGACAAGCTGACGATGATCATGAACTGGCGGGCGGACTCTGCGCATCTCGGCTTCGCGCTGGCGCAGAAGCAGGGGCTGTACGCCGCCGAGGGGTTGGAGGTGACGCTGCAGGAGGGCCGCGGTTCGGGCGTCGCGGCACAGCAGGTGGCGACCGGGCAGAGCGACATCGGCTACGCCGACGCGGTCGCGGCGCTGGGCGTCGCCGCCAAGGGTGCGCCGATCAAGGTGATCTCGACGGTGTGGAAGGCCGGCCAGTTCGGCATCACCTTCCTCGACAGCTCGGGCATCAAGGCGCCGAAGGACCTCGCCGGCAAGAAGCTGGCGGTGGCGCCGGGCACCGCCATGGTGCCGCTGGTGCCGGTGTTCCTGAAGGCCAACGGCATGAAGGAGTCCGACGTCGAGATCATCTCGGCGGCGCAGAACGCCAATCTCGGCCTGCTGACCTCGGGCGGCGCCGACGCCGTCGCCGAGACCCCGGAGAACGTCGTGGTGCCGCTGGCGGCGCAGGGCGTGAAGGCCTCCAACATCTACTTCTACGACCACGGCGTGCCGCTGGTCAGCCTCAGCCTGATCGCCCGCGAGGACAAGCTGGCGGCCAACCCCGACGTCTACAGGCGCTTCATCCGCGCGACCCTGAAGGGCTGGCAGGCGGCGATCAAGGACCCGGCCGCCGCGGTCGACGCGCTGAAAGAGGTGTTCCCCGAGGCGCAGAAGACCAGGGAGGCGCTGCTGCAGGGGGCAGTCTACAGCTTCGCGTCGGTCTGCCCCGGCGGCAAGGGCGACACCATCGGTGCCACCAACTCCATGACCTGGGAGCAGAGCTTCGCGGTCATGACCACGGCGATGGCGTTCCCGACCAGCGACCCGATCACCCGCTACTACACCAACGACTACCTGCCGGCGGAGCCGGTGGCGTGCCCGTGAGGGGGTGAGGCGGCGAGTATCGGAGCAGCGGGTGGGTCCCGGGTCGCCCCTCGATTGCATCGAGGGCCGCCCGGGATGACGACAAAGAAGTGGCGCGACGCAGCCCCCTCTCTTGTCGTCATCCCGGCCGGAGAGGATGTGAAGAAATCACCTGCCCGCCGTTGCACGCGCCATGATGTGACTTTGGCGGGTGTATTGTCTATGTTTTCT